>RCMY010000660.1_pt1 | contig 32766 bp, 28 predicted proteins | sample 2041341 | NCBI WGS metagenome assembly RCMY01 (sample SAMN09708234, study PRJNA481090) | Marine sediment metagenome, whole genome shotgun sequencing project. | reverse complement strand
ACGAGGTCGGCGTACTGCATTGATGTTGTTCAATACCATACAGAAGGAAAGCTTTACTGGTTGCTATGTTACTGTTACCAGGTTTCTACGTAACTTGCGCAACGAAACTGCCATAGCTGGGACGAAATCTGCTTTTGTGCCGCTCAAGTTTGAATTGGGTGAAGCATTTCAGTTTGATTGGAGTGAGGAATGGCTGGTGATTGGCGGGGAACCCATGAACCTGGAAACTAGACAATGATTAACCAAAGGAAATAGCGTGCAGGTTGCCGTGAAAATAAAGAGTGGTGAAATGTTATTGGCGCCCCCTGGTGTTTTGTGTTGGAAGTTGGGGGTTTTTGAAACATAAAAGGGGCTGGTCTTGCAGATTGAAGGTGGTCTTGGTGACTTTAGTGTTAACTGTATAACCCGTTCCTGTGTATTTTCGTTACTTTCAAAATCCACATAAAACACACCACTGCAATCTAACAGTGAAATCAGCGCCGTTTCAATAACCAGGTTAAACTCTGCGCGGGTATGACAATTTTCCAGCCAATAAATAGTCGCTAAAACGATTTGGTGGCCTTTGTTTGTCAGCGCATCTAATACCACATTTGCTTTATTCATTCGCTTTAGCCCCATTATTTTTTATAAAAAAACAATGTGCGAAAAACAGGTTAATTAAAACTATGTACAACACTAAGAATCAACAAATAAAACACACAACCAGAATCAACCATGAACCATTGATACAAGCATAAAATATAATAAATCTGGATTGAGCTGTGACCTTTATCACAGTCAGGTCGTTCACTATTCCTTATGGATTACAAATGTTCTGACCTAAAGTTTCCAAACCAGCTCTCGATTAGATTGCATCACATTCAATAACAAAACCTACCCGCCCAATGTATCAACACACCGACGACGCCATCAAACAAATCAACCAAGTTATTTTAGGTAAGCCGCTACAAATCCGTTTGTCACTTTGTTGCCTACTGGCTCAAGGGCATTTATTAATTGAAGATGTTCCCGGTGTCGGCAAAACGGTGCTGTCTCATGTATTGGCCACGACACTCGGGTTAGACTTTAACCGCATTCAATTCACCAGCGATCTGTTGCCCGCCGATATTCTCGGTTGTTCTGTTTACGAACGTGAAAAAGGTGATTTCCGTTTTCACCCCGGTCCTATTTTTAGTCAAGTGATTCTTGCCGATGAAATCAACCGCGCTACACCAAAAGCACAGAGTGCATTGCTTGAAGCGATGGAAGAACAGCAAGTCAGTATTGAAGGCAGCACGCACAAGCTACGCACACCTTTTTTTGTCATCGCTACGCAAAACCCAGGGTTTCAGGTGGGCACCTTTCCACTACCAGAATCGCAGCTTGATCGTTTTTTAATGCGAATCAAATTAGGCTATCCTGATTATCAAGCGGAGCGGCGTTTGCTTGCGGGTGAAGACCCACGGCATTCATTGCAACAATTGAAACCCATCATGGATGAAGAAATTCTGTCAAAACTACAACAGCGGGTGCACCAAATCCATATCTCCGATGCGCTGCTAGACTATGTTCAGGCGCTGCTTAACTTTAGCCGAGAATCGCCCCATTATCTGACTGGCTTATCACCTCGCGCTGGCTTGGCTTTGGTTCATGCTGCACGTGCTTGGGCGATGATTCATCATCGTAATCATGTGTTACCGGAAGATATTCAGGTGTTACTGCCTTATGTGGCGGCCCATCGCTTACAGCCATCCAACGAGATGCGTAGCAGCAATCAAGACGAATTGATGGCACCCCTTGTAGAAGTTGCTATTCCTTAATGTCCAGCCCATCATACTTACGCCGCTTCTTCCAAGCCACCCCAAGCGAAACTGGTCCCATTAAACTTACTCAGAAGCGTATTTATATTTTGCCCACTCGCAACGGTGTGATCTTATCCGTCGTATTATTTGCCATGTTGATGGGCGCTATCAACTACAATAATAGCCTGACCTACATTCTGACCTTTCTTCTCGTTAGCGTGGCCTTTGTTTCTATGTTGCACACTTGGCGCAATCTTTATGGATTGCATTTAGATATCGGAAAATGCACGCCCGTGCATGTCGGCAGCCAAATTGAAGTGCCTGTTTCAATCAGCAACATGGGTTCTCAAACCCGTTTATCGTTAAATATTGCTTGGCCAGACAAAGAACCCATTCAATTTGATCTCAAGCCTAATGAACAACAGTGGGTTAAATTAACACTACCCACTGATCATCGCGGTTATCAGACATTGGGTAAGTTGACAATTTACAGTCAATTCCCATTGGGGCTATTTCATACTTGGAGTCGTCTACAATTTGAGCAGGATTGCTTAGTCTATGCCTTCCCCGCAGAAAACGGGCAATTACCCAACAAAAACTGTCTACAAGACGGCAATGCAGATAGCGGCATGACTGGTAGCGATGATTTCGTGGGCTTACGGAATTACAATAATGGCGATTCACTTCGCCACATCAACTGGAAAGCGTTAGCCAAAGAACAAGGCTTACTTACCAAGCAATTCAGTGGCAATCAGTCCGATGAATTAGTACTCTCTTGGAATCAAACCGGCACGAACGATACCGAGCAATGCATCTCGCAACTCACTCGCTGGGTCATTGAAGCAGAGCAGGCGGGATTGCGCTACGGTTTGCACTTACCTGACCAGCATCTGCCAACAAAACAAGGTCATTCGCACCGGCATCAATGCCTTAGCGCATTGGCCTTATATAGAAAATAATCATGTTTTTTCGCCGCAAGAAAAACAAAGAAACCAAATACCGTAATGATCAGGCGGAACCGCCACACAGCGGGATAATCTGGTTACTTGGCGCGTTGTTACTGGTTATCATCCCGCATTTGTTGCGTCTACCACTGTGGATGAGTGCCAGTTGTTTAACCATTATCGCTTGGCGCATCTTGGTCGAGTATAAACATTGGTCGCTACCTTCTTCCTTTATCAAGCTCGTTATTACGTTAGGGCTTGTTGCCATCACTTACTACCAGTTTCAAACTTTTAACGGTCTTGCTGCAGGGTCAGCACTGTTAACTATCATGCTTTGCCTTAAGCTGCTGGAGATGAAAACAATCAGAGACACCATGGTCGTCGTTTTCCTTGGTTATTTCCTAATTGCTGTGTCATTTCTGTTTGATCAGTCGATACTATTTGGATTTTATTTGTTTGCGGTCGTTTTAGCGCTGACAACCGCGCTAGCCATACTGAATCACCCGCAAGCATCGACTAGTCATTACAAGTATTATCTTAACTTGGCTTCTTCAATGCTACTACAAGCCATACCATTAATGCTTATTATGTTTGTGTTATTTCCACGCATTTCTGGTCCTTTATGGAGTCTGCCCGAAGACAAAACCAGCGCCATTATTGGCCTCAGTGACCAGATGGATATTGGTGAAATCACCCAAATTGCTGAATCTGAAGAAGTCGCTTTTCGCGTGAAATTTAAAAGTCCACCGCCATCCGCCAAAGACCTTTACTGGCGCGGGCCTGTGTTGTGGTACACCAACGGTCGTCGCTGGCAAGGTGTTCACGACCAACTCCAATTACACAACCTAACACCTAAAGAGCCGATTGCATTCTCTGGAGAGGGCATCGACTATACCGTCACACTGCAGCCGCACCAAAAAAAATGGCTTTTTGCGTTAGATTTACCAAAGGACATTCCAGACATAGCCAAACTGGGGATTGACTACCAATTATTGGCGGAGACCCCGATTAATAACGTCACGCGTTATTCAATCACATCCTATTCGCAATACACAACCGGCGATGCTTGGCCATTTGTCCTCCAAGCTGGGTTGCAGCTGCCCGACCACCGCAACCCAAAAACACGCGCACTTGCTAGCCAATGGTCACAACAAGGCTTAAAGCCGCAGCAAATTGTTAATAAGGCCTTAGCGTTATTTCGTGAGCAACCCTATTTTTACACCCGCACCCCGCCAGCGTTATCAAGCCATGACCCGATTGATGAGTTTTTATTCACATCCCGTCGTGGGTTTTGTGAGCACTACGCGGCCAGCTTTGTCACATTGATGCGTGGCGCATCTATTCCCGCTCGCGTAGTCACTGGCTACCAAGGTGGAGAATTTAATCCGATGGGTGATTATTTGATTGTCCGTCAATCACGCGCCCATGCATGGGCTGAAGTTTGGTTGGAACATCAAGGCTGGGTTCGCGTCGATCCGACTGCCGTCATTCCAAATGAACGGGTTGAAAGTTTTGGCGACACGCAACGCTTCCAAACCATTATCCCTGAACAATTAATGGGCAACCATAACACCTGGGCCACGCAACAATTTCTCCAACTACGTAACAGTTGGGACGCGGTCAATCACGAGTGGAATCAGTGGGTTCTTGGCTACGGATCAGACAGACAGCTGCAGCTACTAGACAAACTAGGGCTTGGCAAACTCACTACCCAACAACTCATCATCATGATGGTCATTTTAATCGTAGCCTTCATTACCAGCATGTTAATTTACTTGTTAGTCCAACGAAAAACTACAGGTGACCCAGTGAATGATGGGTACAATCTATTTTGCAACAAACTCTCAAGCATTGGTATTACCAGACAACCTTGGCAAGGCCCGCAAGATTATAATGAATTAGCCTGTAGACAATTCCCTCACCTCAAGCAACAAATTAACACCATAACGCAATATTACATCGCCCTTCGCTATAGCCCAACGAAACGCCATCAGACAGAAAAATTTATTCGATTGGTCAAGCGATTTAAACCATAATCTTTTAACCTGAACGTTTAGCAAATAATTCAGATAAAAAATTGCCTGCAATATTGATACCAGCTCGAATTTATTTTAGGATGTAAGCTATCAAGAAATCGTAGAAAAAAGTTAAGGGGAGGTTCGTTGAAAAAGTTTTTTATATTATTACTACTCATATCATCACTTTTAAGTGGATTAATTAGTGCTGCTTATAGTCAAACTAATGCAAAGGGAACGGCTATGTGTGACCGAATTGAAAAACAGGGTGTCTGTGAAGAGTATCGTTTAAGTGCGTTGACTCGTGCTGATAAAGAAATTATTCTAAAGTACTGTACCAGTGATGCGCTTTGTCCTGAAGAAGATCGTGTTGGTCAGTGCATTAATTATAAAGACCCGGATGGTGTCGTTTTTGATAAATATTATTATCGTAATGTCGCCAATAAAGAAGATTGGCAGTTAGATTTTGTTGAAGAAACTTGTGTTAATAATAATGGCGAATACGAGGTGAATTAGCCTGAACATTGCACCAGTTGCTGGAATTTAAACGCTGAACTGACCTGAATTGAGCGTGCTCGTGACCGGAGGCGCAGTTATTTCTGCGACGTAGAGAGCATGTACGTTCAATTCAGGTCAGAGCAAGTTTAAAGCCAGTAAGTGAAGACTTAGGTACAAACCGTACATTTACACAATTTCTCAAAGGTCAATAACCATAAGAGTTACAGGCTGAAATTTAATGTACTGGTGCAATATTCAGGCTAGCTCAAATATCACTTTGAAGCGATATTACAAGGCGGACTGATCCCAATAAGGTATGGTTCCAATACGTACAGCAAGAAAATCAATAAAGAATCGCACTTTTGCAGGTAAGTGGCGACTTTGTAAGTAACTTGCATAGACATGTCGTTCCACCGGTAGATACTCAGATAATACGGCTTGTAGTTGTTTTTGTTGTAAATATTTTCCGATGGTGAATGTGGGTAACAGCGCAATACCCAAGCCAGCCAAAACAGCCTGGGATAACGCGTCATCGTCATTAATGCGTAGTGTTCCAGAGACTGGAACGCTAATATCACCATCTGGCCCAGCAAAGCGCCAATTCCCCTGCTCACCAGATAGTGTGTAATCCAAGCAAGTGTGCCGGATTAAGTCGCCTGGCGTAAGTGGAAGTCCATGTTGCTGAAAATATTGCGGCGTAGCGCATAGCTTGCGGTGGACAGGTGCGAGCTTGCGTGCGACTAAATTGGGGTCAGGTTCGCCCGTCACACAAATTATTACGTCATAACCTTCTTCAATCAGATCGACCGGGCGATCGGTGATCGTTAAATCTAATTTAATTTCAGGAAATTTAGTAAGAAAGTCAGCCAGTGCCGGTGCAATATGAAGTGTACCAAAGGCAACCGAAGCGCTCACTTTTAGCAATCCGCGAGGTTTGGCTTGCAGACTATTGACCGCTCGTTCAGCTTCTTCAGCTTCGTCAACAATACGGAAACAATGCTCTGTTAGTGCTGTACCTGCTTCGGTTAAACTAATATGGCGTGTGCTACGATTAAGCAATTGTGCATCCATGCTTTTTTCTAGTTTGGCAACAGCTTTGCTGACAGCAGAACGTGATATGTTCATTCGCCTTGCAGCTTCTGAAAAGCTTCCAGCCTCTACAACGCGCGCAAAAATCACGATGAGATTAAGATCTTGCATGATTATTCTATTGTTTCCAAAATGGAAACAATATAGTTCAATTTGAGGTGCTTATCAATGAATAAATTTACAGGTATTATATGTACGCAAGAGGGTGCTTGAATTAGCAGCAGCAAAGAGAGAGTGTCTTCTAGTTTATAGCTACCCTCGCTATCCACCCCATATTCATGAGCCATCCGCCAAAGCGATTTGTATGGCGACAAGTGGGTTATATCCCTTGTTGGCCATGGATTCAATTAGCTTGAAATACAGCGATAGGCGTTTGCATATGCAGTTGGCCTGAAACAACTCCAGTTTTATGTTTAACTTTTGCCATTTTCAGATTTCACTCTGTTCTGCTATTGGTAAGTGATACATGAGGTGGGTCTTTTGCAAACAATAATGGTTTAAACCGAATCGTTAGAAGGTACCAATAACAAGATCAAAACGCCGCATAAAATGACTTATGGCCTTACAACAACAATGCCATCATTCCGCGCTATTCCACTAATTACTCTCCCTGATTCATTGCGAACTTGTACAACTTGTCCTTCCGCTGCATCCGCAAGCGCGAGACCTTCTGAGCTAACGCTAAATCCTTGGCCTTGTATATGTAGGGTTACTTTTTGACCTCTCAGTATCACGTGAGGAAGTCTCAGCGCGCTCTGGCGTAATAGTTGACCGGATGAGAGGCTAGATAACGGCACTTTGCCAATGACTTGAGATAGTTCAGTAAATATTCCTTCTGGCATTTGCGTAAGGTTGACTCTTTGTAATTTTACATCTTCCGCAACAAGTGGTGTGTTCCGGATAAGTGGTCTGGCGACATGTACAACGTCAGTCATTACTTGTATGTTAATTTGCACATAAATAGTCCATGAACTTGGGCTGTTGCAGCGTACACCGACTGATACATTGCCCCAAAGGCGGCTGCCTGTTGGCGTAAATGCTTCTAGCTTTAAGCATTTTGGTAATGTAATACGGTTATCAATTTTGCCTTGGCCAATAATAACTTCGCCAGGCAGCGTCTCTGTTTCACTATTGACATAACTCTCCACTATTTTCAAAACAACGGACATTTTCTGAAACTCAGAAGGCTGTTTATTTTCCGATGCGGATAAAAGCATAGAAACGCCAGCTAATAGAAAGAAGCTAAAATAGCAAATTAGTCTATATTTCATCGAGAATTATATTTAATTAATTAAGGTTGTTTGATACCAACAATTTTTGCCGCTTCCGGCAATTCTTGCCGCCACTTATCCATAGTAATAAGAATGGTTCGCCTTTATATAAAAAGATAAAGGCCCTTTCAGGTGTTATTCATTAGTTTGGTGGTGTTGTCGAGGGAATGACGTAGTTGGCACGATATGTGCTTAATAACAGATATAGATGCTATTTTTGGATATTCATATGAACAGTAAACTTGATAACGCACTTAACTTTCACCAGACAGCACTTTCACTTAGAACATTAAGACAAGAAATGCTGTCTAGTAATATCGCGAATGCCGACACACCAAATTTTAAAGCAAAAGACATAGACTTTACGAATGTGCTACGCGACGTGCTTTCTTCAAGCACTAAAACACAAGGTCTAACGACGACTTCTGCGATGCACATTAATCCAGAATCCGGAAGTATTGCAAACACACAATCAATGTATCGAGTTCCTCAACAACCTAGTGCAGATGGCAATACAGTCGATATGGATACTGAGCGAACACAATTTGCTGAGAATTCATTGAAATATGACGCAAGTATCACTTTTGTGAGTGGTCGGATTAAAGGCTTGTTGTCAGCACTACAGGAGAGATAATAATGTCACTATTAAATGTATTTGATATCGCAAGTTCAGCAATGGCTTCCCAGTCACAGCGATTGAATGTGGTGGCTAGTAATTTAGCGAATGCTGACAGTGCAACAAGTTCTACAGGAGAGCCCTACCGTGCTCGCCAAGTTGTATTCAGCACAATCCATAATGCGGCAAAACAACCAAGTGGTGTAAAAGTAGCTGGGGTTGTGCATGATCCTTCGCCCATGAGAGAAGTTTTTGAGCCGAATCATCCGATGGCTAAAGATGATGGGTTTGTAACTATGCCAAATGTCAGTGCTGTTGATGAGATGGTGAATATGATGTCTGCATCACGGTCGTATCAAAATAGTGTCGACATGATGAACACAACAAAAAATTTACTGCAAAAAACACTTTCAATCGGTCAATAGAAGGAATAACGATCATGGAACAAGTTCAAAATTCTAGTACTGCCCAAATTTTTGCTTCAGGTAATGAAGCGACTGCATCCAATAAAAAGGACGCAGTAGACCCTCAAGATAGATTTCTAAAATTGCTTGTCACTCAAATGCAGAATCAAGACCCATTGAATCCGCTAGACAACGCTGAAGTAACGAGTCAATTGGCTCAAATAAGCACAGTGACGGGTCTTGATAAGCTTAATGACACGTTGGAATTAATGGTTAGCGATCTTGATGCCATGCGTTCATTAGAAGCAACATCAATGATTGGGAAAGGTGTGCTGATACAAGGGACATCAATGAAGCTAGAAGATGAGCTTGCTGTAGCGGGTGTCGATCTTCCGCAACCAGTCGACGAGTTGGTTGTTTCTATCCAAGATAGTTCTGGGATTACCATACGTAATATGGCATTAGGCGAAAAATCAGAAGGTGTTAATACATTTGTTTGGGACGGCGTTACCGACAGTGGAACCGCTGCTGTCAATGGAAATTATAGTTTTACAGTTAGTGCCAAACAAGGTGATAAAGATATATCAGCCACAACACTGTCATTAACAACTGTGAATAGTGTATCTCCAGATGAAAAAGGTGCCATTCTCGATGTCGGTGAATTTGGGTTTGTCGGAATGTCAGACATTAAACAAATATTCTAATTAGGAGAAAGTTATGGGTTTTCAACATGGATTAAGTGGACTTAAAACCACATCTACAAGCCTTGATGTCATTGGTAATAATATTGCAAATGCAAATACTGCGGGCTTTAAGTTATCTAACGCTCAATTTACTGATGTCTATGCAAATGCTTTAGGCGGTGGATCATCAATCAATCAAGTGGGTATCGGTTCAAAAGTGGCGGATATTGCACAGCAGTTTTCTCAAGGTAATATTAGTTCTACTAGTAATTCACTTGATATGGCGGTCAATGGCGCGGGTTTCTTTCGTATGAATAATGGCGGAGAAACGACTTATAGCCGTAATGGACAGTTTCATTTAGACAACAATGGTTTCATTGTCAACAGCGACAACCTTAACCTCACTGGCTATCAAACTGATGCTAAAGGTGCGATTATATCAACCGGGCCATCTAGTCTACAATTATCAACCGCAGATATAAGCCCATCAGCGACAACAACTTTTAGCGCTGGTATTAATCTTGATTCGCGTACGGCTGTGCCTGCTGTTATTCCAGCCTTTGATGCGACTGATCCAACTACCTATGCCAATTCAACATCGGCATCAATATTTGATAGCCTAGGTAATTCTCATGTATTTACCATGTTTTATCAGAAAACAGGTGGTGGTGCCTGGGATACATTTGCAACGGTTGATGGCGCCACAACAGCAGCGGGTGTTCCTGTCGGGGTTACATTAGGTGGCGGTGCTTCACAAGCACTTACTTTTGATACTAACGGTCTACTAACTGCACCAGCTGCGCCCATAGTCGCATCGATCGATCTCGCTGCAATTGCAACAAACTTAGGTACTGTGAACGATGCAACGACGCCATTGGATTTTACTCTGGATCTTTCAACCGCAACTCAATTTGGAGCAAATTTTGGTGTTAATTCATTGAGTCAAGATGGTTTTGCATCGGGAAGACTAGCTGGATTTTCTGTAGCTGACGATGGAACAGTTAGTGGCAGTTTTACAAATGGGGAATCTCGCACAGTGGGTCAAGTTGTGTTGGCGAGCTTCGCTAATCCGCAAGGTCTTACCCCGTTAGGTGGTAGCCAGTGGGCACAATCAGCTGATTCTGGAGAACCATTAGTGGGCGCGCCGAGAACTGGCCCACTAGGCCTCTTACAGTCTTCTTCTATTGAAGAATCAAATGTCGATTTGACAACGGAATTGGTCAACATGATAACGGCACAGCGTAATTATCAGGCGAATGCAAAAACCATTGAAACACAAGATGCCATATTGCAGACATTAGTTAATCTCTAGTTGTTTGTTATCTTAATGACTGACTTGTCCCGCAATTATTATTCTTATTATATTGAGAAAAGATTATGGATCGAATGATTTATACGGCAATGACTGGCGCGATACACACGCTGAATCAGCAAGCCACCGTTTCACATAATTTAGCCAATGCAAGTACGACGGGTTATCGTGCAGAGTTAAGTACTTTTCGCGCTACGCCAATTTTTGGTAATGGCCTGCCTACGCGTGCTTTCGTCGTTGACTCTACTCCTGGTGCAGATTTTAGACCAGGGCCAATTCAACAAACTGGGCGTAATCTTGATGTGGCAATCAAGGGTTCCGGTTGGATTGCAGTTGAACTTGCTAATGGCGAGGAAGTTTATACTCGCCAAGGTAATTTGCAAATTAGTGCTAATGGCCTTTTGCAGACACCCAATGGACTCAATATCAAAGGTGAGCGTGGTGCTATAGCAATACCACCAAATTCAAGAATAATTATTGCCAAAGATGGTACGGTTTCAGCAGTTCCTATTACGCCTTTGCCTAATACAGTAGTAATCGTTGACCAGATTAAATTAGTTGATCCACCAGAGAATGAGCTAACAAAAGGCGAAGATGGTTTGTTTCGCGTAAAACATGGTAATGCAATATTGGCTGATGCTAATGTGCAGTTGCATGACGGTGCATTGGAAGGGAGTAATGTCAATCTTGTGCATGAGATGGTTAGTATGATTACGCTAGCGCGTCAATTTGATATGCAAATGAAAATACTTGAGAGTGCAGAGCAAAATGCACAACAAGCAAGTGAAATTATGGTTCTACGAGGATAAATAGGCATCAAGTATTTATTTTAATTGTGTGTTTGCGTAAATGAAATGAGGTGAATTATGACTAGGTCTTTATGGATATCAAAAACAGGTCTTGACGCACAGCAGACTAAGATGGATGTCATTGCGAATAATTTGGCGAATGTGAGCACGAATGGTTTTAAACGTGCGCGTCCTGTGTTTGAAGATTTACTTTACCAAACAATACGTCAACCAGGTGCGCAATCATCGCAGTTAACGCAGCTCCCATCAGGATTGCAACTTGGTGCGGGTGTTAGACCTGTCGCCACACAGAGTATTTTTACGCAAGGAGGTCTGCAGCAGACTGACAACCAACGTGACATAGCTATCCAAGGCGAAGGTTTTTTTCAAATATTACAACCGGATGGCACACTTGCTTATACGCGTGACGGTGCATTTCAGTCTGATATCAATGGACAGTTGGTTACTTCCAGCGGGTTTGTCTTACAACCAGCGATTACGATTCCACCAAATACACTAAATGTTACAGTTGGTCGTGATGGTACCGTTTCTGCGTTAGTTCCTGGGTCAGCCGCACCAGTGCAAGTTGGCAATATGCAATTAGCCAGTTTCATCAATCCGGCTGGTTTGCAAAAAGTTGGCGAAAATCTCTATTTACAAACGGCTTCTAGTGGTGTCGCGAATCAGAATGCTCCAGGTACCAATGGCATGGGTCTTCTTAACCAAGGCTTTGTAGAAACGTCCAATGTGAATGTTGTGGAGGAGTTGGTCAGTATGATTCAAACACAGCGTGCTTATGAGATTAACTCAAAAGCAATTGAAACGTCAGACCAAATGCTGCAGCGCTTAGCGCAACTTTAGTGAAATTGTTTAAAGGCTGATATCAATGAGTATCAAGATAAGATTAAATGATTTGCAATATTATCTTATATTAATAGTGCTCTTAAGCACGATGACCGGTTGTGCGATTAAGCCCTCCACATCGTTGCATCAGCCAATTGCTATGCATCCCGCACCTCAGGTGGCATCGATAGATCACGATGGCAGTATATTTCAGCAGGCCGGTAACAGTTCACAGGCGGGAAATCGATATATTCCACTATTTGAGGATAGAAGGGCGCGAGGTGTTGGCGATACTATTATTGTCACATTAAATGAGAGAACTAATGCCAGCAAGCAGTCTGGTAGTAATGTTGATCGTACGGGTAGCTTGGGAATGTCGGTTCCTAGTTTCCTAGGGTTGCCGTTAAGTCTCTTGCAAAAAGCTGAGGCAGAGACAAGTACAAAGAATACATTTGATGGCAGTGGCGCAAGTTCAAGTAATAATGACTTTACTGGCACTATCACTGTCACTGTTATCGAAGTGCTACCAAATGGCAATTTATTGGTAAGTGGCGAGAAATTAATCGGAATCAATCAAGGTCAAGAATTCATAAGGCTTTCTGGCATTATCAACCCGATCAATGTTATGTCTAATACGGTGTCTTCGGTACAGGTAGCAGATGCTCGCATTGAATATCGTGCAAATGGTTATATTGATGAAGCACAAACAATGGGCTGGTTGTCACGCTTTTTCTTGAATGTATCCCCGTTTTAATTGAGTAGAATGAAACCATAAACTTACTGACAAGATAATTCATATCATGAAATTACATCGCGTAATCACTTTTATATTCTTGCTGATAGCTTTACTTGTGCCAGGCTTAAGTGCAGCTGAGCGTATTAAAGATTTAGTTTCCATACAGGGCGTTCGTAGCAATCAACTCATTGGTTACGGTCTGGTTGTTGGTTTAGATGGCAGTGGTGACCAGACGACACAGACACCTTTTACGGTTCAAAGCATTATCAATATGTTGGGTCAGTTAGGTGTAAATCTGCCGCCAGGCACAAATCTACAATTACGTAATGTTGCAGCCGTCATGGTTACAGCTAGCTTGCCTCCATTTGCTAAACCGGGCCAAAATATTGATGTCACTGTGTCATCAATGGGTAATGCTAAAAGCTTGCGTGGTGGTACGTTGGTCATGACGCCACTTAAAGGGGTTGATGCTCAAGTCTATGCCATGGCGCAAGGTAATTTATTGGTGGGTGGTGTGGGTGCCGCAGCAGCGGGTAGTAGTGTACAAATTAATCATCTAAGTGTTGGACGTATTGCGGGAGGCGCAACGGTTGAACGTGAAGTTCCCTCAACGCTTGGACAGGGTGAGTATGTCAATCTAGAGTTAAACGCTACAAATTTTACTACCGTGCAGCGCATAGTTGATGCCATTAACCATACAATCGCACCAAATATTGCAACGGCAATTGATGGTCGTATGGTTCAAGTTCGTGCGCCAACAACGAGTAATCAACGTGTTATGTTTATTGCTCAACTCGAAAGTCTGGAAATAACACCGGCACAAGGGTCTGCTAAAGTTATCGTCAACTCTCGTACTGGATCAATAGTCATGAACCAGACAGTTAAGCTTAATGCTAGTGCGGTAGCTCATGGCAACTTGTCAATTATTATTAATAGTGAACCTATTATCAGTCAACCAGGTGCGTTTGCAGAACGCGGCGAGACGGTCGTGGCGCAACGTGCGCAAGTTGAAATTCGAACGGATGAGGGTAATTTAATGGTCGTGCCTAGCGGTGCTGATCTTGGTGAGGTGGTAAAAGCGTTAACCGCTATAGGTGCAACTACACAAGATTTACTTTCAATTTTGCAAGCACTGAAAGCAGCAGGTTCCCTACGTGCTGATTTAGAAATAATTTAAAGAAAACGACCAATGATTAATACTTATGACATTTCGAGTAAGCTGGCAGTTGACACGCGAAGTGTTGATGATCTTCGCTTACAAGCAAAAAAAGACCCAGATCAGGCGTTGAAAGAAGTCGCCAAGCAATTTGAAGCATTATTCGTTCATATGATGCTTAAGAGTATGCGTGAGGCAACACCAAAAGATGGAATGTTCGATAGTCAACAAACGCAATTTTATACTCAAATGCTTGATCAACAATTAGCGCAAAGCATGTCTTCAAAAGGCATTGGTTTGGCTGATATGATGGTAAAACAGTTAACACAAGCGTCGATTAAGCCGCTATCAACTGATTCATTTGGTTTTAAAAGCCATTCATCTGTTTCCCATCATACTGGAGATATTTCAAATTTACTTTGGCCATCAATTAATACTACAGAAGGGTCTAATGGACTTGAGAAATCAACAAATACATCTGTTAATGAGATGTTTAGTGTCCCATTAGCGCCGAATAACACGATCTCAATATCATCAGGCAAGCCAGAGGAATTTGTTAGTGCTGTATGGACTCATGCAAAGGAAGCCGCAAAATTAACCGGCATACCCGAACATTTTATGATAGCTCAGGCGGCTTTAGAGAGTGGTTGGGGCAAACATGAGATCCGTCATGCGGACAACAGTTCAAGTTTTAATTTATTCGGTATTAAAGCGGGAAAGAACTGGAGTGGGGCAGTTGTAGAAGTTGTTACAACAGAATATGTCAACGGTGTAGCTGAAAAAATGACTGAAAAGTTTCGTGCTTACAATTCGTATGCTGAAAGCTTCCAAGACTATGCCAGTTTATTATCCAATAATCCTCGTTATGAAACTGTTATTAATAGCCAAGATGCGTCGGAATTTGCATATGGGTTGCAACGTGCTGGATATGCTACTGATCCGATGTATGCAGACAAACTCATGCGTATTATTAATAGCAGTCCAATTAAAGATCATCAAATGATCTAAAGAATCGAACACTATAAATTCTTTTTGAATAGTGCCGTTAAATTTAGCAAGCAGGGATATCCTGCATAAATAATAAGTGAACTTATGGGAATTTTAGATATTGGCGCATCTGGTTTATCATCTGCAAGGGCTAACCTACAGACGGCTAGCCATAATATCAGTAATGTAAATACACCAGGTTATAGCCGACAGCAGGTAATCCAAGCCACCAATCTTGCACAATCAACTGATTCAGGTTTTATTGGGCAAGGTGTTCAAGTGTCAACTGTTGAGCGTGTTTACAGTCAGTTTCTTGTGAGTCAATCGCTTCAAGCCCAGACAAAAAGTAGTCAATTAGATACTTATCTGACACAAATATCTCAGGTTGATAATTTATTAGCAGATACAAGTGCTGGTTTATCACCGGCATTACAGGATTTTTTCGGAAGCCTGCAGGATCTTGCGAATAATCCTGCTTCGGTGCCATCCCGTCAATCGTTATTAAGTAACTCTGAGGCTTTGGTTTCAAGATTCCAGGCTCTGGATGAAAATCTATCAGCTTCACGTGAAGGTATTAATTCACAGGTTCAAGCCACTGTTACTGAAATCAATTCAATAGCGACAAATATTGCAAACCTAAATAATAATATTACTGTTGCTGAAGGAACAACAGGTGGTCAGCCGCCCAATGATTTATTAGATCAGCGCGATGCTTTAGTCTCTGAGCTTGGTAAATTGGTGAATACCAATTTTGTTAGACAAAGCAATGGAAACTATAATGTTTTTATTGGTAACGGTCAGCCATTAGTTGTTGGTTCAGAAACAATGACACTTAGAGCTGTTACTTCACCTGATAATCCATTAGAGACAACGGTTGGTTTTGTTGCCGGAAATAAGACGGTATTAATTCCAGAAAAATTTTTACAAAGTGGCGGAAGTTTAGGCGGTTTATTATCGTATCGTAACGAAACACTGGATAGTGTGCAGAATTCATTAGGGCGTATCGCAATTGGTTTAGCACAAACACTAAACGATCAACATCGACTTGGGCAGGATTTAAATGGTGATTTAGGTGGCGATTTATTTAATGTGCCAAGCCCAAAAGTAATTTCAGTTACAGGAAATGCGCCAGCTTCCAACATCACTATGGATATCAATGATGTTACAGCACTAACAACCAGTGATTATAGATTTTCTTACGATGGCGCAAATTATTCATTAACGCGATTATCAGATAATACGTCAGTTACCACTGCTGCTTTACCTTCAGGTGCTGCGCCCTTAATACTTGATGGCGTTAGAGTAACCGGGGCAGTGATTAACTCAAATGAAAATTTCATAATTCAGCCAACACGTGATGTCGCCAAGAATATTTCTGTAGCAATTAGCGACACCGCTAAGCTTGCTGCTGCCGCACCAATTGAGACAAAGTCTTTATTGTCTAATATTGGATCAGGCACCATTAGTGCTGGTACTGTGAACCCGCTTCCAATAAATGCAGACTTGCAACAGCCTCTTACGTTAACTTTCCACACACCCGCGGATGGACAATTTGATGTGGTGGGAACAGGTGTTGGTTTGCCAGCCGTAAATCAGGTTTATACCGATGGTGCAGATATTACTTTTAATGGTCTAACTGTTCTAATTAGCGGTACACCAGGTGCTGGAGATGTGTTTACCATTGGCCCAAATAACAATGGTAATAGTGACTCACGTAACGCATTATTGATAGCTGGATTGCAAACAAAAAATATCTTAGTTGGTGGTACAGCTAATTATCAATCGACCTATGGTCAGCTCGTTAGTCAGGTTGGTAATAAAACAAGGGAGCTTATCGTAACTAACGAAGCTCAGGCAAACTTATTAGCTCAAACAAATGAATCATTACAATCATTGTCCGGCGTGAATCTTGATGAAGAAGCTGCGAATCTATTGCGATATCAGCAGGCGTTCCAGGCATCAGGTAAGATTATAGAAGTAAGTAGCACCTTATTTGATACGTTACTCAATATTGGATAACGATCAACTATAAAGGCAAATATTTATGATACGTTTAAGTACAAACACCATCCATGACAAGGGTGTAACATCTATGCTACAGCAGCAAGATAAACTCCTTAATGTTCAACAGCAAGTGTCGACGGGACGACGTATTTTGACGCCGGCAGATGATCCTGTTGCTGCGGCACGCGCGTTAGAAATAACGCAAGCAGCTACCCTGAATACACAATACTCAGAAAATCGTAATATCGCTGCCACCAATTTAGGCGTTGTTGAAAACACATTAGATGGTGTGACACGGTTAATACAGAATGTGCAAACAGCAGCTGTCAGTGCTGGAAATGGGGCATTTACTGACTCAGACAGGCAAAGTATTGTTACCGAATTGCGTGGTCGATTTGAAGAATTAGTAGGGCTTGCGAATACTACCGATGCAACAGGCCAATATTTGTTCTCTGGTTATAAGGGAGATACCATACCATTTGTTAAAACAGCCACAGGAGTTGTGTATAACGGTGATCAAGGTGATCGGAAAGTGCAAGTTGGCGCATCACGCCAGATCTCAACAGGTGAACCGGGTACTGATGTTTTTGAGCGTATAAAAAATGGAAACGGTGTGTTTGTAACAGCAGCTAATTCAGGAAATGTCGGTACAGGCGTTATTGATGTCGGTTCAGTGACAGCGCCCGCAAGCCTGACTGGAAATAACTACGAAATTACTTTTACCGTGACACCGCTGCCAGTTGAAACGACGACTTATGAAATTGTTAACACGACGACAGCCGCTGTAGTCTCAACTGGAAACTCTTATACCAGTGGTGATGCAATAACGTTTGATGGTCTTCAGTTCAGCATCAACGGTGAACCCTCAGACACTGACAAATTCGCCGTGACAGCAAGCTCTAATGAAAGCATCTTTAAAACAATTGATGACCTTATCAATGTATTATCGCAGCCGTCAACCGGGCAGCCTGGTGGTGCCAGACTTATTAATGGGTTAAACACTGCATTTCAGAATTTAGAAAATGATTTAAATCAAGTTCTAACGACCCGTGCCATTGTAGGGTCACGTTTACAAGAAATTGATACGCTACAAAATATTGGCGAAGATTCGGCCATTCAATTTCAACAAAATCTCTCTGAGTTACAAGACGTGGATTATGCAAAAGCAATTTCAGAGTTAAATCAACAGCAGGTCTTCCTTGAAGCTGCGCAAAAATCCTATGTGACGGTAACGAGTTTATCTTTGTTTGATTTCATATAATTATTTTAATCTATGCAAAGTTGTAAGCTCGCACATTGACCCAGAAATTCAAAGAAGGTTGCCACAATATTGCTGTTTGATGGCTATTTATTGTGAAGCTATAGCAAGTCGACACCGAAAAAATCCCATTAGAAGATTTTACAGAAAAACATACAAACAAAAATTAGGCTGAATAGTTATCTCTTGTTTAGCTGCCTTGCATCGTAACGCTGCAACATGGACAAGCATTTCTGACAGGGCATGTCTGTCACGCATATTCAGGTCACGGCTGACAACGCTAGCAATGATATTGCTTTTCGCAGTGTTGGAAATGGATGACTTTCTACCATATTCGTAGATCCGTAATTTTTGTCTTTGGCGATGCAATATATCTGAGGCTCTTACGTGGAATAGATTTTGTTCTTGCCTTTGTGCTGTTGGCTTAATACCCGTTCAAACAACAGCGCATTTTGTTGATAATCGTGTCGATGTAAAAAAAGTAAATTGTTTGCTATCTGATCGATCATCAATTCGAAATAAAGGTTTTATTGTTTTTAATTTGAAATGTAATGTAGTATGTTTCAAATTACTCTAGAGTATGTATATTATAGGTGAATATATCTTGCATTATTAGATGGTTGTTATTAAACACATGGGCTGAATCTAGGGTTGAAGATTTAGGATCAATATTCTAGTGTTTTTATGATATTTCACAGGCGAGCAATTTTTTTGAACGCGCTGGATGAAGCCATGGAAATGATTCATCATAAAAAATGATGAAAGCTGTTATTATCAAGTTAGTTATTCAATAAAACTAGTAATCAGATTTAAGGAAACTTAGAAAGTTATCATGTCTAATTCAGCATCGGTACTTCAAGAAAAACTTCAATCATTGGTAGCTACGTATACCGAGCGATTGCCTGGTGAAATAAGTGAAATTGAAATGGTCTGGCAACATCTCCAAAATGAATGGAATCATGAGAGCTTGGAGGTGTTGCATCGTATGGTGCATGGTTTAACAGGTACAGGTAAAACATTTGGCTTTGCCGAACTTAGTGTTAAATCTCGTATACTCGAACAAAACTTAAAACGCCTTTCCCAGCCAAACAACGTCATTGAGGGTGCGGACTATCTTGAATTAAATAATCAGATTGTAACCTTGAAACAGGCATCAAAGAGAGGTGGTGCAAATCGGACACCAGTTAATCTTTCAAGCGTTGCAAAAAATGGTATTTCAAGTTTTAGTTTGAATCATGTTACGAAAATTATCATTGTTGATGATGATGATGAAGCTGCTCAAGAAATTAAGTTGCAATTAGAATATTATGGTTATGCCGTAGATTATTTTAAAAAAGTAGATGCGTTTAAATCAGCCATATTAAAAGAACCTGAAGCCATTGTCTTAATGAATGTTGAATTTCCTGACGATAGTTTAGGCGGCATCAATATGATTGATGAAGTACAAGGAGTGCTTGATAAACCAATAAAGGTTATATTTATTTCGGCACATGATAGTCTTGAGATTCGATTAAGAGCTGTACGTGTAGGTAGCCTAGCTTATTTTACCAAGCCAATTAATTCATCAGAATTGATTGATTCAATTGATGTATTAACTTCGACACAACCACAAGAGCCATTTCGCGTCCTAATTATTGACGATAGCGCTACCTTACTAAGTTTTCATTCAGCCGTTTTGCAACAAGTAGGTATGACAGTTAGCGCTGTTCAAGACCCAATGGATATTATGAATTCATTGTTAGAACTTGATCCAGACCTTATTTTAATGAATTCATACATGCCTGTATGTAGTGGGGTAGAGCTTGCCAAAGTGATTCGTCAGTTAGGCAATTTTGTAAGCACACCTATTGTGTATCTGTCATCTGAAGACGATTTTAATACACAGCATGAGGCAATGAGTCTGGCTGGCGATGATTTCTTGGTTAAACCTATTGAACCGCAACAGCTTATTTCTGCAGTTACTTCACACATATTACGTGCGCGCATGTTACGTTCTTTTATGGTGCGCGATAGTTTGACGGGCCTGTATAACCACACGAATATTAAAGAACAATTGGATAGAGAGATTTCACGTGCAGGTCGATTGGGTTCACGATTGGCTTTAGCGATGGTGGATATAGATTTTTTTAAAAATGTAAATGATATCTACGGTCATTCAATGGGAGACCGTGTGATTAAAAGTTTGGCGCGATTATTAAAACAACGATTACGTAATACAGATATTGTTGGCCGCTATGGTGGAGAAGAGTTTGCGATTATTTTGACGGATACCGATGCAACTGCAGCGGTAAAAGTGATAAACGACATTCGCAAAGTTTTTATGCGCTTATTGCATATAAGTGATGGCAAAGAGTTTTCAGTAAGTTTTAGTTGTGGTGTGGCAGATCTTAATCACCATCCTGATGCGGTTGCCTTAGGAAAGGCAGCTGATAAAGCGTTATATCATGCGAAAGAAAATGGTCGAAATAACGTCGTACAGTATCCTGTACCCTGAAGGCCTCATCTGAGATGGGGGTTTTCGAACTATTTTAAGTGCGATAAGATTGCTTCTTGCTTTAGGAACGGTCACCTGCTCGTGTCCTAGCTTCTCGAGGTTGTTTCGGCGCTATTTTTACTGAAAAATTGTTTTTACTAAATTCTATTCGTGATTCTGGTTTAGGATCAACCTGCTGTAATGTTTCAATAGTCGTCACGCGCGGTAATAGTCCTACGCAATTGGCCACTTGAATGGCGAGTCCAGGTCGTGCATTAAGTTCGATAATCATTGGGCCTAAATCTCGATCTAAAACAATATCCACGCCTAAGTAACCCATTTTTGTAATCTCATAACACGCAGCTGCCAGCGAGAGCATCTTGTCCCAGTGTGGAATGGCAAGATCCGCAAAAGTTTTGTGTGTGTCTGGGTGATGAAGAATAGGGTCGCCAAACTGCACTGCGTGTAATGCCTGGCCCGTTCCAATATCAATCCCAACACCCACCGCTCCTTGGTGTAGATTAGCTTTCCCATCAGACCTGTGTGTTGTCAGGCGGAGCATTGCCATGATTGGGTATCCTTTTAGTACTATAATACGTACATCCGGGATGCCTTCATAGCTGTAGTCGGCAAAAACAGGATCCAGCTGAATCAGTGCTTCAATCATGACGGTATCAGGTTTCCCGCCCAAGCTATGCAGCCCACTAATGATATTAGAAACATGGCGTTCAATTTCTGGCAGCGTAACTCCTTGACCACTGGGTTTAAAATAGAGATTTTGGTCTCGTTTCGTAATCACCAATATCCCCTTGCCACCACTTCCTTTAACGGGCTTGATAACAAATTGCTGGTAAGCGGAGAGTATTTCTCCTAATTTCTTAACGTCATGTTGGTAGTGTAATGTCCCCAAAAGCTTGGGAACGGTTATGCCCGCAACCTGCGCGAGTAATTTGGTTTTTAATTTGTCATCTACCAGTGGATATAAATGGCGCGGGTTATACTTGGAAACCAAACCAAAGTTGCGTTGATTCATCCCAATAATGCCGAAGCTGCGAAGCTTTTTGGTGCTAGCCAGAAACATTGCGCCGCCGTTCTAGAGATTTAAAACGGTATAACTCGGATAACCGGTATCCGGTGTATTGCCCCAAGATCAGTATCAACGCTAAGATAACCAACATTAATTCTGGAAAATTAAATGTAAGGTATTCAACAATATGGTTGGTCATGAATAAATAGGCTATCACCGCTGTTACTAGGCTGCCAGCCCCCTGCACAAAAACTTCTCTAGGGCCATCTTCTTCCCATAGAACAGACATACGTTCAATGGTCCATGCCAAAATAATGAGTGGGAAAAGCGTCACAGTCAATGCCTGACTAAAGCCAAGCTTGTTGCTAATAATACTGATACTCGCCATGATGACGATGACCACGATAATAACCGCAGATATGCGCGCGACAAATAATAAATTGAGCCGTGATAAGTAAGAGCGGATAATCAGACCTGTACCAACTACCGTAAGGAATATGATAATACCAGTAATTAAGGTGGTTTGGATTAGCGCCAATGCGATCAAGATGGGCATAAAAGTCCCGGATGTTCTTAGTCCAACAATAATGCGCATAATGACAACAATTAGAGCCCCTATTGGTAATAAAAAAATCATTTTGAATGTATTTTGTTGTTCAATAGGTAGGCTGTATATTGAAAAATCAATTAAAGCTGCCTGCTTATCCTGACTGCCGCGTAAAACTAAGTTTTTGGAGGACTGTGTGTTCTCAATAATGGAGAATGAAACCTTAGAACTTGTGCCACCAATTACATCAAGTAATGATTGCCCGCCTCGTTGCCAAATCAAGAAGTCTTCTGGAATACCGCTCGTTCCAGTGTCTTGATTAAACATTAACCACTGGTCGCCATCATATACCTCAATAAAATTACTTAATGTTTGTCGTCTGCGCCCACCTTCAAGATAAAGTCCTCGAACAATTCTTGCGCTGATTCCTTCTAAGGCCAATAAATCAACAATGAGGTTTGTTTTATACTCGATGCTAGCCTGGTTTTTAATGAGTAAACTCTGATTCTGAGTGGGCGATTGAGAATTTAGTGACCTAATTAACTCTTGCGTAAATGTTTCTGTATTTGCAGACTTGTTACGTGCTTGATCAAGTAATGCTATTGCTGCAGTATTAGAAACGGGATCAAATTCAGGTTTAATGGGGCTTTCAGGTGCGTCTAAAGTGGGAGGAGCGGCAGTAGTACGATCATTTTTATAGACGCTTAGACGGTAATAACTTGTCTGTTGACCATCCGCTTCTCTTTTGCTCCATTGAGCGCGACGCTCATTTTGTGTCACTATTTCACTAAACCCATAATCTGGGGATGCGAAATCTTCTTCCAAAAAGGTTGTGTTGGGGTTCTTAGGTGGCAGTGCAAAAGAAACAATAACGGGATCACCTTGTGCTGAGAAGTCAATTTTGGCTTCAACAGTCCAAACTACTTTTCTGTCATCAGGAAGAAGTGGAAAGCCTAAGACCAAATGCTTATATAAAATCAGCCCAACGCCAGTACACATGATCAGAAGAACAAGAATATATAGCCTGGATTTAGCCTGCATTATTTTGTCTCATGATCGCTAATATTAGCACTTTGTGCAGTTAATTTTTTACTCACATCAACGATAGCCAAATCTTGTAATAGATTGCGTCCAATTAATACTTGCTGCGAAAATTTGCTGCGATCGATCAAAGTAAAATCTATCTGTTCGTCAATATTAGCAAGCTTGACGCTAAACCTTACAATCGGACGTCGGTGTGACTCGTTCGTGTGTTCTTTAATGCGAACATAACGACGAACCCGACGCGTTAGCTGAGTCTTTTCACCTGTGTCAGGATGAATAACATTAAACTTGATATAGGGTTTACCGTCACGTTCAAATTCGACCATATCTAAAGCATTGAGCGAGGAAGTTTTTGCGCCTGTATCAATACGGGCATTAAAAAGCAAACCAGGTGGGTCGAGAAAAACCTTTTCTATACCACCAAGAACAATTCGATTATTTTCTGAGTCTGCATGATTGTTATTTAAATTTCTAGCAGCTATATTTCTTTGATTGTTACTGGGTTTTTTAGTCTTTAAGTCAGCCAGCATTCTATTTTTCTTGTTGGCTAACTCAGCTTGATCAATTTCTAATGATTTTTCTTTTTTTAATAAATCAATAAATAAAGTTACTAGCTCCGTTTCTCTTGCGTTAATAGTGGCTTCGCGTACGCTTAATTCTTCGTCAAAATCAGCATATACATCCAACTCCTCTTGGAGGGTTTGATTGTATTTCACCAAATTTTCTTTTTCTGCTGGATTCATATCAAAAACATTACAGCTAACCAGTAAAAAAAGAATAACTATTGGTACAAATAATTGATTAATAATTTTTATAATACGTGGGTGATAATTCCCCATAAAACATGCCTTGTTTGTTTATTTTCTTGTTCTTATTTTTAAGTGGATTGTGTATTAATAAAACTGATTCTAGCTATTATAGCTTTAATAGATTCAACAAATTTTATAATGTTAGTTATTTGGTGAAACTATTGAGTAAGGTTTTTTGGCATGTAAAGATCAGTTATTGTCCCTTCAGCAATTTCAGCCGCAAATAAAACCGTTTCAGATAAGGTTGGATGAGGGTGAATCGTTAAGCCAATATCTTCCATATCAGCCCCCATCTCAAGTGCTAAAACCGTTTCAGCAATTAACTCGCCGGCATTAATTCCGACCATACCCGCGCCAAGGATGCGACGTGTGCTCTTTTCTAACAATAATTTAGTCATGCCCTCTTCACGTGCCATTGAAATAGCGCGTCCACTGGCTGCCCAAGGAAAGCTTGCTTTCTCGTATTCAATGCCTTGTTTTTGGGCTTCTGTTTCGGTCAGTCCCATCCAAGCAATTTCTGGGTCAGTATATGCAACTGATGGAATTGTACGTGCATCAAACGCGGCTTTGTGACCCGTAATAATCTCTGCCGCCAGTTTGCCTTCATAAGTTGCTTTGTGTGCAAGCATCGGTTCTCCAACAATATCGCCAATGCCATAAATATTTGGGACATTGGTTCGTTGTCGTTGATCTACCGAAATAAAGCCACGCTCATTAACAATAATACCTGCATTTTCAGCGCCAATGTCGCGTCCATTAGGGCGACGCCCGACAGCCATTAACACACGATCATAAATCTGAGGGTCAGGTGCTTTGTCGCCATCAAATGTGACTTCTAAGCCATGTTTTTTAGCTTCGATTTTGCTAACCTTTGTTTTTAGATAAACCGCTTCATAGCGTTTTTGTATGCGCCGTTGTAGTGGTTTTATCAAATCAGCATCCGCGCCCGGGATGAGTTGATCCATTAATTCAACAATACTTATTTTGCTACCCAAGGCATCATAAACAGTGGCCATCTCAAGACCAATAATACCGCCACCAATAACGAGCATTCTTTTTGGTATATCCACAAGCGCTAACGCACCTGTTGAATCAATGATCCGTGGGTCTTCGTAAGGAAAATCTGGAATACGCGCGACACTTGAACCTGCAGCAATAATGCAATCATCGAATGAGACTGTTTTTTTACCTTCAGCTGTCTCTACGCTGATTATATTGGCTGCTGTAAATTTCCCAGTGCCATAGATTATATCAACTTTACGTTGTTTCGCCAGTGCCTTCAAGCCTTTGGTTAGCTTACCGATAACAGACTCTTTCCAGTGACGCAGTTTATCAATTGAAATTTCAGGTTGGCCAAATGCGATGCCATGTTTTGAAATATCCTCTGCTTCAGTAATCGTCTTTGCCGCATGCAGTAGCGCTTTAGAAGGGATACATCCAACATTTAAACAGACGCCACCAAGGGTAGGGTAGCGCTCAATAATGACGACCTTCTTGCCAAGATCTGCCGCACGGAAGGCGGCAGTATAACCGCCAGGCCCAGCACCTAAAACAACAACTTCAGTATGAATATCGCCTTGTGGCAGTGTCTTGGCTTGGGTGACATGGGTTGCTGTATGATCTGGGGAAGTTAATGGCGTATCATTGGTTGATGCTTCATTTGGTGACGACGCGGTGCTTTCAGTTTCTAGTGTGAGAATAAGCGATCCTTGTGATACTTTGTCATTCACCGATACTTTAATTTCTTTGATGACGCCACAAAATGGCGAGGGAATTTCCATGGTTGCTTTATCAGTTTCTAGCGTAACGAGCGGGCTTTCTTTTTCAACTGAATCACCAAGCTTGACCAGTATTTCAATTATTGGAATATCCTTGAAATCTCCGACATCAGGGACATTAATATTGACTATTTGTGTCATAAAAACCTTAAAGTATAGAATGTATCAAATTGTATTATTAAGATAAGTTATATCTTACTGTCGAATGTGGCCATCACCTAATACAATATATTTTTGACTAGTTAAGCCTTCCAAGCCAACTGGACCACGGGCATGGATTTTATCTGTGGAAATACCAATTTCAGCACCGAGGCCGTATTCAAAGCCATCAGCAAAACGCGTAGATGTGTTAACCATCACTGAGCTGGCGTCTACTTCTCGTAGAAAGCGGCGGCTAAGTGTATAGTCTTCAGTTACAATGGAATCAGTATGTTGTGACCCATACTTAGCAATGTGCGCTAATGCTTGATCAAAATCGTTAACAATTTTGATACTTAGAATGGGTGCCAAATACTCGGTCAACCAATCATCCTCAGTTGCTGGTTTCATTTGTGGAATGATTTCACAAGCTTCAGTATCACCACGTAATTCAACCCCATTATTAAGATAGATCTGACTCAATTTAGGTAAAATTTCTTTAGCGATATCCTTATGCACCAAAAGGGTTTCCATGGTGTTGCATGTTCCATAGCGTTGGCATTTGGCATTTTCTGCGATGCAAATCGCTTTGTCCACATCCGCTTTAACATCAATATAAACATGACATATGCCATCTAAATGCTTGATAATTGGCACACGTGCTTCATTTGAGATACGTTCAATCAATCCCTTACCACCACGCGGCACAATGACATCAACATAAGCCTTCATAGTAATTAACTCACCTACAGCGGCACGATCTGTTGTTTCAATAACTTGCACGGCGGTTTCTGGCAGCCCTGCATCTCTTAAGCCTTCTTTAACACAAGCTGCAATGGCTTGGTTTGCATGAATCGCCTCAGACCCCCCGCGTAGAATGGCTGCATTGCCAGCCTTCAGACAAAGACCCGCAGCATCTGCAGTCACATTTGGTCGCGCTTCATAAATAATGCCGATAACGCCCAGAGGAACGCGCATTTTGCCAACTTGTATACCTGATGGCCGGTAACTCAATCCAGTAATTTCACCAATGGGATCAGCCAAAGCCGCAATTTGCTTGAGACCCTCAGCCATACTCGCAACACCTTTTGCTGTCAGTGTTAAACGATCAATCAGTGACGGCTCAAGTCCTTTCACACGTGCGTTTTCAAGGTCGAGTGCATTAGCCGTCAATAATTTTTTCTCATCACGTATAATTGCCGCTGCTATTGCTGTTAGCGCCTGATTTTTAGCCGCTGTGTCTGCTTTTGCAATTAAACGAGATGCCGTACGTGCATTTTGGCCGATGCCGCGCATGTAGTTTTTTATATCTGTGTTATTCATGAATACACTTCCGCTACTAAGCTTGAAATATCTGTGGATAATTGGGAATTATATTACAAGATGAAGAACTCGCCGTATTTTCGGGGTTTTTTATGGACTATATCGTAATCAACGCGCTATATGCTAATCTCATCAGATCGTAATTGTTTACGTTTCGAAGGTGCAAAAACGATTGTTTTGGATCTAATTTTTTTAATTATTTGTGCTGAAATATGCCATTCTATTGATGTGCCCGAATGGACATCAAATAATTAGAGAGTTTGTTGATTCTAATTTTGCCTTTAAAAAAAACCATCGCCGATATTGCCGGCAGCTGTTTAGAGTATCTGTGAACCCAACGCCTTTAGGCGAAAAAAATGTATTGATGTTGAATTTTATGGATTCTTGAGTAAGTTGTGGAAAAACCGAAGAATTAGTTAATAAAGGTGAGCTTTGTTGCAGACCGACCAAATGACCTAAAAACCCAGCTTTTAGCCGGTGGAGTATTCACTTTTTTTGTAATGTGAGCGCATGATTTTCATCAACTACTGGTAGCTTACAGTTTTCTTGAAACGGTAGTATTTAGAAGGTAAATGCTAAGTTGCTAATATTTTTATTTCTTCAGGCAATAAATTCTAATTTGTACCATTGATTTTTTGCAAAATCATTCGAATCATGATTTTGTTGCCAAATACTTGATAGAATGCAGCATGTGCTTTGTTTATTTGAATTCGGGAAGGGTCTAATATCATAGTAAATCTCAGGTTGACGGCTTACTAAATTAGATCTCGTTTCCAATTTTTTACCCCTGTTAGACTCATTTGGATTGGAAAATACTTGAACAAGCAGTTGATTTATGGCGATATCGGTGGCACCAAAACTATTTTACAAATAGCAGAATTAAAGAATGGCAAAATTTATGAGCAATTTACACATTGCTATATTAGCTGCACTTATACTACTTTTTCTGACCTGCTCAGGGATTTTCTGAACAGAACTAGCAAAGTAAAAACAATTGGTTGTCCAGATATTGGTTGTTTTTCTGTGGCGGGCCCGGTCGTTGCGCAGCAAACAAAATTAACCAACCTGTCCTGGCTTATTGATAGCGCGGACATCACCGCTGAATTTTCAATTCCTAGTGTCAATCTCATTAATGACTTTGAATCTGCCGCATTGGCAATTTCGGCGTTGCCACCAAGTGATCTGGTAACATTGCAAGAGGGTAAGGCGCATCCGCAGGAAATGCGTGTCGTTTTAGGTGCAGGTACCGGTATGGGTGTGGCATGGCTTACTTGGCAAGGTGATCGCTATGTCCCATTATCGACGGAAGCTGGACATATGGATTTTGCACCGAACAGTAAATTACAAGTTAAATTGCTTGAAGCATTACAAGATAAATTTGGACATGTATCGGTTGAGCGCCTGTTATCTGGACCTGGCTTAACTAATATTTTTGATTTCTTACAAATGAGCCCATCAGATTCTTCTGGTTTAGAACCGATTAATCTTAATGAGGACAGTGGCGCAGTCATCACTACGCTTGCGCTGAAACAAAAACACCCGGTTGCAATAAAGTCACTGGATTTATTTGCTGAAATTTATGGTGCTTATGCAGGCAATCTGGCTCTTGCTGGATTATGCCGAAATGGCGTATATATCGCGGGTGGTATTGCGCCAAAAATTATTAACACACTCGGTACTGGTAGTTTTATGTGGGCATTTTGTGACAAGGGACGGTTCTCTGCGATGATGAAAGAAATCCCTGTGCATGTGATCACAAACCCCAATGCGAGTTTGTTGGGCGCTAAACTAAAAGCGCAGTACTTATTGAATATTTAAGTTGGCCAAATGGGCTGACTTAGCAAGGAAGTGAGACTTTAATCATCATATCAGTTACCTGTACCTCATTAAGGAGAGAAATAATGTCATCCAGAACTAATTTTATAATCACAGTCAATCCTAAAATACCGCCGCGTCTTGAGCGCCTGGAGGAATTGGCTAATAATCTTTGGTATAGCTGGGATCATGCCACGCGTATGCTTTTTTCTCGACTTGATCCACGCCTATGGGAGGCTGTGGGACATAGTCCAAAAGAATTTCTCAAGCGTGTGGATGAATCTATACTCATAAATGCAGCAGAAGATCGAGTTTTCCTAGCTAATTACAATAATATTCTGTCAACTTATGATTCTTATCATTATGAACTACCGAAACAGAACCTTAAAACGGGTTTACAGGCTCAAGACCAGGTTGCCTATTTCTGTTTTGAATTTGGTTTTCATGAGAGTTTGCCGATTTATTCCGGTGGTTTAGGTATTCTGGCTGGCGATCATTGCAAAGCAGCCAGTGACCTGAACTTGCCATTTGTTGCCGTTGGCTTACTCTACCGCCAAGGTTATTTCTTTCAAACCATAGATAATCAGGGCAATCAAAAAGTCAACTACACCGATGCAGATTTTGAGAATTTACCCGTAACACCGGTGTTACGTGAAGATGGCTCGGATGTAAGGGTCGAAGTGGCATTGCCGCAACGTAAGGTTATAGTAAAAGTATGGCAGGCAAAGATTGGTCATGTAACACTTTATTTACTAGATACTGATTTACTGGAAAACTCTCCTCAAGACCGCTATATAACCCATCAACTTTATGGCGGTGATAAAACGATGCGAATTGAGCAGGAAATTATACTGGGTATCGGTGGTGTGCGGGCATTGCAGGAACTGGGTGTAAAACCGACTGTATGGCATATTAACGAAGGTCATGCTGCATTTATGATACTTGAGCGTGTACGCGAACTGGTTCAGTCGGGGCTTGATTTTTCCAGCGCACTGGAAGCTGTGGCCGTTAATGTTGTATTTACAACGCATACCGCCGTACCTGCTGGGCACGATCATTTCAGTGACGATATAATGCAGGCGTATTTTGAAACGTTCTATCAAGACCTTAAAATTACGCGCGAAGAATTTACGGCGCTTGGGCACGTCCCTGGTAGTGCGGACTTTAATATGACCATATTGGCGCTTCACGGTTCACGTACACATAATGGCGTGAGTAAGATACATGGCAATGTATCGTCTGAAATCTGTCGAGAAGTTTGGCCGCAGATCGAAGCTGATGAAAACCCCATGTCGTACATTACTAACGGCGTACATGTGCCGACTTTTCTGGCTCAGGAATGGTCTGACTTGTTCGACCATCATCTCGGCCATGAATGGCGTAACAAAATGCGTGATATAGAATATTGGTCATGTATTCATGAGATACCTGATCACTTGTTCTGGAGCGTACGCCAAACTTTAAAATCGCAAATGCTTTATGGTATACGTGACAGACTTGCGTTACAAAATTCCAGAAACCATGGTTCCGATGCGCATCTTGATCGATTATTTAAACTTGCTGACCCAACTAATCCAAATATTCTGACACTGGGGTTTGCGCGTCGCTTCGCAACCTATAAGCGCGCCACATTGTTATTTCAGAATCTTGACTGGCTGCGAAAAATCATCCTTGATCAGGAACGTCCTGTACTGATAATCTTTTCTGGCAAAGCGCACCCTGCAGACATTCCAGGGCAAGACTTAATTCGGCGTATCAGTCAAGTTGCACATTTACCAGAATTCGAAGGGCGGCTTTTATTGGTTGAAGGTTATGACTTGCGTCTTGGCCGTCGTTTAGTTGCCGGGGTTGATGTCTGGCTTAATAGCCCGATATATCCGCTGGAAGCCAGTGGCACATCCGGTATGAAAGCAGGTATTAATGGCGTGATCAATTTGAGTGTACTGGATGGCTGGTGGGGAGAAGGCTACGATGGTACAAATGGCTGGGCTATTAAACCAGGTCCAGAAAACATGGAAGCAGTACTGCGTGATACCGAAGAGAGTCAAGCGTTTTATGAAATATTGCAAGATCAAGTCGCACCACTATACTACAACCGTGATAAATTCGGTTATTCCCCTGGGTGGGTAAAAATGGCCAAAAATTCAATGGCAACGCTAATACCACAATACAGCTCCAAGCGCATGGTGGATGAGTATGTGAGAAACTTTTACCTCCCAGTCAGCAAACAAGGCAAGCGCTATGTAAAAAATGATTTTGAAGGCGCAAAAGAAATTTCTGCCTGGAAAGATAAAATACGAAGCGGTTGGGATAACGTCACATTACGTCGATTAGATGCGCCGCGTAAGTTTGTGAACATTGGAGATGGCTTAAATGTTAAAGTTGCCGCAAAGCTCAACGGCTTAAAACCAGAAGATGTTGTGGTCGAGTTACTAATATCTCGTCAGCGGAAGCAAACTAAAATTAACAAATTTAAACACTTCGAGTTTAAGTTTACAGGTGTTGAAGAATTGGGTGAGCAGTTTTTCGAGCTGGATATTGCTCCAGAACTATGCGGTAAACAGGAGTATTACATTCGAATTTATCCGCATCATTCCCTACTGTCTCATCCGATGGAAATGGGCATGATGGTGTGGTTATAATATATTTTTTGATCTAATAGAGAAGGGCTGGCTTATATTGCAATTAAGTCTGCCCTCTATATTCCGAATTTAACTGGAAAGGATTGCAAATGGCTAAACCCAACTATGAGTATGCTAAACGCCAGAGAGATCTGGCCAAGAAACAAAAGAAAGAAGCAAAAAAGAAATTGAAAGCTGAAGCAAAGCAACCGTCGGCCCAAGAGGAGGATTTGTCCCAGCCGTCCGTGGATGAGAAATTGTAAGCTCATCTCCGGTAATTGTTGTTCTGCTGGATCATTTGCATACCGTTTGGCAATTACCTGAGAATGTCGCCGGGTGGAATTTATTAAAACGATCGTTTTCTAGAGCATTGCCTGACGGTGATTTCAGGGAAACGTGCGCTTGAATTTGTTGGAGTTTGCTCCTCTCCCCAAACTGCCGGGCCATCTATAATCGAAAATGCAAGCAGGGAAGTCAAATCAGTCGTTAGACAATAATCAAAAACGCTGCACTTGCCATCATAGCTCCAAGAGGCCAGGCTAGGAGTCTGTCCGAGAATAGAATGATCTACTGCGGAAAAGCTATTTTGGCCAGATTTCCCGATCATTTTCGTTAAATAGAATAACTATTCGCCTCAAATGATCAAAAAATCTGCCTCAAAGTCAAATACCTCCAGCAAAGCTGGAGGCTTGATTTTATGAACCGCTCAAAGCGGGTTATTAATTGTGCCACCTAAAGGTGGCCTGGCATCAATATAGGTTTAACTGATCAATTCTACGGTCTTCATCTTCTTGATGCCGAATATA
>RCMY010000658.1_pt1 | contig 32792 bp, 27 predicted proteins | sample 2041341 | NCBI WGS metagenome assembly RCMY01 (sample SAMN09708234, study PRJNA481090) | Marine sediment metagenome, whole genome shotgun sequencing project. | reverse complement strand
GGAGGGCTTTCGATGGCGCGCAACAGCGCATCGATGTTCTGACTGACGTCATGGTCGCGCGTGCCGTCGCGGTACGACTCGGCGTTCAGTTCGTAGTGGGCCAGCGTGTTGGCGGCCAGTTCGGCGGGGCTGGGGCGGTCGGGCATGGTGTTCTTCGACGTGTTGCAGGCGTGCGGCGAGAATACGCCATCGCCGCACTGCGCGCCGGCCCGACGGTATCATGCATCATCCATGGGCACCCTCTTCATCAGTTATCGGCGCGACGACAGCCAGGGCTTTGCCGGCCGGCTTGAGGACGATCTGAGCGAGCGTTTTGGCGACGCGCAGGTGTTTCGCGACCGCGAGATTCCGGCGGGCACGGATTTCGCCGCGCATCTCGAGCGGAACCTTGCTGAAGCCGAGGTGGTGCTGGTGGTCATCGGGCCGAACTGGCTCAATGCGCGTGACGCGGCCGGTGGCCGCCGGCTCGATGCGCCACAGGATTGGGTGCGCCGCGAAATCATGCTGGCGCTGACGACGGACGTGGCGGTGGTGCCGGTGCTGGTCGGCGGCGCCACCATGCCCGCGACCGACGACCTGCCCGCGGCACTGGCGCCGCTGGCCGGCCGGCAGGGGTTCATGTTGTCGGATCACCGCTGGCCGCAGGAACTTGATGAGTTGGCCGATCAGTTGGCGCGGCTCTCGTCGGCGCTGGCGGCGGCGCGGCACGCCCGTCAGCGCGAAAGCGCGCCAACGCCGGCGCGCGCAAGCTCGTCGGCGCCATCGATTGCCGCGCGCGCGGTGCCTTGGCTGGCGCGGCGTTTGAGAAAGCTGTTCGGGGTGGTGCTGACGCTTTCTGCGCTTTACATCCTCGTGCGCGCGCTCGGTGGCGTGCAGGGCAATCGCATGCTCGACAAGGTCATTTCCACCACGGTGGCGCAAATCAAGGCACTGCTGTAGCCCACCTCAAGGCGTTCGCGGCGCGCTCAAACCTTGTGCGTGGATAGCAGGATGTTGGTTTCGCTGTTGGCGATGCCGTCGATGTCGCGCACGCGGCCGAGCGCACGGTCGAAGGCTTCGAGCGAATCGGTGCGTAGTTCAGCGAGAAAGTCCCAACGGCCGTTGGTCGAGTGCAGCGTGCGCACGGCCGGTTCGCCGCGCAAGGCCTTGAGCACCGCGTCAGAGCGGTTGCCTTCGACTTCGATGCTCATCCAGGCGCGAATGCAGTGTTCTTCCGCAATCGGTTTGAGACGCACCGTGTAGCCGCTGATTACGCCGCTGCCTTCGAGCTTGCGCAAGCGGTTGACGACGGTGCCGCGAGACACCCGCAAGCGCTGCGCCAGCGTCGCCACCGGCAGGCGGGCGTTGTCGCGCAGCAGGGCGATCAGTTGGCGATCGGTGTCGTCGAGTCGGTGCAATCCGTCAGTCATCACTATCAGTTTGTTCAAACGTGTACTGATAATAGACAAAATACTGACTTTTTGTTGACGGGTATCGTGACTAGTATAGGGAGATGACTTCTCTTTGATGAGGCGCGCGCCATGCCCCCGTCAGCACACATTCTCATGGTCGACCCCGCGCATTTCGATGTGCGGTATGCGATCAACCCGTGGATGCAGCCCACCCGGTGGGCGGCTGATGCGGCGACCTTGCAGTCAGGGGCGCGCGCGAGCTTCACCGCGCTGCGCCAGATGCTCGAGCAGATCGGTTGCCGGGTGAGCACGGTGGAAGGCGTGGCCGGTCTGCCGGACATGGTATTTCCGGCCAACGCCGGCATCGTGCTCGATCGTCGGGTGTTGCTGGCACGCTTCCGTCACCCCGAGCGCCAGGGCGAGGAGGCGCACTTTGCCGCCATCTTCCGTGCCTTGCAGACGCAGGGCGAGATCGACTCGGTCGACGTTCTTCCGCCCGGGTGCTTTCAGGAAGGCGCGGGCGATTGCATCTGGGATGCTACGCGCGGGCACTTCTGGGCCGGTTGGGGGCCGCGTTCGTCGCTGGAGGCAGTTGATGCCGTGTCCGCGCACTTCGACCAGCGCGTGGTGCCGCTCGAACTGGTGACCGAGCGCTCCTATCATCTGGACGTGTGCTTTTGCCCGCTCTCGGGCGGCGAGATTCTTTACTACGCGCCAGCGCTGTCGGCGGAGGCACGCGCGCGCGTCGCCGCCGAAGTGGCCCCGGAACTGCGCATTGAAGCAACCGATGACGACCTGGCGCAGTTCAATGTGAATGCGGTCAATGTCGGGCGCGATGTGGTGATGAGCCGCTGCAGCGCACGGTTGCAGGATGTACTGGAGGCGCGCGGCTATCGCGTGCATACGGTTGATCTGGCGCCCTTCATGCTCTCGGGCGGCGGCGCCTTCTGCATGACGCTACGCCTTGACCGCCACGCTCGCGCGGAGTCATCCGCGGCGATCCCGAGTCTCGTCGGGTAAAGAAGAGGAGGACATCATGGTTCGCACAATCGACGTACCCACCATGCAGGCCTGGCTGCGCCGGCGCGGCGTAGCGACGGTGATCGCGGAGCTGGCCGAGGCCATTCGTGCCGACTACCTGCGCTGGCACGAGATCGAGAAGACGGCGCGCGTGGCGAGCCATTCGCGTGTCGGCGTGATCGAACTCATGCCGGCAGCGGACAGCACGCATTACGGCTTCAAGTACGTCAACGGCCACCCGGCCAACGCGCGCGAGGGCAAGCTGACCGTGATGGCATTCGGCGTGCTCTCCGATGTGGCCACCGGTTACCCGCTGCTGCTCTCGGAGATGACGCTCGCCACCGCCTTGCGCACCGCCGCCACCTCGGCCATCGCGGCGGCCGAAATGGCACGGCCGGGATCACGCTGCATGGCGCTGATCGGCAATGGAGCGCAAAGTGAATTCCAGGTGCTGGCGTTCCATCATCTACTGGGTATCGACACCGTTCGCGCCTATGACGTCGACGCGGGCGCCACGGCGCGCCTGCAGCGAAACCTGGCGCATCTGCCGGGGTTGCGCATCGAAGCGGCACCGAGCGTTGCCGAGGCGGTGCGCGGGGCCGACATCATCACCACCGTCACGGCCGACAAACGTCGCGCCACGGTGCTCACCGCCGATAGGGTTGAACCCGGTGTCCATATCAACGCGCTCGGCGGTGACTGCCCTGGCAAGACTGAACTTCAGGCGCGCATTCTCGAGAACGCCCGCGTGGTGGTCGAATACGCACCGCAGACACGAATCGAAGGCGAGATTCAGCAGATGCACGAGGACTTCCCGGTGATCGAATTGTGGCAAGTGTTGAGCGGTGCAATTCCCGGCCGTCAGAGTGCGCAGGAAGTGACTGTGTTTGATTCGGTCGGCTTCGCGCTGGAGGACTTCACTACGCTGCGCTATCTGCATGCGCAGGCCGAAGCCGGCGGCTTTGGCGAGATGCTGGCGCTGGTGCCGGCGCTCGAGGACACGCGCGACCTGTTCTCGCTGGTGGCGCCAAAGACGGTGGAGCTGCCGCAGCAAGAAGCGGCGCACGCCTGATCCGGAGCCACAAAAAATAAGCCCCGCGGCACTCGTGCGCTGCGGGGCTTTTACTGCATTACGCCGGGATTCAGGCGACTTGCTTGGTGGCCTTGCTCACTGCGTCGACCGTGGCGTCAGCCGCCTTGTTGATGTTGGCTTCTGCCAGATCAACCACTTTACGTGCTTTCCTGCTGGCGTCGTCGAACGCAGCATTACCCGCACTCACAGCCTGCTTGACGGCTTTGGCAACGACATCACCACCGACCGGGGTGTTGGCGGCGAATTTGTCGATCGCGGCGGTCAGTTCCTTGTTGGCGGTTTCGAACTTGGTGCCGAGGATGGCACTGACGGACGTCGCGAATTCGCTGCCGATGGCGTAGCCAGCACGGGCGAAACCGATGTTGCGCGTCAGGGCCGGTTCGATTGCGCTGACGACGACGCCGAGGACTGCTTTCGGGCTCTTGGCGGCGGCAAAGGCTTCAACGGTCTTGGCGTTGTCGGCGAACGTACCGCGCACGGCGTCGATCGTCAGGGCCGAGAAGCGCTCGACAGAAGCGATTTGCAGGTTGGCAAGGGCGTTGACAGTGTCGATGACTTCGACGTTGGACGCGACGGCATTGGATACGACCAGGTTGTTTTTGCTCATGTGATTCTCCGGGTTTCAGGTTGATTTCAAATTTTGCTGCAGCTGCCAGAAGGGCTGAAATGCTGCAGTGCACAAATATGATTCTACCGATAATTTTGCCGCTGTCAAATGTTTTTGTGCACCGCAACAAAGTCTGTCGTCGGCGGCCCGGCGTGTGGGTGCGCGTGAGCGCGATCGTGTATGGCCCTGGATATCGATCACGCATCGGGATCGGGGATGTACCAGTCGCCGGGTGACAAACGTGAGGTGGCGTTAAACGCGCTCGTTGCTGGGTTGTCGGTGACGGGTCCGCCTGCTAGCCTGATCGGTCTGACAGGCGCATTTTCAGGTTCAAGGGAAGATTGAATGAAGACCGTTATTCGAGTCTTGATTGGCGTAGTGGTATTGGCGATCGTCGCCGTGGCGGCGCTGAGCGCGTATTTTGCGTTCGTCTTCGACCCCAACGATTATCGTGACCGGCTCGCCGAGACCGTCGAGCAGCAGACCGGGCGCAAGCTCACGCTCAGCGGTGACATCGAGCTGTCGGTCTTCCCGTGGTTGGGCCTCAAGCTGGGGGCGGCGGAACTGGGCAACGCGCCCGGGTTTTCGGAGCGCCCGTTTGCCTCGTTGTCCGCGGCGGAAGCGCGCGTCAAGCTGGCGCCGCTCCTCGGGGGCGAGGTGGCCATCGATCGTGTCACCTTGCATGGCTTGCAGTTGAGCCTGGAGCGCAACAAGGCCGGTGAGACCAATTGGGCCGATCTGATTGGTGAGGATACGCCGCATGGCGCGGGCGAGGCCGCCGACGAACGTAACGGCGAAGGCGCGCCGGTGTCGTTGGCGGTGGGCGGCATCGACGTCCAGAATGCCTCCATTCGCTGGAGCGATGCACAAAACGGACGCGAAGACGTGATCTCGGATGTGGCCGTGGTCACCGGTGAAATTCTACCCGGCGCGCCATTTGATCTCGACGCCGGCGTCAGCTTTGCGCTCGCCCAGCCGGCGGCCAATGGCCGCGCCACGCTGGTCGGCCGTGTGACACTCGATCTGGCAGCGCAGCACTATCGCATTGAGGACTTGCGCGCGACGGTCAAAGCCGACGGCGCCGGCTTGCCCGGCGGTTCTATCGATGCCGGCTTGATGGCCGGTGTCGACGCCGATTTGCAGGCCGGCACTGTGTCGGTGGACCGCCTCGCGCTGACCGCCTACCAGGTGCAGATGATCGGCGCGTTGAAAGCGACCTCGGTGACCGACACGCCCGCCGTTGATGGGACACTGGAAATCGCCGGCCTCGATCCTCGCGTGCTGATGGAGGCGCTGGGGCTGCGCGCACCCGCGACGGCGAATCCGGAGCAACTCAAGCGCGCATCTTTCAAGGCCCGCGTGAGCGGGACGCCTTCGCGGGTCGCACTTGACGACATCGTGGCCACGCTCGATGACAGCAAGATCAACGGATCGCTGGCGCTTGCCGATCTCGAAAAATCCGCCGTGCGCTTCGATCTGGCCATCGACAAGATCGATGTTGACAGCTATCTGCCGCCGGCCGGCGAATCGGCCGCGCCTGACGCGGCGCCTGCCAAGGAATCGAAAGACGGCGAGGCCACCGCCGCGTCACCGCTCGATCTGCGCGGCCTCGATGTCGCCGGTCAGCTCAAGATCGGCGCGCTCAAAGTCCACGGCATGGACGCCAGCGCGATTGACGTCGGCGTGAAACTCGCGGGTGGCCGGTTGGAAGTGATGCCCAAGGCGAGCTTGTATGGGGGGCGACTGGATGCGACGACCGTGCTTGAAGCACGGGGCGCGCCAACCGGCCTGAGTGTGAATGGCAGCCTCATCGACGTGCAGCTCGGCGAGGTGCTGCGGGCGGTCAGCGGCAAGCCGGAAAAGCTCACCGGCCGCGCGCGTGTGAGCGCAAAGCTGCGCGGCACCGGACTTGACGCCGACAGTCTGAAGAAAACGCTCGCCGGCACGGTCAATCTCAAGGTGCTCGATGGTGCGCTCAAGGGGATCAACATTGCACGCTTCTTCCGCGAGGCCGAGGCCAGGCTGAGTGGCACGCCCGTGGAGGCGGTCAGCGGCGCGGAACAGACGGATTTCTCCGATCTTGCTGCAACCTTGCAGCTCGGTGGCGGCGTCGTGCGCAACGACGATCTGAGCATGCGTTCGCCGCTGCTGCGGGTGGGCGGTGAAGGTTCGGCGAATCTGGTCAGCGAGAGCATCGACTATCTGGTCAAGGCGACGCTGGTCGGCACGCTCACCGGGCAAGGCGGCAAATCGCTTGACCAGGTGCGCGACATCACCGTACCGGTGCGCGTGAGCGGGACTTTCAGCGATCCGAAATACACGCTAGACGCCGAGGCGCTGCTGTCAGGTGCCGTCAAGGGTCGGCTTGACGCCGAGAAAGCGAAGGTGAAGGAGAAGGTCAAAGCGAAAGTCGATGAAGCGCGTGAAGACGCCAAGGGCAAAATTCAGGAGGAGTTGAAAAAGGGTCTCGGCGGGCTGTTCAAATAAGGCGCCGCACGCGACGCATGACGGTGGGTTGAATTGTCACGATTGGTGGATCCCGCCGGACGGTGCGCAAATGCCGGCGGGAGCGTGCTAGTTTTATCGCGATGTGCCCATTCGACGCCGCAGCGGCGCCGAATGGGCACGGATGATTCCGACTCAAACCACGGGAGGTTCGCGATGAGCGATTACGTAGCAGATGTGAAAAAGTTCGCACCGAATGCAGACGAAGCGGTGGTCGACAAGATCGTCAAATACTGCGGCATCGCGCTGCGCAACAAGGATTCTTCACTGGTGTCGGCGTCCGACAAGAAGGAACTCGACCGCGTGCGCGACGGCTTCGCCAAAAAGAAACTTGAACTGAGCCCCGAAGACGCCGAGGCCGGTATTGCCAAAGTGTGCGAGCAGATGAAGGGGGCGCGCCAGAAAGGCCGTGTCACGTTCTACTATCTGCTGGCCGACGCCACGGGCACGATGGACAAGCTGCGCTGACCCGCACGTTGCTTGCGCTGAATAGCAAAAAGAGCCATGCGATCGCATGGCTCTTTTTTTTGGTTTGGCTCTCCCCGGTCAGCGAATCATGCCGGCACCGACCGTGTTGTTGGTCGATTCGTCGATGACGATGAAGGCGCCGGTCGCGCGGTTCTCGCGATAGGAATCGGCAAATACCGGCTGGGCGAGCTTGAGCGTGAGGGTGGCGATGTCGTTCGTCGCCAACGTGGTGACCGGCTCGTGTTCGAGTGTATTGACGTCGAGACGATGGTCGATCTTCAGAATCTTTGCCTTGACCTCGCGCGTGGTGTGGCGCACGACGTAGGTGCGTGCCGGTGACATCGGCGTTTCCGACAGCCAGCATAGCGTGACGTCGATCTGTTTCTGTGGCTCGCGCACTTCGGCTGATTTGACGATCATGTCGCCACGCGAGATGTCGATGTCGTCTTCGAGCCTGAGCGTTACCGATTGTTCATGAATGGCGCGTTCGATCGGCTCACCGCCAATTTCCACCGCCTTGACACGGCTGCTGAGCCCCGACGGCAGCACGGTTACGGAGTCGCCGGCCGTGATTTCGCCGGATTCGACACGGCCCATGAAGCCGCGGTAATCATGCAACTCGGGGTTGGCCGAATCCTGCGGCCGGCACACGAACTGCACCGGAAAGCGGAAGCTCTCCCGCTTTTCGGTGTGCGCCGCCGGGGCAGCTTCGAGGATGTTGAGCAGCGTCGGGCCTTCGTACCAGTCCATGCGATCGCTGCGGTCGACCACCATGTCGCCGTTGAGTGCTGAGAGGGGGATGAAGCGCACGTCGGAGAGCCCGATTTTGTGCGCAAACTTCATGTATTCGGCTTTGATCTCCTCATACCTCGCCTGATCGTAATCGACCAGATCCATCTTGTTGATCGCCACCACGATGTGCGGAATGCCGAGCAGATGAGCAATCGTCGAGTGGCGCCGCGTTTGCGTGAGCACGCCTTTGCGCGCGTCGACGAGGATGATCGCGAGGTTGGCGGTGGACGCGGCGGTGACCATGTTGCGCGTGTATTGCTCGTGCCCCGGCGCGTCGGCAATAATGTATTTGCGTGTGCCGGTGGTGAAGTAGCGGTAGGCCACGTCGATGGTGATGCCTTGCTCGCGTTCGGCCTGCAGGCCATCGGTGAGCAGCGACAGATCGAGCGCGCTCATGCCACGGCGCAAGGAAGTCTTCTCCATCGCGTTGAGAGTGTCGGCGAGAATCGTCTTGCTGTCGAACAGCAGACGGCCGATGAGTGTGCTTTTGCCATCGTCAACGCTGCCGCAGGTCAAAAAGCGCAGCAGGCCGTTGTCGATTTCAGGCAGGTTTTCCAGAGCAGACATTTCCATATTTCCTTGAATACTTCGTTCTTTTCTTCAGCGCCGCAGGGCGGGTTTGAAGCCGCGACCGTTGCCCAATGCGATGGCCATCCGGCGTTCAGAAATAACCTTCTTTCTTGCGCTGCTCCATCGACGCTTCCGAGGTCTGGTCGTCCATGCGCGTGGCGCCGCGCTCGGTGATGGTGGTGACCGCGGTCTCGGCAAGAATCTTGTCGAGCGTGTCGGCGTCCGACTCGACCGGCGCGGTGCAGCTCACGTCGCCGACGGTACGAAAACGCACCAGAATTTCCTCGACGGTGTCGTCGTTGCTCGCCGGCGTGAGATCGGTAACCGGCTGCAGATGGCCGTTCTTGCGTACCACCGGGCGCTTGTGTGCGTAGTAGATCGACGGCAGGTCGAGCTGCTCGCGCTGGATGTATTGCCACACGTCGAGTTCGGTCCAGTTGCTGATCGGAAAGGCGCGGATGTTCTCGCCCTTATGAGTGCGGGCGTTAAACAGATTCCACAATTCGGGGCGCTGGTTCTTTGGATCCCACTGACCGAACTCATCGCGGAAACTCATGATGCGCTCTTTGGCACGTGCCTTTTCCTCGTCGCGGCGCGCGCCGCCGATGCAACAGTTAAAGCCGAATTCCTCGATCGCTTCGAGCAGCGTCACCGACTGGTGCTTGTTGCGCGACTCGCCGGCATGCTTGAGCACGATGGTGCCGCGCGCCATTGAATCTTCCAGCGAGCGCACGATCAGGCGTTCGCCCAATTCCGCGGCGCGCTTGTCGCGGAAGGCAATCACTTCCGGGTAGTTGTGACCGGTGTCGATATGCATCAGCGGGAACGGAAAGCGCCCCGGACGGAAAGCCTTTTCGGCAATGCGCAGCATGCACACCGAATCCTTGCCCCCGGAGAACAGCAGCACCGGATTGCTGCACTGGCCGGCCACCTCACGCATGATGTGGATTGCCTCGGATTCGAGCCAGTCGAGGTGGGAGAGCGTCTGTTTGGTCAGCGTTGACATGGTGATCTCTGGTTTTACGTGTTCGAGTGGCGTAGCGCACGCAGGGCGGCGCGCAGGCCGGCACGCAGCGCGTAGAAACGCTGCGCGAGGGTCGAGGAAATCGTGGGTGATTCGCGATGGAGGGTGGGCACGACTAATCTCCGTTCGAAGTTCATGATGTTTTAACGTGCAGGCCGCATTCTTTCGAGGCCGGGTCTTCCCACCACCAGCGGCCGGCACGCACGTCTTCACCAAGTGCCACGGCGCGGGTGCAGGGTGCGCAACCGATGCTGGGGTAGAACTGCTCGTGCAGCGCGTTGTAGGGCACATCATGGATGCGGATGTAGGCCCACACGTCCTGTTCGCTCCAGTCGGCGAGCGGATTGAGTTTTTCCAAATTGTTGCCGGTGTCGAACTCGCGCACCGGCAGCGCGGCGCGCGTCGCCGCCTGGGCGGCGCGCTGGCCGGTAATCCACGCCTTCTTGCCCGACAGCGCGCGGCGCAGCGGTTCCACTTTGCGGATGCCGCAGCAGGCCTTGCGCAGCTCGACCGATTCGTAAAAGGCGTTGATGCCCTCGCCACGCACATAGTTTTCAACTGCCGTGGCGTCAGGGAAAAACACCTTCAGTTTGGTGTTGTAGCGCTGCTCGACGTCGCCCATGAGGGTGTAGGTTTCGGCCGGCAGGCGGCCGGTATCGAGCGAGAAGATTTCGACCGGCAGTTTTGAACGCGCGATGATGTCGGTGAGCACCATGTCCTCGGCACCGAAGCTGTTGGCGAAGGTGATTTCACCGTTGGCGCCGAACTCTGCCACGCTGGATTCGAGCAGCGCCAACACAGCCGACGCTTTCGCCGCCACCGCTGCGCGCAGTGCGTCGTCGAGCGTGGGATGGATGGCCGGATTGCTTGTCGCCGGGCGCATAAGGGAAACGGTGCTCATGCGGCCCTCTGCTGACGGCGGAACAAAGGTAGCGGGTGCTTGATCGATCTCTGATAGGGCTCGGTGAAACATTGCAGGCTTTCGAGCGCGGCGGTGAGTTGTGCATCGCTGTACTTGTCGGCAGCCGGTTCGAGTTGATCGAAGCCGCAGCGCGTCAGATAGTCAAACTGGTCGCGCAGCACGTCTCCGATCGCGCGCAGCGTGCCGTCATAGCCATGGCGGGTGCGCAGCAGGACCGCCGTGGAATAGCCACGGCCGTTCTTGAAGGCCGGAAAATCAATCGCCACGAAGGGCAGGCGCGGTAGTTCGGCCACGATTCCGGCGGGTTCGTCGTTGTCCGCCAGCCATACCGCGATGTTGCCGCGTTCATGCAGCGCGGGCTGAGCGAGCCAGACCGCCAGCGGCACGATCCACTGCCCGGCGGGCACATCGACACCGGCCGGTGTGTCCTCGTCGTCCGGGCGCAGCGTTTGCCATACGTCGTCGACGAGGCGTCCGTCCTTGATGAGCTTAGGCATTGACCACCTCTCTTTCGATTTCGGGTGCTTCGTACACGCGCGTCTTGAACGGCGCCATGCCGAGACGATGCACAGTGTCGACGAAGCGTTCGCCTTCGTCGCGCAAGTCGACATAGGTGTCGATCAGCGCTTCGATCACATCGGGTACGTCGGCCGCCGCAGACGAGGGGCCGATCACCTTGCCGAGCGCGGTATTGTTGCCCTGCGAGCCGCCGATGGTGATCTGATACCACTCCTCGCCCTTCTTATCGACGCCGAGAATGCCGATGTGGCCGACGTGATGGTGGCCGCAGGCATTCATGCAGCCCGAGATGTTGATCTCGATGTCGCCGATGTCGTGGAGGTAATCGAGATCGTCGAAGCGGCGCTGCACGGCCTCGGCGATGGGGATCGATTTGGCGTTGGCGAGACTGCAGAAATCACCGCCGGGACAGCAGATCATGTCGGTCAGCAGGCCGATGTTGGGCGTCGCCAGGCCGAGCGCGCGCATCTGCTCCCACAGTTCGAACAACTCGGATTGCTCGACGTCGGCAAGCACCATGTTCTGCTCGTGCGTGATGCGCGCCTCGCCGAAGCTGTAGCGGTCGGCCAGATCGGCGATGGCGTCGAGCTGCTTGTCCGAGACGTCACCGGGGGGAACACCGGTTTTCTTCAGCGATATCACTACGCTGGCATAACCGGGCTTCTTGTGATCGCGCACATTGCGCTCCAACCACCTGGCAAAGGCCTTGTTTTGCGCGCGCGCAGCTTCGAAACCTGCGTCGCGTGCGGGCAGTGTCTTGTAGTCCGGGTCGACGAAGTGAGCGGCGACGCGATCGAGCTCGGCCTGGGTCAGCGTGGCCGGGCCGTCCTTGGTGAGTGTCCAGTCGTCCTCGACGCGGCGGCGGAACTCGTCGATGCCGAGCGTCTTGACGATGATCTTGATGCGCGCTTTCCACTTGTTGTCACGCCGGCCATAGCGGTTGTAGACGCGCAGGATCGACTCGCAATAGGTGAGGATGTGCTGCCAGGGGACGAACTCCGCAATCTGCTCACCGATAATCGGCGTGCGTCCCATGCCGCCACCGACGAAGACGCGGAAACCGATTTCGCCGGCCTCGTCGTGGTGCAGCTCGAGGCCGATGTCATGGGCGCGGATGACGGCGCGGTCCTCCTCGGCACCGTTCACCGCAATCTTGAACTTGCGCGGCAGGTAGGCGAACTCGGGGTGGAAGGTGCTCCACTGACGGATGATTTCGCAATACGGCCGCGGATCGACGCGTTCGTCGGCGGCGACGCCCGCAAAGGGATCCGAGGTGGTGTTGCGGATGCAGTTGCCCGAGGTCTGAATCGAGTGCATCTGCACCGTCGCCAGTTCGGCGAGGATGTCGGGGATCACCTCCAGCTTGCACCAGTTGAACTGCATGTTCTGGCGCGTTGTGAAGTGACCATAGCCGCGGTCATAGGTGCGCGCGACGTGGGCATACATGCGCAACTGGTCGGCGCGCAGATTGCCGTAGGGAATGGCGTTGCGGAACATTGGCGCATGGCGTTGGATGTAAACGCCGTTCTGCAGGCGCAACGGCAGGAACTCTTCCTCCGTCAGCTCGCCGGCCAGATAGCGATCCATCTGGCCGCGAAACTGCGCGACGCGTTCATTGAGAAGCTGCTGATCATATTCGTCATAGCGATACATGGTTATTTCTCTCTTAATGCGAAATCATTTTTGCGCCCACCAGCACCAGCGTACTGGCGAGAATGGGGCGCAGCACGCGGTCGGGCACGCGCGCCGAAATGTGGCTGCCGAGCCAGATGCCCGGCAGCGACCCAATCAGCAGGCTGCCAAGCAAGGCCCAGTCGATGCTGCCCAGCGCCCAGTGGCCGAGGCCGGCAACTGCGGTGAGCGGCACCGCGTGAGCGATGTCCGAAGCGACGATGCGCACCGTCGGCAGGCGCGGGTACAGGAAAAACAGCGCCGTGGCACCCAGCGCGCCGGCGCCCACGGATGAAATCGAAACCAGCGCGCCGAGCACCACGCCGGTGCCGATAGTCAGTTTGCGCACCGTGGCCGGGTTGGGTGTGTCACCCAGAATGCGGCGCGAGGCGCCCTGAACACGCTGGCGAAAAATGATCGCCACCGCCGTGAGCACGAGTGCCACGCCCAGCGCCACCGAAATCACCGCCGTCGCGCCCTCGATGCCGCCCGGCGCAAAGCGATGCACCAGCCACAGCGTCAGCACGGCGGCCGGCAGACTGCCGGTGGCAAGGCGGCGGGTGACCGTCCAGTCCACCGAGCCTTTCAGGCCGTGGGCCAGCGTGCCGCCGGCCTTGGTGATCGACGCATACAGCAAGTCGGTACCCACGGCGACGGCCGGATGGATGCCGAACATCAACACCAGCAACGGCGTCATCAGCGAGCCGCCGCCGACGCCGGTCAGCCCGACGATGGCGCCCACTGCAAAGCCGGCGAGGGTGTACGCAAATTCCATTGATGCGACCTGTTGGATGTTGCGTTGCATCGTAAACAAGCTGAATAGATCAGAACACCCGGGAACGGTTAAACTTTAAGAACCAAAAGTTATTTGCTGGTGCGGTGCGTGGTCGCCGACCTGTGAGCCTTGTGCGCATACGGATTCGCCTTCGTGCCCGCCTATCGAGTGAACGCCTGCATGAACCTGCAACAACTGCGCTATATCGTCGAAGTGGAACGCCGCGGTCTCAATGTGTCGGATGCGGCAGAAGCCTTGTTTACCTCCCAGCCGGGCGTGTCGAAACAGATTCGCGCGCTCGAGGAGGAACTGGGTGTGGCGGTGTTCGTGCGCCACGGCAAGCGCATCATCGATGTCACCGAACCGGGGCGCGAAGTACTCACCATCGCCCAGCGCGTGTTACGCGATATCGACAATCTGCGCGAAGTCGGTGACGATTTCCGCAACGAGAAGCATGGGCGGCTGTCGGTCGCCACCACACACACCCAGGCGCGCTACATCCTGCCGCGGGTGATCGGCGAATTCACGCGGCGCTATCCGGGCGTACGCCTCGAACTGCATCAGGGCAGCCCGCGGCAAGTGTGTGACATGGTGATTTCCGGCGAGGCTGACTTGGTGATCGCCACGGAAGCCATCGCCGAGTACGACGAGTTGGTGATGTTGCCCTGCTACCAGTGGAATCGCTGCGTGGTGGCGCCCACCGGGCACCCCATCCTCAAGGCCAAACCGCTCACCATCGAGGAAATTGCACGCTGGCCGATCGTCACTTACGACTCGGCGTTTACCGGGCGCGGCCAGATGAACAAGGCGTTCCTGGGGCGCGGCCTCAAGCCCAACGTGGTGCTTACCGCGATCGATTCCGACGTGATCAAGACCTACGTCAAGATGGGACTGGGCATCGGCATCATGGCGCGCATGGCGTATGACTCGACGGTGGACAAGGGCCTGGGGATGAGTGACGCCGCGCATCTGTTCGAATCGAGTACGACACGCATCGGCATCCGCCGCAACGCCTGGCTGCGTGGCTATGTCTACGCCTTTATCGAACTGTTCGCGCCAGCGCTGTCACGCAAGATCGTCGACGCCGCGCAGGCCGGTGGTGGTACCGATCCGGGCATATGAGAGCGCCTCGCTCAGGCGGTCAGGGTCTCAAACAGTTGTGGTTTGCCGACCGCCAACGCCAGCATGAGCGCGATGCGCGCCTTGAGCGGGCCGAGGGTGCCGCTGCCATGCAGCGTGATGTCGTCGATGACCCTGTCGCCGACCGGGCCGTGGGCGACATGCGTCGAGCGGACGACAACCACGCCGGCTTTCTGCGCGGCGCGCACGGCGTCGTACCAGTAGTCTGGCAGGCTGCCGTGACCGGGCAGGGCGAGGATGACGCCAGCGGCGCCACGCTGCGCGGCGCTGGCCAGCAGATCGGGCGGGCTGCCGGCGGCGGCGTAAAGAATGTCGACACGCGGCAGTGGCGCGTCGCTCAGGGCGGCGAGCGGCACGACGCCGGCGGTGCTGGTCGGCGGCGCGCCAAAAAAATGCACCGGCATTGCGCTGCCGATCGGGCCGCGTTCGGGAGAGGCGATCGCTTGCAGCGCGCGGGTGTGCGTCTTGGCCACGTCGCGCGCAGCGAAGATGCCGTCGTTGACTACCACCAGCACACCGCGGTGGCGGGCAGATGGGTGTGCGGCGACGGCAATCGCCTCGTACAGATTCATCGGCCCGTCGGCAGACAGCGCCGTGGCCGGGCGCATGGCGGCGGTCAGCACGATCGGCTTGCCCGCCGGCAACACGCAATGCAGGAAAAAGGCGGTCTCCTGCAAGGTGTCGGTGCCGTGGGTGATGACGACGCCGTCACAGTCGTCGCGCGCCAGATGCTCGCTCAGGCGCTGCGCCAGGATCAGCCACTGCGATGGCGTCATGTCCTTGCTGTCGATGGCCAGCAGCGGGTCGACGTCGATCGCGGCCAGTGCTTCGGCGCCGGGCACGGCGGCCAGCAGGCCGGCAGCGTCGATGGCGCCGGCGCGGTAGCCGGTGGTGTCGGTCGCGCGCGGGGCCGCACCTGCGATGGTGCCGCCAGTGCTCAGCAAGGTGATGCGGGGAAGGTTGGTCATGGCGGAGTCCACGTGCTCACTGGAAGGGTTTGTCGTTGGGTTCGCGGAACAATGCGCGCATGCTTTCCGAGAGCGGGAAATTGAGGTTGAGCGCGTTGGGCGGAATCGGCGCGCGAAACCAGCGATCGTAGATGCGCTCCGCTTCGCCCGATGTCATGAGTTGTCGCAGCGCGTTATCGACAAGGGCTTTGAGGCGCGCGTCGCCCTTGCGCATCATGCAGCCGTAGGCTTCGAATGAGCGGGGTGTGCCGGTGACAATCCAGTCATCGGGCTGCGCCGATTGGGCCCGCTCGCCATACAACAGTGCATCGTCGAGCATGAAAGCGTCGGCGCGGCCGGTTTCGGCGGCGAGGAAGCTCTCGCCATGATCGCGCGCGGTGATCAGCGTGAGATTGATTCGGCGCTCCTCTTTCATTTGGCGCAGCAGGTGTTCGGAGGTGGTGCCGGCGGTGGTGACTACGCGTCGCCCGTCGAGATCGGAAAAATCGCCGATACCCGAATCGCGGCGCGTGAGCAGCTGCGTACCGATGATGAAAATCGTCGTCGAGAAGGCGACCTCACGTGCGCGGGCGGTGTTGTGGGTGGTTGATCCGCACTCAAAGTCGATCTCACCCTTGCGCAGCAGCCGGAAGCGGTTGCCCGAGGTGATCGGCACCAGGTCGACGCGCAGGTCGGGCTGGTCGAGCGTGCCGCGAATGGCGTCGACGATGTGCATTGCCAGGTCGTGCGAGTACCCCATCACCTTGCCGGTGTCGTCGACGTAGGAGAACGGAATCGACGACAAGCGGTGGCCGAGGCGGATGCTGCCGCGCTTGGCAATGATGTCGAGCGTCTCCGCTGCAGGGTCGGCCGCCAGGAGGGGCGTGTGCAGGCAGAGCGCGACGACCAGTGCGAGCAGGCCTTTGCGGATCACCGCAGTAAAGACATTGAGTGCATGCGCGGTATTGTGCCTTGCGGAGGCGCGACGTGCTGCGTCTCCCATGCATGAAAGTTAGGTTCAACTGCCGCGAAGTGGTTGATTGCGTGCCTCGCGGGCACTGTCGAGCATGCGGAAGGCCGCTTCTTCCGGCACGCCGAGGCGCGCCAGCGCGCTGCTTGCCAGTTGCAGGCCCGATTCGAGCGTTTCGAGAATCACCGTGTCGGCGCCCGCTTCGCGCAAGGCGAGGGCATGCGCTTCGTCGCGCGCGCGGGCAAGAATGCTGACCTGCGTGTTGAATCCGCGGATGCCCTTCACCGCATGCATGGCCGCGCCGGATTGATCCATGGTGAGAATGACCGCGCCGGTGTGTTCCAGCCGTAGACGCCGCAGCATGTCGGCATTGCTGGCGTCGCCGAACACCACCGCATGGCCGAGCGCCCGGTAGCGCGCCACCAGCACCGGATTGCTTTCGATGGCATGAAAGGGCACGCCAAGCTCGGCCAGCAGCTCGCCCACCAGACGCCCGACGCGGCCGTAGCCGGCAATGATGACGTGATTGTGAAAGCCGTCGATGTCGGCCGGCGTCGCCGTATCCGGCTGGTCGCCGCGCCGGTCGATGGCGTTCCCCAGCCATTGGCCGAGGCGCGCAGCGGCAGGTGCCGTCAGCATGCTCAGGCCCACCACCAACAACATGAACTGGGCGACGTCATTCGGCAACAGCGCGAAATTCAGCGCCATACCGATGACGATGAACGCGAACTCGCCGCCCCCGCCGAGCAGCAGTCCGCCTTCCGCGCTGCGCCCCCATGAAAGGCCGAAGAGGCGGAACAGCACGAACACGATGAGGCCCTTGATCAATACCAGACCGATCACCGAAGCGGGCAGCCACAGCGGCTGGTCGGCGAGCGCCGAGATATCGATGCCCATGCCCACCGACATGAAGAACAGGCCCATGAGCAGGCCCTTGAAGGGTTCGATGGTGACTTCGACCGCATGGCGGAATTCCGTCTCGGCAATGATCACGCCCGCCAATAGCGCACCCATTGCCATTGAAAGACCGACCCACCAGGTGAGCGCCGCGACCCCCAGCGACACCAGCAAGGTGAGCGCCATGAAAGTATCCGACTGCCGGTTGGCCGCCAGATGATGGAATACCGGCTGGACCACGCGACGTCCGATCAGGTAGATCGCGCCGACGGTAACGACACCCTTCAACATTGCCACGGCGAGTGGTGCGACGACGCTGCCGCCGTCGCTTTGGCCGAGAACGGGCAGCAGGACGAGCAGCGGAACCACCGCCAGATCCTGAAGCAGCAGCACAGAAAACGCGGCCTGACCAAGCGGCGTGCCAAATTCGCGCCGCAAGGTCAGCAATTGCATGACCACCGCCGTGGACGAAAACGCCAGCACCAGGCCCAGCACGACCGAGGATTGCAGGGGGTTGCCAAAGGCGTGCGCCAGCGCGCCAAGGGCTAGCGCCGTTAGACCCACTTGCAAAGCCCCGGCGCCGAACACCCAGCGGCGCATCGACCAAAGCCGATTCACCGACAGCTCCAGGCCGATCATGAACATCAGGAAGGTCACGCCCAGTTCCGCGAACACCGCAACATCCTCGGTGCGCGGAAAGGCGAGGTAGTGCAGCCACGGCAATTGGTCCACGAAGCGCCCCAAGCCGTATGGGCCAATCACCGTGCCGACTGCAAGAAAGCCGAGTACCGGGTTGATCGCGTGGCGCTGAAGCAACGGAATCAGCACACCAGACAAGCCGAGAAACAGGATCAGTTCGCGAAGATAAGGCAGGCCATCGGGGGCGGGCATGAGGGTCGGGAGGCCGCGGAAATCAGACCGCGAGTTCAGGAGCCTGCCGGACTGGAGGCTGATCTGCTGGGTCGGCGGGAAGAGTGGTCCATATCCGGCTGCTTTTTCGTTGCATAGCACCACTATGCGCCTCAAAATCAACCGATTCTGTCCTCACTCTCCTACCCGGCTCGCGACGATCGCTCAAGTCCGACAGGATCCCAGCGGAAAAACCCCACCGGTATTGATGGGTCGGACGCCGGATCACGCGGGGTCAACCTTCTTGCGCAGCTCGCTCAGCGCGTCTTCATCGAGTGTTTCCACGGCCAGCAACTGCGCCGCGCCTTCCGCGAGGATGGCGCGGCGGGCGTCGACGATGTCGATGGTGCGGGCAAACGCGCCGGCAATGATCTCACGCACGGCGCAGTCAATCTCCCGCGCGGTTTCCTCGGAGTAGCTGCGCTCGGTCGGCGCCATGTTCTCGCCCAGCATGGAGCGACGCTCCTCTTCGTACACCACGTTGCCAAGCGCCTCGTGCATGCCGAAGCGCATGACGATCGAGCGTGCGATGTCGGTGACTTTCTGCAGATCGTCCGCCGCACCGGTCGACACCACGCCGAAAATGACGTGCTCGGCCGCGCGACCGCCAAGCAGAACCGCCATTTTGTTTTCCAGCTCGGCGCGCGTCATCAGGAAACGATCCTCGGTCGGGCGCTGGATGGTATAGCCGAGCGCACCGATGCCGCGTGGAATGATGCTGATCTTGTGCACCGTGTCGCTGCCCGGCAGGCTCATCGCCACCAGCGCATGCCCCATCTCGTGATGGGCCACCACGTTTCGCTCGTGCTCGTTAAGAACGCGATTCTTTTTCTCCAGCCCGGCAACGATGCGTTCCACGGCCACCGTGAAGTCATTCACCGTCACCGCATCGCCATCGCGCCGCGTCGCCACCAGGGCCGCTTCATTGCACAGATTGGCCAGGTCGGCGCCGGAAAACCCCGGCGTGAGCGCGGCGACCTTTTCGGCGTCGGCGTCGGGCGCGAGTTTGATTTTCTTCGTGTGCACCTGAAGGATCTGGATGCGCCCTTTTTTGTCGGGGCGATCGACCAGCACCTGACGGTCGAAGCGTCCGGCACGCAGTAGTGCGGGATCAAGTATCTCCGGCCGGTTCGTCGCGGCCAGCAGGACCACCCCGGAGGAAGTGTCGAAGCCGTCGAGTTCGACCAGCAACTGGTTGAGGGTCTGCTCCTTTTCATCGTTTCCGCCCATTCCGCCGAAGGCACCCCGCGCGCGCCCGACGGCGTCGAGTTCGTCGATGAAAATGATCGCGGGCGCTTTTTCACGCGCCTGGTTGAACAGGTCGCGCACGCGCGCGGCGCCGACGCCGACGAACATCTCGACAAACTCCGAGCCCGAAATCGAGAAGAACGGAACGCCGGCTTCGCCGGCTACGGCTCTGGCGAGCAGCGTCTTGCCGGTTCCCGGCGGACCGACCAGCAAAGTGCCCTTGGGCATACGCCCGCCGAGCCTTCCATGCGCTTGCGGGTTCTGCAGAAAGCCGACGATCTCCTGCAGCTCGGCCTTTGCCTCGTCGACGCCGGCGACATCGTCGAAGGTCACGCCCGTTTTGGATTCGACGTAAACCTTGGCCTTGCTTTTGCCGATCGACATGAAGCCGCCGCCAAGGCCCTGTTTCTGCGCAAACTTGCGCATCGCGAACAACCAGATACCGACGAAGACGACCGCGGGAAGAACCCAGGAGAGCACATCGCGCAGGAAGGTGTTCTCGATGATGCCGCTGAACTTCACATCGTATTGCGCCAGATCGCGCGCCAGCGAGGGGTCGACGCGCGTGGTCACGAACTTGCTGCGCCCATCGGGCATCGGGGTCTTCAGCGTGCCCTGAATGGTGTTCTCGGCGATCTCGATGTCCGTCACCTTGCCGTCCGCAACCAGACGCTGAAACTCGCTATACGGCACGGGTTCGACGGTGCGGTATTGCGTCCAGACGTCCTGCAGTGTCATCACCGCAAATAGTGCGAAAACGAAGTACCACACGCTGAAACGGGTTTTCTTCTCCATGCCCGGCCTCGCTGTCGTGAATGTCACAGGTGGTGCCATTCTGCCCGTAAATCCAGCGACTGCCGCCAACTTGTCACGGAGGCCGGGTTTCACCAGTTCTATATTGCGCTCACCCCCGCCAGTGCCGTCCCAAGGAATCGCAATATGTCCGCTCGTTGCCACCCGAAATCGATTCGCCGCCTCGTTCTCATGCTTTCGTTGGCCTGGGCGACGGGCGCATCCGCCGGCGATCCGAGTCGCGCCGCCGCATTCTACGAAGATGGCCTGGCGCGCTTTCAGCAAGGCGACACCGCCGGCGCTGTGATCCAGCTCAAAAACGCCCTGCAACAGGACAACAGTGTGCTCTCCGCACACGTGCTGCTTGGCCGTGCGCTGCTTGAACAGACCGAACTACCGGCCGCCGAAGCGGCGTTCGAAGAGGCGCTGCGGCTGGGTGTCAGCCCGTCGGAAATCGCGGTGCCGCGCGGGCGCCTGCTGATGTTGCTCGGACGCACCAAGGCCCTGCTGCGTGACATCCGTCCGGATGGTCTGCGGCCGGAGGCGCGTATTGAGGTGTTGTCGATGCGCGGTGCGGCCAATGCGGCCGAAAACAACGAAATGGCCGCGCGTGAAAGCTTCCAGGCGGCAATCGACACCGACCCGCAATCGCCCAGACCCTACCTCTCGCTGGTGCCGTTCTTATTGCAGAAAGGCGAGATACTTGCTGCCCGCGAGGCGACCGACCGCGCGATGACCTTGGCGCCCGAAGATGCACGTGTGTGGAATCTGCGCGCGTCGGTACGACATATTCAAGGTGATTTGACTGGTGCGCTGGCGGACTACGACGCCGCGCTCGAGCGTGATCCCAAGTATGTCGACGCGCGGGTGGCGCGTGCGTCGTTGCGCGTCGATATCAAGCGTGATGTGGCTGCGGCCGAAGACCTCGCCTATTTAGCCGAGCACGCAAAAGCGGAGCCGCGTTCCGCGTATCTGCGTGCGGTGCTCGCCGGGCGCAAGGGCAAAGGCGAAGCGGTGCATGCGGCGCTCAGCGAAGTGGTCAGTCTGACCGATGCACTCGAGCCGGAGTATCTCAATAGCCACGAACAACTACTCATGCTCGGCGCACTTTCCCATCACGGTTTGGGCGCCGTGGAAAAGGCTAAAAGCTATCTGGATACCCTGCTGTCGCGCTACCCGCGCAATCTCGCCGCACGCAAGTTGCTCGCCAACATCTACATGGGTGAAGGCGATTCGGTACGCGCGATCAACACCGTCGAACCGGTGCTGCGCGCGCGGCCCGACGATCCGCAGGCGCTGCTGCTGATCGGTCGCGCGAATCTTGCCGACAAGCGCTACGCACGTGCCACCCGCTATCTCGAGCGCGCCGCAGCGTTGTTGGAGAACGACGGGCAGATTCAGGCAGCACTGGGTATCAGCCTGCTCGGTGGTGGCGACGCGGAAGAGGGTCTTAAGGCACTCGAACGCGCATTTGATGCCGCGCCGGGCAACGGCGGCGTCGGCATGGTGCTCGCCTCGCTCTACATGCGTAGCGGCGAGACCGACAAGGCCTTGCGCGTCGCGGAAACCCTGGTCGCAGAAAATCACGATGACCTTGCCGCACTCAATCTGCTGGGTGCCGTGCGTGCCGCCAATGGCGATGTCGCCGGTGCACGGCAAGCCTATGAACAGGTGATCGCACGGGACGCCCGGTTCATCCCCGCGCATCTCAACCTGGCACGAATCGAATCATCGCAAGGTCAGCATGCCGCCGCGCGCCAGCGACTGACCCGGCTCGCCACGGCGCACAAGGACGATACCCGCGTCATGCTTGAGCTCGGCCAACTCGAGCAGCGTGCCGGCAACCTGACCGCAGCGGTCGAATGGTTGCGTAAAGCGACCGCCAAGGCGCCGAACGATCCGGGCGCCGGCCTTGCGTTGGTCGAGATACTGCATCTCATGCGCCAGCCTGAAGCCGCGCTGAATGCGGCCAAGGAGGTGGCCCTGCGAAACCCGCAGAACTTCTCTGCCCTGACGGTACTCGGCCAGGCGTATCTCGCTTCAGGCGAAGCGGCCGCCGCGCGCCTGACCTTTCGTGACATGACGCGCCTTGCTGAATTCGACCCCGACGCGCAGGTGCGGATCGGTCGTCTGCTGCTGGATGCCGGTTTTCCCGACGATGCGGAATACAACGCCCAGAAGGCACTGACCGCAGCGTCCGGCTACACACCGGCGCTCGCGTTGAACGTTGATGTCGCGCTGGCGCGTCGTCAACCCGAGGCGGCGCGCGCTGCGCTCGAGTCTTTGCGCGCGATGCAGCCCGGCGATGCGACCGTCGCCCGCTACGAGGCGGCGATTGCCCTTGCTGCCGGAAATAACGAACAGGCGGTGAGTATCTATCAGCGTGCGTACGCCGCTTCACCGGACGCGGATGCGGCCATGCGCTTGGCGCGCGCGCACCTGGCGCTGGGCAAGCCCGCCGCGGCGCGCAAGGTGCTGGAAAAAGAATTGGCGCGGCGCGACAGCAAACCCGTTCGCCGCGCGCTCGCCGAACTGGCAGTGCAGGCCAATGACTGGAAGCGCGCGCGTGACCATTATGCAACGTTGCTGACTGACGACGCGGCGAACATCGATTTGCTCAACAACTATGCAATGGCGCTGCTCGAAACCGGCGATGCGCAGGCCCGCAGTGTGGCCGAGAAAGCGCGCACGCTGGCGCCGCACGATCCGCTCGTTGCCGACACGCTCGGCTGGATCCTGTTGCGGCAGGGCGATGCCGACGCGGCGCTCGGACTCTTGCGTGATGCGCGTCTGCGCGCACCGGACAACCCGGAGGTGCGCTATCACCTGGCCGTCGCCCTGAAAAAAGCAGGGCATGCGTCACAGGCGCGCGAAGAATTGGATGCGTCGCTACGCGGTGCGGTGTGGTTTCCGGGTGTTGAAGCGGCGAAGCAATTGCGCGCCCAACTCAACTGAAGTGTCGGAAAATCTGACGCTTCATCACGACAGTGCGCCAAACAAAAATGTAAGTAGTTGTTTTTATGAGCGATGCGATTGGTGGCACACGCATTGCTTAGTGAGTACTGAAGATAAGAAATGCTTAGGAGTAGTGAAATGAACAAGACTATGAAAAGTATGCTGGTTGTTGCGGGCTTCGTCACCGCAGCACCGGCGATGGCCGCAACTACGTGGACGTTCTCCGATAAGAACGAAGGTTCGGGCAACGACAACACGCTAACCTATGCGGCGGGCGGCGTCGATGTCACCGCGTCGGCATGGTCCAATACCAGCAGTGCCAGTAGTGGCCCAAGCAATACCCTACTGAATACCGCCCATCTCGGATCTTACGGTGGCGGCCTCGGGGTCAGGAACCGCGACAACTCTAATTCGCGCGGCGATCCCGGTGAGAATTCGAGTCCCGAGCACGCAATGGACAACGAAAATCGCTTTGATTCCATCCTGTTGACATTCGAGAACGCAGTCAGCCTTTCGTCGATTGGCAATGGCTACTATCCCCAGGATAGCGACATGTCCGTGCTCGCGTACATCGGCAGCAGCCAGCCACCGGCACTGCTCGGAAAAACCTACGCCAGTCTCGTGTCCGACGGCTGGACCCACATTGGCGATCTGTCGAACGTGGGCAGTGGCAAGAGCGTATCGACCTCTGTTTACTCCTCGTACTGGTTGATCGGGGCGTATAACCCCGTCTTCGATTCCAGCAAGAGTTGGTCGACGGGTAACGACTACATGAAACTCAAGACTGTAGTGGCATCAGTTTGCACGGCCACCGGCGGCGCCTCTGGTGGCGTCTGTGGTGGCCAGCCCGGCACGGGAGTGTCGGAACCGGGTTCTTTGGCACTGGCAGGTCTCGGCCTGTTGGGTGTCATCGGACTGCGTCGCCGTCAGCACTGAGGCGATTCAACTCTGTCCTTTATCGGCGCCTTCGGGCGCCGTTTTTTTTTGTGCATCGCGTTGAGCCCGTCGAGCTGCAAGCGTCTGTCGGATTCGTCGCCGTCGTTGCGCACGGATGACCTGACACTGACGGCAAAAATCAGCGCGGCGCGCACCCCGAATGAAAGGAACGCCGATGGCGCTGGCATCCGTAGGGCGGGTTTCAACTCGCCATTTTCTCGCCTTAAAGCCGCGCGTCCGGATGATTTCGTCCCCACGGCGTGGCGACGCAACGCGCGTGTGATCTCAGTTTTCGTCCGCCGGTGTTTCAGCCTCGGCGGACTCGCGTTGCTGCAGCTCCCACATCTGCGCGTAGGTGCCATTGGCGCCGAGCAGTGCGCGGTGGCGGCCGCGTTCGATGATGCGGCCTTGATCCAGCACCAAGATTTCGTCGGCGTGGGAAATGGTTGACAACCGATGCGCGATGACCAGCGCGGTGCGGCCGCGCGCTGCCAGTTCCATCTGTGCCTGAATGGCCTTTTCGGTGCGTGAGTCGAGTGCCGAGGTGGCCTCGTCGAAGATGAGGATGGCCGGGTCCTTGAGCAGCGCGCGGGCAATGGCGACGCGCTGTTTTTCGCCGCCCGAGAGCTTGAGTCCACGCTCACCCACGCGGGCTTCCATGCCGAGGGGCAAATGCGCGATGAAGCTGCTCAGTTGCGCCGCCTCGGCGACAGCGTCGACGGAACCTTCGGGCGCGTCCGGTCGGCCGTACTGGATGTTGTAGCGCAGCGTGTCATTGAACAGCACGGTGTCCTGCGGGACGATGGCGATCGCGCTGCGCAGGCTGTCCTGTTGCAGATCACGGATGTCGACGCCATTGACGGTGATGCGCCCGCCGGTAACATCGTAAAAGCGGAACAGCAGGCGCGCGATGGTCGACTTGCCCGAGCCGGAATGGCCGACCACGGCGACGGTCTTGCCGGCGGGGATTTCGAAGTCGACGCCAAACAGGATCGGGCGCGCGGCGTCATAGGCGAAATCAACGTTTTCGAAGCGCACCGTAGCTGGACCGCCCGGCAGGCTGCCCGCGTCCGGTTTATCCTCAATCTCCCGGCGTTGGTTCAGCAGTCCGAACAGACGCTCGATGTCGGTCAGCGCCTGACGAATCTCGCGGTAGATGGTGCCGAGGAAGTTGAGCGGGATGTACAGCTGCAACATGTAGGCGTTGATCAATACGATGTCGCCCAGCGTCATGCGGCCGGCGGCCACATCGCGCGCGGCAATCCAGATCATCGCCGTGACCGCGCAGGCGATGATCGCAGCCTGGCCGATGTTAAGGCCCGAGAGTGACAACTGGTTCTTTATCTGCGCTTCTGACCACGAAGCGAGTTGCGCGTCGTAGCGCCGGGCCTCGAAGCCCTCGTTGTTGAAATACTTCACCGTCTCGAAATTGAGCAGACTGTCGATGGCGGAGGCATTGGCCGCCGAATCCAGTTCGTTGGCGAGGCGGCGCAGCTTGGTGCGCCAGTTGGTGACCCGGGTTGTGAAATAGATGTACAGGCCCAGCGTGCCACCCGTGATGAGCGCAAACACCGCATCGTAGTTGAACCACAAAATGCCGATCACGAGACTGATTTCGACCAGCGTCGGCAGAATGCTGTACAGCGTATAGCTGATCAGCGAGCCGACCGCGCGGGTGCCGCGTTCGATGTCGCGTGTCAATCCGCCCGTCTGTCGGTCGAGATGGAAACCGAGCGACAGCGAATGCAGATGGCGAAAGACCTGCAGCGAGATGTTGCGCACCGCTTGCTGGGAGACGCGCGCAAAAATCAGCTCCCGCAATTCGGTGAAGAGCGTGGTCGAAAAACGCAATGCGCCGTAGGCAAGCAGCAGCGCCGCCGGCACCACCACCACGGCCGCGCCCTTGGCCACGTCGAGCGTATCGACCACATGCTTGAACACCATCGGCACGCCAACATTGGCGACCTTGGCAAGCAGCAGGCAGGAAAGCGCCAGCGCCACCCGGCCGCGATAGCTCCACAGGTAGGGAATCAGCGTTTTGAGAGTCTGCCAGTCCTGGCGTTGAGTCGGTTCTGGCGCGGGCAGGGCGCCGTGGGCACGGTGTCGCATCGCGCGAGTGTAGCGTGCTGCAGGCCGATGCGCCTTGTCCGGCGAGGCGCCGGCAGCGCGTCATGGCGCTGGTTGGTGACTATCCAGTCGTCCAAGCAGCGCGGAGAGGAGCACCATGGTGCCGGAGGCCGCGGCGAGTGCGACAAAGGGCTGGGTGTAGCTTCCGCTCAGATCGCGGGTAACCCCGACCAGCGAGGGCGCCAGAGAGCCAAGGCAGAAACCGACCGAGAGCATCATCGAGGTCAGGCTGGCGGCTTCCAGCGGTGTTTCGGATTCCTGAATCGGTAGCGTCATGGCGAGCGCGAACATGCTGGTCAGGGCGACGCCGAGAATCGCGCTCACCAGCCACGGCCACAGCATCGGCCACAGGGCGATGAAGACCAGCGCGCCGCACACTGTGAGATTCACTGCGATCAGCAGATGGTGTATGCGACGCACCCAGCGCGTTAGTGCCGGGGCGAGAAACGCGCCGCCCAGGCCGGCGACCATGAACACGCTGGCGACGCCGCTGGCCTCGCCGAGCGTCAGCCCGGCTTCTTCGTAGCGCGCCACCAGCCAGGTGGTGAGTGAATAGAATATCCCGCTTTGCAGCGCAAACAGCGCGGTCAGCAGCCAGGCTTTGGCGGAATTCAGCGGCAGCCGCGGCACGCTCATGGAGGTGCGGCCACGTTTGGCACGCGGCGGCACGATGAGTTGCCACACGCCCCACGCGGACAGCGCTGGCAGACTCCACGCCGCCAGCGTCCAGCGCCAGTCGTCAAGCAGCGAGACAAGCGGCAGCGTGAGTACCAGTCCGGCCGCCGCGCCCAGCGTCATGCCGAGCGTATACAGCGGAATCACGGTCGGTAGGCGGGTACTGAAATGCTGCTTGATGAAGCCCGAGATCAAGGTGCCCGCGACCGCGATGCCAACGCCGATGCCGACGGCGGAGAGCATCAGCAGTGCCGGCTCATGCGCCCAGCCGCGCAGCGCCAGCGACAGCGTGAGCACCGCCAGCGCGGCGCCGATGCACCGTTCTAACCCCCAGCGTGCCGCGAGCCGCGGACAGAACGGCGCCAGCACTCCCATCAACAGCACCGGCAGTGTGGTGATGAGGCCGATCGAGGCGCGGGCGAGCCCGGTGTCGGCCACGATGCGTTCGATGACCGGCGCGATCGAAGTGAGCGCCGGGCGTAGATTCAGGCTGACGAGGACCAGTGCAATGAGCGGTAGCAGTCGCAAGCTCACGATGCGCCGCCAGCGTTTTCCGGTGTGCGCTGAGCTGCCGGCGTCCGCTCGGAGTGCAGTGCGAGATGCGAGTTCAAGATAGGGTTCTTGCGCCGGGTGGATGACGAAATGGCAGCATATCAGAGCGGCTGGCCGCACTATTGCCCTAAACCACTGTGGTGTGACCGCACGGGCGCCAATCGTTTACCCTGCAGAATGACGCCGGAGCGTCATTTCATCCGCGAGCCACACGGAACCTGTCATGATCCTCAAACCGCGACTGCGCAAACTCATCGACGCCCTGCAGAGCGGGTTGCTGGAGCGCAGCACGCCTGTCAAGCTGGCGTTGCTGGCCGCGCTGTCGGGCGAACACTTGTTGCTCGTCGGCCCGCCCGGCACCGCCAAAAGCCAGTTGGCAAAACGGCTGCAAAGCGCGTTTGCCGAGGCCACGTACTTCGAGCGCCTGCTGACGCGATTCTCGGTGCCCGAAGAGTTGTTCGGCCCGCTGTCGATCAAGGCGCTCGAAGAGGATCGCTACCTGCGCCAGACCGCGGGCTATCTGCCGCAGGCGTCGGTGGCCTTCATCGACGAAATATTCAAGGCCAACAGCGCGATTCTCAATTCGCTGCTCACGCTGCTCAACGAGCGCCAGTTCGACAATGGCACGGAGCGGCAAAGCACGCCGCTGATTTCCGTCGTCGCCGCCAGCAACGAACTGCCCGAAGGGCCGGAACTGGCCGCGCTCTACGACCGATTTCTGCTGCGCTTTCATGTCGATCCGGTCAGTGACGACGCCTTCACCGGCCTGCTGACGCTGAGCGACAACTACATGCCGCCCGCCGCCGACATCCGCCTCACGCACCGCGACCTGGCTGGCGTTCAGGCGGCTGCCGCGAAGGTCCGTCTGCCGCAGAGCATGCAGCGCATTCTGCTCGAACTGCGTCGCTACCTGCGCGACCAAAACATCTATGTGTCCGATCGCCGCTGGCGCAAAGTGGTCAAGCTGCTGCAGGTCTCGGCAGCCACGAACGGTCAGACCGAGGTCAACGCCTACGACGGCTGGGTGCTGCAGCACTGTCTGTGGAGCGAGCCCGACCAATGCAAGCTGATTCGCGACTGGTACGACGAACGCCTGCATGTCGATCCGGACTTTCGCCCCGAACTGCTCGCTGACATCGTGGATAGCTGGCAGAAGCGTGTCGATGAGGCCGGCCGCGTCACTGAGCCCGAACTTGCGTCGCCGGGCGCGTCAACGCGCCATCCGCGCGCCTACATCGACGCGCAGGTGCGCCAGATGCGCGAGCGCGCCGACGAATTCGACGCTCACTGCCGCCAACTCGAACGCACGCTGGCCGAAGTCGACCGCAGCGTCGACGGTCACCTGTGGGTCGATCCCGCGCTCAAGACGCACGCCAAACGCAGTATCGCCGCGGCCAGCGAAGCGATCGCTGCGCAGCATGCGCAATTGCTCGAACTGGCCGCGCGCTTTGATCGCCTGCCGAGCGAAGAGGACGGCGCACAGTAAGGGCGACCAGGCGATGACCCTTGATCCCGGCTTGCAGACGCTCGGCCGCCTGCCCGAAAGCCTCTTCGACACTGTGGTCACGCACCCTCTGGGTGAGGTCAAGGCGCGCGCGGAGGCGGTTGCGGCGCTGCTCGCGGCGCTCGACGCCGGGCGGTTACCGGCGCATTTCACGCGCTGGCCGGGGCGCGGCACCCAGCAGCGTATAGCGCAATTGCTCGAACGGACCGGTGCCGTTCAGGAATGCGAAAGTGCACCGCAGATTGCCGAAGCCTTCGTCGTTGATCTGCTCACCTGCCTCGAACAGGTCGAACTGGATTGGCCCGCGCAGTTGGCGGGCGATGGCGACATCAGTCGCGCGCGCGATCGCCTGACTCGGCATGGGCTGCTCGATCTGGAATCGCGCTGGAAGCGTCGCGTGCGCGTACTGCGCGAACTCGACGACGTGGAGCAGGAATTCGGCCTCGCGCCAGGCAAGGGCATCGACCTCAACGTCGGGCAGCTGCGCTCGCGCGGCTGGACCGATCTGCAGCGCCTGCGCCGCTGGCTCGAAACCGTGCCGCAACTGCGCGAACTGATCGAAGCGCTGGGCCGCCACGCGCCCACCCGCGGCGCACTGACCGACCGCGTGCAGCGCATGTCACCCGACCCCGCGGCGTCCCTCCCGCGCAAGTTTCCGCATGTGCCGATGGAGACGCGCGGTCTGCGCCGGTCCGACGAGATCGCCCGCATGCTGCCGCAGGAGGCCGCGTTTCTCGGCCATCCGACGCTCAAGTATTTGTGGTTCGGCCGCCGCGCCGAGCACGGCTTGCTCACCTACGCGGTGGCCGGCGTGATGCCCGAGGCGCTGGGCGAGGAGACGCCGCGCCCGCAGGCCGAACGCGGTGAGGGCGACGGCGAAAGCGCACAAGCCGGCCCGATCCTGCTGTGTCTCGACACCTCGGCGTCGATGGAAGGGGTGGTCGAAAAAGTGTCCAAGGCGGTGGTGCTCGAAACCCTGCGCGTGGCCAACGCACAGCGCCGCGGCTGCTACATCTTCCTGTTCGGTGGCGAGGGCGAAGTGATCGAATTCGACGCCCGCCGCACCACCTTGCGCGAACTGCTTGATTTCATCTCGCAGGCCTACCGCGGTGGCACTGACGTGCGCCGCCCCTTGCAGCGCGCGACCGAAAAGAACCGCGAGAAGGCATGGGGAAATGCCGATATATTGCTGGTCAGCGATGGCGAATTCCAGATCACCGACGATCTGGTGGCCGAGCTGCGCGCGCAGCGCGACGAGGCCGGCTTGAATGTAGTCGGCCTGCAGCTGGGCTACGCCAACGCCCTGCACGCCATGCGCACCCTGTGCGATCCGGTGCATATCTTTCGCGACTGGGCCGATCTGGCCGACATGCCGAGGGCGGACGAGGCGGACGACGGGGACGACGCCTGAGCCAGCGTTACGGTCCCGTGTCGTCGAACGCAAGGCGCAAGGCCAGTCCGATGAACAGCGTGCCGGCAATCCGGTCGAGCCACGGCGCGAGTTTCGGGCGGCGACGCAGGACGCGCCCGATACCGCCGGCGGCCAGCGCAATGGCGCCGAACACCACCACCGTTTGCGCCACGAACAGCAGACCGAGCACGATCATCTGCAGCGTCGCCTGTCCACTGCGCGCGTCGACGAACTGCGGCATGAAGGCGAGAAAGAACAGCGCCACTTTGGGGTTGATGGCGTTGGCAATGAAGCCGCGCGCGACGTCCTTCGACCACGGGCGCGGCCGCGCGGCGCCGTTGCCAGCGAGCTGCGTGCCGCCGCCCGCACGCCACGCCTGCACCCCGATCCACACCAGATACGCCGCGCCGGCCAGCTTGAGCAGCGTGAAGGCGCGTGGCGAAGCGGCAAGCGCCGCGCTCACGCCCAGCGTGGCCCACAGGATATGCGTGAAACACCCGAGCGCGCAGCCCACCGCAATACCGAAACCGGCCAGCCGCCCGCGCGCCAGACTCTGGCCAAGCACCAGCAAGTTGTCCGGGCCGGGCGCGAGCGTGAGAACGACGGCGATGGCGAGAAATGCGAGCAGGGTGTCGAAAGAGGGCATGGCGATCAGTGTAAGTCGGCGCGCGTTGGGGGTGCGTCGCGCCGGCCATGCCCTGACATTTTCATACACGAACGGGCGCGCTGACGGGCATGAAACCAAGGCAGTCGCATGAATGCCGGAGAACTGCGGTCGTCTTGGGTCGGGGTGAGGGAGCGGCGTTGCAAAGTGGCCGTATCGACGCGAGCTGGCTACGCTGCCCGACCATCGCTACGATTGCCCTGGGCGTGGTACGCCCCTGCGACAGTCGCTAAGCGTGTAATTTATCGGAGTCATTACAGGTGCACAAAGGCGAACGAGGAGACCGAATGACTTCACGCGATGAACGCTTCGAATGGGGACTTGTTGCTGTCGTGGTCGCCGCGCTGCTGGTTTCTGCCGTCGCGCCGTATGACCGCCTCACCTGGTGGATGGAGGTGATGCCGGTGCTCATCGCGCTGCCCATCCTGCTCTATACCCACCGCCGCTTTCCGCTCACCCGCCTGGTGTTGGCGCTGATCGCGTTGTTTGCGCTGGTGTTGATCCTCGGTGGCACCTACACCTATGCGCGCGTGCCGCTGGGGGAGTGGCTGCAGGACGCGTTCGCGTTGGCGCGCAATCCCTACGATCGCATCGGCCACTTCCTGCAGGGCTTCGTACCCGCCATGCTGACGCGCGAACTGTTGTTGCGCCTTGATGTAGTGCGCGGGCGCGGATGGCTGTTCTTTCTGGTGTGCTGCGTGTGCCTGGCGATTTCGGCGCTGTATGAACTCGTCGAATGGCAGGCCGCGGTGATCGTGGCCGGTGGCGCGGTGGAGTTTCTCGGCACGCAGGGCGATCCGTGGGATGCGCAGGCCGACATGGCGCTGGCGCTCATCGGGGCCATGCTCGCGCAAATCCTGCTTGGGCGCTGGCATGATCGCTTGATTGCCGCTCAGTCTTGATCGGGCGGTGTGTCGCGCAGCGGCACGCGCAACTCCATCAGCAGGCCGCCGCCGTCGCGCGGTAGCGCGGTAATCGTGCCGCCATGGGCGGCAAGCGCGCGCTGCGCGATCGCCAGGCCGAGGCCGAATCCGGGGGTTGCACTATCATTGGTGCCACGCTTGAAGGGTTCAAACATCGCAGCAAGCTCTGCTTCCGGCACGCCCGGGCCGCGATCGGCGACTTCGACTTCGAGGGTCTTGCGGGCGACACGTGTCGTGACGTCAACCGTGGTGCCCGCGGCGGTGTATTTGACCGCATTGCGAATCACGTTCTCGAAGGCGCGCTGAACCAGTGCGGCCTGCGCCCAGCTCCACGCTTCGCCAGTGCCGTCGAAATGCACGTTGCGCCCGGCGGCTTGAGCTTCGAACTGCGCGTCATCGGCAATCGAGGCGATCAACTCGATCAATTCGATGCGCTCGGCGCGGCTGCGGTGACCGGCTTCGAGCCGCGACAACGTGAGCAGTTCTCCCACCAGCGTGTCGAGCCGTGCCGATTCGCGCTCGATGCGTTCCAGCGTGTCGGGCAGTTTGGCGGGATTCTGGCGCCCCAGGCCGATCGCCGCCTGCATGCGCGCCAGCGGCGAGCGCAGCTCGTGCGAGACGTCGTGCAGCAGCCGCTGCTGGGCGGCGATCTGCGCCTGCAACTGTGCGGCCATGCGGTCGAAATCGCGCCCAAGATCGGCCAGTTCATCGCGCCGTCCACTCATGCGCGGCGTAACGCGGGTATCGAGTTTGCCGCGGGCGGCAGCGTCGAAGGCATTTCGCAA
>RCMY010000657.1_pt1 | contig 32804 bp, 24 predicted proteins | sample 2041341 | NCBI WGS metagenome assembly RCMY01 (sample SAMN09708234, study PRJNA481090) | Marine sediment metagenome, whole genome shotgun sequencing project. | reverse complement strand
TCCCGGTGTTTTTGGACATCGACGGGAGATATTATAACGGACTTCATCCGTCTTGATAACCAATAAAGCGAAGGATTTCAATGGGATGAAGGGTTTTCGGGCAGGCACTAATTAACTAAGTCTATAGCAACCATGAAATGGTCGCCAGCAGCATAGACCAACTTTGATTGGCTATATTTCGAACTGCGCTATCACCGGCGCATGGTCCGACTCGGGGAATTTCACATCCGTTCTAAACGCGCCTGACTCATCGGGCAGCGCTTCATTATGCACTTCAGCATGCTGAAATGATCGAAAAAATGCGCGCGAAGCGATGATGTGGTCGATCATTTCGCCCTTTCCCAGATGATATAGCGTGAAGCGTGAGGAGTCAGGGATGTTGTTCTCACAAGGAATCATTATTCTCGGCGCGTGGGCAGGATTTCCCGTTTCCTGCACCGGTCCGATGATGGCGCGCACCGGCACTTCATCGCAGGTGGCATTGAAATCGCCTACCACGGCAATAAGTGCAGCATCGCCATCGGCATCCATAATGTCATCAATTAGCATGCGCACCTGCAAAGCCTGACCGACGCGCTTCATTGATGAAACAAAGCTACCCTCTGCCCACGCCGATACGCTACGCCACGTGTAGTTGTCTATCTTCTGACCGGCAATGCTGGTCGCTATTTTCGACTTCATGTGCAAATTAATGACATGCAGGCGGCGGCCACCGCCAAGGTCAATCTGCGTATGCAGCATGGGTCGCTCCCAGCCGATGGCGTCGGCTTCGTCATCCGGCGGAATAGCGGTGACAAATTGATAGCTCGGCCGGCCGGCGTCGGCATCCCGCCTTATCCAGCTGTCAGTAATATCCAGCCGCGACAGCGTGACGAGGTTGCGAAACCGATACAGGTCGCCGCCGGTGGTTTCGGTGGTTCGCAGCTGGTAGCCGTCGGCATACTGCGTTCCCGCCAGCAACTCATCCAGCGCGGCCAGCGTGCGGCCGTTGTCGCCGTCCTGAGCGTGAACTTCCTGCAGACATAATATGTCGGCATTGATGCGCTCCAGCTGCGGCCGCATGATGCGGATGCGCTCGGCCAGCGGTGGATCGATGTCTGGCCCGTCGTCGAGATTTTCCAGATTGAACGTTGCGATACGCATTGTCACGCCTCCAGTTTTGTAGACACTCTATCTTAACCATCTGCTATCAGCGCCGGGTTTGTCTCAGTGGAACGTTGCTGCAGTAAATACGCTAGGGAAACTACTAGCATAGCAATTTCAAGTTGCTACGCGGCCGCAATGTGGGAATCAATCTTCCTCAAACTGTTCAGCAATGTTTTGGTCACAAAGCATGCTTGCTGTTTCGCTGTACCTGCTATCGTCGGCGGCAATCTGAAGATGACTCTTCGCATACAATCCACCAGCCCGAAGCTTGGTTTATTTTTTCAGGCTGCATCTTCGCCGCTTAAACCTGGGCTACAATGCTATGTGCAGTGACTGGAACCATCAATAAAAATCGAAAACGTGGACGTTTTGAAAAAGTTCTATTCTTGTCCTTTCTAATTTGGTGATGCACTTCAGATTTGAATCCAAGAGCTACTTCGAAGGCGTGGAATCTTTCGACGAAGAGGGTTCTATTCCTCCCACTGGATTTGATGATGTTTTAATAGAGCGACTCGCGCTGAAGAATTTGCGCTGATCCAAGATGTCAAAAAATCCCCATTGCCAGTCCCGCCGCGAGCGTCGCGCCGATTTCCCGGCTTTTAGCGAGTTCATTTTTCGGTATTAGCTTTTCCGCTAAAATCTCTTCTTTCGTCTGCGCATGAGTGCAGACGATAAGAGTGTCCGCTATTTTCTTTAGTCGCCAACCAGTGGCGATACGTTCCAGCTGCCGCATGGCATTTTCACCGTCCGACCCGGCACAGATTATAGCGGCGTAAGGACGGCCCTCGATTTTACCCAAGACAGGATAATAGCTGCGGTCAAGAAACGCCTTCATGACGCCAGCTATCGTCGCGAGGTTTTCCGGGCAGGCGAAGATATAGCCATCGGCATCGAGCAAATCGCCCGGCCCCGCATCCATCGCCTGTTTGAGAACGACTTCCGCGCCCTCTTCCGCGCTCGCTGCTCCAGCCGCAGCTTCGGCCAGTTGCCGCGTTCCTCCAGTGTAACTGTAGTAGACAATAAAAAGACGCTTATGCATTCGCCCATTTTGCCGAATCAGCGTGTGAATAGATAGAAACGTTGGCGCCAACGTGCCGCTCTTTGTTGGCGCTGACAACATATGTGGAATACAGGTGCGGTACCTACACCGCTAGCGAAACAGTGGTCTTGCGATTGTTCACTATTTTGGCGATACAGCTGCGTTGGTTAGCGCAGCATTTGTCAACGCAAGATCTATACCCACCCGTGAGGTGGTTCAAGGTGTTGTCTTAAAGGGCAGTCGGTTGTGGGTCTGTTTGGTGGACGAAAAGGCATGGGAGTAGCAAGTGAGAAAGCTATTTCTATAAACACACCGCTATCTAGTCTCGACGCGCAAGCAGTTACCACTCAACCTATGAGTAATCACAGCTTCGTTGCATACCCGGCTTTGAAAGCGCTCAACAATAATTCATTACGTTGATAGTCGCTCTCGATCTGCTCACACATTTCTTCTATTAGCCGCTGTGTCGATAACGACTTGCGCCGGTCCGACAATAACTCGACGATTGCGGCATGTGTTTTTTCTGAAGCAATCGCTGCGGAATGCTCCCCCAATTGATGCGCTGCCGCGCGTTCTATATCCCAGGCATATTGTTCCATCAATTGTTGATCTTCATAAAGATGGTCATTTATCGCCTTGATTTTTTCGTAGGTTTTGAGCAAATACGTAAAATCTTTCGCATCTTTTGAGCGTAGTTCCCGGGCGCGGTCCATCCACGCTATAAGCTTCAGCAGCACCATTCCCTTTGGGGTGGCAACGGGAATATTAACGGCAGGATCGCTCTGAATGCACACGATCTCCGCATCGGCGCAGGCTTCGTCAAAACCAAGCACGCTCATGATCCTGTCGCCGTCATGTGGCCATTGGATGTTTGCATCAGCATCCTCAAGTTGGCCAAACGGCACCAAGTCAACTTGTAAGTCATGCGGACTGGCGATGCGATGTTGCGTCTGGGATGCTTGAAATCCTTTGCTAATCAACATTGTTTTAAGCGCTGCAAACGCTTGCCAATCCGCAACCTGAATACCAAAATCTACATCCGTCGTTGCTCTTTGAATGCTAGCCCCGTGGCCATAGTGCAGCACTAGATCTCTTGCGGACGCGCCTACCACTACAATAGGAATTTCCAGTTGATCCGCGGCCACGCTCACAGCCTGATACACGGCCACAGCATGGGGATCAATCTTCCCTGATATGTTCAACGATATATTGGTCATAAATCATCCTTGCTGTTTCGATGTTCCTGCTGTCGCCAGTGGCGATCAAATCAGCATAGACGAGTATGGGGTGCACTACCCCAGTGAGAGCAGCGGCCTTGTTTTTATCTCGCTTGTTGATCGTTGGCGTTGGCCAAAATGGGCGGTAGACTTTGACCACTCCTGGCTCATAAGCCTGCGTTGCTACCGCTTTACGTAGTTTCGCATTAGCCAATAGCTTGTTACCCGCCCCTTCCGGCAAATAGATGGTAGCAATTTGCGGTTTAAGGAAATTCGTATATTTAGCCGCGGCGACTTCACCGCCCCAATAAGCGCCGTACTTTGCTATATCGATTGCTTTCCACCAATTTGAATCAGCGGCGATAAACTCCCCCACTCGCAATTTGGGTTTGAGTTTTTCAGGGTAGGCTTCAACCCATCGATCCAGTAACTTACGGTGACTCTTAAGGCGGCGATCTCTTTGGTTGCGAGCGACTACGAAACCAGCGTCTTTAAGTCCGTTCAATGCCCAGCCCACGGTGCCCAGCGCTACGTCCGCTTTTGCGGCTATTGCTCTGTATGGCGCGCTCAACAAGCCGGGATCGCACAAAAATGCAAAAATGACTTTTAAACCCATTGGCTCGAAGGCCCTGTTAGTTGCTTCTTTTTTGCCCACCTGGTCAGGCTTCGTTTTATTACCTTTTACAAAAACGTATAGGTCTGGCAAGTTGATATAGGCATTGCCGGTTGTGTCAATGAACATGACGTTTTCGGCTTTTAGCTTATCAGCCATGTTGGGGTTTATATAGTCCGCTACCAGCATCCCGGTCGATGGAAGTTGGTTTACCTGATGAATCAAAACGCCTAAGTTCGCTTGCTGAGCCCACTTTTTGATTGCGACGGCAATTACTATTTTGTGACCCGGGGCCCGCAGGACGGCATCAACATACACGCCGTTTAGCTTGACTTCTTGCTGGTCAATTTGCAGGTGAATGCCGGTTTCTTGCTTAACGGCAAGTATCGCTCGTTCCAGAAGTTGGTAGTCTAGACCTTGCAGTGCGAGCATTTTGTATGTTTTAGATAACTGTTCATTAATAATAGACAAGTATGGTCGATGAATACTGGCGACGAGGTTATGTTCATAATCATATCATGTACATTATTAATGTACATGATATGATTGCCCGAAGTTCTCGCATTGGAAAACAGGCATTCGCCTATCCCACCCAGAATAGTATCCGCTCATTAGTCTTTTTCTAATGTTACGGCAGAGCCGATACAGCGGCATGTGTTTGAGAACTATGGGGCGGCGACAGTCTGAAAATCTTACTTACCGATAATCCACCAGTCAAAGGGTTGATTGCTATTCAGGCTGGATCTCCGCAGCTTGAGCCTGAGTTAGTATGATCGTATGACCTCAATAGAAAAACAGTGATCACTCTTGTTGAGCAAACGCTCGCGAATCAAGCTGGCGATCTTGTTTGGCTCTCAAGCCAAAGGGCAAGCCCGGGCTGATGGTGATATAGATTTAGCGCTGCCAGGCGACACGCCACTAACGAGTGCTGAGAAACTCGAATTGATGGAATCAATAGGCGCGGAGTTCGGTCGACCAGTCGATATTATCGATCTGCATATGTAGGTGGACCGCTGCCAGGCGAGGTTTTACAAGGAAAGCGGCTTATCGGCGATGAGGATACGCAGGATATTGTCGTTTTAAACCTTACCCGAGCCGTGCAACTGCGCGCCGTTAGCGCTTGAATAATTCCGCAAGCCTTAGTCTAATTACAATCCGCGTCAACTTTCCATGCCAATCCTGTCGGAGTATTCGCATGCGACTCGCAATAACGACTTTTTTATTTTTAGTCGACCTCGCCAGCAGTCTCGTGCTGGCCCAGGATGTGACTACAACCGCCGTCGCCGATAACATATATATGCTGCAGGGCAAAGGCGGCAATGTTGGCGTTATTGTCAGTGATGACGAGATGCTGGTAATCGACGACGATTACGCCGAGATGTCAGACCAGCTGCAGGCAGCGCTGCAGGAACTCAGCGACAAGCCCATGCGGTTTCTGGTTAACACCCATTGGCATTCTGATCACGTAGGCGGCAACGTTCACTTCGGCCCAGACACAAATATTGTTGCACACACTAACGTTCGCAAGCGCATGTCGACCCGGCAGGAGATGAAAGCGCTGGGGCGTGTGGTAAAAGCTACGCCTAAAAAGGGCTTGCCGGTAGTGACTTTTGAGAACGCTGTGACGCTGCACGCTGCCGACCAGACGGTTGAACTTAAGCATTTTCCGGCCGGGCATACCGATGGCGACAGCGTGGTGTTTATTCAGCCGGCTAATGTAGTGCATATGGGGGATCACTACTTCGCCAACGCACTGCCGTTTGTTGATCTTGGCTCAGGCGGCAGCGTGCAAGGTTTTCTGCGCAATATGCAGGCCGTGCTCGACCAAACCAACGCCGAGACCATAATCATTCCAGGCCATGGGCCGCTCTCCACTCAGGTTAAGCTGCGTATGCACCTCGCCAAACTAAAGCGCAGCGTCACCATTATCACTGATTATAAAAAAGCCGGCCTAAGTGCCGACCAGGCCAAACAGAAAGGTCTGCCCAAGGCATTCGATAACTGGCAACAAGGGTTTATCAAAACCCCGCAGTGGATAGATACCGTGTACAGTAGCTATAAGTAACCACTGCAGCTGGGGCCCCTCAGCCTTATTTAAGAGCAAACAGCAATAATGCAGTTTATGTTAGCGGTGTTGCTTGATACTATTCGCGCGCTACGCGATTGAGCCACGACACCGTCGAGGCACACATTGAACAAACCGGAGAACAACATGACAATACAAGTTGGCGATAATATTCCACAGGCAACCTTGAAAGTAATGGGCGACAACGGCCCTGAAGATGTGTCCACCACTGATCTGTTTGGCAATGGCAAAGTTGTGTTGTTTGCGGTACCGGGTGCTTTTACACCGACCTGTACGAAGGCGCATTTACCGGGCTATGTCGTACACGCTGATGACCTTAAAGGCAAAGGTGTGGATAAAATAGTTTGCATGGCCGTCAACGACGCCTTTGTTATGGACGCCTGGGGTAAAGCCCAAAATGCCGAAAACCTGACGATGGTAGCCGACGGCAACGGCGAATTTACCAAAGCACTGGGCTTGACCATGGACGCCAGCGGCTTTGGCATGGGCCAGCGCTCGCAGCGTTTTGCTCTCGTTGCCGAGAACGGCAAGGTCACGCATCTTGCGGTAGACGAAGGCGGCGCGCTGGAAGTCAGCTCTGCCGAAGCTGTGCTCGCTGCGCTTTAACTATTAACCATCGGATATAACAACCAGGGGCTAACGTTATGACTGACGCCGTTCGAGCAAGCGATACGCCGTTCGCCACCGAAGTTGAGGCCGGTAAAAACTATTTCTGGTGCGCTTGCGGTAAAAGTGCAACGCAACCTTTTTGCGATGGCTCGCATAAGGGCAGCGAATTTACTCCCATCAAATACAGCGCTGAAGAAAGCAAAACGGTGTATTTTTGTGGTTGCAAACGCACCGGAAATGCACCGCTATGCGATGGTAGTCACGGCAAAGCCTGAGTTTTACCCTCCCACACTAAGGGAGCAGATCGCTGCTCCCTTCCTTAATATACTTAGAATGTTCGCAATATCAGCCGCGCACTAAATCACCAGCTCTATATTCAAATTGACTTCCGTTAGTAAGCCCAAACATCACCGCCTGCACGCACTGATGCTGCTGGCTGTGCTCGCTGTTTTGTTTCTGCTGTTGTCTAACTTTTTCACGTCATCCGACGATTTGATCAATGAAATTAACAACTTCGGCCACATCGTACTATTTGGCACGTTTTCGATTGGCTTGCTGCTGTGGATAAAAGCCACACAGAAAGAGCGCATTCCCAGCACCCGCATGCAGTATCTACTGGCTTTTATTGTGGCGCTGGTTATCGCCACATTCGTCGAGTTTTTACAGATATTTGGGCAGCGCTCGGCAGACCTGATTGATGCGCTGCGCAACGCGGTGGGTGTGTCGGCTTTCCTGGGCTGTTACGCACTGTTTGACGACCAACTTAAGCGCATGCAAAAACTCAATCGCGGCGTTAAAGCACTGTGTCTGGCGCTGCTGTTGATTTTTCCCGGGCTTGCACTGGTGCCGGTCGTCAAGGCTGTGAATTTTGAATACCTTAAATTCTCTCAGCTACCGGTAGTGATGGATTTCGACGACGCCTGGGTGTATGGCCTGGTGCTGCGATCGCGCGCTAACATCATTCCCCTCAAGCACGGTCCGCAGGCCGGCTGGGCGCGCGCGCAGTTTAAGCCTGACCAGTATGCTTCGCTGCTATTCAAAAAGTTTTGGGGGCACTGGGGCAGATATTCCAAACTGCGTATTGAGTTGCTGTCAGAAGCGGCGCAGCAAGAAACTCTCATCATAAGGGTGTTTGACAGGGATTACGCCTACGAATGGGAAGACGCTTACCACTATAATGCTGTGCTGCAGCCCGGCGCAAACACCATCACTATCGACCTGCGCGACGTTGAACTTGGCCCGGAAAACCGCGCGCTAAAACTAAACAGCATAGAAGGAATTCAATTAATTCGCCTCCACGAACCACGCCGGCTGTCGATTAGAATAAAGCGCATCGTGCTGGAGTAATTTATGCAATGCTTTGCGCAACCGCTTCACCACGTTTAAGCAAAAAGACTTATACGCTAGTGTGGTGAACCAGTTCAACCCCGACGGCTTCTAGGTTGAGATCTCAAACACCAGGCCGGCAAGGAAATACATAGCGCAGAAGCTGACAGCGATGGCAATGATGTTGAGCCAGAAACCCGCTTTCACCATATCACTCAGGTGTAAATCCTCATAGGAAAAGACGATGGCGTTGGGCGGCGTGGCCACCGGCATCATAAAAGCCATGGACGCGGCCATCGCAACCGGAATAACAAGCATTTGCGGGTCAATCCCCAGACCGACGGCCACGGCACCGAGGATAGGCAAGAATGTCGCGGTTGTAGCGGTATTGGAGGTAATCTCGGTCAGATAGACGATAGCCACCAGAATAATGAATATCAGCATCCAGGTGCCGACCTCGAATCCCGAAACCTGCAGCCCGATCCATTCGGCAAGGCCGGTGTCCTTGAATCCCATCGCCAACGCCAGACCACCGCCGAACAAAATAAGCACCCCCCAGGGTACATGCCGGGCCGCATTCCAGTCGACGGCGAAGTGGCCTTGCTCGCGTGAGATTGGCCAGGCAAACAGGGCCAGTGCGGCCAGCATCGCGATACTCGTGTCGTCGATGGGCAGGCCAGTCCAGGCGACCAGTTGTTGGCGCAATATCCAGCCCAGCGCGGCACAGGCAAATACCACGGCGACTGCTTTCTCTCCCTTTGACATGCGACCAAGGGCTGCGATCTCACTCTTGATTACACTACCAGCATCACCGATTTTCAACTTGCGCACGGGGAAAATAAGCTTGGTCAATACAATCCATGCGACCGGCAACATCACAATCACCACCGGCACGCCAAATTTCATCCAGGTAAAGAAATCAATCTGAATCGCATAAGTACTTTGCAAAAAACTGGCTAACAGGGCATTGGGAGGTGTTCCGATCAGGGTACCGACACCACCAATGGAAGCGGAGTAGGCAATGCCTAGCAAAAGTGCGACAGCGAAATTGCGCACCATCGACTTGTCATCTGTTTTCTGCGCAATAAAACCAATCACAGAAACGGCGACCGCGTACATCATGATGGTGGTAGCGGTATTGGAAATCCACATGGATAGGAATGCCGTAGCGAACATAAAGCCAGCAATAATCCTGCTGGGACTCGTGCCAACGGCGCTGACTATCCTCAGGGCGATGCGTCTATGCAAACCCCAACGCTGCATGGCGGCTGCAAGCAAGAAACCACCAAGGAACAAAAACACCAATGGGTCACCGTAGCTCGACGTTACCGACTTCATGTCCGCGATGCCAAACAAGGGCATCATTGCGATTGGCAACAGTGCGGTTGCGGGTATGGGCACGGCTTCGCCAAGCCACCAGATCATCATCCATGCGGCCAGCGCCACCTGCCGCCATGCTGCTGGCGGCATTGCTTCAGGTGCCGGCAAGAGGAGTATAACAATGGCGCTTAGCGGCCCTGCAATGAGTGCGATCAGGCTTTTGAGGGGAATAGCAGCGGCAATAGTGGCACCTTCACCTTCGCCGGTGCTGGCGTACTCACTCTGTACGGTATTCTGACCACTGTCTTCAAGCTTGTCTGGGTTCATTCCTGCGCCTCTGCAATCTATCTTTATTCTATTATATTAATATTACGCCCGAGTACTGCCGCGAAAGTTTGAACGGCGTTTTATACAGCCAGGCCGTGCGCTTGTGATTGATTTTAGTTGAAGACGAAATATACCTTCTGCCCCGCAGTAACGGCCATTGTATTGGCGAGCATTCTAGCGGTCCAGCGCCGGTTTAAAACACACAGACGAAGCATCAGGAATCAGCATAGACATCAGTGTAGGCCGGCATTGGCGGTGACGTGCGGATTGGTTCGCGAGGTACATTGCACAAGATTCATCCTACTGGAAATCACTCTACAAGAAATCAATCTTCGGCCAGCTCGCCTTCGATTAACAAGCCCTCGCGCGGTGTTTTTGGTCTGCCCATGGGCGAACGGTGAACGGCCAGCCAGGCCTCAAACTTTTTCAACTCATCGCCGATTGAGTTGATGGTCCAGCCAAACAGCGCAACGTCGTCTATGTAGCCAAAGCCGAGCAGTACGTCTGGAATCAAATCGGCTGGAATAACAAAGTAAAGCAGAGAGGCGATGGCCAACAGAATCGCTTTGGCCGAGACATCGCGATACTCTCCGAGCCGGTAATATTTAACCAGGTCCAGCAGCAGCGAGACTTGACCGCTTATTTTACGCAGCGCGTCGTGCTTAGCCGCGGCCTTGGTTCTGGCCCTGCCAAGTAAGCCGTCGAGCTTGCCTGGGTTGTCCATAAAACTTTTGGCACGGTCCAGTGCTTCCTTGTAGACTCGACTGCGCCGCGTTCTCTCACCTATCGCCATACAAACTGTCACCCGGTGGCTGTCACGACTCGTGAAAACCGAGTCGAAATAATAATTCTGATTCTAACATTTGTGATCGGTTCATATTTGTGAGCATAAATGACAGATCGGAAAATCGACCGTGCGGCGCTTGCCATTTTGTTTGTGCTTTATACACTGCCAAGCGTGTACGGCTTAGATTAAGATGCCGACACGAATCAACACACTACAACCGAGGTTAAACAATGAACAATACGATTGCTGCACTCTGTGTTTTTATGGCTTGCGGCCACGCCGTGGTGCAGGCAGAAGGATTGCCAATTACTCCTGGCATGTGGGAGACGACCACAGTCACAGAAAACAGCGTTACCGGCAAACGTACCGACACGCAAAAAAACTGCATTAAAGACAAAGAACTTGACCCCAGCACGCAGATGCAGGGCATGCCAAAGGATCAATGCAAAGTAAATACCAACGTTGACGGCAACACCATGACTTACGATATGGTCTGTGCGCCACAACAAGGCGCAAAGCTAACCTTTAATGGCAGCGTGACGGTTGACGGCGACACCATGCAGGGCAGCATGCAAATGCAGGGTGATATGGCGGGTCAGAAAATGACCATGAGCGCCGAAACAACCGGCAAAAGGTTGGGGGATTGTTAGTGTAGGATCCGGCATAAATAGCTGAAATAGCCAGACGTCAAGGGCTCAGCCACAAGGCACATTTCCGAAGGCAGAGTGGCCTATGTCGAGGAACTGCGCCTTGCCGAGCACAATTTTTGAGCCTCTATTCGAACACATTATTCTTTACGCCACACTGGCGCTGGTTTCCTGTTTAGCGCTAAGCTATCCTGCTAGTCTGCTGCAACAGAGCGGCTCTGACACATGTCGGATTTATCCAACTAAAACAACTCGATGTCTATGCAGCAATTACAGGCTCCCCTCGTCGTTATTCCGGCCATTGTCCCGGCCGTTATTCTTGCCCTCCTGCTCAGCGGCTGCGAACAACCGCCGGCACAAATGGCGGCACCCCCACCACCAGAAGTTAGCATTGCTAACCCCGTGGCCAAACAGGTTATCGACTGGGACGAATTCAGCGGTCGATTGCAGGCGGTTAAATCCGTCGACATCCGCGCCCGCGTTAGCGGCTATTTGCAGTCGGTTGATTTCAAAGAAGGTTCCATGGTCGAAAAAGGCGACCTGCTGTTCGTCATCGACCCTCGACCTTATGCCTCAGTGCTAAACGAAGCGACTGCGGAAGTGACCCGCGCCAAAGTGCAGGTACAGCTGCAGAAACAAAATTTGACGCGCGCCGAACGCTTATATAAAACCAAGGCTATACCGGAAGAAGAGCTGGATACCCGTACCCAGGCCAAAGCTGCGGCGCTGGCGGCACTACAAGCGGCTGAAGCCAAAGTTGAATCGGCGCGGCTCAATGTGGAGTTCACCCATGTACGCGCACCTATCAGCGGTCGCATTGGCCGCGCCATGGCAACCGAGGGCAACCTGGTCAGTGGTGGCAGCGCCGGTGCCACCGCCTTAACCAGCATCGTCTCGCTGGACCCGATTTATTTTTACTTTAGCGGCGACGAACAAATCCATTTGCGCTACCTGCGGCTGGCCCGCGCCGGCTCCAGACCAAGCTCACGCTCAAGCAGCACACCGACGCGCCTGCGTCTAGCCGACGAAGATGATTTTGTGCATAAAGGCGCGATGGATTTTATTGATAATCGCGTCGATGCAGCGACCGACACCATAGAGGCGCGGGCAATCTTCCCCAACCCCGATCGAATTCTGGTGCCCGGCATGTTCGCCTCAATACAGGTCCGCGGTCGCGGACCGTACGCCGCGCTAATGATTCCAGACGCCGCGCTGGGCACCGACCAGTCACAGCAATTCGTGTTTGTAGTGGATGACGACAATATCGCCCAGCGTCGCCCGGTGCAGCCTGGCCGCATCGAAGGCAATCTGCGCATCATCCGCGACGGTCTAACTGCGGACGATCGCGTGATAGTCAATGGCATACAGCGCGTCAGAGGCGGTGCGCCAGTCAAGCCGCAAAGCGTCGAGCTAGACCAGGCCGCGACAACTGCGGGTAGTACCAAGCAGTGAAGTTCGGGCGCTTCTTTATCGACCGGCCGCGCTTTGCAGCAGTCATTTCTATTCTGATTGTACTGATCGGCATGCTGGCCTTTGGGCGCCTGCCAGTCACTCAATATCCTGAAATCGTACCACCGACTATCGTTGTTAGCGCCAATTATCCCGGCGCGTCAGCTGAGGTGATTGCCGACACGGTAGCCACGCCGATCGAGCAGGAAATCAACGGCGTCGACAACATGCTGTACATGACGTCGCAATCTACCAGTGATGGCGGCATGTCGCTACAGATCACCTTCAAACTGGGCACCGATCTGGACACCGCCCAGGTGCTGGTACAAAACCGGGTGGCAGTGGCCGAGCCGCGCCTGCCGGAGAGCGTACGACGGCTGGGCGTGGTGACCCAAAAACGCTCGCCCGACATGATGATGGTTATCCATCTGCTGTCGCCCGATGACACCTACGATGGCCTCTATCTCAGCAACTATGCCACGCTGAATGTGCGCGACGTGCTGGCCCGCATCGACGGGGTTGGCGATATCTCGGTATTCGGCTCACGCGAATACGCCATGCGCGTGTGGTTGAATCCGCAGCGACTGGCTGCACTTAATCTTTCTGCCGGCGACGTTGTAAGCGCGCTGCAGGCGCAAAATATGCAAGTTGCCAGCGGCGCGCTGGGCCAGTCACCCATGCCGCTGAAAACCGCCTTCGAGCTTAAGGTCAATACCCAGGGGCGCTTTAACGATGCCGAGCAATTTCGCAATGTCATCGTAAAAACCGGCGATGACGGCCGTCTGACCCGCGTGCGCGACATCGCCAGGGTAGAACTCGGTTCGCGCGACTATCTCACCAACAGTTATCTCGATGGCAAGCCAGCCGTTGCGCTGGGCGTATTCCAGCGCCCCGGCAGTAATGCGCTGGCCACGGCGGATGAACTGGAGGAGACCATGCGAACGCTGGCGAAAGATTTTCCGCCAGGCGTAGAGTTTCAGATCAACCACAAACCCACCGAGTTTGTGCGCCAATCGGTCGAGGCGGTGTACACCACCATTTTCGAAGCGACCGTGCTGGTTATTCTGGTTATCATCCTATTTTTACAAAATTGGCGCGCCGCGCTGATTCCGATTTTGGCGATTCCGGTATCGCTAATTGGCACTTTCGCGGTAATGGCAGCGGCGGGCTTTTCGCTCAATAACCTGTCGCTATTCGGTTTGGTGCTGGCGATTGGCATTGTGGTCGACGATGCCATTGTCGTAGTCGAAAACATCGAAAGAAACCTGGAACACGGCCTCTCGCCCAAAGAAGCAGCGCGCGTCACCATGGACGAAGTCGGCGCTGCGCTGATCTCCATCGCGCTGGTATTGAGCGCAGTGTTTATTCCGACGGCGTTTTTAGGTGGCATCGAAGGCCAGTTTTTTCGCCAGTTTGCGCTGACCATTGCGGTTGCCACGTTGATCTCGGCATTTAACTCACTGACCTTAAGCCCCGCATTGGGCGGCATTTTACTGCAGGCGGCTGACGCGCCGCAGACAGGTTTCACGCGTGTTTGGAACACTGTATTGGGCCCGTTGTTTCGCGGCTTCAACCGCGTCTTTGGCGCTGGCCGAGATCGCTATCGGCGCGCGGTGAGCAGCTCTGTGCGTCGCCCCGCTGCCCTGCTTGTGGTTTTTGCCGCACTGGTGCTGCTGTCGCTGTTCATGCTGCAGCGCGTACCCGGCGGCTTTATTCCCGAACAGGACCAGGGCTTTATTATCGTCGCCGCCGAGCTACCCAAGGGCGCAGCGCTGCAGCGCACCGACGCGGTGGTGAAGCGCGCCACGCAAACAATGCTGAATACGCCGGGCGTGGCGCATGTCATCGGCATCGCCGGATTTTCAGGCGCAACATTCTCCAGCGCCTCCAACGGTGCCACCATGTTCGTGCTGATGTCGCCATTCGATGAACGTGCCGACGGCTTTACGGCGGGTGCGATGGTGGCCAAGCTCAACGCCGCGCTGAGCGAAATTCAGGAAGCAAAATTTTTCGCTATCACGCCACCACCAGTACGCGGCCTGGGCAGCGGCGGCGGCTTCAAGATGATGGTGCAAGACCGTAGCGGCCGCGGCCTGCCCACGCTTGAGGCGGCAATCAACGAGCTGACGATGGCAGCCAACCAGACGCCGGGGCTGGAGCGGGTATTCAGCACCTTTAGTGTGGCAACGCCGCGCTATTTTCTTGATATAGACCGCACTATAGCCGAGATGCTCAACGTGCCGGTAGAGAACATTTTCGAGACGCTGCAAATTCAGCTGGGTTCCGCTTACGCCAACGATTTCAATATGCTTGGCCGCTCTTACAGAGTCACGGTACAGGCCGATGCGCCGTACCGCCTGGAGACAGACGACATTACTGATCTGCGCGTACGTAGTGATAGCGGCGCAATGGTGCCACTGGGCTCGCTGGTGAAAATAAGGCAAACCAGCGGCCCGGATCGCCTGGTACGACACAACCTGTACCCGGCCGCTGAAGTACAGGGCAGCGCCGCCGCCCAAACCAGCAGCGGTGCCGCGTTAGACAAAATGGAAGCGCTTGCGGAGCAAACCCTACCGCGCGGTATTGGCACCGAGTGGAGCGAGATAGCGTTTCAACAAAAACAATCGGGCAATGCCGGTTTGCTTATCTTCCCGCTGTGCGTGCTGTTCGTATTCCTGGTATTGAGCGCGCAATACGAAAGCTGGTCACTGCCGCTGGCTATCATTCTTATTGTGCCGCTATGCATTCTGTTCGCACTGCTGGGCGTTTGGCTGGCCGGCATGGACAATAATATTCTGACCCAGATCGGTTTTATCGTATTAATAGGTCTGGCAGCCAAGAACGCCATCTTGATCGTTGAGTTTGCCCGCCAACAAGAGCAGCAGGGCAAAGATCGGTTCGCCGCCGCCACCGAGGCCGCCGCATTGCGCTTGCGACCGATACTGATGACCTCCTTCGCGTTTATTCTCAGCATGGTGCCGCTCATGCTGGCAACCGGGGCTGGTGCTGAAATGCGCCGCGTGTTAGGTACCGCCGTGTTCAGCGGTATGTTGGGCATCACAGTGCTTGGCCTGTTTTTAACGCCCGTGTTTTATGTGGTTATCAGGCGTTTTGTGACGAAATAGCCGCATCGCGGGATCGCCTTATCTGCTGCCATTTTGAAGGAAAAAAGCGAGGACCAATGCAGGAAAATAGGGGTAGGTCTATGACCCAATAAGCACCCTAATCTTTTAAGCCAATGCATACCCCAACACGACAAAAATACCAAAACTAATGACCGCCCCCAGCGCTGCATACGGTATTTGCGTGAAGGCATGCGCCATTGGCGAGCAGCCGGCACCTTGCGCAGCCAGCACGGTTGAGTCACTAAAAAAGCAGGCATGGCTGCCAAACGACGACGCTGACAGCAACGCCCCGATCACCAATGGCATGTGTGCATCAACACCGATTGCGATCGGTACCACGATGGGGATAGCAATGACGAACACACCCCAGCTGGATGCGGTGCCAAACACAACGCCGGCCATGATGATAAACACCAGTGCGGGCAGCGTCTCGCGGCTCATCAACGGGGTTACCGAGTTGATCACATATTCGGTCATTCCCAATGAATCGTTGACTTCTTTCAGCATAAATCCGGCGACGACGGTAGACAGAGGATACAACATTATCTTAAAGCCTTGAAAAACGGCTTTGACTTGCTGCTCGAAGGTAAGCAGACCCTGCACATAGTAAACGCCTATGGTGACGGCAACAGCCAGGATAACCCCTTTCAGTAAATCAATATCGTAATAAACCGTTGCGCCAACGAGTAAGACCATAGGAAACGCAAAGTTGAACAGCCCCATGGCGCTGCTCTGCGGTTTGTGCATGCTGTCATCGACCTCAATTTCCTGGCCAACAAAATCAGGCGGAATAGGCTGCCCAGCTTTGGCTCTGGCTTCCGCTTTTTTCATCGGCCCAATATCACCGAGGAAGCCCGCTGCAACCAAAAAAACAACTAACAGGGCAATCCAGCCGTACACCATATACGGGATTGCCGAAATATAAACGCTGAGCCCTTCGCCCTTTTCGGCAAGGCCATTCTCTTCCAGCAGGCCGGCAAAGAACACCGCCCAGGTAGACACCGGCGCGATGACGCACATTGGAGCGGCAGTTGAGTCGATAATGTAGGCAAGCTTTTCGCGCGAGACCTGGTAATAGTCGGTCAGTTTTTTTACCGATGATGACACCGCAAGACAGTTTAGATAGTCATCGATAAAAACAACCAGCCCAATAAAAAATGTAATGAGTAGTGATTGCCTCTCGGTTTTAATTCTCCCGCGCAACCATTTGCTAAAACTGCCCAGGCAACCGCTTATCTCCAGCAAGGTGATGAGCCCACCCATCAAACCGCAAACCAGCACCACCCAAACAATCGTCTCATTGGCCATCACGGCGGCCAAATTCTCAGACAGAGGGGTGATTAAATTCTGATTGTCCAGCATCAGCATGCCGGCTAAGGCACCTGTTAACAGCGATTCAAACGGCGCTCGTGTGTAAACAGCCACAGCTAGCACTAACAGCGTGGGCAACAAACTGACGGCACCCCAGGGCTGCCCGGTAACGTGCATAGAGGAGAGCAGCCAAAACCCCGCCGCAATTATTAGCGCTATCGCGGCATTTCTGGCCAGTGACTTTGGCGCGCGATATTCTTCAAGAGCTTGTCTTCCTTGTTCCATAGCAGCGCGCCTTATGCTGGGTTATTTCTGCAAGGCGAATCCGGCAGCCTTGTCAAGAGCTTTGGTTTCGGCGTTCCAGTCGAACAGGTTCTTCTCAATAAAAATAAAGGCGACAATCCACAGGAAGGCATCCCAGAAATCGACAAAATCGCCGGCGACTCCCCAATAGATAGCGGCACTCAGAAGGATTGCGTATAGCAAAGCCTTGAAGAATTTGCTAAACGTGAGCATTGACCCGTGCAGCTGACCTTTTAGCTGTAGTCGCACTTCGACCTCCAGCATAAGCACAACCAATATCCATGTGACCGAGTTGATGATATCGCTCCATGCCAGACGAATAACCGCAGAGTGGGTGCTGGCGTCGGTGACGACGTTTGCTGTGTTAATGCCAAACAGCTCGGTCGATTGACTCAACTTCATGCAGTTGTTGCGGCTAACTTTGGTGAACTCATCCAGCGTGGTCATAAATGAATAGCCTGGCAGCGAGCACAAATCTTCAACCGGTAGTGCAGAGAACTGATATAAATCGAAACACTTCACCGAATAGCCGTACACGGCATAGACAATAATCACATAACAGGCAGCACGCACACCGTGGATAGTCCACTTTAGTGGGCCCTTGATCTTGTCATCGTCGAGTACGAAGGTTTCGAGTTCGAATAACAGCAGTAAAACAACCCAGGCGGCGGTGTCGATGGTTTGTGCGAAGGCCTGAATAACCTGTGCCAGCGACACCCCGTCGGTAAACAGATGGTCGGAGGCTAACCACTCTTCATGCAGAAACAGGAAAATGTTGATGCAAAGCAAAAGATAGACCGAATACTTAAAAAAATGCTCAAAACTGATTTTGCGACGTTTAGCCGCTGCGATATTGCTCATCGACTGCGTCTACATCGTTACACGTTCAATAGCAGGAACTCGCGCTCCCACGAACTGATGACCTGGTTAAACGTTTCGTACTCCTGCAACTTCACGGCGCGGTAGGCAACAATAAACTCCTCGCCTATCAAATCGACCATTTCCGGATATTCATCCAGCCCGCGCAAACCCTCTTCTAAAGAGCGTGGTACGGTAATCTCTTCGTCGTAGGAACTCCCCTCACTGGCAGCAGTGGGTTCGATCTCATTTTTCATGCCAAGATAGCCGCTGGCCAGCGACGCCGCCAGGGCAAGGTAAGGGTTGGCATCAGCGCCAGAAAATCGATTTTCTATGCGCGTACCCTCGGGTGTGCTGTTGGGTACCCGCAAGCCGGTGGTACGGTTGTCATAGCCCCAATTGAGATTAACAGGCGCCGAGAGATCTTTAGCGAAGCGGCGGTAGGCATTGACGTTCGGCGCGAAAAAACTGAGCAGCTGGGGCGTGTATTTCTGCATGCCGCCGAGGTAATGCCTGAAAGCCTGGGTTTTTTCGCCGTTGGCTTGCGCAAATATGTTTTTGCCGCTGCCTTTGTTTAACAGGCTCTGGTGAATATGCATTGAGCTGCCCGGCTCGTCGCGCATCGGTTTCGACATAAACGTCGCATAGACATTATGCCGCAACGCCGCTTCACGCATTGTGCGCTTGAAGGTAAATACCTGGTCGGCCAGGTTCAGCGCGTCGCCGTGCAGAAAGTTAATTTCAAATTGCGCGACGCCGGTTTCATGGATGAGAGCATCGACGTCGAGCCGCTGTGCCTCGCAGTAGTCGTACATGGCTTCGAAAATCTCTTCGAACTCGTTGACCGCATCGATGCTGTACGATTGACGCGCAACCTCGGGTCGACCTGAGCGGCCGACCGGTGGCTGTAGGTCAGCGGTGGGGTCGGCATTTTGTTTGATGAGATAAAACTCCAGCTCGGGCGCGGTCACCGGCTGTAGGCCTTCGGCCTCGAATACTGCCAGCACGCGGCGTAGCACATTCCTGGTCGACAGAGGGTGTAGATTACCCCGCATATCATGGCAGTCATGAATGATCTGCGCAGTCGGCTCGGTTGCCCACGGCACCACGCGAATGGTATTTGCATCGGCTTGCAACACCATATCACGATCAGCCGGGTCGATCAGTTGATCGTGCTGCTCGGCCCAATCGCCGGTTACGGTTTGAATCAGAATGCTCTCGGGCAGGCGCGGGCTTTCCTGTTGGGTAAATTTATTTGCCGGAATAAATTTACCGCGCGCATTGCCGGTCATATCGGGAACCAGGCACTCAACTTCGGTAATGCGGTTGTCTTCAAGCCATTTTATTATGCTTTCCATTACCAGACCCTTGCTTTATTAGCGCAGTTTGTATTGTTCGAATAAAGAATTCGTTAGCATGAGTCAGCTTACTCACAGAATGCACGGAAGTTCAGCAAGCCTCGCACTTGATAAGTTTTATTGTGCAGATTATGATTCAAGCATAAACCGAATAAATATTCAATAAATTGTAAATGCTACTCCTCTACAAGCCATCTTTTCGCTAGCGTCTTGCCGACCGTCAGAGCCGAGTTTTTATGAACGTTGCATCGAAGCAAAACCAACCTGGCCCGCTGAACAGTGCCTGCTATATCGATTCGTACTACTCGGCAACCGCCAACACGGATGAAAAATACGCCGTGCTGGCTGGCGACATCAGCGCCGACGTGTGCGTAATCGGCGGCGGCTATACTGGCCTGTCGGCGGCGTTGCACCTCGCTGAGCGTGGCTACAGCGTTGTGCTGCTGGAAGCGCAGCGGGTTGGCTGGGGCGCTTCGGGGCGTAATGGTGGCCACGTCGGTATCGGCCAGCGTAACGGCCAGCAAGAACTTGAAAAACAGCTTGGCGACCAGCACGCCCGCCAGCTTTGGGACCTCAGTCTTGAAGCAGTTGAACTGGTGAAACGGCTAATAGCCACTCACAATATGCGCTGTGACCTCAAGCATGGTCAGCTGCACGTTGCCGCCAAACCGGGCGACGCGGAGGAGCTTAAACGAGAAGCTGAGCATCTATGCGCCAGGTACGACTATCACAATTGGCGCTATGTCGACAAAGCCGAAACGGGCGCGATGCTGGGCTCAAGCAAGTTCTTCGGCGGCCTGGTAGATAGCGACTCGGCGCATCTGCACCCACTGAATTTTCTATTAGGCATGGCTAGCGCGGCGCACAAAGCTGGCGTAAAAATATTCGAAGCCAGCCGCGTGATCGATATAAAAAAAACCGACCCGGCGCTTGTTACCACCGAGCATGGCTCGGTAAAAGCCGACTTTGTGGTGTTGGGTTGTAATGGTTATGTCGATAAGCTGGAAAGCAAATTGGCGCAAACAATTATGCCCATCAATAATTTTGTGCTGGCCACCGAACCCTTGGGCGAGTTACAGGCACGCGAGCTAATCCGCGACGACGTGGCAGTGTCGGATACGCTTTTTGTCATCAACTACTGGAAGCTGTCGGCCGACAATCGGTTGCTGTTCGGCGGCGGCGAGAACTACAGCAGCCGCTTCCCGCACGATATGAAATCTTTCGTGCGCAAATATATGCTGCGCGTATATCCTCAGCTGGAGAATACGCACATCGACTACGCCTGGGGCGGTACGCTGGCAATCACACTAAAACGTATGCCGCACTTCGGCAGGCTGGCAGCAAACATATTTTTTGCCCAGGGTTATTCGGGCCACGGCGTGCCAACGGCCACCATGGCCGGTAAATTAATGGCCGAAGCAATTAGCGGCACGGCCGAGCGTTTTGATGTGATGGCGACGGTGCCGGTTCACAGCTTCCCCGGCGGCACCTTGCTGCGCTGGCCCGGCCTGGTCGCTGGTATGTTGTATTATTCGCTGCGCGATAGGTTGTAGGATAAATCATGGCAAAGGCGCCGAGGAAAACCAGCTCGTTACAGCCGCGCCGCGCGCCATTACAAAAACGCTCACAACAGCGCATTCAACAAATTCTCGATGTGACCGCCAGCTTGCTGGAAAAAGTCGGACTCGATGATCTCACCACCATTTTGATCGCCAGCGAACTGGGCATTTCCGTGGGCTCGCTGTACCACTATTTTCCGAACAAATACGCGATTCTGTACGCGCTGGGCGAGCACTGGCTGGCGGAGATAAGCGTGGTATTAAATGATGTCGAAAGCTGGGATTTGCCGACAATGGGTCACGCTGGTTTCGTTGAGCAGTACACCGAGGCAATGCTAACGGTTTACCGCAAGCAGAAGGGCGTGCTGCCATTAGTGCAGGCGATGTTTGCCGTACCCGAGCTACGTGCGCTGGACACCCAACACGACAATTTGATGATAGCCGCGCTGGTCAGAATCTTTAAACGTTTGGGAATTAACGAATCCAACAGCGAATTACAACGCCTGGGCCGCGCGCACCTGGAATTTACCCATGCGCTGTTGCTGGTGGTGGCAAGCCAACGTGGCGTGCGTGCCCAACTTACGTTGGAAGACTTAAAAGCAATGATGCGTAGCTTCTTAAACCGCAATGCGTAGCTTTAGCCGCGCCGGCTATGTAAGAACGTAGCGCATAGTCCTCATCGGCAGACGTTACAAAGCAGCTTGCACAACATATTCAAAACGTGAACAATGCACGGAGAAAACGCCGACTGGATAGCGCCACTGAGTTGAATTTGACTGCAGTTTCGTGCTCGCAACCTGGCGCGTCTATGCTCAAGTGATCAGGGACGATATCAGATAGATGCAATGGTGCGAGCAACAAAAGCAGTGATGCGGTGTATGTTGGCGATACTATTTTTCGTTGTGTCGACATATGCAGCTGGCGCACAGCGCCAGTTAGTAATACTTATCTGGGATGACTATCTCGACAAACAGCTTACTGCACAGTTTGAACGCCAGTACGACGCAAAAATAGTTCAAGTTAATTTCAGCTCCGACGAAGATCGCACCGCAAAACTCGTCAACAGCAACGCGGCTGGCTTTGACCTGATACTGACATCAGGAATCGATTTGCGTAGCTACGTGAAGCGCGATTGGCTGGCGCGAATCGATGCGAGAAAAATAGCCAACCTGCGGCATATAGACACCGAACTACGCACTGCGTTTCCAGACGCGAAAAGCTACGCATTGCCCTATTTTTGGGGCACCATCGGCATTGTCTATCGGCGTGATCTGCTTACAACACCAATAACCAGCTGGGACCAGTTATTTCGTCCAGCGTCGGAACTGCACGGCAAGATCTGCTTGGTCGAGGATGGACGCGATCTGATCAGCATGGGGTTAAAGTCGCTAGGCTATTCCGCAAACAGTACTAACGAAATACACATTAAAAAGGTTGAGTCCTTACTGCTGGCACAGAAACCATTTGTAAAATCGTATTTGTATCTGCCACTCAATGTTCATTCGCCATTGGTGAATGGAGAAATTATCGCCGCCATGACCTATAGCGGCGATGCGTTGGTACTAAGACAGTTCAGTAAAAACCTGACCTATGTACTCCCCGACGAGGGCGGCAATATCTGGATTGATTATATGGCGATAAGTGCAAAATCCCGCAACCTTGATCTTGCCCATCAGTTTTTGAACTTTATCAACGAGCCTGTAAATGCGGCGCAACTGGCGCAATTCGTCTCGTACGCCAGCCCCAATAAAGCCGCGGAGCAATATTTGCCTGCCGAGTTTCTTAATGATCCATTAATTTACCCGGCGGGGCGGCAGTTGCAAAACTCCGAATTCTACGCACCCCTGCCGCCGCAAGCACAGCGAAGACGCAATCAGATCATGACGCGCGTGTTACGTTAGGCAGTCGATAACGATGAAACTTACCATCAAGCTGCCGTTACTGCTCATCCCCCTCATAGCCGCTCCCCTGCTGCTGGTAGGTGCAGTAATGTACTACCAGTTAAAAAACGATGCTGAACAGAAAAACATCGAGCAAGCAGTGGTTTTGTTGAATCGAATTGGCAACCGATTAGAGCGCAGCATAGACACTGCGAAAGCTAACATCGAGCTCATAGCTGACGATCAATTAGTAAAGAAATATCTTCTCACCGAGGATGAAGGAGAGCGCTATAACCTGCTGCAACGACCATTGGAACAAAAGCTGGCAAGCCTGCAGTCAGTCTACCCGGACTATTTTGAACTAAGGGTATTATTGGCTGACGGCTTCGAGGATATCCGCGTGGTTTCTCCCTGGCTGGCCAATAAAACCGAACAGGAAGGTAGTACAGCATATTTTCAGCAACTGCGTACGTCTCCCGAAAATTTACTCCTACGGATGCGTCTTAATCCTGACAATGACAAGCTGGCGCTCTACGTTTCGAGAAGAATCAGGCTAATCAATCCAGCCACTGACGCCTTCAACACCCCAAAAAAGCTGCGCGGATTTCTGCTGATGAGTATTAATCTTGACCCGCTTATCGCCGAGATGGCCGAGGTATCGTGGGCTGGCGAAGGAGGTCTTATTCTCACCGACGCTGCAGGTAAAATCTGGATCAACGGCAGCGGCACCGATAACATTTTTGACAGGCAAAAAACGGCTGCTGTCAGCGCCACGCCCGCGCTACCAAACAATCAGGAGTTTCGCCCCGTTCAGCTTGCCGGGCAAACGTTCCTGCACAAACAGATCGCACTGAAATCAGGTTTTGGCCTGCACGCGCTACTACCCGAAAGCACAATACTGGCCGCCAGCAGGCAGTCGGCTACGACAGTCGCCAGCGTTCTGTTGCTAGCGCTTGTTTGCGCTGTGCCGGTACTCATCTTTATTCTTACATCACAAATTCTTGCGCCAATACAACGCTTGCGCGCAGCGTTGGCGAACGTTGGCTCCACCAATACTCTTGTCACCGTGCCCGTCGTCGGCAAGGATGAGTTTAGCGAACTAAACACCTCATTCAACACCATGAGCGCCAGATTACAGCAATCACACCAGCAAATTGAAAATCTGGCCTACAGCGATGCTTTAACCGGCCTACCCAACCGGCTTATGTTTTTCAAATCTGTGCAACGCGAAATGGAACTCGCCAAACAGCAAGGTTTCTGTTTCGCGCTGATGTTTATCGATCTGGATAATTTCAAACATATCAATGACACGCTCGGCCACGCTGCCGGAGATACGCTACTACAGCAGGTCGCCAAGCGCATAACCGACAATTTACGCGATAGTGATTACCTCAGCAGATCCGAGACTGGCGACGCATGCAATGCGACGCTTGCTCGTCTTGGCGGCGATGAGTTTACCGTATTGCTGAGTGAGCTGGATAGCGCTGCCGTGGCGGCTCAGGTCGCGCAACGCATAATCAACATGCTCAATTTACCGATTAAAATCGACGCGCATGAGTACTATATCAGCGCAAGTATCGGTATTGCAGCCTACCCGGACGATGGCACTACGCTGGAAGAATTGCTCAAGAATGCCGACCTCGCGATGTACCACGCCAAGCAGAAAGGAAAAAATACGTATCAGTGTTTTTCCGCTGCCATTGGCGCGCAATCAAACCAGCGCGTCCAGCTTGACCAGAAGTTGCATACTGCCATTGAGAACGGCGCTTTCGAATTATATTATCAACCTATTCTCGATTGTCAGAGTTCGCGCGCTTGCTATCTTGAAGCACTGATACGCTGGAATGATGCGGAGTTGGGTTTCATTCCGCCCGATGTCTTCATTCCGCTGGCAGAGGAAAGTGGCAAAATCATTGCCATTGGCGAATGGGTTGTTGAAGAAGCCATCAGGCAGATGCAAGCATGGCGCGGCCAAGGCCTGGGCAATATTAGAATCGCCATCAATGTCTCTGGCGTGCAACTAGGCAAGCCCGGTTTTGTGGCGCATTTAAAGCGCACAATGCATGAGCGGGCGGTCGCGCCACAGTCACTTTATGTTGAGCTGACTGAAACGGCGGTCATCGACGGGTCGTCAGAGGTGGTTGACACCCTGCGACAGTTACACGATCTCGGTATCAAAATTGCGTTGGATGATTTTGGCACCGGCTACTCATCGCTGAGCTATCTGACAAATTTGCCGATCGACGTTTTAAAAATTGACCGCAGCTTTATTGCAAAAATCGACGAGAAAGACAACAGTATATTACTCTCTGCCATCATAACAATGGCGCATGCGCTCAATCTTAAGGTTGTTGCAGAAGGCATAGAGGAACAGTATCAATCTACGTTTCTCAAACAGCAAAGTTGTGACTACATGCAGGGCTATTTGTTTAGTAGAGCGCTACCTGCGGCTGCCATTGCCGACTACCTAATTGACAACAGGCAACAGGGTCGGCTGACTGTTGTGGGCAAATCAGGCGCTTGAACTCAATGGCCAGCCTGGTGGGCCGTTGGCGCTTTAATAGGGTAGGATAGCAACGCTCAAACCGAAGCATTGCCGAGCACAAAGCGCCCCGCGGCATAACCTGAGAAATTTGTCATGACAAACCACAACGCAGATCTGTTTGGCCAGGATCGTGACAGGGTATCCATGTACGGCAACCTGTTCAGTTTTATGGGGCGAAGGCTAACGCGCGACTTGAGTTGCGCAGCCGATGTGGCGGTAATGGGTATTCCTTACGATCTCGGCACCTCAGGCCGCTCCGGCGCGCGCTTCGGACCCAACGGCATACGCCAGGCATCGGCCAATCTTGGTTGGGAGGAAAAACGCTGGCCGTGGGATTTTAGTGCCTACCAGCACCTGCAGGTCATCGATTACGGCGATCTGGAGATAGCCATTGGTGACAGTGCCGAAACCTGCGCGACCATCGAAGCGCATGCAGACGCTATCTTGCGATCTGGCAAAAAGCTATTGTCTTTTGGCGGTGATCACTTCGTCGCCCTGCCCCTGCTGCGCGCGCATTGCAGGGCTCACGGTCCAATTTCGCTAATTCATTTTGACGCGCATACCGATACCGAAGCGGTAGACGACAAGTACTACCACGGCAATATGTTTCACCTCGCGCCGCAGGAAGGTATTATCGACACGACTACTTCTGTGCAGGTCGGCATACGTACCGAGTATGACCGCAATGACCACCTGTTTAAGGTATTGGATGCCGCCTGGATCAACGACAGTTCGGCAGCGGAGATTGTTGAGGCTATCAAGGCGCGGGTCGGCGACACGCCCGCTTATATTACTTTCGATATCGACTGCCTCGACCCGGCGTTTGCACCTGGTACCGGTACGCCCGTTGTTGGCGGCCTGAGCTCTGACAAGGCGTTGAAAATCATGCGTGGTCTACGTGGCTGTAATCTGGTCGGCATGGATATTGTGGAAGTCGCTCCCGCTTACGATCACGCCGACATCACGTCGCTGGCAGCAGCGACACTGGCATTGGAATTTCTGTATCTTCTCGCCGCAGAGAAGATAAAGTAACCGTGCCGTAAACCATCGAATTAAACGCCCATGTCAGCAATTGCAGAATTCAGCCGACACATTGCAGGCCTCGTACCGGCGGCAGCCAGCGCGCAGTTTCCGGAGCAGCTGATTAACGACCATAGAGCTGCGTTAGCGGCTTAGACTGTTATGCACTGCGGATTTGAATCCAAGTTATTTATTGATTCGTTGATGAGCAATAGAGGCTATTATGATGGGGATCCCCTGCTGGTGTATTTGCAGCGGCCTGGGGGAAGCCTTATGCATAAATTTTTACTGCGTACGCACAGCGCAGCCAACGCTATTGTTACAAATAAACCTCATATTCCAATGGCGTAACATGCTTATCGAACTCGTCGATCTCCTGCTGTTTGGTCACCGTATAAACACGCTGAAATTCCTCACTCAGGTAGTCGCGAATAAACTCTGACTGGGCAAACCGGTCTACGGCGTCCTGCCAGTTGGTCGGCAAGCTGGGGGGGTATTGTTGATAAGCGTCGCCCACTACCGGCCTGGGTGGCACCAGCTTGTTTTCAATGCCGTACAGCATGCCGGCGACGACAGCGGCAATCACTAAATGCGGGCTGGCGTCGGCACCCGCAACGCGGTGCTCTATACGCATGGCGTTGTGTTTGTCGGCCGGCACCCGTACGGCAACGGTGCGATTTTCGTAACCCCAGGTGGGTGCCATCGGTGCGTGATTGCCAACGACAAAACGGCGAAAGGAATTCAAGTGCGGGGCTAGCAGCAACATACTGTCCTGCATGCTGGCGAGCGCGCCGGCTATGACATGGCCTAATAGCTCGTTACCCGTATCGCTACCGTTGTCGAAAGCGTTGTTGCCATCGTTAGTGACCATGCTGCAATGCACATGCATGCCGTTGCCAGCTAAATCGGTGAACGGTTTGGCCATAAACGATGCTCGCATAGCGTGCTGCGCCGCCACCCCCTTGATAGCCCGCTGTAACATCAGCCCCTGATCTGCCGCTAGCAGCGCATCGGCTTGGTGGTATAGATTTATTTCATACTGCGAAGGCGCAGCCTCGGTGATCAGCGTATCTATTGGCAGGTTCTGCACCCTGCAGGCGTCGCGTATGCCGTGCATAAAAGCCGACATCTCCTGCATGGCGTCAATACCGTAGGTTTGGCCGCCGGTGGCGGGCAATCCCCTGGCGTTGGTTTGCGTGTGCAGCGGTATGCCTGCCGCATCACACTCGGCCTGGAACAGATAAAACTCCATCTCGGTCGCCAGCGTCGGCGTCAAACCAAGTTCAGCGCAGCGCGCCATGAGCCGTGCGAGAATAGCGCGCGGATCATACGCGCACGCCTCGCCAGAGAGTTTATTGAGTGACAGCAAAACCTGACCAGTGGGTCGCTGCAGCCACGGTACTAACGCCAGCGAACGCGGGTCGGCTACGCAAATGCCGTCGGCATCGCCACTGGAATACACCCAGGCCTCGGGGTCGCGGCCCCACACGTCGAAGGCCAGCGTGCTCAACGGCAGCTTTAAACCACCGGCGAACGCCTTTTCTATATTGGCACGCGGCAACCATTTGCCGCGTAGCCGGCCGTTAATATCGGGCAGTATGACTTCAAACAGTTCAATGTCGGGGTGTGCCGCTAAAAACGCGACGAGTTGCTGCGTGCTGCTGTCAGTCATGCCGGACCTATTTTAGATAGCACCTCTGCAACGGCTACTAATCCCATTCGTAGCCAAAATTAATACCAAACGTGCGCGGTCGTTTGGGGCCAAAGAAATGTGCCGGAATCAGTGCGCCGTTGTTGTTCATACCGTCATAGGTAAATTCGTCGGTCAGGTTTTCTACATACAGGCCTACCGACCAGTTGGCTTCCGCGGCGTAACCGACTCGCAGGGCCAGCTCCTGATAGGCATCAATTTTCGTTTCATCCAGGTCTTCGAAGCCGCCGCCGCGTTCTGACTCGAAGAACATTTCCAGGCTACCCGTGATTGCGCCGCTGGCAGTTGGGAAATTCGCGCTCAGCATCACCGCGCCGGAAAATTCAGGTGCCCAGAATAATGAACTGCCTTCACAACCATTAATGTCGTCCAGCCCACAAATCGGCTGCAGCTTGTTTGCTTCGCTGTCCAGCCACGAGGCCGCTATATATACATCGAAATAGTCGCCGAGGAAGGTTCTAACCGTACCTTCCAGGCCCAGGCCTTCAACTTCACCCGCGTTTTCCACACTCGCTGAGCCAATGCTGTCAGAGACTACAACCTGCAGGTCTTCGTATTCATAATAAAAAGCTGTCAGGCTGACGTTGGTCATATTGCCAAGCACCGAGCCTTTACCTTTGTAGCCTATTTCGTAGGAATCTACTGTTTCAGGCTCAAACGGGTTGGGTCTAAAACCATCAGCCTGGCTCACCGCCACCTGCGCTCCGCCGACTTTATTGCCAGCGGCGTCATTCAGCGCGAAACTGCCAAAGCCTCCCGATTTGAAGCCTTCGGTATAGCTGGCGAAAAACATGGAGGAATCGGTCGGCGTATAGCGGGCTAGCAAACGCATCTGCACGTCGTCCCAGGACTGCGTGTCGCTTATGTCGCCATCGGTGGAGAATTGATACGCCCAATAAGGCCCGAGCTGACTGTCGGGCGTGGGAACGTTGATGGTGAAGTCTTTTTCATCATCGCTATAGCGTACGCCCACACTGAGGTCCAACTGGTCAGCGATGCTGTAGGTCAGGTCGACGTAGGCACCCCAACCTTTATAGTCTCCATTAATGATGCCTGGCTCAACCAACATGCCATCGGCACTTGCGGTGAATGGAGAGCCGTAGTAGGCATAGAGTTCTGAACAACCACTAAATGTTTGGCCATTTTCAGCAAAACCGTAATACTGGCACATTGAATCTTCGGCACCGGCGTTGGCAAATTCGGCATCGATATCTTCATCGTAATACGCCACACCGGCGTACCACGAGAAGGGGCTTTCGGTATTGGATGTCAGGCGTAATTCCTGCTGGAAATACGTGCCTTCCTGGTCTTGCCGGTAGTTGTTGATATTAAGCGGGGTACCGTCGTAGTCTTCATTGTAATAGTAATCGTGGTCTTTATAGCCGGTGTTGGACGTGAGTGTTGCCCAGCTCATTTCGTAGTCGATGCGCACCCCTAGCGATAATATGTCGGCGTCATCATTGTCACCGCGCGAACGGTCTACATCGGCGTCGCCTTCGCCACCGCGTAGGGTAATAGCGTCGCCGAAAGCCTCAACCAACCTATCCCAGGTAGCGCCGCGGTCTACCGCTCTATACACCGAGCCAGATTGTTCACGCGTTTCGTATTCCACGGTAGTGCTAGCGCTCAATGCACCGCTTTCAAACGCCGTCGACCAGCGTAACGCCCATTTGTCATGCTCGATCAAGTCGTCGCCATCAAACTTGTTGTCGACAAAGCCATCTTCGGTCGAATAATAACCCGCCAGCCGCATAGCGAAACTGTCGCTGACCGGCAAATTGATCGCACCTTCGGTTGCTATGTGGTTACGCTCGGCAAAGTCAAAGTCTACATAGCCCGAATAACCGCCATCAATTTCGGCCTTTTTCGTATGTACGCTAAACGCTCCGCCGATGGAGTTGCGGCCAAACAAAAACCCTTGCGGGCCACGCAGGATCTCGGAGCGCTCCATGTCATACAGGCTGGTCACCACTGCACCGTTACGGCCCTCATATAATTCATTTTTGAAAAATGCGGCGGAAGGATCGCCACCCACGCCGAAGTCCTGGGTGCGAATACCACGCACACTAATCGCATCAATAAAGCTGTCCTGGCTGTTACCGGTTACGCCCGGCGTAAACGACACCAGATCTTTAACGTCGTTTAGATTAACGGCTTTACTGAACTCGCCGGAAAACGCCGAGATGGCAAGGGGAACATTTTGCACGGTCTGACTACGCTTGGTCGCCGTAACGATTATCTCCTCCAAACGCATCAGATCCTGAGACACGACGGGGGCCGCCCCGGCGCTGGCCATGACTGCTGCCGCAACGGCTTTCGATAACGCAGTGCGGCGTGCACGCAATGGGTGAGAGAGACGCTGCCCGGATATTTTTGCGCGCGCCATAAACTATCCTCCGTTGATCCATTGGCTTGTATTAACAGGCAGCGATGCTAACAGGTTTACTCTGTTCGGCGCACTACTCTGTTCGCGTAATTGATAACACGATAGCAGTTTGGCTAAGAAAGTAACTGAACTGCAAGGTAACTCCTATACCCCTAGGGAAGATGCTGCGGGCGCTGCTCGCTCCGCGCTGAGTTGGGCGCACGACGAACCCGCGTTGATCGAACGCGCTAACGACATTCTTGCCGAAGTGAGTCGTCAGATTATTGGCGTTTGGTTAATCCAGCGTACAACGTGGCAGGATTCAATCAACAGTGACCCCCTGCTGCTCGAGCGCAGTTCGCATTGGTGCCAACTGATTCGCGTACTTGCGCCACCGACCAATCGAGCGTGTATGTGCCGGCTCACGCACCTGCGCCGCGCTGGCGGTGGACACGGCCTGGTCTTGCTGGTGAAAATTCAAGCAGGCGTCTTCCCAAGGCAGGCCGAGATAGTCGATCAGCGCCCGCGCATTAGGCTCGATATCGCGCGCGGTGCTCTCGTACGACACGTCAAAAAATCGGCCGGCAAAGCGCTCGCGCCACAGCGCCATCAATTGCCGGTAGCGCGCATGATGGCGCGCCATTTCCTCCTGCTGATAGGAATGCAGGTAGGCGTCGGCAAACAGTTGTTTATAGCTGGCGAAACAGGCGTCCATCGGGTCGCGCGTCAAATGTACGATCTTTGCGTTCGGCAGCGCTTTGAGAATCAGCGGGATGAAAAGATAGTTCTGCGGTAACTTATCCACAAAGCGCGGCGTGCTGCCCTGCATTCGCCGCGTGGTTTGCAAATACAGGGTGCCGACTTTTTCGGCGTCCAACGCCAGCGCGGCGGCGAACAGTTCGGCTGAAAAGCGTTTTGGGTTCTGGTGATTGCTTAACCTTCTAACGGCCAGACTAAATTGCTGCAACTCACCGGCGGAATGCACCTGCGAATGACTGCTGATAATTCGTTCTACCAGGGTGGTGCCGGTGCGCGGCTGGCCCAATACGAATATGGGCGCTGCGCTAGCGTGACCTTTCGATTCTGCTGCAAACCAGTCGCGAGTGAAGTGTTGCTGTAGAAATTCAAACATGTCGATTTCAGCGGCTTCGTCATACTCGATGGTTTGCCGGCGCGCTGTGGCACCTGCGCTGATGGCGGCAAAGGCTGGCTGCCACTGCTGTAAGTCTTCGTACTCCTTGCCGAGTGCATAGTAATAAAAAGCCAGCGCTCTGGCATGTTGGCCCGGTTGCGCGGTCAAGCGTTCGAGCTCCTCGATATGCGCCGTACCCGTGGCCTTGCGGGCGCTGGAAAGTTGCCAATGCGCCTGCGGGCTGTGCGGCTGGATTTTTATAATCGCCTGGAACAGTTTTTCAGCAGCCTGCAACTCGCCGTGGTAGACGAGGTTGTTGGCACGGTTCAACATAAACGGCGGATGGTTGGCCTGGCCGGCAGTGGCCTTTTCAAACCAGCTTCGCGCCAAACCATACTCACCCATCATCGAGTAAATGGTGCCGAGCAAATCGTGCACCATCGGGTCTTTTGTGTCGTGTTTAACCACTTCCTGCAACGCCTTATCGGCCTGGTTAACCTGGCCCTCGCTCATAAACAGTTTGGCGAGTTGCGCCCACGCGGCGGCATGACTTGCTTGCAGCTTGGTCACCGAGCGGAACGCGCTGAAGGCAGTTTTTCTATCCTTGGCTTCCAGCGCCACCAGGCCGACCAGGAAATGGCCCTGGACTAAATCAGGCTTTATTTTCAGCACTTCCTTGCAGCAGTCTGATGCTTCACGAATCTGGCCTGCTGATAAAGCTGTAAAGCCCCGCCGCAATAACTCTTGTAATACAATTTGCGCAGGTGCCTTTAATTTAACAGGTGCTTCCAATTTATTTACCATATTATGTGTTTGCAGTTGCCAGCGCGGGCATTATATGAAAATTCGAGCATACAAGTAGCGTGCGCTGTGCGCCCGCCACGTATCCAACCCTTTAGGGGTAAAGCAATTTCCTCTCTTTCGTGTCAGCATAACCTCAGCAATGGATTTATTAGCAGCACGCCTGCCGTCTGCACCGCTAAGGAATGGAAACGAAATAACTTGATGGTATTGCGCCGGATTTTTGTTCGTCTTCAAGGCGTGGTAACAGGCGCATAGTCGAACTATGTA
>RCMY010000654.1_pt1 | contig 32828 bp, 27 predicted proteins | sample 2041341 | NCBI WGS metagenome assembly RCMY01 (sample SAMN09708234, study PRJNA481090) | Marine sediment metagenome, whole genome shotgun sequencing project. | reverse complement strand
CGTGTCTAAGTTTTTACGATTGGTATTGTGACCTGCCTCCCGCTTTTCCCGAGGTGTGGGGCGAACAGACCGATGTGTGCGAAAGCGCGGACTGGTACAACTCCAAATTCTGCGTTTCTATGGGTGCCAACCTGGGAATGACGCGCACGCCCGATATCCACTTTTTTTCCGAATCAAAACACAACGGGACCAAAACCGTCGTAATGTCGCCCGACTTCAGTCAGGTAGCAAAACATGCCGACCAATGGATCCCTTGCCATGCGGGATCTGATGGTGCTTTTTGGATGGCCGTTACCCACGTCATCCTAAAAGAATATCACGTGGATAGACAGGTTCCTTATTTTATGGAATATGTGAAACGCTATACCGATTGTCCTTTTATGATTGAGCTTACCAAAGATGGAGATTGTTATTTGCCGGGAAAATTCCTAAGGGCAAATAGATTAGCCAAATATGAAGGGGTGGAAAATGGCGATTGGAAATTCCTGAACCTCGATTCCCGTACCGGGGAACTAGTAATGCCCAAGGGAAGTATGGGGCAGCGCTGGGACAAGGAAGAAGGGAATATCGCTAAGTGGAATTTACTTTATGAGGATGGCGTAAACAATACGGAATATGATCCCCAGCTTACGCTCTTAAACGATAGTGATGATGTGCTTCAGGTAGCGTATACGGAGTTTGGGTTAAAGAAAAAATCCAACCGAGGGGTTCCGGTAAGATATATTGAAACCATTGATGGGGCATCTGTACCGGTGGCTACCAGTTATGATATTATGATGGGCCATTACGGTGTGGCGCGCGGCCTAGAAGGCGATTATCCGACAGATTATGAAGATAAAAAAGCGGCATATACCCCTGCGTGGAACGAAATCTTCACGGGCATTGGAAGAAAAACGGTCATCAAGTTTGCCCGTGAGTGGGCCGATACCGCCGAGTCCACAAAAGGAAAATGTATGGTCATTACCGGGGCGGGGATCAACCACTGGTTCCATGGGAACCTTATGTACCGTGCGGCAATCCAGGCGCAGTTGTTCACGGGTTGCAACGGAGTGAACGGCGGTGGCATGAACCATTACGTAGGGCAGGAAAAATTGGCTCCCGTAGATTCTTGGGGAACGATTATGGCGGCGAAAGACTGGCAAAGTGCCAATCGGATGCAGCAGGCCCCTATCTGGCACTACATCAATTCCGACCAGTGGCGGTACGATGCCAATCAGGCGCAGTACAATTCCATTCCGGATAACAGCAAATACGGAAATATGCACTCGGCCGATATGGCGGTAATGGCAGTGAGAAATGGATGGATGCCCTTCTATCCGCAGTATGATAAAAATAATTTTGAAGTTGTTACCGATGCCCGGAAAAGCGGCGCAGAGAGCGACGAGGAGATACAGGATTATATCGTTGATCAGTTGAAATCAAAAAAACTTAACTACGCGATTGCCGATTGCGACAATGAAATAAATTTTCCCCGGAACTGGTTCATCTGGAGGGGCAATGCGTTGATGTCTTCGGCAAAAGGGCACGAGTATATGCTCAACCACTATCTCGGCACGCATCATAACGATATTGCCGATGAAGTGGCCCAGGAACATGTTTCGGAAATTATCTGGAGGGAAGCCCCAAAGGGAAAAATGGATTTGGTAGTCGATATCAATTTTAGGATGGATACCTCCGCCCTCTATTCGGATATTGTTTTGCCTACGGCATCCTGGTACGAGAAAGCGGATATCAATACAACCGATATGCACTCGTTCATCCACCCACTTTCTCCGGCAGTTCCCCCTGTATGGGAATCGAAAAGTGATTGGCAAATTTTTCAATTGATAGCAAAGAAGGTCAGTGAACTGGCAGAATCCTATATGCCCGACCCTGTAACCGACACGGTGAACGTTCCACTGTCGCACGATTCAATAGATGAGATCTCCCAGCCGACGATCAAGGATTGGGGCAAAGGGGAATGCGAACCCATCCCGGGAAAATCAATGCACAAGATCGTAATGGTGGAACGCGATTATACACAGATATATAATAAATACATTACCCTTGGTCCGAATTTAAAAACAAAACCGATCGGGGCGCACGGCGTTTCCTTTATGGCAGACGATGTGTATGAGCAAATGCATCAAGATAAGCGCCATGTACAGAAAATCAATGGCATCGAGTACCCTTCTCTGAAAGAGGATATTGAAGCGGTAAATGCAGTACTCACTCTTTCCACGCTCACCAACGGGCACTTGAACGTTCGCTCCTACGAGAATATGGAAAAGAAAACAGGACTAGTTCTTGCGGATCTTGCAGCGGGCAGCAAAGATGTGCGGATCGATTTCAAAGATCTACAAGCCCAACCGAGACGCTACAACACGGCCGCCATTTGGTCCGGATTGATGAACAACGGAAGGGCCTATTGTGCCTATACCTATAACGTGGATCGCCTTGTTCCCTGGCGAACGCTTACGGGAAGACAGTCCATGTATCTCGATCATGAAGGTTACATCGCTTTTGGCGAAAACCTACCGACCTATAAACCGTCACCACTTCCTACTGTTTACGGGGACATCCGTAAGACATTGAACGATGGCCAAGCGAAAATGCTTAACTGCCTTACGCCCCACGGGAAATGGCATATCCATTCCACGTATGGGGATACCCTTCGCATGCTTACACTTTCAAGGGGAATAGAACCGTGCTGGATGAGTGAGGAAGATGCGGCCGCAATTGGGGTGAAGGACAATGATTGGGTCGAAGTTTACAACGACCACGGAGTTTATTGTACCCGCTCTTGCGTAAGTTCAAGAATTCCGAGCGGGGTTTGTATTGTGTACCACTCGCCCGAACGGACCTACTCCGTTCCAAAATCCCAGGAAAGAGGGGGCAGAAGGGCCGGTGGCCATAATAGCTTTACACGGGTGCACTTAAAGCCAAGTTTGATGGTGGGCGGTTATGCCCAATTTTCCTTTCACCTCAACTATTGGGGTCCCGTTGGCGCAAACCGCGATACACACGTACTTGTACGAAAAATGAACAAAGTGGAATTCTAACAAAATAATACATAGAACTATGGACATCAGGTCACAAGTATCAATGGTTTTTCATCTCGATAAATGTATCGGATGCCATACCTGTTCCATCGCCTGCAAAAATGTTTGGACAGATAGGAAAGGTGCGGAATATATGTGGTGGAACAATGTGGAAACAAAACCTGGCACCGGCTATCCCACCAAGTGGGAGGACCAGGACATTTATAAAGGGGGATGGGAGAAAAATGGGAACTCCGTATCGCTCAAGGGAGCGGGAAAGTTGAGAGGATTGAAAAATATATTTCACAATCCACATCTTCCTGTGCTGGACGATTACTACGAGCCGTGGACCTACAAGTATGAAGATCTGTTCACTGCCCCCGAAGGCGATGACCAGCCCACGGCGCGGCCAATATCCCTTGTTACGGGAGAGCCCATCGACGTAAAGGCAGGGCCAAACTGGGACGATGACCTGGGAGGGTCGCCAGATTATGCACGTCAAGATGTAAACTTTAAAAACCTCAGCCCTTCAGAGCAGGAAGTTATGTTCCAACTAGAAAGAATGACGTTTTTTTACCTGCCACGGATCTGCAATCATTGTTTGAACCCAGCTTGCGTTGCTTCCTGTCCATCAGGTGCCATTTACAAAAGAGGGGAAGACGGGGTGGTACTAATCAATCAGCAGGTCTGCCGAGCCTGGAGAATGTGCGTTACTGCCTGTCCCTATAAAAAATCATATTACAATTGGCACACCGGAAAATCCGAAAAATGTATTTTGTGCTACCCGAGGCTTGAAACCGGCCAAGCACCAGCCTGTATGCATCAGTGTGTGGGTAGGATCCGCTACTTAGGCGTTTTGCTCTACGATGCCGATAGGATCGAAGAAGTAGCTTCAGTGAATGACGATGAATTGGTGGATGCACAATTGGGCATCTATCTCGACCCCTTCGATCCTGAAGTCATCAAGGAAGCTAAGAAAAACGGCATTGCCGATTCAACCATCGAATCCGCCCAGAAATCCCCGGTCTATAAATTTGTAAAAGAATGGAAAATAGCACTGCCGCTCCATCCCGAATTCAGGACCCTACCAAATTTATTTTATGTTCCGGCACTCATGCCGGGAATGGCAACGGTTAAGGACGGGGTATATGAAGAATCGAACACACAGTTTCTTTGGGGCGGGATCGACAACAGCCGCCTACCGATAAAATACCTCGCCAATCTTTTTACGGCAGGTAATGCCGATAAAATTGTAGAAGTGCTCAAACGCCTGATGGCCGTACGGTGGCACAGAAGACAAACTACCGTGGGCGATGTGGAGCAAGAAGTTGTCGATACGGCAATGAACGAGGTAAATTTAGATGCAGACACCGCCGATGCGATTTTCAGGCTTACATCTTTGGCAACATTTGATGAACGGTTTGTCATCCCGCCCGCACATAGGGAAGAATCGATCGAAATGCTTGAAAGTACTGCCGATGTAAAAGGTTCGACCGGATTTGGATTCAAGGAAAAGCCCAAAAGAGGTTGGTAAAAAAATGTGATATGAAAGACAGAAAACAGTATTCACTGCTCGCAAAACTCTTTAAATATCCCGGAGAGGATTTTATGTTTCACTTGAAAGAGAACCAAGATTTTCTTGACAGGTTATATCCCGAAGCAGGAAAGGAACTGCAACTATTTTCCGAATATATGAACCATTGCTCGCCGGACGGGAGGGAGGAACTGTTCACGAAAACCTTCGATGTGCAGCCCATCTGCTATCTGGATCTCGGCTATGTGATGTTTGGCGAAGATTACAAGAGAGGCGCTTTCCTTTTGAACATGCAGGTCGAACAACAAAAGATAAACAACGATTGCGGCACCGACCTTCCCGATAACATCTGTAATGTCCTCAATTTGATGGCAATATCAGAAGAGGATACGTTTATAGAGGACTTGGTATGGAATATTTTTATCCCTTGCGTAAAAAAGATGATCGGGGAATTTAACTCCGCAAGAGTTGACCTGAAAATGAAGATACTTCGCAAAAAACACAGGGCAATCATCCAGGAAGAACTCAATCACGGAAATGTTTACAAAAATTGCTTTATGGCGTTGCTCGAGGTCCTAATAAAAGATTTCGGGGAGAAGGCGATGGTCGCGGAGGACGAAACGGTTCTTACTTCGTCACATCACCGATCTTTTTTCAACAAAAACACCGCACTGCAAACTTTTAATATTCATAAAAAATCGGAGGCGCAGGATTTTGCGTCCTCGCAAAAACTTGACTGACTATGGACTATCTATTATTTGTTGTAATTCCGTACACCTGTCTTGCTATCTTTCTCATCGGGTCCATCTACCGGTACAAAAACAGGCCGTTCACGGTTTCATCCCTATCTTCGCAATTCCTCGAAGGGAAAAAGCTTTTTCTTGCGAGCCAGTTGTTTCACTGGGGTCTGTTTATCCTGTTTTTCGGGCACTTGATCGCCTTTCTTTTTCCAGCTAGTGTTTTGTTATGGTCCGGACAGCCGGTTCGCCTGTTGATATTGGAAATAACCGCTTTTGTTTTTGGTCTATCTGCTTTCATTGGCTTAATGCTTCTTATTTACAGAAGACTGACCGTAAGGCGGGTGCAGATCGTTACCAACAAAATGGATTTTGTGGTATTTATAGTGCTGTTGGTGCAAATTATTTCCGGATTGTTGGTCGCGTATACAAACCGTTGGGGCTCGGCCTGGTTTGCGGCATTTGTTACCCCTTACCTCCGTTCCATTTTTGTTTTCGACCCACAAATTGACGCCATTGCCAGCGTAACCTCCCTTTCGCTCAAAATCCATGTAGTTTCTGCCTTCGCTCTTATTGGCATTATTCCCTTTACCCGCTTTATGCACTTCTTGGTCTATCCCCTTGATTATACCTGGAGAAGTTACCAACGGGTTATGTGGAACTGGAATCGGAAACGTATCCGGGTTTCGAAGTCACATCGCCAAGGACGGAAATCTACGAACAACTAATTAAAAAGCTAAATAATCGGTTATGAAAACCGCTCTTCACATCTCACCAAAATCGCTGACCGTTTTATGGTGTTTTATTCTTTCGTTACCTAGCGAATACGTGCTTGCACAAAGTTCGACCAGTACTGCATCGGACATCGATATGTGGTATTATATTCTTGGTGGGGCGATACTTGTTGTATTCATAACGACGTTTTTTGTAATTCATAAACTGGCTAACATCTTGGGCGAATACGGACTACCATTATTCGATTTCGAATTTCCCATTTTCAAAAGAATGGCCGAATCAGGAAGAACTGTTGCTATAGTTATGATACTTCTCGTATTGTGGGGAATATATGTAGTGGTTACGTATTAAGAGAAATGACGGTGGCGGTTTTTATGGGCCATCAGCAATCGGCAAATGGAAAATAGCGTCGGTTTTTTCCTTCCACCTGCATTGAACTTTTTTTGAATCAAAACGGCAAAATATACATGGAGACTGCAGCTAAAGGTAGATCGCATAGCATCTTGTTTTTTAACACCCTTGCGTTTACGGTTTGTTTCGCTGCATGGATGACCAACGGCGTACTGGTCACCTTTCTCGTCAATAATGATATATTCAACTGGAACCCGGTACAGATCGGTTGGTTATTGGGTGTTCCAGTATTGGTCGGCTCTATTTTTCGTTTGCCCGTTGGAATACTTACGGATAAATATGGGGGCAGGTGGGTAATGGGGGCCATTATGCTTTTCTGTGCCGTTCCGATGTTCTTTTTATCGCAGGCAAATAGTTTCACATCTTTTCTTTTGTTGAGTTTCGGTTTTGGAATTGCAGGAAGCATTTTCGCGGCAGGGGTGGCCTATACTTCTTTATGGTATCCGAAAGAGAAGCAAGGCACCGTACTGGGAATTTTTGGGGTCGGCAATGCAGGGGCCGCTTTGACAACCTTGTTTGCGCCGAGCATCCTCAATAGACTTACCGATTACGGGGCTGATCCGGAAGGATGGCGTGTGTTACCGCAGTTGTATGCCGCAATGCTGGTGGCCATGGCCGTGATATTTCTATTAGCCACCAAAAACAAAAAAACGACCGAAGTAAAAACAATGGGACAGCGCTTGGCACCTTTAAAAGAAATGAGGGTGTGGCGTTTCGGATTGTATTACTTTTTTGTTTTCGGAAGCATTGTAACCTTGGCCCAATGGCTCATTCCCTATTACGTCAATATGTATTCCCTGTCCATTGTTACCGCGGGTATAATGGTTTCTGCTTTTAGCTTGCCTGCCGGTCTGATCCGGGCAGTTGGTGGCTGGCTTTCCGATACATTGGGAGCACGCCTTGTCCTAATATGGGTGTTCGGTGTTTCTATCGTGTGTTTATTTTTTCTTTTCCCCCCACGCATGGAGATCCGAGCACCCGGACAGGGCATTATGGCTAGTAAACCCGGGGTTGTGACTGCTATTTCGGCGAACACCATCACCATAGATGACGTTATATATACACTTCAGGCACAAGACGGGGACACCCTGCAAACTGAGGTCCGTTTGGGTATTTTCCACAATGCGGATGAGGACTTTACTCCCCTTCCCACTTCTTCCTTTTGGCAAGAGCCGCAAGTTCAAAAGGGCGATATGGTAAGTAAGGGACAATTGCTCGCAAAAGGTTTTACACATATTTATTTTCAGGCCAATAAATGGATTTTCTTTGGTTTGGTCTTTATCCTTGGTATTATGATGGGCATAGGAACAGCGGCCGTTTACAAACATATCTCGGACTATTATCCCACCAGCATTGGAACAGTAGGGGGCATTGTGGGGGTTATCGGTGGACTTGGTGGATTTTTCAATCCCATTTTTTTCGGTTTTCTGTTGGAGGGTACGGGAGTTTGGACCACTTGCTGGATGTATCTTGCAGTAATAGCGGTCATTTGCATCATCTTTCAACGCATTGCTATCAAGGCGGCCAACCAATCTTCACGAGGAAAACAGCATATAATCGCAAAATAAAAATGACGGTTGATTACCATCAGTAAACTTTTCTATGACTCAAAAATTGCAAAACGCAGCAGACAATCTGCCGGATCGAAAACGAACTAATTTTTTGTCCAGTGTGCAAGGGATAATAAAAAATTTAGCCCCATCCTATTTTGCGATGGTAATGGCAACCGGTATTGTTTCCATTGCCTCTGATTTTATGGATATGCCGCTGATTGCCCTGGGTTTGTTTTGGTTGAATATTTTTGCCTATGTGATTTTATGCGTTGCTTTTTCCCTACGTTTTGTTTTTTTCAAAAAAGAATTTCTCAAGGATTTGTTCGACCATGCCCTCGGACCTGGTTTTTTCACAATTGTTGCCGCCACCTGTATCCTGGGAGGGCAGTTTATTCTTGTATGGGAAAATTTTCAGGTTGCAGTGATACTTTGGTATCTTGGAATTGTTCTTTGGTTGATCATTACGTATACCATTTTCACGACTTTCACCATCAAGATAAAGAAGCCGCCCCTTGAAAAAGGGATAAACGGCGCATGGCTGCTTGCCGTTGTTTCTACACAGGCGCTCGCAGTTTTGAGCGCACAATTGTCCCTGCACTTTGAATCCTATAAACTTATCATCAATTTCTTTGCTTTTTCTATGTGGCTGTGGGGCGGTATGCAGTATATTTGGATGATATCGCTCATCTTTTACCGTTACACATTTTTTAAATTTTCCCCTAGCGATCTTTCCCCTCCTTACTGGATTAGTATGGGGGCGATGGCCATTTCAACCCTGGCGGGCTCTTTGCTTATCATTAACACCCCACATGCACCATTTTTACTTTCTACGCTCGCCTTCCTTAAGGGATTTTCCGTTTTCTATTGGGCAACGGGAACGTGGTGGATCCCCATGTTGATCATATTAGCCGGGTGGAGACATCTTTACAAAAAATTTCCTCTTACCTATGATCCCCTATACTGGGGAGCGGTATTCCCCTTGGGCATGTATACCGCTTGTACCTACATGATGGCCAAAGCGATGGATCTGGAATTTTTATTACCGATTCCAAAATATTTTATCTATGTGGCACTGCTAGCCTGGGCGGCCACCTTTATTGGGCTGCTTCGTAAACTGGCGAAGGAACTTTTTTACAGGAAGAGAGAAATATGACAAATATCATTTTTCAACTCAATGATAGTACCGAAATTTAGTAATACACTCGTCTTGAGTTCAATAAACATAATGTTATGATCGATACCGGAAAATCCGAAAAGCGGGAACTACCGCCTGAAATCCAAAAAAGAAACCTAAAAAATAGAAATGGTCTTGATCTGAAAAAACTACAAAAGATCGACCCTGTAAAAAAGCAAAGCGAAAAAGGATTGGACGATCAGGAAGACTCCCCTATGGATCCGCCAAACGCCTATGAGGAACCTGGGAAAGTTTCTATGCAGAAAAAAGAGATGTCCGACACTATAAAAACCTTTATGGACGAGCACCGCGAGGTACTGAAAGTGGTCGAGGAATTTGAAAAAGGAATAGTCGCCTACAAAACAAACGGGTACAGCCTTACCAATGAAATCAATGAATCTTTTTCCAAATTTTTCAAATGTTTTGACGAAGAACTACTTCCGCACAACAGAAAGGAAGAAAAGGTTTTGTTTCCCATCCTGAACAAAAAACTGATTCTGGCCGGCGAGCATAGTAAAGGCGCAAAGCAGGTAACGGCAATCGATGTGATGGAAGATGACCATGTGAAATTTATCCAACTCGGTGCGCTTGCCTTTAATCTCTTAGGCCTGGCAACCCGAATCGCAGATGAGCGTTCGAGGACCTTTGTGCTTGATACCGCCTATGAAACGTCGCGCGAACTGGTAGAGCTCATAAAACTTCACATTTATCGTGAAGATGAAACACTTTTTCCCCTTGCACAGCAATATATTTCAAAGGACGAGTTTGAAGTGCTTCGGGAGGAAATGGAAAAATTTTGATTACGATAGCGATCAGTTTAATAGGGTCCACGTTTACCTGCGCATTTTATTGACGGAGCGGTGCCGCCTTACGATGGAACTTGCAATTACTACAAATGGGATTTTAGTGGCCATCGGAGGCTGATTCTTTAATGAGTACAATTATATATGGACAAAAAAACAGAATCCATAACTGAAAATGGAATGATTGAAAAGGCATTTGATTTCTGGTTTAACGACCACGGACACATTCGTTCGCCCTTTCCCGCTTCCATCCGAAAGATTCTAATGGAAAAAACAAATGCCAAATTTTCTGATTGGACGTCGAAAATATCCGAGGGCGCCAAAAAGGAAGTCAATGCTGAAATTCTCGCCGAAAAATTTGAGGGAATTCTTTTTGAGACTGGCTCTGGGTTGGTTTCGACCGAAGACGAAAAACTTACCATCCTTTATCCCTTTATGCCACGGATTGGAGATGTCATCGACCCAAAGGACGCTGCCAATGGGAAGAGCAAAATCACGAGCCGTACCCATTTAAAGCGTGGCGATCACTCATTTTTAAAAGTGAAATTAAAAACCCTCGATTCAGGAAGCGAATGGGAAACAGAATTTGAACTGCCTGAGTAAATTTTCCTGCTAATTACCGGAATAGTTTTTTACCTCTTTAATACTGCCATCTTCATGGTAATAAGTAACGTCTCCGGTAAGTCTATCGTCCTGATAATAGCCGGCACTTTTCACGTTACCGTTCGGGTACCAGTGCGTGAATTTTCCGTTCAATTTATCGTTTTCATAAAGACTTTCGCTTACCTTATTTTCATTGTTATCCCAGATAATCCAAGACCCGTTGCGTTTCCCTTTATTAAAAGTTCCCTGCATTTGTTTTTTCCCGTTTTCGTAAAACCAAGTCCATGTCCCCTCATCTCGCCCATTCACTTGTTCCCCAACGATTTTGGGCGTACCATCGGTATAGGTCCAATTTTCCGAACTGAATTCGTATTGCACCCAAATATAGATGAGCACAATAAAAACCATAATTATTTTATGGTAGCGCAAATTGTTTTTAACAAGCGAACGGTCTGCCATATGATTTTTTAATACGTTTTTTAGGTATCGTACTTCTGGAGGTCTTTGGTCTTGTCCATTTCCAAAACATAAATTCTATTCGGGTGCAGGACGTAAATATCCATTCCGAAATTGATTGTCTTTTTATCTTGTAAACCTTTGAGAATGGCATGATTTTCATCATTATCGGAGAAAACAAGAAAATGTTTATCCCTAAAACAATCCAATAGTTTTTCAACTATGGCAAAACCGGCCCCCATGAAATCCATTCCCTTAGCCGTTTTTTGAGAATATGGAAATCCATATTCATTTTCAAATATTTCCATCATCATGCTATGGCTATCGAAAAAATCGTCCATAGAGCGAATTTCCCAAATTGCCATGTTTTCATACATAAAACACTTTTCGTCAAAATCGGTTGCTATCATGGTTTATTTTTTAAAATTTAATCATGTCTTTTCTGAAAACAGCCTATTACCAAGAAGTAATTGCGATTCTTTGCTCAATGCGCCACGTACGGGTACGACCTTATCCGTAGCATTCGCTGATTTCTTACCCCAATCAAAGCTACACATTATGAGAAATCCAATACAAAATATAAATAAACGCATACTTAGTTAACATTTAAACACCGCTACTATGTCTATCGACCACAACAGAAGATGGTAAAAAACGTAAATTTCGATTTCTGTCCACCTGAAAATTTATTATCAAGATCATAGAGGTCACAAGATTTCTTGCTTCATTTATTTTGCATTAAAATATTTTTTACTCTGTGATGCACAGCACAATCATCCCAAAAGGCTACGGTAGGTTTATTGCTCGTCTTCGAGAATAGTTACCGCATTAGAACCGGATTTCAACGATTTTCCCCTTGAACCCATAAAATAAACTAATGGTATTACCCCTGTAAATAGAAAAAGACAAGCCCCAATACCACGTAGCCACGTCAATGATTTAAAAACTCCGCCTCCTATAAACTGTTATGACCTTGCATACCATTGTGTATAAAGCAAATTTATTGAAGTGGTCGGTATGCTGGTCTTCCTACTCTTTTGAGCGAGATTTAAATTCAAAGAAAATCATTTTTTACTTAATTAACAATTAAACGACCTTTTAATCATTTAATTTAAATATTTTCTATATTTGCATCATCTAAAATAAGGGATCATGAATAATTTGAAGGATAAGACAGTGGGAGAAATAGTAGCTGAGGATTACCGTACGGCACAAATCTTCAAAAACCACAAAATCGATTTTTGTTGCAAGGGAAACCGCAGCATTCAAGAAGTAGCCGAAAATACCATATTTTCCGCTGTTCATTAAGGTCTTTATTTATGGGAAAGGATAATTACAATCATTATAAGTCTGAATTATGTTGTCAATATACCAATGATTCAAAGCAATGAAAAAATATAAATATTTCGCCCTGCTAGGCCTTGTATTGGATTTTTTTGGACTTATGGTCATCCTTTTAATGACGGATCAAAGAACCTATGGTATTATCACAAGTTTTGTCGGTTCCCTGATTTTTATCCTGGCCATAGCGAAATGGCACGGTTATAACCGTTATCGGTTACGATGAATTTTCCAATCTGGATGTTTTAGAATCGTTCATTATTATTTGCAAAACTATTTAATCTCTAGGGTTTAATTCCCCGATGCTCTGCATCTATATTGAAAAATTTTTTCGGATCATACCACGTGTGCTTGCACCGAGGTAGTTGATTCGATTTTGCGATTCTTTTTTCATTTTTTAAGGGGAGAATTAATTTTTTGGGTGGATATCTCCACTTTCGACCCTTCCACCTGCTTTCATCCAATTACACATTAAGAAAGCGGCACGCATGCACTGGCGTTTTCGCATACACTGGCGTTTTCGCATACACTGGCGTTTTGAAAAATCCCCAGAGGACTATATCCAATTTTTCAATGCCAAAGGTTTTATTTTAAAGAGACGAAAGGGAACATCCGTTTAGGTTCTATATCTATACTCCAAATACCCGGCAGACGTGGCACTATCGCTAAGAGTTAACGCCATCTATTATCCTCCAAAGGCATTCCAGAGCCTTGGAAGATCAACCAAACATAGTGCAGGGCATCAAAAGCAATAGGCAGCACCATTTGATACATCGATGGTCTAAATGTTTTCTGAAAGGTCTTTTTGAATAATGACATTGGTCATATTTAGGAGTATTGCTTTGAATTATATTTGAACACAACCACAAGATAACGCATTGTGATGAAAAAATGATTTGGCTTACCGTTCAGCTATCGTAGCGGGAAGTCCCTGCCAAAAAATTCTTGGGAGAAAATATCTGTGAAGTCTTTTTGGTTTCAATCGAAAACAACCAGTAACATGGGAACACATCTAGTAGATAAAATCGATAAAGCTTCCAGAGCGGGATTCATCGAACACTTGTTGAGCGATATCAAGGCACTGGAAATCATGTTGAAGAATGGAATGATCGAAAACGATATCATCCGTATCGGTGCGGAACAGGAATTTTGTTTGGTAGATAAAAACTGGCGCCCAGCTAATAATGCTACACAGATATTGAATGCGATTGACGACTCCCATTTTACCACCGAACTCGCCCGCTATAATCTCGAGATCAATCTAGCCCCTGAAGAATTGAAAGGAAAATGTTTCAGTGGTATGGAAAAGAAGTTAAGGGGCTTTCTGAACAAAGCGGCGCTGATTGCTGGCGAATATGATAGCAACATTGTATTGACCGGTATTTTACCGACCATCAGTATGAAGGAACTTTCCATGGAATTCATGACTCCGAATATCCGATATGAATTACTGAACGACGCCGTTAAGCAGCTTAGAAAAAAAGATCTGGAATTCCATATTCGCGGTGTCGATGAACTTTCAGTACATCACGATTCCTTGTTATTCGAGGCTTGCAATACCAGTTTTCAAATGCATTTACAGATTGCCCCCGAAGACTTTGCATCCAGCTATAATTGGGCACAGGCCATTTCGGGACCGGTCTTGGGCATCTCGGCCAACGCTCCGTTATTGATCGGTCGTGAACTTTGGAGCGAGACGCGTATTGCTCTTTTTCAACAGAGCGTTGATACCAGAAGTTCCACCTATACCTTAAAGGACAAGCAACCAAGGGTAACCTTCGGCCATAGTTGGGAAAGTGGATCTATTACCGATATCTACAAGGACGATATTGCGCGCTATGAAGTCATGATGTCAACGAACATTGAAAAGAATTCGCTAGATGAACTAAAAAAGGGAAACATCCCGAAACTGAAAGCACTTCACCTACACAACAGTACCATCTACCGCTGGAATCGTCCCTGCTACGGTGTAGGGGGAGATAAAGCGCATATTCGGATAGAGAACCGATACCTTCCATCAGGTCCTTCGGTCTTAGATGAAATGGCCAATTTTGCTTTTTGGGTAGGGCTTATGAAGGCCAGGCCTTCTGAATTTGATGATATGGCAAATACGATGGATTTCAGGGATGCCAAAGACAATTTTATCAAGGCCGCCAGGAACGGTAGCCATAGTATGATGCATTGGAAGGGAAATAGTGTACCCCTTCGCGAATTGGTCACCAACGAATTGTTGCCTTTGGCCTATGAAGGATTGAAAAAATGCGCTATCGAGAAGAAAGATAGCGAACGTTACCTGGATACTATAGAGAAAAGGGCTAAAGGCATGACAGGGGCAAGATGGAATACTATAAATTTTCGCAGGCTTAAAAAGAAAATGAAAAGGGATGATGCCCTCATCGCCTTAACCAAAAGTATATATGAAAACCAACAGCTTCCAATAGGGGTTTCTGAGTGGCCCCTGATTCATAACGATATAAAAAGAGGGACAAACGTTTTCTTGGCAGAACACCTAATGTCGACCGAGCTTTTTACGGTCAATGAAAACGATTTGGCCGATTTAGCCACCAGCATCATGCGATGGAAAAATATACATCATGTTCCGGTATTGAACGATGAATCCGAGCTCTGTGGCCTATTGACTTGGAACCAAATGGTGGAATATCTACAAGATGAGTCGAATTCTAAAGGTATCAAAGTGCAAAATCTCATGGTCAAAAAGGTTATTACGGTATCGCCGGATACTGAAATAAAGACCGTCTTGCAACTCATGGAGAAACATCATATAGGATGTCTCCCGGTAGTAAGGGAAAACAACTTGGCTGGAATAATCACCACCAATGATCTAAACGCAATTTAGCAGCGCCTTGAATAGGTCTATCGAAGCAAATCGCATGAACAATTGAAAATAGCGGGGAAAAGACGTCCCAAAATAAATGAATAATTTTTGCGTCTTTTTGGTAATTCATGTGTCATGGATATAAGGACTCAAGGAGAGTTCTGACACTTAAAAAACAAAAACGTTTAAACCACTACAAAATGAAAAAAGAACAAGAATTAAAGAACATCGTAAAAGAACGTTACGCGAAAATTGCCGAACAGGGAAAAGTCGAAAACGCATCGTCCTGCTGCGGTGCGACCACACCCTCGAACAAAGTGTACAATATTATGATGGACGATTATTCCGAGACCGGGGGATATGTCGCGGATGCCGATCTAGGGTTAGGCTGCGGACTGCCAACACAATTCGCCCAGATTAAAAAGGGGGACACTGTGATCGACTTGGGTTCGGGTGCGGGGAACGATTGCTTCGTTGCCCGACACGAAACGGGCAGTGAGGGCAAGATAATCGGAATTGATTTCACACCTGTAATGATCGAGAAAGCACGGATTAACGCAGAAAAGTTGGGCTACAACAATGTGGAATTCAGGGAAGGAGATATCGATACCATGCCCGTGAGCAATGATACTGCCGATGTCATCGTGAGCAATTGTGTATTAAACCTTGTCCCAGATAAGCAAAAAGTCATCGCAGAGATATACAGGGTATTGAAACCAGGGGGTCACTTCAGTATTTCGGATATTGTTTTAGTAGGCGAGCTACCGGATGCGCTACGGTCGGATGCCGAAATGTATGCGGGATGTGTTGCAGGCGCTATTCAAAAAGCCGAATACCTTAAACTGATAGAGGATAATGGATTTCAAAATATAAAGGTCCAAAAAGAAAAACCTATTGTCATTCCCGATGATATCCTTGGTAAATACCTATCCCAAACAGAGATAAGATCTTTTAAAAAAGGGGCAACTGGCATTTTCAGTATAACGGTTTACGCAGAAAAAGGGGGAGCGAAATCGGACAAGCCAAAAGCAAAACTTTCCGAAATCCAATCTTCGGATTCTTGTGAACCAACTAGTGGATGTTGTTGATTTGCATGCTCTTTTAGGTAACAAAAGTTTATGTGGAAAAGTGAACGACAGCCGGCATGTATGGAAGCTTTTAAAGCTTTACATAAACTGTTTTTCGATTTATAAATTCCATCATCCCATCTTTTGCCAGTTCACGCCCGTATCCGGATTTCTTGGTGCCTCCAAAGGGTAATCTTGGATCGGATTTTACCAATTCGTTGATGAAGTATGCCCCATCACTGATTCTATCGGCATATGTCAACGCCTTCTCTATGTTTTTGGTACATACCGTAACCCCAAGACCGTAGTTGGACTTTTCGGAGAGATCAAAAGCATGGTTTATATCTTTTGCTTTAATCATGGCTGCCAAGGGACCAAAGGTTTCCTGTTCAAACGCATCCATTCCTGGAACTACGTCGCCAAGAATAGTTGGTTCGTGGTAACAGCCATTTTGATGACCTCCCCATAACAGTTTGGCACCTTTCTTTATTGAATCGTTCACTTGCTTGTTCAACTGATCGGCAAGATCAAGTCGCGCGAGAGGACCTATGTTGGTGCCATCGTCTAAAGGGTCTCCGGATTTCAATTGTTTTACGGCATCGGTAAATTTCGTCACAAATTCGTCGTAAATACCTTCCATTAAAATAAAGCGCTTGGCCGCAATACAACTTTGCCCACAATTAAGCATACGGGCAGTTACCGCAGTTTTTACAGCCTGATCGATATCCGCATCCTCCCAAACGATAAAGGCGTTGTTACCTCCGAGTTCCAAAACGGTTTTTTTGATATGCCGACCCGCTATTTCGGCTACGGCGGAACCTGCCTTTTCACTACCGGTCAATGTTACGGCCTTCACCCCTTTGTGTTCAATTATGTGTTCCGTTTGATCGTGGTGAACGATCAGGTTTTGGAAAACATGAGAGGGATATCCCGCTTTCTTGAAGACGTCTTCAATGTGTTGGGCACAACCAAAAACGTTGGGTGCGTGCTTCAATAATCCAGTATTTCCCGCAGTTATGGTGGGAGCTGCATACCTGAAAACTTGCCAAAAGGGAAAATTCCATGGCATAATCGCCAAGACACCTCCAATGGGGTCATGCCGTACAAAACTTTTGCTAGCATCGGTGGTTATGGACTCGTCCGAAAGGAATGCAGCAGCATTTTCAGCATAATAGTCGCATACCAATGCGCATTTATTTACCTCTGACCGGGATTCCGAAATGGGCTTCCCCATTTCCAACGTAATCATTTTAGCATATTCTTCTACATTATCCCGTAAAACCTGTCCTGCTTTTTTAAGAAGACGACAACGTTCGACAAGTGGAATATTCTTCCAGGATTCAAAAGCGGATTGACTTCGGTTTAGTTTTTCATCTAAAGCCTCTTGGGTAAGTGCTGTATACACTCCAACTTGCTCTCCATTATAAGGGTTGATACTTTTAAATTCCATTTTTATCCAAAATTATATTAATACTCGATGGGTTCGTTCCAATAATCTACTAATACTTCCCATGCTATTTCACCATCGGGCATGAGACGATCGCGAAGTTCCTGTTGTTTTTGTTTCGTTGTTTTCCCTGCCATTCCATTAACCAGTGAATCCACAACCGCATCTTGCCATCGGTATTCATTATTTTCAACAGAAACCGGTTCGTAGGTTTCATCAGGAATAAGGAGCTCTCCAGCCGCGTTGTAGTGTATGAGGATATTTTCTTCGGCAAAATTATCGAAACTTCTTTCTATGGCTACATGGGGCCAGAGGACTTTCATTATCAATTTTTTAGGTTGATACACCGAAGTATACAAGGTTCCGAAGCCTTCTGTAAACTTGGTATTGTACAATGGAGAATGCAAGAAGGCTTTCGCTAGTTCATCAGCACTGATGTTTTTCGATTTCAAGTAGTTTTTAATGAAATTGTACCGCTTGATAGTTTGATTGAATTGCGCATTTTCTGGCCAATCTACAATTCCTTGATGATTGGTAGCAAATGCATCACTCGTTACCGATGGGGCCTTATCGGGGGCAAGCATGACGGTTTTTGAAGCGCCTGTTTTGTCAACTACCGTCACATTGTACGACATGTGCGATGGAATGTTTTTCAATGTTTTTACGGCCTCAGCAGTATTCGTACAAAACTCCAAGACATATCTTAAAATAAAAGGGATTCCGAATCCATACCCAACTTCCTTGCGACCACCAAAGGTGAGGGATACACAAAGTCCGGCGTCGTTCATACCATCTACCAATCCGATCAAACAATCAGAAATGCCCATTACCTTATGGTCATTCCACTTACTTAGAAGTATGGTGCCTTCAAGTAAATCAGGGTGGTAATCATAATTACGGACCAGTTGAATTTCATCTGCTTTAACAACTGCTTGTGCACATGCACTAATATATGCCGGTGGCTGAAATCCTGTTAGAAAACGAGCTATAACGGGGTCGGCATTGGTCAAGGTGCATAGGTGTTCGTAAGTTGACCACATTTTAGGCATGTATTTTTTTAGGGCATCTTGGGAAGTCTTTAAATCAGGTGTATTCGCGGTGCCGTTCGATAAAAACCAAGTTCGGTATCCTGACCAATACCCATCAAATAGTCCTTTCCATTTCGCTCCTGCCATAGTGGGTTCAGAGACGGTACTAAAATTTAATTGCATAGTGTTTTTTAAAAATTAAGCCCATAAATGTATATGGGCATTTTGAGCGATATATGCGAGAGCGATTGCGACGCAGATATGATTTACATTATATGGATTATTTGGTCAAGCTGCCCGTAAGTACGACTTGTTCCCTTTTATCTTCCACGATTTGGGAAGTATATTTTCCACGAATCGCGTTTATCCATTTCTTGGCACGGGCATTAAGTTTAAAATCATCGGTCATCATACGGCCTCTTGATACTAAAATGCCCATATCGGCCCCTTCATATAAATAATTCCCTTCTTTGGCAATATGGAGGAAAAATGCCTCGTTTTCAGCCTCTACGGCTCTTCTGTGGGTATCCATTCTGTCAAATTGGATATGGCCGTTATCGAACATTTTATAAATTCCGGATTGTGGCGCTTCCGATACGTACTCTATGGTATCCTCGGTGTGTTTGATAATCAATTGGCTCCACCCGTCTATATTTTCTTGTTTGGCCCATCGATTATTAAGCTCTTTTACGTTCAGTTTATAGTCTACACCCATCCATTCCATAATATGGAATATAAATAACGGGGCATCGGCCAATGCAAACACGGCATGGTTGGTTATGGAACTTGCACCTGTCACCCTAGGGTTCAATTCGCCAAGATACACTTCACCGTTGTCCTGGTCAATAAGAAAATCCAGTTCAAAATAGCCTTTATAGCCTTCCTTCCGTAATTGGTCTCCGAATAGCTGGGTATACTTCGTGGCCTTCTTCCGGATTTCGGGGGTAAAAGCATTGGGATAAATTTCATTACCGCACCAGCCTCCTTTGTAGGGAGTCAGTTCCTTAAAGCCTACAAGTTCCGTCATCAAAGGAGCAACTATGGTACCGTGTCTTGTTACACAGGCTTCAATGGCTGAGCCTTTGCAATTGATACGTTTCATTATCTTGACTTCCTCCTCCTTTATGATTTCGTCTTCATGTTTTTTGAATTCTTCCTCGTTGGAGATGAAAAACGTCGTGTGTCCCGAATCGCCAAACGGGGTTTGAATTACTAGATCATTTCCCAGAGCCTTCGAGACCTTATTCAAGTGTGCATAATCCGTAACTGGAGAGAGCACGTAGGGCACACAAGCCACGCCGGCTTTCTCGGCAATCCGATTGGTGTTTACCTTATTATCCATCAAGGTTCGCATCTTTGCGGGAGGGAACATTATTTGCAATCCTAATTTTTTCGCAAGTTTTTCGGTCTGTTCATCGAACATAAGAAACATGGCCTTCCCGACAGATCGCCCTTTTTTTCTGGTCGTCAAATAATCTTGTACCTCAGGATGTTGCAGTAAATAATTATTGATGTCTTCGATGCTGGTAAAGTCGTCATGGGGAATTTCTTCCTTGGGTGAAAACACATTGGGATGTCGTCCGCCAAAGCATTCGATATGACTGATAAATTTGAACCCTTTTATCCATTCATCGGCACCGAGCATATTAAAATTAGTGGCACTTATAAAATAAAGGGGGGTCTCATTTTTATGGAAGAAACGCCTTATATCCGATACGCCGTTAAGTACTTCGGGCGTAGTTGCCTTTTTAACGGATGTCTTTTTTTTACTTATAGTGTTGGCCGCGGCTTTTTTTACTACTGCCTTTTTTACGGGCGGTTTTTTCTTGCTAGCGGTTTTGGTCGCGTCTTTTTTTTCCGTTGTTTTCTTTACTGTTGTCTTTTTAGCTGTCATATAAATAATTTTCAATAATTATAGTAATTGTTTCTTCTTTTTTCCCATGGACATTCCGCCCATCGATGTGATAATATTATGCCTGTTCAGCACGGTTTCCTTAAATACCCGTAGACCCAGATCAGCGCGATACCCATGAATTTCACTAACGTCTAAAACCGTCATGAAATTGATGATTTCTTCGCTCACCACTTGTCCCGGAACCAATACTGGAAAACCGGGGGGATAAGGAATTACAAAAGTGGATGCTACCAAAGTTCTTCCTTCACCCATAACCGACAAACATTCGTTCAGGGGAACATATTCATAATTTTCTTCATCATACGCCAAGAAATAAGCTTCCCTTAAATCACCTCCTGGCACACCTGGCACGGCTTGAAATGATTTATGAAAATAACTGAAATCAGGCAATGGCGGTACTTCTTGGGTCAAGGAATAGATTCTTTTGTCACGTATCTCCATTTCCTTATCGTTCAGCGCCTTGAACTCATCATCCAATTCATCCGCAATTTTTAGAAGCGCATTGACCAGATAGGTAACACTACCTCTCGTTGTGCCAATGTTGGTCATGAACAAAACCGTGTTACGCGAGGTCTTGTTGATCTGGATATTAAATTTATCCATTAAATATTTATTCTTAAAGGTGTCTCCATCCAGCCCTGTCTTTCCAATATATAAAGTGATTTTGGTGGGATCTAGAACAAATTCGTCTTTCTGCCATGCATCATCCATTCGGTTCCAACCTTCATTTTGGGTATAATATTCCTTAAGGCCGGTTTGGCGAAATTTATCGGGAATAAAATCATGTACGGTAAGAACATCAAAGTATTTGCTCAATTGTGGATTGTCGTTCACTTTTGCACGAAATACCATAGCCATTTCAATGCTCTTTTCGACCAATTCAAATCCTTCGAGCTGTACTTGCCGCCTACCGACATCCAACGATGCCAGCATTTGGTAGTTTGGTGAGGTAGAAGTGTGGGTCATGTAGGCTTCCAGAAACGTGTTTTCAGTTTTCCTACGGAAATCCTCGTCCCAAATATGGATCATGGAACCTTGTCTAAAACTGCTCAGGGTCTTGTGCGTGCTCTGGGTGGCATAGACGCGGATCCTGACTTTATCCGGATCGGGCATTATTGATCGGTCTCCTTTATTCAATGCTTTTATATACTTGCCATATTGTTTTTTATACGCTTCGCTATTATACCTTTCATACAGCTTTTTCGCAGTGAACATACCGGTACGCTGCTTATAACTATAGCCAAATCCCGCAAAGGCGAACCAAGCTTCATCCCATAGAAAAATCATATCTGGTTTAATCGCAAGAACTTCTTCCATGACCCGTTCTACGTTATAGACCAGGCCATCAAAAGTACAATTGGTCAAGAGTAACATTTTCACATTATCCAACCGTCCGGCATCTTTTAATTGCAGCATTTTGCTGGTTATCTGTTCTAAAGGAACAGCGCCGTACATGGAGTATTCCTCGATGGGGTAGGAGTCCAGATATACGGGATAGGCCCCTGCCAAAACCAAACCGTAATGATGGGATTTATGACAATCCCGATCAATAAGTACGACGTCTTGGGGCTTTACCAAAGCTTGCATTACTATTTTATTGGCGGTGGATGTTCCATTGGTCACAAAATAGGTATTTTGGGAACCATACGCATCGCGTGCCATCTCTTGGGCTTTTTTAAGGGGCCCGGTCGGCTGTAATAGGGAATCAAGTCCACCTGTCGTTGCGGATGTTTCTGCCAAGAACATATTGCGACCATAGAAATCCCCGAAATCGTGGATCCATCTTGATTTGAAAACCGAATTTCCACGGGAAATGGGCATGGCGTGAAAAACACCGGTCGGTTTTTGGCTGTATTCAACCAGGGCGGAAAAAAAGGGGGCGTTGTACCGTTCCTCAATACCCCGCATTATGGTGAGATGTAGTTCTTGAATGTCCTCGGTTTGATAGAATATACGCCTAAAACCCTTGATGGTATTATCTTTAAGATGGGCCAACGAAGTATCGGTAACATAATACGTGTCCAGCTCAGGTCGTAGTTGATTGATCAGCTCTCCCAAGATAGGGCCGAGATCGGTCTCTGATTTGGAGGAAAAATCATGCTTTGAAACCTCTTCGATATAAGGTTCTATAAGGGGAGTACTAAGTTTTGAATGATATGGCGGTGCATAACGCACCACGACTGCTTGAATGTTGTGATTGAATAGCAAGGTAATCAGGGCATCCTGAAAAGTACGTTGAACTACAACGCCGTAGGTAAACTTGTCATTTGGGGTTCGTAGGGCTCTTAGACTTTGCTTTAATTTATGCTCTTCCTGTTCAGAAATAGTATCCATAAACAAGACCTCGAAATGATTTTTTCTAACCCCGTTTTGCTGGTCGTGTTCCTCCGCGGAATCCATACTGTGTTCATCAAAATCAATGAATTCCGGGTTGCTTTTATAGCTATCCCCGACAAGTTGTTTTGTTGTTTCCAATACGATATGTGACAACGAGGCGTATTCTTGACTAAGGAAAGCGTTTTCAAGTTTTCGCAAGCGCTCTTTTCCAGGGGATGCGAAGAAGCATTCTACCCCCTTTAGGTCGTTTAGCAACTCCTTTACTTTTTGTTTGTGCGCTTGTTCATTTTCAGACCCCGTAAGACACCGTGTTAGTTCTGATGTTTCAAGTTTTAGCTTGTTCCAAAAATCGACCCGAAGCTGTCCGATATTATAATAAGGTGCACTTTTTGATTTAGTTTTAGTCACATTTTAATTTTTTGAGTGTAATGCCAGTTTGTTCCCCTGACAATCAATAAAAATGGCAAAATAGCCCTCATCTTCACCAATACGTGTTTTTGGCATTACTATGCGGCCTCCTGCCCCTTCTACTTTGTTGAGCACATTTTTAAGATCGTTACCTCCATTTAAATAAATTAATGGTCCGATAGGGGAAGGTATCGAGCCCGGACCTGAGATCACGGCTCCACCGATACCTGTAGTTACTGGAAAAAAGGCCATTGAATTTACGTTTGTTATGTTTTGCTCCATTTCAATTCCGAAAATGTGGTTATAGAATTGCACCGCTTGATTGAAATCGTGTGCAGGTATTTCGAACCAGCTTACGTAATTCTTTCTTTCTTCGTTTTTCTTACTTTTAGTATTTGTTCGTACATCACCCATTTTTTTAATTGCTTAATTTAATCCATCTCCTTTATAATGTGTTGGAGATATGGGATGCTCAAGAGCATCTTCTTTTATTATTAATTCCGTTAATTTGTCCAGTCGGTTCGGTTTTATCAGAGGGCCAAGGGAATCGAGATAGGGGTGCGGGACATTGGGTTTATAGATGCTGAATTGACCTAAATGATCTCTAAAACTTTTTAGCGGTTGACCCAGACGCAATATGCCTAATTCACGACTTCTTTTAACTCTTGGTATGTTCAGTTCCAAGGGAATGATTTCCTCGGTACCTTCTGACTGATGCAAAATACGTCCGTCTGGCCCACAAATTATGGATCGTCCCGTACCTCCGGTATCCAATCCATTAACATCAAAGAAGTAGCACTGGTTCACCGAAGCCATTGCCCTGACGATCGACAATTCAATATCACGATCAATAGTGCCAGAAAGGGTTGGGTGCATTATGACCTCGGCACCCATGGCAACCAAAGTCCGTATGGTTTCCGGAAACCACATATCGTAACATATAGATACTCCGAACCGTCCGACATTGGGTACATCGAAAACACAAAAATCCTTTCCTGGTGTAACCCCGACCTCGTAGGGATAAAAAGGAAACATTTTACGATAACGCGTCACGATTTCCCCTTTTGGATTGATGACCGTAGCGGTATTGTAAATTTTACCTTCGCTTTTTTCGAATATGGAACCGGGGAGCAGCCAGATACCGTATTTTTTAGCCATGGCCTGCATTTCGGATTCAAATTTATTGGGAATGGGTTGTGCCGTATGGGTCAACGGCCCAAAAGCACAAAGTTCACTGAACATGATCATCTCTATCCACGGATAAAGGTTCATGGTGATATCGATTTTCAGCTTCATCATTTCTACATTGGAAGCAACGGCTGACACCTTCATTTGTATTCCTGCAATGGCAAATGGTTTCATATATTATATATCGCTTTTTTAATTTCGGACTCCAAAATGGATAGCCCTTTTTCTAATTGTTCGTCCGTAATAACTAAAGGTGATAAAATCCGCAAGATATTTTTATGCGTACCCGCACTTAGAATGATCAACCCATGTTCCGCACAACCTTTCACGATTTGGGGACAGATTTCGGAATTTGGCTGCGTAGGATCCCCGTTTTTAACAAATTCGATGGCCACCATTGCGCCAACGCCCCTAACATCACCAATTTCGGGATGCTGCTTCATTAAATGTTGCCATCTATCCATCATCACCTTGCCTATCTTGACGGCTTTTTCATTCAAATTGATCTCTTTCATGTACTTGATGGTGGCAGATGCGGCCACACAGCAGATGGGGCTACCAATGTAGGTGCCGCCGATGGAGCCTATTGCCGCGGCATCCATGATTTCGGCACGGCCAACGACTGCGGCAATGGGTAGACCGGAGCCCATAGATTTAGCATACGTACTAATATCGGGTTGCACCCCATAATGTTGCCAACTGGCCCAATGTCCGGTGCGACAGAATCCGCTCTGTACCTCGTCCATAATCAACATAATTCCGTGTGTGTCACAAAAAGCCCTAAGTCCTTCCAGATATTTTTGAGGTACAGGGTTAAACCCACCTTCCCCTTGAATAGGTTCGATAATGACCGCAGCAACGCTCTTGATGTCCACCAAGTTGAGCGCGCTCTCATGAAGCCTCTTAAGTTCGTCATCTACAAATTGATCCATGGTCCGTCGTCCGCCATACCTATAAAAATTAGGAAAGGGAAGTCGGTACACTTCCGGGGCGAACGGTCCGCAATCATACTTATAGCTTACTTTACTGGTCAAGGTCATTGCCATCATCGTGCGCCCGTGATAAGCCCCGGTAAAACAGAGTATTGCGGGCTTTTTAGTAGCTTGGCGTGCAATTTTTATGGCATTTTCCACCGCTTCCGCCCCTGTACTTACCAACATGCTTTTTGTATGCTCCCCGTGTGGTAAAATCTCCGCCAATTCTTCACAGAGTTGTATGTAAGGCTCATAAGTTACTACATTAAAACTGGTATGCAAGTATTTTCCTGCCTGTTCTCGAATTGCGGCAACAACGGGATCGGGACAATGCCCGGCGTTAACAACCCCGATTCCTCCGGCGAAATCGATAAGCTCCCTACCGTCTGCATCAATAATGATGGCCCCCTTAGCTTCTCTTACGGTAGCGGTATTGAATACGCCGACACCATTTGCCACAGCATCCTTTCTTCTATTCAGGAGTTCCTGTGATTTCGTTACTTCTTGTATCATTTCAAAATAGTATGTTTTCTCAAAATATAAGCTTAAAAATATGATTTTATGGTCATCTGAACCAATTTTATTTCAATTTTCGCCTAAAAAAGACAGTTATTTCCGCCATTCCTTATACTTGTTTATCAATCCGTTGGTGGAAGAATCATGAGAGGTTATCTGCTTGTCACCATCCAGTTCCGGAAGCACTTTTTTGGCCAATTGTTTTCCGAGTTCCACACCCCATTGGTCGAAGCTGAAAATGTTCCAGATAATACCTTGGGTAAAAATCTTATGTTCGTACAATGCGATCAGGGAACCCAAAGAAAACGGGGTGATTTCTTTGAAGAGGAACGAGTTGGTAGGCCGATTACCCTCAAATACCTTGAAGGGTATCAGTTTTTTTCGTTCTTGCTTGTCCATTTCCTGTAATTCCGCGGCGACTTCTTCCTTGGTCTTGCCGTTCATGAGTGCTTCGGTTTGGGCAAAAAAATTGGAAAGTAGAATGGGATGGTGCTCTCCTATAGGATTATGGCTGATGGCTGGCGCGATAAAATCACAGGGAATCAGGGGCGTGCCTTGGTGGATGAGCTGATAAAAGGCATGCTGGCCGTTCGTGCCCGGCTCTCCCCAGACGATGGGGCCGGTAGGGTAGGAGACTTTGTGGCCGTTGCGGTCTACATGCTTACCGTTACTCTCCATATTCCCCTGTTGAAAATAAGCGGGAAACCGGTGCATATATTGGTCGTAGGGGAGAATGGCCTCGGACTGGCTTCCAAAAAAATCGGTATACCAAATTCCGATAAGCCCCATGATAACGGGAATATTCTTTTCAAAGGGCGTATTTCGGAAATGAACATCCGAAGCCTCAGCTCCTTTTAAAAGTTGTTCAAAATTATCATAACCGATGGTCAGTGCGATAGAAAGCCCGATACTACTCCACAGACTATAGCGGCCGCCGACCCAATCCCAAAAACCGAACATGTTTTCGGGGGCGATGCCAAAGGCCTCGACATCCTTTTGATTGGTGGAAAGGGCCACAAAGTGTTTGGCGACGTATTTTTCCTCTTTGGCCGATTTTAAAAACCAATCCCTCGCCGTATGTGCATTGGTCATGGTCTCTTGAGTGGTAAAGGTTTTGGATGCAATTAGGAACAGGGTTTCTTCAGGATCTAATCGACTCAGGGTTTCTGCAATCTGCGTACCATCGACATTTGAAACAAAATGCGCCTCAATACTTTGCTTCCAATAGGGACGCAAGGCCTCAGTTACCATGACGGGACCTAAGTCACTGCCGCCAATACCGATATTGACAATATGTCGTATCGCTTTTCCGGTATACCCTTTCCATGCTTCGGAGTGGATTTTTTCGCAGAAGTTTTTCATCCGCTGACGTATCTCCCGCACATCCGGCATCACATCTTTTCCATCGGTAAGCACAGGTTTTCCGGAGAAGTTCCGAAGCGCCGTATGCAGCACGGCTCGGTCCTCGGTCGCATTGATTTTTTCGCCGTTGAACATGGCTTCGATGGCCGTTTTCAAATGACATTCCTCGGCCAGTTCGAACAAGATTTTCATGGTCGCATCGGTAACCCTGTTTTTCGAATAATCGAATAATAGGTCCTTAAATTCGAGGGACAGGGTTTCAAAACGCTTCGGATCATCAGCGAAAAGGTCTTTAATTTGCGTTTTCTTGATTTCCGAGTGATGTTCGATCAGATCTTTCCATGCCGAAGTTTCGGTAGGGTTTACGTTAGGTAGCATATGCTAAATATTTTAAGTGAGTTTACTCATGTTAAATTCAAAATGAGCCTTGTATTCCGTAGCCCTAATGTACCAATAAAATCCATCTTTCACGAACGAGATGCAGGAGCCTTTAAAATCCCGCCCATAAACCGGATAAATGAGGAAATGAATTTTTTATTCGTTTTGCTTGCGCAGCAATGCCTCCAAAAAATAGTAATCCGCATAGACGATGGGGCCATCCAATTCATCTTTGTTCGGCCAATTGCCTGTGCTGTGGTCTAGGATAAAAGGTGCATCGACATCCCCGGGCAAAATGTATTCTTCGGAGTGCAAGGTTTCCATAACTTTATCGGCATAGATCACATATTTAGGGGCCTCATCATAGGCCGCCATTTCATAAAAGGCGGAAGCGATAATGGTGGCCGCAGATACATCGCGTTCCGCATCGGGAATTTTAGGATCATGGAAATCCCAATACGGTATCCCATCGTCCCGGAAATTATTCTGGGTAAGGTAGAAATCGGCGGTAGCCTTGGCTTGGTTTAGGTAAGTGGTATCCTTAGTATAACGATACGACATGATATAGCCATAAATACCCCAGGCCTGACCTCTTGACCATGATGAATCGTCATTAATACCCTGATGGGTGACTTTATTCTTTACGGTTCCGTTGACCGTATCATAAACCACTACGTGCCAAAAACTATTGTCTTCTCGAATGTGATTCTTCAGGGTGGTATTGGCATGTTTGACGGCTATATCGTAGTAGGTACTGTCTCCCGTAATCTTTGTTGCTTCGAAAAGCAGTTCGAGGTTCATCATATTGTCCACGATTACGGGGAACTCCCATTCGGCCGCATTGAAATCCCATGAGCGTAACGAACCTACTTTTTTGTTGAAACGCGTCGTCAAGGTCTGTGCACTTTCCACGATTACGTCCGCATAGCTACTATCATTTAAAATCTTTAAACCTTCGCCGAAACTGCAGAAAATCTTAAAGCCCATGTCATGGGTGCCGTCGTTGTATTTTTGACTTTCCATAAAGGACGTCCATGTTGCTGCCTTTTGTTTGTACGCATCATTTCCAGTAAGTTGGGAAAGATGCCATAGGTTTCCTGGGAAAAAGCCACTGGTCCAATCGCTCGATTGTGCCTTGCGGATGGTCTGGGTCGAATCCGTATAACTTCTGGGAAAGGCCATGGAATCTGCTGGATATTCCAATAATTTTTGGTAACGGACCTGTAGCAGGGAATCCATCGAAATCGATTCGCCCTCAGTTTTGTATTCATTTTCTGATTTGCAGGATTCCGCTAACGCCAAGAACGCTACCGCGAAAAAAAGATACTTAATGGTTTGCATATCGTTATAAATTTTAAATTCCCCATGAGCAATTTATCCCATGAACGGAAAGCGACATAGGGAGTGGAATAATTATTTAATGCCCAAAATTGTTCGGCGTAAATCTAGGTTTTCTTTTCAGTTCTTCTGCTGGGAGCGGAAATTAATAATCACCTCTTTGTCCGGAACTGACCATGTTGCCTGTTGATCCAGTAAAAATTCTAAGGCCACTTACAGTTTGGTGAAGATATTGGTGTACACTTCTAGGTTGGCATTAAAACTTTTATAGAAGTCGGTTGCATACGGCCTAAGAACTTAATTTTTGATCAGCTTGTTCTTGAAATAAGGATGTAGGTCATCATCTCTCCAAGGTTTGGTACAAATGTCGAAATCGCCGTCCGCATCAATCAAAGTTTCCTAGGAAATTTTACTTTCGTTTTGTCGAATCGCGTACTATCAATTTCGGTTGCAACATAATGGTCTTATCGCTTACCAGCGTATTGCCATTCTCAAAATGATCCAACAACAATTTACAGGCCAAACGACCGATTTCAGTACCGGATTGGTCCACGGTGGTCAATGAAGGCTCGATGACCGCCGAAGTTGGCTCATTGCTGAAGCCGGCTATGGCAATTTCTTCGGGGATTTTCTTCCCAATGCTCTTCAAATAGTTCATTACCCCGATGGCGGCAAAATCATTGGCCGAGAAAATACCGTCTACATCATTAAACTCCCGCACGATTTTATCGGCCAAGCGATATCCATCTTCTTTCGACAATCTGGAGACTAAAACCAGGTTTTTATCATACTCCATATTATTTTTCTCCAACGCTGCACGATAGCCGTCGTGTCTATTTTTGTAAATTTCTACATCGAGGGGGGCGGTAAGATGTACTATTTTACGGCACCCTTGTTTGATTAAATGCTCAGTGGCTTCAAAGCCGCCCTGCACATCGTCAATCAATACTTTGCCTGTCTGCTTCATATCAGGTACATGGCGATCAAAAAAAACAAGGGGAGTGCCATTTTCGAAACATTCGATCAAATGCGAATTGTCTTGGGTTTCCATCGAAACGGATATTAAGATGCCGTCGACCCGGTTTGCCATAAGGTTCCGCAGAATTTTCCGCTCTCGGTCTAGTTTCTCCAAAGATTGACTAATAATAACGTTATATCCCGCCTTGTAAGCCATTTCTTCAATACCCGCGATGGTCGAAGAAAAGAAATGCCTTGAGATTCGCGGTACGATTACGCCGATGGTATTGCTTTTATTGCGACGCAGGTTTGAAGCCAGTATATTCCGTGTATAACCCAGTTCTTGAGCTTTATCAAAAACCCTTTTTTTGGTCTTGGCCTTGACCCTGTCGCTATCGTTCAATGCCCGAGAAACCGTGGAACTGTCAATGTTCAAAGCCTTGGCAATCTCGTGGATGGTTGTTTTTTTCATACATTGTTTACGTAATTCGCCAAATCTTCTTTAAGATACAAAATCTCAAATTTAAGAAATTTGTAGTTGGTACAATCGATTGTATTATTTTTTATATTTTTGTAGGATTAAAGAAAGAATATGTTGGCTCGCCGATACACCTAATTCAATGAACCGCTGGCTACCAACAATGCTGAGCTATTGGAAGTTAATATTCGATGCTTTTCAAATTGGCGGATATCCTTAAAGTCAATAAAAAACCTATTATCACTAAAATCATCTTCTTATGATTCCTAGGTTAGGATGATTTAAAGTAGATTCACGCAAATACTAAAACTCTAAAATTCAAAAAATGGCAACGAATTACCAAACACGATATGCTTCCAACCCGGAGGCCACGAAAAAATTGGATACCGATGGATTACGGAAGGAGTTCCTGATCTCGAACCTTATGGAGAAAGGAAAGATCAATCTAACCTATACCCATTACGATCGCTATATCGCGGGCGGGACTGTACCGGATAAACCTCTAAAGCTGGAGACTATCGACCCTCTAAAAGCAGAATATTTTCTTGAACGGCGTGAGCTCGGTATCATCAATGTCGGCGGTAGCGGCTCGGTCGATGTCGACGGAACCACCTATGAACTTGATCATAAAGACGCCTTGTACGTCGGACAAGGTGCGAAAGACGTAATTTTCAAAAGCAAGGATGCTAGTAAGCCCGCTAAATTTTATCTCAATTCCGCACCTGCACATACAAGTTATCCTACCAAAAAAGTGGGCATGGCAGATGCCAACAAATTGGAACTCGGTTCTTTGGAAACCGCAAACCACCGTACGGTCAACCAGATGATCATCGGAGGTATAGTCACTACCTGCCAGCTGCAGATGGGAATGACGGAGCTTAAGACGGGAAGCGTTTGGAACACCATGCCCGCCCACGTTCACGACCGCCGTATGGAAGTCTATTTTTATATGGATGTACCACAGGACCAATCCGTATGCCATTTTATGGGCCAGCCGCAAGAGACCCGTCATATCTGGATGCAAAACCACGAAGCGGTCATTTCTCCACCGTGGTCCATTCACTGTGGCTCCGGAACTTCTAACTACACTTTCATCTGGGGTATGGCCGGTGAGAATTTGGACTATGGTGATATGGATGTGGCCAAAATCACGGAACTACGATAGTTGAAATCATTAAAATACGATACTACTTATAACCAGCAGCATGAAATCACAACTAGTCTTTATCAGTTTAATAGGATTATTTTTTACGGGATGTGCAGAGAAAGAAGCTCCCGTAAAGAAAAAAATCATTGTCAGTAATACGATGGATAAAGATCGTGAATTTGAAACCGTTTCCATTGCCATCGATTCCTTGGATTTTGACGAGACTGATGGAAAAAAAGGTAGAATAATTATTACGGACGATGCTACTCAAAAACCGATACTCAGCCAAACCATCGATTCCGACGGCGATGGCACCGATGATGCGGTTTTGTTTCAACCTGAGATAAAGGCCAAATCCGAAATGGCGTTTTCCGTATCTCGTAGTGATTCCACCGCAGCAACGGCCAATGACAGCGTTTCGAGATGTTACTCCCGATTCGTACCGGAACGCACCGACGACTACGCTTGGGAAAATGACCGGGTCGCGTTCAGAACCTATGGGCCGGTCGCACAAAAAATGGTCGAGGATGACGTTCCGGGAGGTACGCTTTCAAGCGGTATCGATGCATGGTTAAAACGTGTAGATTATCCCATCATCAACAAATGGTATAAAAAAGAGTTGGAGACGGATGGTACTTATCATGAAGATGACGGTGAGGGTCTTGATAGTTTTCATGTCGGTAGCAGTAGGGGCATCGGGGGAATTGCATTCAAGGATGGCGATACGTATCATATTTCCAAAAATTTTACGGATTGGAAACGATTGTACAACGGACCTATCCGTACCAGCTTTGTGCTGACCTATGCCGATTGGGATGCTTCCGGGAAACAGATATCCGAAGAAAAACATATTTCATTGGATTATGGCAGCAACCTTTCCAAATTCGAAATCGCAATTGAGGGAACCGATACGATTTCAGCAGGAATTACTTTGCATGAAAATAAAGGCAGGACGGGTGCCAGCGATGAAAAAGGGTGGGTCAGCTACTGGGAGCCCCATGTAGATTCTGAAATAGGTATGGGCATCGTAGTACCTGACGGCAATATGATAGGCCATGAAAAATACGAAACCGAAGAAACAGATC
>RCMY010000653.1_pt1 | contig 32835 bp, 30 predicted proteins | sample 2041341 | NCBI WGS metagenome assembly RCMY01 (sample SAMN09708234, study PRJNA481090) | Marine sediment metagenome, whole genome shotgun sequencing project. | reverse complement strand
AACGAAGCAATGTGCCGCTTTTGGGATGACCCGAAGGGCGCTAAGCAGGCCGCCCTCTGCTGCGTTGCACTGGTTCGACGTAGGCACACTATGCCTTCACCAGTGCGCCTTGCAGAGAACGGCCTGCTTAGCGCTGCATTAGGCAATATCACCTGGAAGGAGTACTACTAGTGGAAATGATCGACACGGCCCCGGCGCAACGCTCGCTGACAGTGCATATTTTGCGATACAACCCGCAAGAAGCGCATATTGCCCCACATATGCAGGCGTTTGAGATTGAGGAAGCCGATGGCATGACCCTGTTTATCGCCCTCAACGAAATTCGCGAAACGCAGGATCCCTCCGTACAGTTTGACTTTGTTTGTCGCGCAGGTATTTGTGGTTCCTGTGGCATGCTGATCAATGGCCGACCCGGGCTTGCCTGTCGCACGTTAACCAAAACCATGGACGCGGATATCTACCTCGCGCCGCTGCCACTGTTTGAGTTGATTGGCGACCTGTCGGTAGACACCGGAAAGTGGATGCGTGGCATGAGCGAGCGGCTGCGAACCTGGGTTCATGCGCAGCAAGAAGATCCTGATCTCGACGCCATGGAGGCACGCATGGAGCCGGACCTCGCACGTAAAATTTACGAGTTGGAGCGCTGCATAGAATGCGGCTGCTGCATTGCCGCCTGCGGCACGGCGCATATGCGCGAAGAGTTTGTCGGCGCGGTTGGGCTTAACAAAATCGCGCGGTTTCGACTCGACCCGCGCGATACCCGCGAAGATGCCGAATATTACGAACTGATCGGCGATGAGAGTGGGGTGTTTGGTTGTATGAGCTTGATGGGCTGCGAGGATGTATGCCCCAAAGAACTGCCGCTCGCGACGCAGCTTGCCTTCATACGCCGCAAAATGGCATTTGCGAGAGAGTAGTTGCGGGAATAGTTAAGGGAATAGTTGCGGGAATAGTGCTAAGCGTTAGCAGAATAGGGGGCTGATATCACCCCTTATTCCGCCAGACGAATGGGTAGGCAGTAAAGAGGCTCACACCCTATCAAGGAGTGTGAGTCTCCGGCCTCTAACTACTGTTCCTGCTTTTGGGCTTTGGCACTCTCTGCAGCTGCCTCGGCTTTTTGTTTTTTGATTTCCACCTTTTCCTTGGCCACTGCCGCTTTTTCCTCAGCAACTTTGGCTTGCTCATGAGAAGCTTCAACCACTTTTTTAGCTTCGTTCTTTGCTTCGTCGGTAGTGGCTGACGCTTCAGTCAATTCAGCTTCTTCACTCGTGACCGCAGCGTCCTGTTGCGCCAGATCAGCCTTTTTTCCTTCCAGCGCTGCTTTGTGTTCCTCCAGCTTTTGCTCCTCAGCGGCGAAGCCTGCCTGCTTTTCAACTAGTTCTGTTTGTTTTTTCTGCAGTTCCTGTTGCTTTTCAGTGATGGCTTGTTGCTGCGAGGGTTGGGCCGCCTGTTGCGGTTGGTCTGGCATAGCTTTCGCGGAAGCTTTCATCTCACGTACTTCGCCTTTCGCTTCGGCCGCTTCTGCTTTTTCTTCGGCAAGCTGAGTCTTGTCCTTGGCCAGCTCGGCTTTTTGCGTTTCCAGCACTGCTTTTTCTTCGTCAGCTTGTGGCGCGGCCGGATGTTCGGCTTGCTTTCTGGCCAGTTCCGCTCGTTGCTTTGCTACTTCGACTTTTTCCTTGCTCGTCTCCTCCTGTTGCTTGGCTATTTGTGCCTTTTCTTCAGCAATATCTGCTGCCTCATTGGCGGTTTTGGCTTTCTCTTCGGCCAGTCGCTTAGCTTCTGTATTGGCTACTTGTGCTTGCTCGGTGCTGGCCTCCAGCTCGGCGATTTCGGCGTTTAGCTTGGCAAGCGCTGCCTTTTCCTGCTCGATGCCGCTTTTAATTGTTGCAAGTTTTGCCTCTTCTTCAGCGAGTGCGGTTGCCGCCACTTCAGCTTCGGCTTGTTTGCTGGCAAGCGCCTTGCGTTTTTCTGCCAACATTTTCTGTTCGGCGGATGTTGGTTGCTGGTCCGTTTCTGGTTTTGCTTGATTGAGCTTTGCTTCTGCCTCTGCCAGTGCAGCTTTCTCTTCGGCTAGTCGCGCTTTCTCTGCGACTACCTCATCGGCCTGTTTTGCGGTAGCCGCTTTTTCTTTTTGTACTTTTTTCTTTTGCATTTCCAGCTTGTCGTGTTCAGCGCTGGCGTGCTGCTGAGCGGGGCTTGATTCGGCATTCTGACTAAAGGCCATGTTGACAGGCGCGGTCAGACCCGCTGCCAGAACCAACGCCGACGCGGATACGGATAGTGTTTTTACTTTATTTCTGGATTCGGTTTTCATCATTAGTTCCTTTTGGGGTTGCTGCAATATGCGCTGCGGTAAGCCTGAACATAACGCTATTTTGTGAACTTTGCACATATTGCCGGGGCGAAAAGTATGCCATAGGCCGATTAAAAAGTAAGCAAAATATCTATGTATTTAGTATTGCGCTAACGCCTGGCAGCTTTGCCAATCTGAAGGACGTCGCTAAAAATAGCAATTCTGTGCCGCTGTTGTGAAGCAAACAGCGTTGGATCAGACAGTTTGTAGGCAGGCAAAATTTATGTTTCATGCGGGTGGGATGAACTTTTGTGAGTCGCTTGATGTGGGCTGCCAGGCATAAAAAATAAGCCTGATTAAAAAGCAAAATGGGTCTGCGGCTACAATAGGTGGGCAGAATCCTGCCTGCGCTTGATATAAATCAAATGCGGCGCTGTCGGTGTGCGCATAATACAGACCGGCTGGCACACCCTTTTAAGCACGTTGAATTCTCAGGGCGGCTGCTGTATACGGTTTGTTCAACACTGCGGTTCGGCGCGGCGCGCCCAACTCGAAAAATACCTAATCTAGAGAGTGAGCAATGACTATTAAAAATGTTTATCATTTTGGCGGGGGTGAAGCAGAAGGTTCTGCTGGTATGAAAGAACTGCTGGGCGGAAAGGGCGCAAATCTGGCTGAAATGGCCACGCTGGGAATCCCCGTGCCCGCTGGTTTTACCATCACTACAGACGTGTGTACGCATTACGTTGAGAACGACAAAACCTATCCTGAGACAGTGCAGGCCGAGGTAAGCGCGGCCATAAAGCACATGGAAGAGGTGATGGGGCGCCGTTTCGGCGATCCGGAGAAACCGTTGCTGCTATCAGTACGGTCCGGCGCGCGCGCTTCCATGCCCGGCATGATGGACACGGTGCTCAATCTTGGTATCAACGATGAAATCGTGCGCGGCCTTGAAGCGGCCAACCCGCGCGCGGCCTGGGATTGCTATCGACGCTTCGTGCAAATGTACGGCGATGTGGTAATGGACTTAAAACCCGTGCTCAAAACCGAAGTGGACCCGTTCGAAGCCATTATAGAAGATGTCAAGCGCGAGCGGGGCATCTCCGAGGACGTGGATCTTCGGGTCGTGGAATTAAAGGGGCTGGTGCAGCGCTTCAAGGCCCTGATCAAGGCGCGCACCGGTAAGAGCTTTCCGGATGATCCACACGAGCAGCTGTGGGGTGCCATCAGCGCGGTGTTTGGTTCCTGGCAAAACGATAGAGCCAAGGTGTATCGCCGCATCAATAAAATACCCGAGCATTGGGGTACTGCCGTCAACGTACAGGCCATGGTATTCGGCAATATGGGCGACGATTGTGCTACCGGCGTTGGTTTCTCGCGTAACCCGGCCAACGGTGCCAAAGGACTGTACGGAGAATACTTGGTCAACGCCCAAGGCGAGGATGTGGTCGCGGGTACGCGCACGCCGCAGCCTTTGTCAGAGTTGCGTGACGCCATGCCGGCACTGTACAAGCAACTGGACGACATCGTGCGTAACCTGGAAGACCATTACCGGGATATGCAAGACATAGAGTTCACCATCGAGCATGATCACCTGTGGATGTTGCAAACTCGCAACGGCAAACGCACCGGCTTTGCGGCCTGCCAGATCGCTGTTGATTTGGTGGCAGAAGGCAAGGTGGAACCGGCGGACGCGCTAACGCGGCTGATACCCGACGCCAACGCCCTGGATCAGCTGCTAAAACCCGTGTTCGATCCCGAGTCCATCAATACCGCCAAAACCGAGGGCCGACTGATGGCCAAGGGACTGGCAGCAGGTCCTGGCGCCGCCGCCGGCAAAATAGCTTTTAATGCCGAGGATGCGGTGGCAATGGCCGCCAAGGGCGACCCGGTCGTGCTGGTCAGAGTAGAAACCAGCCCGGAAGACATTCGTGGCATGGAAGCCTCGCAGGGAATCTTGACCGCGCGCGGCGGGCAAACCTCGCATGCGGCCCTGGTGGCACGCCAGATGGGCAAGGTCTGCATTGCCGGCTGTGCCGACCTGGTGGTCGACTACTCGCGCGGCAAGCTGACTGCCGGCGGCATGACAGTCAGGGCCGGAGATTATTTAAGCATCGACGGTTTTACCGGCGAGGTGTTTACCGATCGGGTGAGGGTGATGCCGTCCCAGGTAAAGCAGGCGCTGTTTGGCAGCGGGGAGGTTGCAGAGCAAGCGCGACAGTCGCACACTTTCATGGCCTTCCAGCGCTTGCTGGAGTGGGCCGACCAGTACCGCACGCTTGGCGTTCGCAGCAACGCCGACCAACCCGATCAAGCCGCCGAAGCCCTCGTTTATGGCGCCGAGGGCATAGGGCTGTGCCGTACCGAACACATGTTCTTCGGCGGTGATCGGATTATGGCCGTGCGCGAGATGATTGTAGCCAACGATTCTTTGGGCCGCGAGCAGGCACTGGAAAAGCTACTGCCTTATCAGCGCGACGATTTCACAGCACTATTTAAGGCCATGGGCACCCGGCCCGTGACCGTGCGCCTGCTGGACCCGCCGTTACATGAGTTCCTGCCGCACTCCACGGTCGACATAATGCACCTCGCTAAATCCATGCACGTGGACACCGACGTGTTGAATAAAAAGCTCAGATCGCTGCATGAATTTAATCCCATGTTGGGGCATAGAGGGTGTCGCTTGGGAATCACCTATCCGGAAATATACATGATGCAGGTGCGGGCCATCGTTGAGGCCGCGATTCACGTGCGGAAATACGACGGCATCGATTGCAAGCCGGAAATCATGATCCCGCTGGTAGGCCATCGCAAGGAACTTGCCATACTGCGTCACCAGGCCGAGGACCTGATTGCAAACATCATGGCGGCAGAGGGTGTTGAATTTACAGTACCCATCGGTACGATGATCGAGTTACCGCGCGCCGCGCTAACCGCCGATGCCATTGCCACCGACGCGGACTTTTTCAGCTTTGGCACCAACGATTTAACCCAGACCGTGTTCGGACTGTCGCGCGATGATTCCGGGCGTTTCCTGCCGGACTATGTTGAAAAAGGTATTCTACCCGACGACCCCTTCGTGTCTATCGACCTGGAAGGCGTGGGCGCATTGGTGGAAATCGGTACCCAGCGCGGTCGCAAATCCAACCCTGCGCTCAAGGTCGGCATTTGCGGCGAACACGGAGGCGACCCGCAAAGCGTACATTTCTTCCACCAAGCGGGTCTCAACTATATTTCCTGTTCGCCGTCGCGCTTACCCGTAGCCAGGCTCGCTGCGGCGCAGGCTGCGATTCTTTATCCGCAGGATGAGGGGGAAGGGCAGTAAACCACTGCAGAGCTAGAGTGAATGGCACTCCGTTAAGCGTGTAGTCCGGCCTTGACTCAGTGCCATTCGGGCTAGAGCCATAACTTTAGAGCCAGAGACATGGCTTTAGGGTCAGCGCCCAGAGCCACGGCCGGAGACTTCCCTAGGAACGTTCACGAAATAACTTGCCGATCTTGCTTGTCTTTTTGTCCGTCTCCCTACGTTGCGGTAACAGTTACATAGTTCGACTATGCGCCTGTTACCGCGCCTTGAAGACAAACAAAAATCCGGCGCAATACCGTGACTTATTTCGTTCCCATTCCTTAGCGTACAATCGTCACCGGGCAGGGGGCATGGCGAATGGTTTTGTCGCTGACACTGCCGAGCAATAGCTCGCGTACTGGCGACATTCCACGACTGCCCATCACAATATGATCGATATCATGCGCTTTGACGTAGGCGATAATTTCGTCGGCAGGATCGCCGGTGGTATTTGCCGTCAGTACATCAAAATCGCCAATCATCGCCTTGGCGGCTGCGAAGCTAGCGCTTGAAACCTGTGCTTTGATTTCTTTGATTTGTTGCGTCGACAACGAGGCCAACCCCACCGCTTCAGTTGCGGTGATATCATAAACATGCAGCAAGGTAACCGAGCCACCGTTCTGCGCCGCGAACTGCGCCGCCCATTGAGAGGCCAGTGACGAGGGCGCCGAGCCATCGACTGGTACCAACACTTTAGTCATTTTATCCATTATTGAACACCGTTAATCGCAGGCCTGCTGAAAGTGGAAATGCACGAAGAGTAGTGCCGGTCGCCCGGCGTATCAACCGTCGGTAAATACCGGCGCGAGCCCTATATCCCACAGAATGACCGAAGCACCCATCAACACAATGACAGCTACCATACACACCGCCACGATTGCACTGGCAAACAAGAAGGCACGTTCTTCGGGAATTTTCATGACGATGGGAATGCCAACGTACAAAAGATAAACTGTGTAGCATACCGATGCCACCCCAAGCACAAGTGCTAGCCAGAAAATCGGGTAGAAACCAATGGCACCGGCTAAAAATAATGGCGTAGCCGCCAGGCCAGCGATGGCGATGCCCTTGCCGGCACTCGAGTCAGCGCCGTAGTTTGCAGACATCCAATGGATCATCCAGCCGATAAAAATAATTGCGCCAACCATGGCAAAATAAAATACAGGGAAGATGCTACGAGCGCTGCCGGCGCTGAGCTTAATCGTATCACCGGCACCAACCTCCCAACCGACATGCGTCGTACCCCAATACCAGGCGACCGTAGGAATAATCGCCAATAGCAAAGAGTATTGAATCGCCCGCATCGCGGACTGGGGCACATGCTCAGCAAAGATTCGCCATTGCTTTCCCGGTGTCGCAATAATACCTACTACATTACTCAACATTTTTTATCACCTGTCGTTTATACCAAACAAACCCGCTGCTATTGCCCCGTGGAGCACCTTACAAATCTTCATGATTTTGCTTGACCGCCGCTGGCAATAGCCCGAAATTCATCGTATTTTAAGATTTCGACTTGTTTATGCCGCACTTTGATCAAACCTAACTTTTGTAAACGCCCAAACACGCGGCTAACCGTTTCGACAGTGAGGCCGAAGTAGTTACCGATGTCGATGCGCGACATTGGTAAGTTGAACTTTGTTGCCGACAATTTCTGCCGGGCGTGTCGCGCCGAAATACTCAGCAGCAGTGTCGACACTCTTTGCTCGGCGGTGTTTTTGCCTAGCAACGTAATCAACTGTTGGTCACTGGTAATTTTTTCGCTCATCAGCTGGTAAAAACGCCGCCGTAGTAGAGGTATAGCCGAACTCAATTCGTCGAGCATGTTGAAGGGTATTTCGCAGATGGCCGCTGTTTCGAGCGCAACCGCCGAGCTGGCATGTTTATTGTTACCGATTGCATCCATACCGAGAATTTCGCCAGGTAAGGCAAAGCTTGTTACCTGTTCCTTGCCGTCATTGGTAATTCTATACGCTTTCAATGCGCCCGAGCGGACGGCATAAACGCTGGAAAACGCGTCGTTTTCACGAAATAGGTGGTCACCTTTTTGTAGCGGTCTATTGCGCTGAACTATGTCGTCGAGGCTGTCGATTTCTGTTGCTTCCAGTGCTATTGGCAGGCATATCGCGGCCAGGCCACAGTCGCTGCACGTGGTGCCGTGGTTCTGCGGGCAGAATGTATCGGCTGCTGGGGAAATGTTAACGCTTTCGACCATTTTGTTCTTCAGGACTGTGCGTAGCTGGAAGAACTCATTATAACAACAAAGGCCGCATTGCGAATCCATACTTTGTTCTATTTACCGGTCAATACGTTTGCGATTGCACCAGGGCTTGTGTCGGTGTGCTGCTGGTGTCGAACAACATACAGATGTTGCGCAACATGGGTTTGCCTGCCGCAGTGACCAGCAGCTCATCGTTAGTAAGATGTAACAAGCCGTCGGCTTTCATGTGGCGCAGCTTAGGCAGCACCTGGCTAAAATACTGTACAAACACGACATCAAAACGCTGCAGCAGCGTAGTAAAGTTCAGTCTCAGGTTGCAGGCAATTTGCATAATTACATAGTGACGCAGCTGTTCGTCTTCGCTGAGGCGACAACCACGGACAATTGGCAGTTCTCGATTATGCAGGCGCAGGTAGTATTCGTCGGCACGCGCTGTATTCTGAGTGTAAAAAGCACCGACCTTGCTTGACGCAGATAGTCCGACACCCACCAGGTCGTCAGCGAAAGTGGCGCAGTAGCCCAATAGGTTGCGTCGCAGCTGCCCGACTTTTTGTACCTCATGCATTGCGTCATGCGCGCGGACAAAGTGTTGCATGCCAATTAGAATGTAACCGTGGGCGGTGAAAGTTTGGCTGGCCATGATACGCAGCGACTGCAGTCTATCGCTGCAACAGAATTTTCCACTCGCGCTAGCCAGCGGTAGTGATAATGTTGCGTCACGGTGCGCCGCGTCTTGCAGTGTGATGCGGTCAGGCTGCAACGCAATAATTTCGGCCAGGGTTTGCTGAAAGGTCTCAATGCTCTGCTTTCGGTGCTTGTAACTAACATCGAAGCTTAGCGTGTAGAATGCATAGTTGCGCACCATATAAACCAGCGCCCGAATTTCTTCAAGCTGTTCCCTGGTTTGGCCGAAAATCTCGATTGCGATGCGGATATGGTTAAAGCCAAGTCCTTTCAGTAGCGCCAACGTTTCCTTATTGGCCGACCACGGATCGATTGCTATGCTGTAGTCCCGGCTTGGACTATCAAGCAAATTGAAGTGGCTGGCGGTGCAATGCATCAGCTCGGTCATTTCTGCCGGCGCCAGGTAAGACGCCATGCCGCCGCTCCAATGCAGCTGTGTTACGGGCCGCTTCGCGCCAAACAGTGCAGCCTGTAGCTCAAGCTCTACGGCAAGGTGCTGCCGATAGTCTTGTATTTTGTGCTGGTGCTCGGTGACCTCGGGTGAGGAATCGCCGTATTCATGGTGGTAAGCGCTAAATGGAAGGTGTACGCACAAGCTCAAGGGAGCGATGGAACAACACTGCTGCCGCAGGCTGTGTGTGTACTGCTCCACTGCAAACGCAGGCTGGAAACGGATTGACGCTGGATAGCAAGTATAAGAAGGCCCGCCAAAGGCGTATTTTCTAATCAGCGCGGCCTCTAATTCGAGAGCATTCGCAACATAAGTCGACATTTTTTCACCGTAGTTTAGCTACAGTCAAAACAGTAATCAAAACATGAGCAGCAAACTTTGATATGGATCAAGTTAGCCGTACTAACACGGCGTAATAAACGTACTTTAGTAAAAAGTAGGTAGGAGTTGATTTATATCAACACCCAATTAGCGCCAAACAGCGACACTGCGGGCTTTTTTAACCAAGCAAGCAAAAACGAAAAAAAAGCATGAAAAAGCTGTTACCCGTACTGTTATCTACGACGTGCGTTACCGTTGGGTTGACTATAGCCACTGGTGCCAGTGCGCTAGACGCTGCACTAGGCAATACCGACATGTCGCTGGACGATTCATTCGGTATGGTCGGTGTCGGCTACAAGTTCTAACGGGTTAAGCTGTTTGCTGGTTTACGCTGCTTCGCGGCTAATCCAGCCTACAAATTAGCATGTAAAGTTAGTAGAGTGCGTCGAATACCACGTTTTGCAGTGTTTTCAGATGCCGACATTTGCTCGACGCGGCCGTTGACAGTGCGCAGTCTATCTCCTCTGAATGGTTCAGTAGCAGCTCGCCAATGGGTCGATAACCTTGCAGGTTGGCACTCGCGTAGCGGCGGATGTACTGATACGGCGTCGACCAACCTTTTTGCTTATAGATATAGTCAACAATGTCGAAGGCACTAAGGCTTTGCTCCGGGCTAACGGGTTTGCCATGCTGCAGAATAAAATACGGGGTCTGGTAGCGACCTTTTGGCGTCACGTTAACTGACTTCAGGTCATGACCAATCGGTGGCCAGTGATCCCCCATAAAAACGACCATTGCTTTTGGGTCCACATGCTGCACCTGTTTGACAAAGTCATGGATGGCCTCGGTGGTGTAGTACAACCCGCTAAGATAGCGCCGAAAATCACTTGACGCGGCAAAGCTCGCGTAATTCTGTGGCGGGTAGTCGTCGGCATTCAGCTCATACGGGCGATGCAGCGCCGATGTCAGTAAGTAAAAAATGTTCTTATCTTTATTTGCGCCACTGAGCTTGGTTTTGATCATGCTCAGCGATTGCTCGAAGAAGTCATCATCCGGAATAAAGCGCGCGTCGCCGGACTTTTCCATAGAGAAAAAGTTAGCATTGTTGAAATAATGCTGCAGCGGAATACCCAGTATTTGATAGGCGACTGCCCGATTCCAAAACCCCGGGTTATTCGCATGAAAGGCATAAAATTCATAACCATTTGCCGTTGCCTCACGCGGCAAACACTGCAGTTTTTTAGACGCCCTGGTCATTTTGACAAACTCAACCCGCGGCATCACATGGGGAATGCCGCATAAAAGCTCCATCTCGGACCGCGCCGTACCGCCGCCAAACGAGGGTACGGCAGCCATTGTGCCGAGCTTGCTTCCCACCAGCGAATTGATAGCTGCAAATGGGTTGGGCTGCAGTTGGTCAAATTCGTCAAGATAGAATACTGACTCACCGAGTATGATGTAGACGTTAAAATCGTCGTGCTTAGCACCTGAATCCAGGCCTGCTGACGGCTTGTCGTTGTCTGCATAGCGTTGCTTTATCAGCGCGGCGGCGCGCCGATCCGGCATCACGTCGCTGATTTCACGGTAGCGCAGGTGGCTGTGCCAAAGAGAAAACAGCGGCCCGACTTGCCGATAGGTCGTGCTGGCAGTTGCAGGCGTGTCGCGAAAATTGAGAACGCTGGCGATACTGTCTTTACTGTAGTCTGGTAGCGCAAGGTTAGTGCCAACGAAAACACAGCACAGCGTAGCAAGGCCCCAGCGCAAAGAGGTCTTTATGCGTATGCCGAACAGCAACAGCGCAGCCAGGCCAATGCCTACAGCAACTGCCATGAGCTTGTCTCTCATACTGAGTATTGAGAACGTCTCTGGAATAACCAGCAAATCTTCGAACGCAACGGGTTGCTCAAACAGCGCTATTTTTATTGCGTTTATCGAACAAAGTGCTAACAAAATACCGCAGTGCAGCGCGCACAGATAGTTCCAGTTTTTAGCTAACGGATACAGCAGCAGGGCAAGAACAGTTGAACCAAGAAGAAACTCAACATAGTTTTCCGGAATTGAGCTGTGCGCGAAGACGCTGCCAAGCAAAATGATGACGATCGTATTGTTCAGCGCCGCCAGTAGAACCGCTAACAGCACGGCTTTTAGAAGATCTAGCAACAGGCCCCGTACATTAATTGATCGCATCAAATCAGTGTCTCATGTCTTGTGGTAGAGCAACAGCGAGGCTTTGCTGTAATCTTCACACGTCCGCAGCGTATTTTTTCCATTTGATATTTGTCCACCTCGTGCAGTTGAGACAGCTTGCTTGAGCATGCAGCGTCTGTATTTAAAAAAGCGCGTGCTGCAAAGCGAGAAATTTTGCCATTCTTGCGTATGGACGCTGCCCGTAGAGGGCTTTAGCCTATTACAGCAATGCCGGCGCAATGCCTGGCATGTGCTTTACACTTTATACGCTTCACCGTGAAATGAATCTGATACTCCCCCCCCAAAACTATCCGCTCCGGCTGGTCGCTGTGCTGGCTTTGTTGACAGGCGTTTTTCTGCTGCTGCTCAATGTGTATTTGTGGTGGCGTTTTCACGTGCATTTACCCATGCACGATACGGCGCACTTGTTGCCGCAGGTGCAAGCTGCACTCGACCACGGGTTCATGTCGATCCCGCTGGGCGACTGGATGACAATACATGCCGGCGCTCATCGCATTGCCATCACCCGGCTGTTGATGGCGGCCGATTTTCGCTATTTTGGCGGGCAGAACCATCTTATCTTCGCGTCTGCCTGGTTGAGCATGCTGGTGATGCTATTGCTGTATGTCGCTGCGTTCAGGCGTAGCTATCGCTCGGCGCATACGTTGTTGATATTTGTTATTGGCCTGGTGCTGGTGTTTCTGTCCAGTCCCACTCTGTTCTGGAACCTTATTAACCCGATCAATAGCAGTTGGTATGTGGCGTTCACAGCCAGCGCGCTGGCAATCTGGTTGGTTGCGAACAAGCCAACGACGCTAGGCTTTCCGGCTATTACAGTGGCCTATTTCATTGCGACAATTGGCGCGCTCTCCAACTTTGCAGGCGTGCTGGTGTGGCTGCTGCTGCCGGCGCTGATTGCACTTAAAAGCTACCGCGTCGGCCTGCTAACGGCGCTTTTATCGATGCTAATTGTCTGGCTGTATTTGCGCGGAGTCGCACCTGATTTTGGCTCACAAAACGATGCTGCTGATATGCAGCAGCGAAGCGCGAGTTTACTGCAACAGGGCGTAGCGATTGTGACGCGAGCGGGTGAGTATCTCGGTTCGCCGCTGTCGATTAAGCATCCACAGCTGGCCAATGCATTGGTGCTGGCTTCTTTCGCTCCGCTCATCATTGGCTGGCTAATACTGCTAACGCTGCGCCTTAGCGGCAGGTATCGCCACGACGTTTGGTTTGAGCTGACGCTGAGCATGGCGACGCTGTGCCTGGGAGTCGCCCTCGCCACTCAAATGGGGCGTGAATTTCTCTGGCAGCCGACCGCAGAACGTTATCAAAATGTGGTGATGATGTATTGGTTGAATGTGTGTGGTCTGCTGCTGCGCTTCGCCTTGCAGGCGCGTACCCGACAGGTGGTTTGGCAGCTTAGCGCTGCACTGCTCTGCGTAGCTGTCGCTGCCCTGTTATTGACACCAACCTCCGACTCTGTGAACCGCGCGGTTAGGGATTCGGGCCGAGTCAAAGAGGCGGCGGTTTTGGGCCAGTTAGGTGTTACGGATAAATGGCTAAACCGGCGTATTTTAAACCGCAACAGTCGCGATTATTTTAGCGATTTCAGCGCATTTTTTGCGCGCTATAACCTGGCCTATATGGCTGACAAGACACACCATATTGATGCCGGTGCGCCGCGTCAGTGTGGCCAGGTTGATCTCGAAGCCGTGCCTTCCAGGTGGCCTGGCATTTATAAATTAAGCGGTACTATCGATGACTATTCCTCCAAATGGTACCGGCGACTTCCTGTTGCCACCGCAGGGGGGGAGATAATGGGTGCTATTTATCCGGTATATGATGAGAAGCTGACCGTTACGCATTTGCTGCTGCAAAGACACAGTCGCTGGGAGGGTTATTTCCGCTGGCCCGCCACGTCCCAATTTGCCAGTTCAGAGCGGAGTGCGTATTTGCACTACCGCTCACCGCCGTACCAAAAAGTATCCTGCCGAATCACTTTTTAGCCGTGCCGTAGAATGGATTACGCTGGCGCTAATCTATCCTACGCATCGGTTCCATTACCTCATGGTGCCACCGGGCAGTCGCCGCAGATCACGTAAGCGTGCCGCGGATCGTTCAGGCGACCAAGAAAGCCAAGCTCCTGGCGAATCCTGCTGGTGACCCGGGAAATGGGGTCGCTGCTCGTTTTAGGCCAAACGCCCGACACGGCAGCAGTGAGCCGACGCAGCAGCATTTCTTCAACTGATAGTTCCGGCTCTACATACCATACCGAGTAGTCCTCAATTTTGGCCAGCCGTACTGCTGCTGTGATGGCCTGTTCTAGATCACCCATTTCATCTACCAGGCCGAGTTGTTGGGCTTTTTCTCCACTCCAGATTCGGCCCTGGGCGACTTCATGTACTGCGTCAACATCCATGTCGCGCCCTTCGGCTACTGTCGTTAGAAACTGTTGGTAGCCTGCTTCTATCAGCGTTTGTAAGACTTCAGCATACGCTGGCGATACACCGCGCACGAGGCTGGCACCGCCGGCAATAGGGGTTGTCGCTACGCCATCGCTGTAGACGCCATAGCGAGCCAGGGTTTTTTCAAAGCTGGGAATAAGCCCAAAAATGCCGATGGAGCCGGTCACCGTGGTTGGCGATGCCCAAATTTCGTCGGCTGTTGCCGAAATCCAGTAACCGCCTGAGGCAGCGACCGATCCCATGGACGCGACTACTGGAATGCCGGCCGCCTGGGCTGCCTGCAGTTCGCTGCGAATAATCTCTGAGGCCGTTTTGCTGCCGCCACCCGAATCGACGCGCAGCACAATGGCTTTAACATGCTTATCCAAACGCGCTTCTCTGATCAGTTCGGTCAGCGATTCGCTGCCAATTTCACCAGGGGGCGCTTCGCCGTCAAGGATAGTGCCCACCGCAGTAATAACCGCTATCTTGCCGGCTTTGTGCAGCACCGGCAATCTCGCAGCACGCAAATAGTTCTTGTAGGGGACGCCGCGATAGTCGTTATTTTCTTTATCCTCGCCAGCCAATTCGATGAGATAGCTACGCCGTTCGGAGTCGCTAACCAGGCGATCGACCAGACCTTTCTCCAGCGACAAGCGCGCGAGGTTGCCGTCTACCAAATGAATTTGTCTGGGCGCGTTGTGCAGCATAGCGTCGACACTGCCTTTATCCATGCCCCGTGCTGTCTCAACCTCGCCGGTATAGGCATCCCACCACGTATTCATAATCGCCAGCCGCGCCTCTCGATCTTCTTTTGACATGCTGTCACGAAAGAAGGGTTCAGCGGCAGACTTGTACTTACCTACCTTAAATAAGTTCACTGACACATCGGTGTTTTCCAGCAAGGTCTTGAAGTATGTGCGATACATGCCGAAGCCTTCGGGTACGGCGATACCCTCCGGGTTTAACAGCACTTCGTCGGCCTGGACTGCTAAAAACAGCGCTGACTGACTGTAGTTGTTAGCAACCGCAATCACTTTCTTGCCACTGGTTTTAAACTCGGCTATGGCACTGGCAATTCTCTCCAGCTTTGGCAGCAGTGCATTTTCCAGCTTCTCCAGCTCAAGGACGACCAGTGCAATTTTGTCGTCATCCTTCGCCAGCGCCAGCGCGTCAACAATGTCTTTGACCAGCGCCTGCTGGGGTACGTCGCTGCCCTGCAGTAAGGCGGCAGCGCCCATCGTGGTCTGTTGCTCTACTAATGTGCCTGCGGGGTTGAGCACCAGCGCGCTACCTGCGGGTATTACCAGACCCCTCTGGCCAACAAATGTGACGACCACCAACAGGATAATCAGCAGGGCAATGCAGCCGAATACAATCGTGTTGATTGCTTTTAGCGAAGCCCACAAAAAACGGAAGAATCTGGCGACAATGCCGCGTTTGTTGGAAGAATCAGTGTTCATAGCAAATCCGGTAGTTACAAGTAATTTTGCGGCAAGAGGCGGCGGGTTTTGCAATAGTGATCATTCCATCCCCGCCCTACATTTCGTGCTGCATATGTTTATGTTGAGAGTGCTCGTCGCCAGCCATTGCCATGTGGCGCAGGGGCGCAATAACGGTCCATAGCCCAAAGGCAATTAATAGCAGTCCGATCACAACACGCACACTTTTCTCGCGCAGCTTGCGCATTAACGCCTGCCCGGTGATGCCACTAGCGACCATCGCTGGTAACGTGCCCAAGCCAAAAGTAGCCATTAGCAGTGCCGAGCGCAGTGGGTCAGCAGTTGCCAATGACCAGCCCAACACGGAATAGACCAGGCCGCAGGGTAAAAAACCCCACAATAAACCCAGCAGTATTTTATTGCCATAACCCGTGCGCGTGGTAAATTTTGTGAACACAGGTTTGATCGGGTTCCATATGTGCGCGCCGACGCGTTCAAGCGCCGTCAGCCCCATCCACCATTGGTTTATATACAGCCCCATGGCGACCAATAGCAGGCCGGCGAGTATGCGCAGCCAGGGCCCAATAGCCGGCGAAAGCTGCACAACGCCCTGACCAAGCAGGCCAATAGTGCCACCCATGAGGGAGTAGGTTAACACTCTGCCGCCGTTGAAAAGCAGCACGTTGACCACTCGATGTTGTCCTTGCGACACGCCAATCGCGGTGGCAATACCGCCGCACATGCCAAGGCAATGCACGTTGCCGAGCAGGCCGACGGTAAACGCCGCCATAAATGTTACGCTTTCAGGCATCAGATTCGGGTTTTTCCGCGTCGTCAGCAGCGGGGGACTTACGCGGCAGATCGTCATCAAACAGAATGCTCTGCGCGGCGCTGTCGAGATCGTCGAACTGCTTGTTGTCGACTGCCCAGAAAAATAGCTTAACGGCGATACCTACGAACAGCAGTGCAATAGGAATTAGGATAAATAGACTTTCCATTAGTTGCTCCTAACAGTCGTTGGGTGCGCCGTGCGCACGTTTACCTTCAGTCGTAGGGTAACTGGAGTTGTCATATCACTGAGTCTCATCAGGCTTGGTTGGCGAGAGGGGTGGCGTGCTCGCGTCGAGGCCATAAACGCAGCGAATTGAGGATCACGAAAATAGAGCTGGCCGACATACCGATGGCTGCCATCCACGGCGGCACAAAACCCAGCGCCGCCAATGGAACGGCGCTGGCGTTGTATAGCAGCGCCCACAGCAAGTTTTGGCGAATGGTTTTGTTGGTGCGACCGGCCATGGCGAAGACATCGGGCAGCATCGCAAGTGAGGGGGTCAGCAGCACACAGTCGGCACTGGTTTTGGCGAGATCGGAAGCATCCAGCATAGCCAGCGACACATCAGCCGCTGCCAGCACGGGGATATCGTTAATGCCGTCACCTACCATCATCACCTTCGCCTGCGCCTTGTCGTTGCCCCCGGCCTGCAATTTTTGCACATACGCCAGCTTGTCTTGCGGCTGTGCCCCTTCGACCACGTTGTCTATGCCGAGCTGGGCGGCAACATCGGCAGCCGCACCTGAGGCGTCGCCGCTCAGCAAGTGTACGCTAAGATTTTTGGCTTGCAATTGCCTGATCATGGCGGCCGCATCCGGCCTGAGTTTATCGTGCAATCTAAAGCGCGCGACCAGACCTTGCTCGGTCGCCAGCAGTATTGCATTCTGTGTGCTCTGTGTGCTCTGTGGCGTCTCTGGCACCGTCGCGCCAGTCATGGCGGCGACGTAGCTGACGCCGCCAAGCCGATACCGCTTGCCAGCGATAACGCCTTGCACCCCTTGGCCGGTTGCGCTGTGCAAGGCTGCAACCGGTAAGCCGGAATCATAGCCCGCAAAGGCGTGGGCGATAGGGTGACTGGAACCACGCTCCAGCGCGGCGGCGATAGCAAAACACTGCTGCTCGTCCAACTCACCGACAACTTCAACCGCGTCGATGCGGAAATCCCCTTGGGTTAAGGTGCCGGTCTTATCAAAAATAACGTGTGCCAGCTGGGGCAAGGCTTCCCATACCGTGCGCCGTGTGACCAGTAAACCACGTTGCCGTAACGAATTAGTAGCGGCGGTAATGGCGGTAGGCGTAGCCAGTGACAGAGCGCAGGGGCAGCTTACGACCAGCACCGATAAGGTAATTGTCAGCGCAAGGTCTGGCTGGGTAAAATGCCAGAATACCCACACCATGCTGGCGATAGACAGCAACACCAGCACAAACCACAGCGAGATCCGCTGCGCCAATTCCTCTACCCTGGGTTTCTCATCCTGCGCGCGGTCTAACAGTTGCTTTATGCGACTGATACGCATGTCTTTGCCAGTGGCTTCGACGCGAATCGTCAATGGGTTTTCGCCGTTGATGGTACCGGCCGACACCGAGTCGCCATGCTGCTTGGTGATCGGCATAAATTCGCCGGTTAAGGCGGCTTCATTGACATTGCTCGCGCCTGACATAACGCTGCCGTCGGCAGGGATGGCCTGGCCAGACTTGACCAGCAATATGTCGCCACAGCTTATGCTGGTAGCCGGTATCGCCTCCCAGGTTTCGTCTGGCCTGGCGCGCAGCACGGTCGCAGGCAGTAGCGATAACACATCGGCAGTCACCCGACCGCTGCGGTGCCTGGCGCGCATTTCCAAATAGCGGCCGCAAAGTAGAAAAAAAGTGAACATGCTGACTGAATCGAAGTACACCTCGCCACTACCGGTGACAGTAGCGTACACGCTGGCAGTATAGGCAAGTCCGATAGCGATGGCGATCGGCAGGTCCATACCTGGGCTGCGTGTTTGCACGCTACGCCAGGCGCCGCTAAAGAAGGGTCGAGCGGCGTAAAACACAATCACGGTCGCGACTAACAGGCTGACCCAGCGTAGCAGGCTGCGATACTCAACGGCGATATTTTCGCCGGCGGAATAAAGCCCAATGGCAAACATGCCGACTTGCATCATGCCGATGCCGGCCACCGCCAAACGTCGCAGCGCCTGCCGCTGCTCGGCGTCGCGCAGCTGTTCCAGACGGCTGTGGGTAAACGGCTGCGCCGCGTAGCCAATAGCGGCAATCGCGGCGCAGATTTCGCTTAGCTTGAGCTGCTCAGGGTTCCAGCAAATACTCGCCTGCTGCTCGCTTAAGCTAACTCTTACCGCACTCACGGCGGGTAACTGCCGCAGATAGTGTTCAATCAACCACACGCAGGCGGCGCAGTGAATGCCGCCAATCAGCAGCTGCACGCTGCTGCTGCCGTCTTTTTCTTCGCTAACGAAAGACTGTTGGAACGCGGGCGTATCGAAGGCCGCGAATTCGTGCGCGGCTTCGGGGCGTTCGCTATTCTCGGTACGGTATTGATAATATTGTGCGAAGCCGCCAGCGCTGATGACTTCGGCCACGGCCTGGCAGGCGGGACAACACATAGCGCGCGCGCTGCCATCAATATTGACTTCATAGCGCCGCCCACCCGGCACCGGCAGGCCGCAGTGATAGCAAGAGACCTCGCGGCGCATGTCCATATTACTCGCCGCTAAGTAGGGTCGTTAATTTGTTATTATCGATTTGTACGGCTTTTTTCAGCAGCCATTTTTGCTCGCCGGTGGCACCTAACTGCAGGTGCCAGCGGCCTCGGGGTGATTGCTTCAGTTCGCCAATATACAGCCCGTTGCCGGCGGCATGCAGCATTACGGCAAAATCAAACTTTTCGGCGTTGGGGTGAACAAACAGAAGTTTGATTTCTTCAGGCGGGCGCTCGAAATCGCCCTCCAGTTTGACCGAAATATCGGTGGTCGCTGTGTCGGCATGCAGTTCGGCGCGCACTCCCAGCGTGGTTGCCAGTCGCTGCGAGTCCATGTCGCGACTGACGCTAAAGCCTTCGCGGTGAAAGTCGTCCTTCACGACGCTGTCCGGATTTTTCAGCGCGATGCCAAGCGTCACAAACGAGGCTACGACAACGCTACCCGGCAAGCCGATAAGAACCCAGGGCCAGAACTGGCGGTACCAGGGCGGTATGGCTGCTTCGTCAGCGCTCATCTAATGCCACTCGGTCCGATAAAACGACTCTCAGAAGTTGCCAGCATACTATTATCGTCCTCGGCGACCACGCTGAACTCTATGTCATTGTTTGGCGCTTTAAGTAGGAAGGGGTCTATCTCAAGGCGTAATGGCACTTCGTCTACATCGCCTGAAGCGACGGTAACCGAGGTCGGGCCGTTGATTTTCATACCGTCGAGCCCGCTGACTGTAATGCTGTAAGTGTGCGTAATATTATCCATATTGGCTACTTCCAGGCTGTATGTATTTTCAATCAAGCCCTCGGTAGTTTGCGTGAATAATTTATCGCGATCGCGAATCACATCCAGCTCCAGCGGTACGCGGCTATAGACTGTGAAGGCAAAAGTGGCCACCATGATGCCTAAAGCAGCGGCATAGCCAAGCAGGCGCGGCCGAAACGTTTTGCTTTTTCCACCTTCTAGATTAGTCTCGGTGGTATAGCTGATGAGTCCACGCTCGTAGCCCATTTGGTCCATGATGGAATTGCAGCTATCGATACACAGCGCGCAATTTATGCACTCGTACTGCAGTCCGTCGCGAATGTCTATGCCGGTGGGGCAAACCTGCACGCACAAATAGCAGTCTATGCAATCACCCAGCCCCAGCGCTTTGTGATCCGCACCGCGTTTGCGCGCCCCGCGCGGTTCGCCCCGGCCTGGATCGTAAGACACGATCAAGGTGTCTTTGTCGAACATGACCGATTGGAAGCGGGCATAGGGGCACATATACAAGCACACTTGTTCGCGCATCCAGCCGGCGTTAATATAGGTTGCCAGGGTGAAAAATGTCATCCAGGCAAATTCCGTGAGGCCGAGCTGAAATGTGAAAGTATTGGGCAGCAATTCGCGGACCGGCGAAAAATAGCCTATAAACGTAAACCCGGTTAGAAACGCAACACCGAACCACAAAATATGTTTGGCGGACTTACGTAAAACTTTTTCTTTACTCCATGGGGCCTTATCCAGCTTGATACGCTGGTTGCGGCTGCCCTCGGTGACTTGTTCCGCCCACATAAATATCGACGTCCATACGGTTTGCGGGCAGGTATAGCCGCACCACACGCGGCCCAGCCAGACCGTGACGGCGAACAGCGCAAACGCAGCGATAATCAGCAAAAATGCCAGCAGGGGAAAATCCTGCGGCCAAAAGGTAAGGCCGAAAATGTGAAATTGACGGCCAGGTAAATCGAACCATACCGCTTGCCTACCGTCCCAACTCAGCCAAGGTAGCAGGAAGTAGCCCAGCAGCAGCGGCCAACCGGTAAGCAGGCGCAAACGCTGGAAAAAGCCCTCGATTTTGCGCGTGTAAATTTTTTCGCGCCGTTGATAGAGGTCCATCTCGGCGACTTCAGCCGGCGCTACTTCTATGACAGGAATTTTTTCAGGAATTTTTTCGTTCATAATGTGCGCTCGTTCGCGACTAAAGTCGCTCCTACATTGCACCGAATGACTTGTAGGAGCGACTTTAGTCGCGAAATGGAGACTCGGTTAATTCACTGCACTACTGCGTGAGAGAGTCAGTCAGCGAATTAATGAAAATCAGCCCTGATTTGACAGGCTGTAGACGTAAGCGTTCAGTAGATGAATTTTGTCTTCACTCAATACTTTCTTAAACGCGGGCATCTTGCCGTTGCGGCCATTACGCAGCGTTTGTTTGATCATCAACGGCGAGCCGCCATACAGCCAGATGTTGTCGGTTAAATTAGGCGCGCCAAGGGCTTGATTGCCGGTGCCATCGGCAGAGTGGCAGGCAACGCAAAGCGTTTGAAAATGTTTCTCGCCGGATTTTACCAGCTCCGGATCGGCCTCACGGCCACTTAACGAGATTACATAGGCAGTGACTTCGTTAATACCGTGGTCTCTCAGCGTGTCTTGCCAGGGTGGCATTGCCGCGTTACGGCCATTCAGCAGGGTCTGCTGAATTTGTTCTGGTTCACCGCCATACAACCAGTCGGCGTCTGTCAGGTTGGGAAAGCCCATCGCCCCTTTGGCATCTGTACCGTGACACTGTGAGCAGTTATTGGCGAAAATGCGGCGCCCCATTTTCAGGGCTTCCGGTTTTTGTGTCACTTCCGGGACCGACATGGCGGCGTACTTGGCAAATAATGGGCCATATTTCGCTTCAGCTTTTGCTACATCTTTTTCCAGCTGGTTCTCCTGCGTCCAGCCGAGCAGACCCGGAAAGTTGCCCAGGCCGGGATACATTAGCAAGTAACCTAGCGCGAACACGATGGAGATAACAAACATATACATCCACCAGGCCGGCATGGGGTTGTCGTATTCATCGATACCATCGTAGGCGTGGCCGGTGGTGTTGTCCTTATTGCCGCCGGTTTTACGGTTTGCAAATAGCAGCCAGGTAATAGCCGCAATACTAAACAAGGTCAAAAATATGATCCAAGCGCTCCAAAACGTCGACATTATTTTCGCTCCTCGCTATGTTCCGGTTGATCTAGCTCGTCAGCAAAGGGTAGCTGCGCAGCCTCGTCAAAATCTTTTTTACGCTTGCCGCTGTAAGCCCAGATAACGATGCTTATAAAAGCCACCATCACGAAAATGGTGCCTATACCGCTCAATGCTTCTAAAGTCATCTGCTGTCACCGTCCGCTTAACACAGTACCAAGCTGCTGCAGATAGGCAATCAGCGCGTCTATTTCCAGTTTGCCGGCGACAGCTTCCTTGGCACCCTCCATGTCTTCTTCGGTGTAGGGAACGCCGAGTTTCTTCAGCGTCGCCATTTTTTTAGCCGTATATTTGCCGTCCAGCGTGTTGTCGAATAGCCAGGGAAAGTTCGGCATGTTGGACTCAGGCACGACGTCGCGCGGATTATTCATGTGTACGCGGTGCCAATCGTCGGAGTAACGCCCACCCACGCGCGCCAGATCAGGGCCTGTGCGCTTGGAGCCCCACAGAAAAGGGTGATCGTACACCGATTCGCCAGCTAGCGAGTAGGGTCCGTAACGCTCGACCTCGGAGCGCAGTGAGCGGATCATTTGCGAATGACAGACGTGGCAGCCATCGCGAATATAAATATCGCGGCCTTCCAGCTCCAGCGCGGTCCACGGCGTCAGCCCTTCGATCGGCTCGGTAACCGACTTTTGAAAGAACAGGGGCACCAATTGTGTGAGGCCACCAAAGCTGATGGCTATCACCACAAAGACGATCATAATACCGATGTTTTTTTCTATAAATTCGTGGTTCATCGACATAGCGGAATCCTCAGGCTGGCTGCGTGTCGCCGGCTACCGCCGCCGGTAAACGTACGGGTCTGGCAGTTTTCCATAGGTTGTAGGCCATCAACAACATGCCGACCAGGAACATGGAGCCGCCGATGGCTCGTACCATGTAGCCGGGGTAGCTGGCTTCAACCGATTGCACAAAGCTGTAGGTCAGGGTGCCGTCGGCATTGTAGGCGCGCCACATCAGGCCTTGCAGAATGCCGTTCACCCACAGGGCAGCGACGTACAGCACCGTGCCGATGGTCGCCAGCCAGAAATGAATGTTGACCAAGCGCATGCTGTACAGCTTCGGCTTATTAAACACCAGCGGCATGAGGTGATACATGGAGCCGATTGTGATCATCGCAACCCAACCCAGCGCGCCAGAGTGTACGTGGCCAATGGTCCAGTCGGTGTAGTGTGATAGGGAGTTCACCGTTTTGATTGCCATCATTGGGCCTTCGAAGGTGGACATGCCGTAGAACGACAGCGACACCACCAGGAAGCGCAGAATGGGATCGGTGCGCAGCTTATGCCAGGCACCCGACAGCGTCATCATGCCATTGATCATGCCTCCCCACGATGGTGCCAGCAGAATCAGCGACATAGCCATGCCCAGCGATTGGGTCCAGTCGGGCAGGGCGGTGTACATCAAGTGGTGCGGGCCGGCCCACATATAAATGGAAATGAGTGCCCAAAAGTGCACGATAGACAGGCGATACGAATACACCGGCCGCTGTGCTTGTTTTGGCACGAAGTAATACATCATGCCGAGGAAGCCGGCGGTCAGGAAAAAGCCGACGGCGTTGTGCCCGTACCACCATTGCACCATGGCATCGACCGCGCCGGAGTACGCAGAGTACGACTTGCCCAGGCTGACCGGCAGCGCCGCGCTATTGACGATATGCAACACCGCGACGGTAAGAATAAACCCGCCGTAAAACCAGTTGGCCACATAGATGTGACTGGTTTTGCGCTTCATGATAGTGCCAAAGAAGACAACGGCATATAAAACCCAGACGATTCCCAGCAGAATATCGATAGGCCATTCCAGCTCGGCGTATTCCTTGGTGCTGGTCAAACCCATCGGTAGCGTGATGGCCGCCAGCACAATGACCAGATTCCAGCCCCAAAATACTACGTCGGCCAGCTTGTCGGAGATTAGCCTGGCCTGGCAGGTGCGCTGCACAACATAAAATGACGTGCCCATCAGCGCGCAGCCGCCAAACGCAAAAATCACCGCGTTGGTGTGCAGCGGCCGCAGGCGACTAAAAGTAAGCCACGACGTATCGAAATTCAGTTCGGGGAAAACCAGTTGGAAGGCAATGAGCACGCCAACCGCCATGCCTACTACACCCCAGACCACTGTCGCCACTACAAACTTGCGCACAACATTATAGTTGTAGGGGTACTTAACGCGATCTGAATAATCTTCCTGGGTGAGCTGTTGGGAGGCTGTACTCATCGTAGATATCCATTAACAAGTTGACGATGTTATAACCGCAAAGATACAACATTTACTGCATGCATTTAAACCCGTGCATGTGATTAAAATAAACTATTTCAGTTTTAGTAACGCTCATGTTTCTCGTAGCAACCGTTTACGTTTGCAGGGGTACGATATCCTCTAGTTCCGAAACGCGCAACAGCCCGACCATGCCTGCCGGCAAGTTGGCGAATACAATTTCTTTCTTCGCCTCACGTGCAGTGCGCAGTAGCGCGAGCATCAGCGCCACCCCGGCGCTGGATCCGAAGGTAACTTCGGACAAGTCGACTTTGTAGTGGCTGTGTTCATGTGCCAGCGCTTCGCTGGCCTGCAGCTCCAGTTCGGCTACCGTTTCGGATGTGAGCCGGCCCGACAACGCCAGATTGCCATCCCCGTGATCAACCAGTTGTGCCACGGATCAGACGCCTTGTTTCGTTTCATGTTTTTGCTCGACTTCCTTCGCGGCAGCCTCAGAAGACCAATTGTCTATCACCTTGTCGAGGTCACCGTTATATTTGCGTGCCTCGCTGGCGAACTGCGACCGAAATACCTTGCCTAAATTGATAGCCTCGATGGTGACGTTGCGTACCTTCCAGTCGCCGTCACGATCACGGCGCATTTTGTATTGCACAGTGTAAGGCTGGGGGCCATCGCTATAGATGAGTTGGTCGATTATCGCGCTGTCGCCCTCATCCGTACTAGCGGGTTTCACCACTTCAATGCGTTCGCCGCTAAAATTCAGCAAGCCCTTCGCATAGGTTTCCACCAGGCCGGTATGAAACTTATCCACGAAGCGTTCAACCTGTGCTTCCAGCTTTTGTTTGCCGGCGTCGTCGAGTGCGCGCATGGCACGCTTGCTGGCGTACACTCCCATCACGCTGCGCGAGAAACTGTAGAAGTCGGTTACCTCGGTTAAGATTGTGTCTATACGCTTGTAGAAGCGCTCAGGATCATCGTCGAAATAAGTTTTAGCTTGTTTAATTTCAGTCAACACACGCTCGGTTGTGTTGTTAATGATGGTGTACGGTTCGCCATGTTCGTTGTCGGCAGCGATTGTGGCGGCTGCGCCAAACAGGAGAGTTAAATACAGTGCTACTGCTGAATACCATTGGGTTCGCATAATCTACCTATGAGTTTGTATTGTTAACTGGAGATGCCCTACTTACCGCCAAAATTTGCAACGACTTTACCGATAAGATCTTCCAGCACCAGCGCAGATTGCGTGTCGGTAATCTCATCGCCATCGTGTAATTCTTCCATAGCCCCGCCGGCGCTGAGACTGATAAATTTATCCCCCAGCAGGCCGGCCGTTTGAATGGCGGCGATGCTGTCTTCCGGGAACAAGCCAACATCTTCGTAAATGTCCAGGTCGACCTGGGCGCGCAGCGTGACCGGGTCCAGCCCTACGCTCACGACGCGGCCAACTTCCACCCCCGACACTGTCACCTTGGCGCGCGCGCGCAGGTCGGCGACGTTATCGAATTTAGCCGTCAGGCGATACGTTGGTCTTGCGCCGTCTAGTGACAAGCCGCTAACCTTAAACGCCAGCGCGGTTAAAGCGAGCACGGCAGCGACCATAAACAGGCCTACGCTGACTTCAACTGTGCGCGTCGATACCATTAGAACTCTCCAAACATTATTGCGGTAAGAATCAGGTCAAGACCCAAAATAGCGAGCGACGAATAGACCACCGTGCGCGTTGTCGCGCTGGCAATACCCTGCGGATTGGGATCTGCATCGTAGCCCTGATAGACGGCTATCCACGCAGCGAGAGCGCCGAACACGAACGACTTAATGATGCCATTAACCACATCCTCACCGAAGCTAACGGCCTCTGTGGTATTGGTCCAATATGAGCCGCCGTCAACGCCCAGCAAGTCTATGGCAACCCAGGCACCGCCATAAATAGCCACCGTGTTAAATATCAGTGCCAGTATCGGCATGCTGTAAAAGCCGGCCCAAAATCGCGGGCTAACCACGCGGCGTATGGGGTCGACGCCAATCATCTCCAGCGACGACAGCTGCTCGGTGGCGCGCATCAAGCCGATCTCGGCAGTGATGGCTGACCCCGCGCGACCGGCAAACAGCAGGCCGGTCACTACCGGGCCTAGCTCGCGTAGCATAGACAGTGCCACCAAAGTGCCTAACGCATCGGTTGTGCCGAAGCGGGCCAGGTTGGAATAGCCCTGTAATGCCATCACCATACCGATAAACAGCCCCGACACGACAATAATCAGCAGCGACAGCAGGCCGACATTAAATAGTTGCCGTAGCAGCAGCGGGAAAGCCTGCCGAGGCCTGGGTATGGCGAACAAAATCCGTGCTAGAAAAAGCGTGGCGCGGCCTGTGGACTCGAAAATATCCAGGCCATAGCGGCCGATGGTTTGCAGTCTGTCTAACATCAGGATTGCATCAACTCCTGGGCATAGTCGGGGGCAGGGTAATGAAATGGTACCGGGCCGTCGGGCAGGCCCTGCATAAACTGGCATACGCGTGGCGACTTATCGGCACGCAGATCGTCGGGCGTACCATGCGCAACCACCTGGGTATCGGCCACCAGATACATATAGTCGGCAATGCTGGTGGCGACCTCAATATCGTGCGACACGATGACGCTGGTAATATCCAGCGAGTCGTTAAGCAGGCGAATCAGGCGCACTAAAACCCCTTTCGAAATAGGGTCCTGGCCGGCAAAAGGTTCGTCATACATAATAATGTTCGGGTCGAATGCAATGGCTCGCGCCAATGCGGCACGCCGCTGCATGCCGCCCGAAAGCTCGTGCGGCATCAAATGGTGTGCGCCGCGCAGTCCAACCGCCTGTAGCTTCATCAGCACAATGTCGCGTAGCATGGGTTCCGGCAATTGGGTATGCACTCGCAGCGGGAAGGCGACGTTTTCAAATACGCTGAGATCGGTAAATAACGCGCCGCTTTGGAACAGCATGCCCATGCGGGTGCGTAATTCGAGTAGCTCGCTGCGGCTTAATTCGGCGATGTCGCGGCCATCAACATGCACGCTGCCCTTGTTTGCTTTCACCTGGCCACCGATAAGTCGCAGCAATGTGGTCTTACCCGAGCCGCTGGGTCCAAAAATAACGCTGACCTTGCCGCGCTGAATATTAATATTCACTGCGTCGTATATCTTGCGGTCGCCATAAGAAAAATGGACATCGCGTAATTCAACGAAGTTGGCGTTGGCATCGTTCATGGCGTTGGCGTCGTTCATACAGGCGATAGTAATAGCGTTAAAGGTGACAGTGTTAGCAGAAACAAGTCGTTATGCGGTCCGAACGCGTAACAAAACAGCGCGGCATTATCGCCTGCATGGATCGGTCTCACAAGCTGGATTAGCCGCCGCGTTGCAATATTGAGAAATTGCAGTCAATATTGATTGCCGACTCGTCGGGCCGGAGCAACTTGTCACCTTTTAATAAAGGTACTAATACCGAACGAGATGCATGAAAATTTGATCGTGATCAAATATGCTCTGCAAGTGCTGACGTAACATTGACGCCATGATGGTATTGCACTTACACAATCCGCTTGAAGCGTGATTGGTAACGAGCAAAGCAAGAGCTAAGCAAGTGCTTAAACGCTTGGGTAAGTCAGTCAACGCAGCCGCGTGGGTACGGTGGTCAGGAAAGCGGCAGGCGCTAGGTGTCTGTTATCAACAAAGTTTGTCCAGCGAGAAACGGAGCTTTATCGTTGACAGCCCTACGTTAAGTAGAGGTCATGGAGCAGGATTCTTCACGCAGGGATAGATAAAGGAATCGCGAATTAGGGAGTTAGTTTGCACTTAGATGCAATCCATTTAATTCAAAGTTATCAACAGGAGTAAACTGGATGAAAAATCCACTTTCAACTTACAAACGATGTACCATCGCAGGTTTATGCGCAACGGGAATGCTGTTTTCCGTGGCCAGTCAGGCGATTCTGATTGACGATTTTAATGTTGCAACGCCATCGATAGTAACTTCTGAGGGCGGAGTAGCGACCGGAACTAGCATAATCGATGGCGGTAATACCGTGATGGGTGGAGCACCCGGTTGGAATCGCACCCTGGTTGCCAACCTGACGTCCGGCGACGCATGGTTAACCGAGGTCTGCAACGATTGCCAGGGCTCGCACGCCAGTGCTGGCACCGGTGGCGACTCAACCGGGACCAGCACCTTTATCTATAGAGGTGGCACGGTTGACATGAGCAATGAACTGACGCTGTCGTTCGACTGGGGTGCTGATCAAGCCGGCTCGTCGGTGAACGTTATATTTTCCGACGGTACTACTACGGAAACGGTAGCCAGTTGGGGTGGCCTTGCAGCAACCGGTGGCTCGGCACCAGTGGATCTGGTGGCCCAGGGCGCGATGAACATCAACTTCGGTGGACTCGATGCCACGGCGATTAACGAAGTACAATTTGTCGTCAATGGTGTTTCGAATCTGAATTCGATTATTGACAACATCGAAACCTCGCCTGTGCCGCTGCCGGCTGCAGCGTACCTCTTTGGTACCGCTGTGCTGGGACTGGTTGGCATATCGCGTCGCAGGAAAGCCGCGAAAGCATAAGCTGCTTATCAGACTTCTCCTTGACTCCTCTCGCGCAAGCGGGAGGAGTTTTTTTACGCCTGCTGATTGCGAAGGGTGCGCTTTCTTAAGGGTCTAGCATCGTTTTTGTCCAGGCGTCGCCGTCTTTGCTGTAGCGCACCCTATCCTTCATATGCCGCCAACCCGTGTGCCAGAACTCTATACGCGTGGGCAGTACTCTATAGCCGGCCCAATGCTCAGGCATCGGCACGCGTTCGTCACTAAAAGTTTCCTGCACTTGCTCCAAGCGTGAGGCTAGCGCGTCTGTGCCTGCTGATTGTTGCGACTGCTTGGAGGCCCATGCCGCCAGCTGATTGGCGCGACTTCTTTTTGACCAGATCTTATTCGCCTCAGCGTCACTTTCTTGTTGAGCTACTCCATCAATAGTCACCTGTAAGCTCATGGACGGCCAGAAAAAGCAACAACCCACGTGTGGATTGTTCGCCAGGTGTATGCCTTTGCCACTCTGCGTATTCACGAAGAAAAGCAAACCGAATTCATTAATATTGGCCAGCAGCATTGATCTTACCGACGGCTTGCCGCTGGCATCCACCGTCGCCAGCGACATAATGTACGGCTCCGGTACGCCGTTTTCGCGCGCCTCCTGCAGTGTAAAACTCAGTTTTTGCAGTGCCTCCGCAAGTAGTGCTGCTGATTGGCTATTGGTCATGATGCCCACTCCTCAATGCTACGAGGACTAAATGATAGCGTGTATTCGACGTGAATCATTGATAACAATCAAACGCCTAATCATTCGCTGGAATTTTACCGCCGCCACAGCCATTCCCACTTGTTTCTTCGGCAAATAAACCAGATCATACTGCTCACGATAATCTATTCTCTGGATCGTAAAATGCGTTACCCCACAGTAAAGCAGCTACGCTATTTTTTGCAGCTTGTTGAACGTGAGCATTTTGGCCATGCCGCCGCAGATTGCCATGTGTCGCAATCTGCTTTCAGCAGCGCGATCAAACAGCTTGAGGAAACACTCGGTGTAAGTTTGGTTGATCGCACCAATAAATCGGTCACGATCACCCGCATGGGTACGCAAATTGCTAAACAGGCGGCTTTTTGCGTTAAGAGTATTGAAGAACTGGTATTAATGGCGAATACGGAAAAGCAACCGCTGGCCGGGAAGCTGCATATTGGCATTATTCCAACGATTGCACCGTTCGTGCTGCCACGCTTGCTGCCGCTGTTGATGCAGCAACATCCAAAACTGGAGCTGAATGTTACCGAGGACCTGACCGAAGATATTTACCACAAGCTGATGCTCGGCCAGCTGGACGTACTGTTACTCGCCTTGCCCTACGAATTAGCCAATACACAAACCCTCACCCTGTTTGCGGATGACTTCTATCTCGCCTGCAACAACAAAACCAGATTTGTCAGCGACCCGAAAAAATATTCACTCAGCAAAATAAAAAATGAGGCAATTGTGTTATTGCAAGACGGGCACTGCCTGACCGAGCATGCCATCGATGCCTGCCACCTGAAACGCAGTGAAAAAATCAGCCATATCTCGCCGTCGACCCTGCAAACCCTGGTGCAAATGATTCACAGCGACCTCGGCGTTTCGTTTCTGCCAGCGCTTGCCATTGAGAGCAATATGTTAAAAAACACTGATATCAATGTGTACAAACTGGCCAAGCGCGCCTATCGCGAAATTGGGCTGGCGTGGCGCAAGGGCAGCGGTCGTGAGGCTGAATTCGGCTTGCTGGGCCAACGTGTATGTGAGGCGATGCAGAAGTAGAGCGACTTCGGAAGGGGGGCTTAAGCAGCAGGTTGCACTACACTGAGCGCCCACCGGCCACGATATGCCGATACGCGAGACTCGCCTGGCTAGTCAAAAATGCTCGCTGGCACCATCCAGCCGTTTCATGATTGCGTCAACAGCGCGCGACAATTGCGCAGCATAGTGTCTACATAGAACGCCTGCGACCACTGGCAATCGCGCGTCAATACTTCCCAATTGCGAACCGACAACGTTGCCCACATTAAATCGGTAGCCTCGTCAGCGGTGAGAAACGCGGTAAGACTTCCATCGGCAGCGAGTGCATCGATTGCTGCCGCGCAACCCTCTTTCATATCCTGCATGCGCTGGTCCCACACGGCTGCGGCCACTTCATCTGTTTCTCTCATTGCCAGCAGCGCTTTAGCCAAACCGTAGATCTCTGGAATGTAATTCGCCCATGCAGACACGAAAGCATCGAGTCGTGCAATGCCGCTGGTGGCTTCGCGGCTCGGCGCGAGGCGGGATTCTACCTGCTTAATTTCATCGAGATACTGCGTTGCCGCCATTAACAGCTCGGCACGAGTTGCAAAATGTAGATACAGAGCCTGCCGCGTAATGCCGGCAGCGCTGGCAATATCGGTCATACGCACACCGTTGCCTGCACCTGCCTCATGCAAATTAAGCGTGGCTTGCAGGATGCGTTTACGGGTTTGTTCGGATCGGCTTGACATGACGTCAAGTTAGCGCTAAATTGCACCATAGTCAATTGACACTGTGTCAAGTTTTGCTAGCCATTGAAGAAAAACGAAGCAAATTGGAGATAGAACTTATGATTTTTATAGCAAGCAGCCTGTCCGCATTCGCCTGCGCCGTGATCGCAGGCGTTTTTCTGGCATTCTCGGACTTCGTCATGCGCTCGCTTGATCGTACCAGCGATGGCAGCGGCATTGAGGCCATGCAGATCATCAATCGTGAGGTGTTGCGTACCATCTTCATGGTGCTGCTAATCGGCATGGCGATTACTGCACCCGTGCTAGCGCTGTTCGCCTATCACACACAGCCGGGACCGCCAGCAATGGCAATTATTATTGCCAGTGCCATTTACACGTTCGGTGTTTTCGGCGTCACGCTTGGCTTTAATGTCCCAAAAAACCAGCGGCTGGACAAACTAACAGTGCCTGGCGCGACGGCAGAAAATTACTGGAAGCAGGAGTTTTATCCGAACTGGACTGTTTGGAACCACGTTCGCACGGCGGCGTCAGCTTTGGCGGCTATCGGCTTTTTTATAGGTGCGATTTTGACAACGCCATTTACACCCCTCATCTAAACGCAGTGTCTTGTTAGGAGAAACTTATGAAAAACCGACTATTCGTTTATGTAACGTTGTTAATAACCGGTCTGGTTGCGCTGGCAATTGGCGCAGGCATTCTGATCGATCCTCGAGAGTTCCACGCGACTCTTGGCATTGTGGTTGACGAGCAAGCCTCGCTCACAAACGAAATGCGCGCAGCCGGCGGGGCGATTTTTGCTGTTGGCTTGTTTGCGTTATGCGGCGTTTACTGGCAACAAATAGCGTCAACAGCGCTCGCAGTTTCCGCTCTGATATTCGGCTCCTACGGCGTTGCCAGGTTCTACAGCTTTGCGCTGGATGGCATTCCGAACAGTAAGTTCCTATGGGTTGCGAGCCTGGAGTGTGTTATCGCCGCGCTGTGCTTTGCGGCACTTGCCGTTGTCTGTAATAACAATGATGCGATTATTCAGCGAAAGAAAGGCATCGATAGTTAATGCAGTAGCCAGTGTCTGAACCTTTAACACGCCGGGGATTCTTCCCAAGTCAGGGTTTTGCAATCGAAGTCATCGGCAAGTGCGGGTTTGACGACTTTAAATTACGGTGAGAGATCAAAGTCCCGCGGCACAAACAGACTATGGTGCCGGAGCTGCAGGATATCTTTCATGCACCGTGGACACAGGGGAGAATTCAGGTCTTGCCGTTCAACTAACGGTAGTATCGGGTAGTGAATTGATCGAAAAGACTGGGCAGCCGGCGTGGAACATATCGCGCTGGCGGGATCGCATAACCGTGATCGCTGCCGATAAACAGCAGCATGGGACCAGGTGGACTGGGTCAGGTATTTAATCGCAGTGCTTAGCGCGGGAAGCATCCGAACCTTCCTCGAAAAGAGCCCATCAGTGGTAGTGGGGTTGCCGTCACCCAGGCGCTTCATCAGTGCAACAACCTCTGCCGCGCTGGGGTTATACCGCAGGGCAATCGCTCTATGAAACCAGCCCAGCCAGTACCTTCATAAGGTAGTCGTTATCCCAGCCAGCTCGTAGCCTTTTAGTTTCTAT
>RCMY010000802.1_pt1 | contig 32837 bp, 23 predicted proteins | sample 2041341 | NCBI WGS metagenome assembly RCMY01 (sample SAMN09708234, study PRJNA481090) | Marine sediment metagenome, whole genome shotgun sequencing project. | reverse complement strand
TAAACCAGGGGCGAGACATCCTACAGCTTAGCGGGCGATTTAGACTTTACCGGAGAATTGGGAGGTCTTTTGTGCCAATAGGAGGCCAATATCGATCCGGTAACGTTCATTAATGGCCCAAAAACCGCCGGTGCAAGGCCCATCGTGGCAATCTTGCCCAAGGAATTCGCTATGCCAGAAGCAAGTCCGCCGTTTTGCATACCTACCTCAATGGCGATGGTGCGGGCATCCTGTTCGGACATTTTAAAAAGACGTGCGAACCAATATCCTAAGGTGTAGCCGAAAACATTGTGTATGAGGACCAATAGCATCAAAATTCCTCCGATTTCCAAAAGACTGTCCCTACCGGCGGCAGTGATAATGATAATTATGATACCGATGGCCAACATGGATACCAAGGGCATGGCCTTGTCGAGCCATTTGACCTGAAAGAGCCGGTTGAACAACAATCCCGCCCCGATGGGGATAATAATCATCTTGGTAATGCTCCACATCATATCGAGCACATCGATTTCTACGAATTCCCCGGCCAACAACTTCATCAACAGGGGGGTCAGGAAGGGCGCCAATAGGGTGGCAATGGAAGTTATGGTAATCGAGAGCGCCAAGTTCGCGTTGGCCAGATAGGCCATCACGTTCGAGGCGACCCCGCTGGGCGAACATCCGATCAATACGATACCAGCAGCTATCTCGGGCGGAAGATTACTGAACTTGGCCAACGCAAAACCGACAAAGGGCATGATCAATAACTGTGCGGCAACGCCTATCACAACACCTCTCGGGGTTTTGAAGACCGCGGCGAAATCTTTTAGGCCCATCTGGGTGCCCATGCCGAACATGATGATCTGGATCAGCGGAATGATTAAAATGGTCAGCTTAAAATCCCCGATATAGGTGAAAAGTTCGGGGTAGTACAAGGCTGCCGCTACCCCTGCAAAAATCATGGTGGTAAATACCAGACCGTTCAATGATTTGTATCCGCTAAAACCTAATGCCAATATTGCAAAAAACACCAAAACATATGGACCGGCACTAGCAATATTTCCAGTAAAGACCATACCTAGTATAACGAGTAACAATAAAGCGGCGAGACCTAGGCTCACGGAATACAGGTTGATCTTCTTCATGTTTTGTATGTATCGATTAAAGTTGAAAAAACTTGTTGACGGTAGTTATTTCAATAAAGACAACCTTCTGCAAGAACTTTGCAATTTATACGTCTATTTTGCGGGATACTACCACGTCCGCTTGCTTAATATTTTATCTACTTGTTCCTTTGTCATTGTACCAAGTTCAGGATGCTTTTCAAGCCATTTGACAAAATCATCTTTGATCTTATCCGTCCATTGGCTGTCGATTTCGCCTGTGGTGTATTTTTTAGACTTGACCATTTCGAATCCGAAAATATCTTTGAGTGCAACGAACTCCGCCGTACCCACCACTTGCTCGGCCAGATGGGCGGGGATAAAAAGCACACCTTCTCTTTTGGCCAGCACCAGATCACCGGGCAAGACCATTACTTCTCCTATACGGATCGGTGTATTGAGACCCATAAGTACCTCATCTTCGAGAAATGAAGGGTGAAAATCACGTACGAAAGCATTGAAACCCTCGATTTTACTGATGGCCTCGAGGTCTCTTGCACTGCCGTTGAAAATCACCCCGTTACCGGATTTACTAAAAATCGAGGTCGCCAGAGTGGCACCCATAAGCGTTCCTGCATCGATTTTGCCAAAACTGTCGGCCACATACACATCGCCCTTTTCGAGTTCCTCTATGGGCCAGGAGTTGGTATTGCCTTTTCTACCTTGGGAACTAATGCCCCTTTCCTTAATGTTTTTTTCCACATCGGGGCGGCTGGGCATGAAAAGCGCCGTAAGGGCACGCCCTACGACGGGTACGTCGTCGTGTACCATTTTCCAATTACCCTCGAACTGGTTGGTATAGCCTTGGTTCTCCAAAACGGTCCACGCGTCGTCGATACCGATTTTTTTTGCTCTTTCCAATAGCTCGTCCGGCAGTTTTGGACGGCCGTCATCGAAGCGTTCCCCCTTCCATTCAGAGGTAAGAAAAATCAATTCCTCTTTCGGGATTGTTTGTGAGTGAAGGTTATAGGGCAGAAAAAAATAAAATGCGAATACAAATAAAAAAGTGAACTTATACTTCATTCTATAGAATTGAACGGATTAAAGGATTGTGGTTTATTCTTCAAAACAGTCTCTTAGTCCAAAGCGGCTATACAGTCCATTTCCACTAAAGAATCACCCGGTACGCCCCCATAGGTGGCAACCGTAGTCCTAACAGGAGGGTTCTTGCCAAAACGTCCCCTAAATACCTCGTTCATTCCTTTATAATCGCCCAAATCGGCCAAATAGACATTGACCTTCAATACTTTTTCCATTGAGGAGCCGTGTTTTTCTAGCTCTTTTTGAAGTTCTTGAAGTACGATCTCTGTATGTGCTTTAATTTCAAAAGGGGCTACATGGGCTCCCTTTCCGGCAATATAAAGTGTGTTTCCGTGTTTTACACCTCCCGAGAACAGAGGGATTTCTTGATCGTAAGTTATATCCCCAACGACTTCTTTTTGTACCTTGTCCGGTCTCTTGCCCATGGCGTTGACGGTTCCTATGCCGAAAATAGCTGCCAGTCCCATTCCCATTTTTTTAAACGATGCTCTTCTAGTTGTTCTGCTTTTCATTTTTACTGATGTTTTGATTAAGAGAATATCTGAAAAAATACTACTATATTTTGGTCGTTGAATTTACAGCTTTTTATCTTATAACGATGGGGTTTGCAATCCCGTTAAGGTCGTATACTATCTTTCCGATGGTGAGTTCGCATTCCAATTTTTTATCCCCCTCCATTTTATAACCGGTGTAATCAAAGAAACCGAAGTTACCCTCCCTTACCTCTAGCAAGGTTACATCGGCAGGTGCACCAACGGAAAGATTCCCTAGATTTTCCCTTTTGATGGCTTTTGCAGGATGCCATGTGCTGGCCGCGATGACCTCTTTGAGATCCATGCCCATCAACATAAATTTGGACATGACGTTCAGCATATCCTTCATGGCGTTGTTCATGCTGCCGGTATGAAGATCCGTGCTGATCGTGTTGGGATAAAAACCTTCTTTCACTGCGGGAATGGCCTGGGAATAGGCAAAGCTGATGCCCCCATAGCCCACATCGAAAATAATGCCTCTTTTTTGTGCTTCATATACAAAAGGTTTTACCTTTTTGGTCTTCAGGTCTAAAATCGCTTCCCTACTGTCCAGCTGCCCAAAAGCATGCGTATAGATATCTCCGGGACGGAGGTGTTTCATATAAAGTTCTTCGATGGATAGTGGGGGATTGCTTCCGCCAAAATCGATGATAACCGGAAGATCGGCCCTATTGCCGGCCTCTACCGCTCTGTCCACCGGAGTCCATTCAGGGCCGTTATAATGGGCCACCTTGAAACCGACAATATCCTGAGGATATTGCATGGCAACCATAGCACTCATTTTCGAATCCATATCATTGGTGTCCTGCTCATAGACACCGCCCCGCATCCCCTCGCCCACAATGTTCAAAAAGGCAAGCACCCGAGTCTTGGACCTGTCGATGATATTTTCCTTGAAGGTGGGAAACGATTTCCAACCGGCACCGCCACAATCCACAATCGTCGTTACGCCTACGCGAAAGGTAAAACCGTCGGGAGGAAGGGCATTAAAGCCGTTGCTGTAGGCATGGTGTGGCTCGGTACCGGCAAAAACATGCCCGTGGATATCGATAAGGCCGGGAGTCACAATTAATCCCTTGGCATCGACCATCTGCACGGCGTTTTTTCCATCGATGTTCTTCGCCACCTCCGCGATTTTGCCGTCCTTGATGGCCACGTCCATAACGGCATCGATATTGTTCTTGGCATCGATGACATGGCCTCCCTTGATGACGATTTCATATTCTTGGGCAATCGCTGAATTACAGAAGGAGATTAAAATCAACGCAAGTAATAAACAGTAACTTTTCATGGTTTTGAAATTAAATTAGCTGGGTTAGAAAAAAAAGGTTTAACGAACGACTACCGGATCGGCAATTCCGTTAAGATCGTACACGATTTCCCCGTCTCTTATGGTCATTTCGCATTCGAACTTTTGTTTCCCCATCAGCTTTTTACCCTTTCTGTCCCAAAAACCAAAGTCGCCCTGCCGCAAATTGAAAACGGCCACATCGGCTGGGGACCCTTCCGAGAGATTGCCCAATTCTTCGCGCTTTATAACTTGTGCGGGTGCCCAAGTACTTGCCTTCACCACTTCGGTGAGCGGCATGTCCAAGGTCAAAAAAGTGGACATCACATTCAGCATATCCTTCATCGCACTGTTCATACTGCCGGTATGTAGATCGGTACTTATAGTAGTGGGATAAAGTCCCGCTTTAGTGGCAGGTATCGCCTGTCCGTAATCAAAACTGGCGCCACCATATCCTACGTCGAAAATAATCCCCCTTTCCCTGGCCTTCTTAACAAAGGGCTTTAACTGTCGGCTTTTTGTATCGACTATTGGATCCCTTCTGTCGAGTTCGGTATACGTATGCGTATAGATGTCGCCAGGCCGGAGATGATCGAAAAAAAGTTCTTCTATGGATAAGGGAGGATGGCTGTCATCTCCCCCAAAATCAACGATTACCGGAATTCCCCCCGCCAATTCCCCGGCTTCTACCGCTCGGTCGACGGGAATCCAGCTCGGGTCCTCATAATGGGCCACCTTGAACCCCACGATATGGTCCTTAAAACGTTTGGCCACATTGGCACTTAGTTTGGCATCCATATCATTGATATCCTGTTCATAGGCACCACCCCGCATTCCCTCGCCTACGATGTTCAGGAAGGAGAGTACCCTAGTCTTCGACCTATCAATGATATTTTCCTTGAAAGTAGGAAACGTTTTCCATCCAGGATCGCCACAATCCACCACCGTAGTTACTCCTACGCGAAACGTAAAGCCATCAGGGGGCAGGGCGCCAAAGCTATTGGCGAGATAGTGGTCGGGAAGCGTTCCGGCAAAAACGTGTGCGTGGATATCGATAAGGCCCGGGGTCACATAAAGACCCTTGGCATCGACCACCTGTACGGCCTGTTTCGCATCGATATTTTTTGCTACTTTAGCAATCTTGCCATCCTTTATGGCCACGTCCATTACGGCGTTGATGTCGTTCTTGGCATCGATGACATGGCCTCCCTTGATTACGATGTTGTATTCTTGCGCAGCAGCGTGGTTTCCGAAAAATGACACGATTAGAACAATTAATAGGTAGTAATTTTTCATGGTTTGAATATTTTAAGCTTTCAAATGATTGTTTGTACAATAAAATCCGTCCACGCCGAAAAAGGGAGGGACCAGTGCGATTTATCGGACCGCTTGCTGTAAAACGGTCTTGAGCCGATCGGCTACAATAGCGACCTGCTCTGGTCTCAGTAAAACTACGCCGACACTCAAAAGGGCTTCCCCATCTTTTTGCCCTAAGGCGCAGAATATACTGGGCGTTCCGCTCTTTAAGACCTCATGAACCTCTTTAGGGGTTATTTTGACCTGTTTTTGGTCCCAGGTCACGTGTAGGCTGGGTACGACATTTGCCGGTCCGTCTGGTACATGGGTCTCTCCCTTTACACTTTGAATGGTTACAATTTCCGATTTGATGCTGTCGGCGCGGGCTAGCCAATCCTGCCACTCTTTCTTATGGTCGCGTTCCAGATAGGATTTGAGCGCCGCGTACATACCGAACATCTCCTCTTTGTTCACTTTCATCGGTCGGCCGATAGGGGCCTCGTGGGGACTACTGTTCAGCTTGGCGGCCTCTATGAGGTCTTTTCTCCCGAAAAGTAGTCCCGCACTCTGGGGCCCGCGAATCATCTTGCCACCGGAGAAGGTAACAAGGTCAAAGCCCATTTTTTGATATTTAAAGAGGTTTTCCACCGGAGGAACATCCGCTGCGGCATCTATAAAGGAAGGGATGTTGTGCCGTCTACAAATGGTAACAAAGGCTTCATGGTCTATAGTGTCTTTTATGCCATACCAGGATACAGCGGCATTAAAGAAAAGGGCCATTACCGTATTCTTGTTGATGGCTTGTTCCATCTCCTTCGGGCTTTCTACCTCGATTATCTTCGCGCCTGTGGTAGTTATTGCCTGATCGAATACGTAGCGATGGCTTTTTTGCATGATGACTTCGGGGCGGGGTCCAAGGAGATTGGGCAGTTGTTTTCTCTTATCGGCATCGGTGCCTGTTATGATAGCTGCCGTTCCCAACACCAGTGCACAGGCGGCCCCGGAAGTGACCATGGCCGCCTCGCAATGCAGCATTTCGGCCATCTTGGCCCCAATCTTGTCCTGTAGCTCGTACATATCGGCAAAGTCGTGCGCTGTTGCATTGATGGCCTCCATTACCTCGGGCATCATCAAAGATCCAGATAGAAAAGTCATGGTCGCTCCTGCGTTGATTACGCGGGTAACGCCCAGTTCTTCAAAATAATCGTGCTTCTTTTGGGGAGCGATCGGTTTTTCTTCCGATTTTCTATTTTCCGCCACGGCCATTGGGCCAAGACCGACTAAAGCAGTGGTCGTGGCCAATATTTTTTTGATTGCCGATCTTCTTTCGGTTTTCATCTGTTTCTATTTGTTTGTTCAGGGCCCATAGATTGTAATCATCTAGAATTGCCGGGTGCTTTCCTGACTTTGGCCACCTCTTCGGGATCAATACCAGTTGAACGATTGCCAAAATTCTGCCTGATATACGTTAGAATAAGCGCAATCTCTTCATCTTTAAGGCGGTCTTGCTTGGGCATTACATTGTTATACGACCTTCCACGGACCATGATCTCGCCTTCAAGTCCGTTTAGTACGACATCGATCAACCTTTCGGTATCGCCTGTGACCCAATCGGAATAGTTTAAGGGTGGAAAGCGGTCGTTGCCCCGTCCGTTTTTTTGATGGCAGAGCGCGCAATGGGTATTGTACAATCTCGCACCTTCCGCCATGTTTCCCTTTTTTGGAAAAAAACCATCCTCTTCGGTGGCCACAATATCCTTCCCCTCCACGGGAATTTTTATATTCGGGGCCTGTTTTTTTCGTTCTTCCATTTTCGCCAATTGCGCCTTGCCGAAGTTTTGCTTATCCCCTTTGTACATGACTCTCCATATCTTGCCTTTTTCCGTTTCGGATATGTATATCGAGCCATCCGGCCCCATCGCAAGTCCCATCGGCCGATATTTGGCATCACTGGTATTGATGATGGTATCTACCCCTGCAAAACCGTCGGCAAATACTTCCCAAGGTCCGGAGGGCATTCCATTTTTTATGGGCACAAAGGCGATAAAGTATCCCACTTGCGGATAGGGGGCACTGCTCGTTGAGCCGTGAAATGCCATAAAAGCGCCATTTTTATAATGCTCGGGAAATTGATCTCCCGTATAGAACAAAAGATCATTGGGGGCGAAATGACCTGGAAACCCGATCAAAGGTTTTGCTAAAGCATCGACGTTTTCACCTTGCTTCTTTCCGTCGCCACCATATTCCGGACTGAGAAAATAATCTTCTTTTATCTGATTGTAATAGTAGTAGGGCCAGCCCGCATCGGACCCTTCCTTAAGCTTTAAAAAAACCTCGGAAGGCAACACGGAGCCTTCCCATACCGTATATGTTTCCGGCCAGGTATTATAAATATGGTCCCGGCCATGGACCAGGGTAAACAGATTGTCGTCTTGGTCGTTCCATTCCAACGCAACGACGCTTCTCAGACCCGTGGCGAATTTTTTCCCGTCCTTTTGGAACTGTCCTTGCTTATTCGCATCGAACTTCCATATGCCGGCGCGGTGCTCAAGGATCGGGCAGGGGTTAATGCCGGGGGACATGAAGACCCTATCATCTTCCTGACAGGCATCGGAAGGTGCGCCGAAGGGGGTGTACAGATTTCCTTTTTTATCGAAAGCTATCGGTTTGGTATCGTGTTGCCTTGGGGGCTGGGTGTCGGTCACTATCAGTTCCATTTCGGAGTCCGGCACCAATTTTCCGGTCAATTTCTGACGGAGTATGCGGGTTACGGAACTGTAGTATAGATAGCCGTTGTGTATTCGCATTGCCGTTCCGTAGCTGCTTTTGTCAAGGTAATCGCCGAAGGTCTCTATAATATCGGCCTTGCCGTCGTTATCGGTATCGCGCAGGGCGGCGTTTCCTCCTATGGAATCGGGAAACCGCAACTTTACATAGATATCGCCGTTGTTGTTTACGGCAAGGTGCCTGGCACGACCTTTTAAGCTGTCGACTACGACTAGGGATTCAAACCCTTCCGGCAAAAAAAGTCCGGCGTTGTCCGGATCGCCGGAAGGTAATTCTGGGGAGCACTGACAAAAAATCAGGCAAACCAGAAAGGAAAAAATATATACGGACCAATTTTTAACCAATACTAATTTTGTGCAAAAAGAATTCGAAGTGGGTGTCATTAACTATTTAATCATTTTTTTGAAATCGTCAGACTACTGCTACAATTAGATGTAATCAAACTTTTAGCCTGAAGTATGCAATTTTTTTATCGTTTTAAAAGTGTGTTTAAACTTAAAAACCAGTATCAAGACGATGCGTTAGAAAGTTCCTCAAAAATTCGTTCCCCGACAATTTTTTCCTGTCCCGGCTTTAACATGAAGACGGTGAGGTCGATGCTGTTTTCATCATCACCCCAAGAAATAACCTCAATCGAAGGATTTCCTTGGCGTAATCTATCGCCTAATTGGCTGCGGGATAATTTGATTTTTTTATCGTCCCATTTTATATTCATTTTCGGGGTGTGGTTCGAGATTGGAGGTACAGTTACGGAAACCTCAATCCCTTTGGCCTTTTTAACGGCATCTGTAATTACGGTAACCCGGTCTTCCCACATTTTCCATTCCTTATCATGATCTCTTTTTATGTAACTGTCCAAGGCGGCGTACATACCCAACATTTCTTCTTTATTGACTTTCATTCCACGGCCTATGGTACCCCCATTTGGGGAATGGTTGAGCCTTGCGGCCGCAATGACATCCTTTTTTCCCATTAAAATGCCGGCGCTTTGGGGACCGCATATTGCCTTGCCTCCGGAGAGGGCCACAAAGCTATAGCCCATATCATTGAACTTCCAAAGATTGGATACCGGGGGCACATCGGCGGCGATATCGATGGTGGCCGGTAACTTGTGCTTTTTGGCCAGTTGAAGCCATTCTTCATGTTTTATTTTTCCTTCCAGGGTTTTCCAGTTCAGAAAGTGCATCGAAGCCGTTTTTTCGTTTACGGCCCTATCGACATCATCGGCCGTTTCAACAGGGATCAGTGTGATTCCCGTAATTTCGAGCGCATGTTGATAGCCATCATAGTGGTCTTTTTGGATGATGACTTCCGACTTTATACCTGCTTCTTCCAAACGGTGGGGGAGGCGTTCTACCCGCTCCTTATCCATTCCGGTAAGTATTCCGGCCATGCCCAAGCTTAGGGCCGAAGAGGCGCCGGAGGTAACCATGGCCGCTTCGGAGCGGACCATCTCGGCTATTTTTTCCCCGACCTTGTCCTGTACCTCGTTCAACATTATGAATTCTCGGGAAGAATCGTTGATGGCTTCCATCACTTCTTCGTTCATCAATGAAGCTGTCATCGTAGTGTAGGTGCCCGCGGCATTTATAAAGGTACGCAGACCCAATTCTTTGATCAGATCGCGCTTTGGTCCTGATTTTACGGCCGGGGCGGCGAATACCGATTGTAAGGGGAGAAGGCTTCCGATAATTGCACCGGCCGCCGGTGTTACCGCCGCCCACTTAATGATTTCCCTGCGTTTCATATATAGGTGTTTTGATAAAGTTAGTATTATTAACCGATTTAAAGGTAATGCGCAATGGCTAAGTTTATTTATCCCACCAGACCTTACTGGTAAACGAATTGCCTTGTCCCTGTCGGTCCTCAGCTTCCTTGAAGTTGACCGCATTGATGGTGCCTTCGGAATCGGGCAGTACAAAACGGGTCGGGATTTTTCCTCCGGTAAGGTTTCCGGGGTAATTTACAGGTATAAGTTCTGGATAGCCGGTACGTCGCCAATTGGAAAAAATTTCATATTCGTCCAAAAATAGCGATACCCATTTTTGAGTCTGTATCTGATTCATTTGCTCTTCTACAGACCCTCCCGCGTTAAGTGGGTTTTGTGTCAGATAACTGTTTATACGATCTTCGGATATCGCGCCCGCACTACCGAACAAGGCCCATTGGCGCATCCCGGCCCTTACCGCCGCTGCATAAAGATCTGCGGCAGTACCCGAATCCCACCCCCTGATTACCGCCTCCACCAAAAGCAGGTTTACTTCTGCATTCGTCAGTATCAACATTGGGGAATCATAGGCTAAAATAGTGTTGGGGTGTGGCTCGGAATAGGTGGCGAAATCCTCGGGCCTGTTGTTAAAAACACCATTGGGCATGCCTTTTTGTAAGGCTGTGGTAGTGTCCGCCACATAACCATTACCCGATTCTACCCACAATACGGAAATGACGTTTAATCTTGGGTCACCAGTATCCTTAAGGTGGTCGATAAAGGTTTTTGCCAATTTTCCGCCTTCGACATTTTCCACACTTTGGGGGTCGATGTAATCACCGTTCATTAAACCTTCGGCAATCGGATTTCTACTGGAGACCTGCGACCCATCTACATAATCAATGACCGCTACATCGATATCCTCCAGAATCACCCCTCCTGCTATTGCCTTTTTGACCCAGGTTTCCGCCATTGCCGGATCGATCTCGGTCAATCGCATTCCCAAACGGAGCATTAATGAATACGCGAATTTTTTCCATTGATCAACGCTTCCATCGTACAATAGGTCGGCCGATCCGAAGGTGGATTTAGCAGGATCAAAGGCATTTGCCGCTTCCTCCAATTCCTTTAACATATCGCTATAGATAAAGGATTGTTCATCATATTTGGGCGTGTAAATCTGATCACTAATGCCTTTGCCAGCTTCAGTGTAGGGCACATCGCCATATAAGTCGGTAATATGGTGAAAGATATAGACGCGCCAGATGCGCGCTACAGAAAGCTTGTTTACGTCATCGGGATTTTCCGATACCGCTTTCACAACTTCCTGGATCTCGTTAACCGCATTGGGGTAAATCGTCGAGAAATAATTCTTTGAATATCCTTCGTTAAAATATTTGTCCCCGGCTGCAGGCACTTCCTTATAGGTAGCAAATTGCTGCATAGAACCGCCGATGGTCAATGCCGCCGTTCCAAAATAACTGACGTCCACGGCATCTAACTGTGCCTTGGTAAATAGGAATTCAGGGACGATCTCGTCATAGGCATCAGGATCCTTGTTCAAATCCTCAAAACCATCATCACAGGATGACAGGAAGGAAATGGCCATAAAACCAAAGGCCATATATAGAATTGTATAGAGATTGATTTTCATGAGGTTCGGATTATACGGTTAAAATTTTATGCTCAGATTCAGACCATAGCTTCTAGTTCTTGGTACGCCAAAAGCTTCAAGGCCCTGAGCGTTTCCCGTAGTATAACTTGATTCGGGATCGAAGAGATCGGTTTTTTTATAAAGGATGGCAAGGTTGCGCCCCACCACCGAAATATAGGCGGACTGCAACTTGACAAAGTTCAGTTTATTTACCGGAAGGTTATAACCAATGACGACCTCCCGTAGTTTTATAAAACTACCATCGTACACAAAAATGTCGGTGTACCTCTTCTGATTATCATAATAGGTATCTAGCTCTTCTACGGGTACCGTTCGCGAATACGGGTTGCCATCGGTATCTACACCTGATAAAGGCAAACCGTTTTCCCTGCCCGGAAGGGTTTCCTTCGTTAGCCCAAATCTATGGGAATATTGGGCCAGGTTTGAGAACATTGAATTCCCAAATTTTCCGTCCAGCAATATATTCAATGAAAAATCCTTGTACCGGAAGTTGTTTGTCAGCCCCATTGTAAGCGGCGGCACACCCTGGCCGAGTTCCATTACTTCGCTTCTTAGCTCATAACCACTGTTCGCATCGAATATTTTTTGTCCATTTTCGTTAACCGCCATTTTATACCCCCAAATCGTACCATAAGGTCTTCCAACCACATTTTGAATAGATCCACCCCCGATTCCCGAGCCTATTTGAATCGTGTTCAAATCTGCGGCCAATTGCTTTATCTCACTTTTGTTATAGGCCAAGTTATAACTGACATCCCATTGAAAATTTTCATCTTTCATCGGTGAACCGGTCAACAATAGCTCAATGCCTTTGTTACTTATTTCCCCAACGTTCAGCAGGGCACGGGTATAGCCCGACCCGGTTGAAATATCGGTCTGTACAATATCGTCGGTGGTCGTTCGGTTATACAGGGTTAAGTCCATGCCGAAACGATTTTTAAACATTCTAACATCCATGCCGGCCTCATACGTAGTGGATGTCAAGGGTCTTAGATCAGGGTTGGTGACCAGATCCGTTGAGATTTCCTGAAGAGCTCTTCCGTTATGTCCTCCCTGAAGAACGCCATAGGTCTGGTTGATAAGGTAGGGGTCGGGTGCACCCCCGCCCACTTGTGCCCAAGAGCCTCGGAATTTTATAAAATTGAATACAGTAGGTAACTTGACTGTCTCTGACAACAGAAAACTACCTCCGATGGAAGGATAAAAAATACTGTTGTTTTCAGAACTCAAGGTAGAGAACCAATCTTGCCTGCCCGTCAATGTCAGGAAAGCCAGTTCTTTATAGCCAAAGTCCACGGAACCGAACAAAGAATTTACCGCGGTCCTTCTATTATTGGGGGTAGTGGTCAACGTAGCCAAATTTGTATAGGAATAAAATTGTGGAATGGTAAACTGTTGCCCATCAATGGCCGTTGAATTGTTTATATTTTTTTGTTTGTTACCTCCAGCCAAAACGGAAAAACTCAAGTCATTAAAAAAGGTCGTATTGTAATTCGTGGTAAACAAAAGGTTGGTTTCTGACACGTCAGCCTTTAAGGATTCGTAACTTCCTCCCGGTCTAAAAGCGGTATAGGACGGCGTAATGCCCACATACTCAAAATTGTAAAAATCACGGCTAACGCTTCCCCGAACATAAAGGTTCTTCAATATATCATAGCGGATGTTCGCCTGCCCGATAAAACGATTTTTAGTATCATTGTTCGTATATCGGTTTACGACCCAATACGGGTTGTTGGCTACGTTTACGGGATTCCACAAAATCTCACTGCCATCTTCGTTATAACCGGGAGCCATATTTCTTACATCCACCGTATTGGAAACCAAATGGGTCGCCCAGCCCGCATTGTAATCTGCATACCCTGTACCAGGCCTGTTGTCTGCACCCTCAAGATTGTATTGTACTACCGCTTCTATGCTAAGCTTTTCACCCAACTTTCCATTTAAGCTAAGATTGGCCGTTTTTCTATTGAAGGACGAATTGGGGACAACACTTTTAAAATCCATATTGGATAACGACAGCCTAAAATTTATGTTTTCATTGCCGCCGTTGAAGGCTACAGTATTCACAAAGTTGACACCGGTTCGGTAAAAATTCTTGATGTTATCCTTTGCATGGACCGGCGAGTACGGCCGCTCGACCCCGTCAAACTGAACGACAGGCGTACCGTCCATAGGCGTACCGAACGATAAGCGGCCCCATTCTATGGCCTCGTCCTGTGTTTGGGGCTTCGTGCCATTTGAACCGGCACCATATTCATACTGGTAGTCGGGAAACACCGAAGGGGTATCAAAGGTCAGGTTGCTAGAATATTCGACGCCGATACCTTTTTGCGCTTTTCCGCTTTTGGTGGTAATCAGAATAACCCCATTTGCCGCACGCGAACCGTACAATGCCGCCGCCGCACCACCCTTAAGGACGCTTATGGTTTCAATATCATCAGGGTTGATGCCCGCAATACCATCACCACGGTCAACGTTTATTCCCTGTCCCCCGGTGGAAGATCCACCGCCCGGAATGGTATTATCAATGGGCATTCCGTTGACGACATATAAAGGTTGGTTGTCGCCGGAAAGGGATCCATTACCCCGAATGATGATTCGGCTTGAGCCACCAGGGCCTGTGGCAACGCCTGTCGCGTTCACACCAGCTATTTTACCCGTTAACGCATTGGCGACATTGCTCTCCCGAGCTTCCGTAAATTCGTCGCCTCCGACCTCGGATACGGAATAGGCCAAGGCCTTTTCATTACGTTTGATCCCCAAAGCGGTTACCACAACTTCATCGAGCGCCTGTGTGCCTTCCTCCATGATGATATTGATGGGAGTGTTTGTACCTGCGGAACGCTCGACGGTGTTCATTCCAAGATAAGAAAAAACTAATATAGCGGTCTCCGATTCGATTTCAATGGAAAAATTACCATCAATATCCGTAAGTACTCCGTTGTCCGTACCTTTTTCCTGCACGGTCACTCCTGGCAGTGGTATCCCGTTCACGTCGGTTATCGTACCGGTTACAACGCTCGTCTGATCCGCCATGTCCCGATTTGAATCTTTATCGGCCGCTATCGCAATATTATTCCCCACTATGCGAAACGTGTAGGGTGTTCTATCGGCAAATTCTTCAAGAACTTGCTCAATATCCATTTTATCAAAGGAATATGTACCGTTTAATTTGCTTCCCGTATCTATGTTGTCTCCATAAGCGAACTTCAGATCGGTCTGTAATTCTATTTCAGTTATCACTTGTTGAAGGCTCGGATCGCTTAAGGAAAGCGATATGTCATGTGGATTCCCCCCAATGAACGACAATCCATAAAAAACGGCTAAAAGTAGTTGCTTCATAATAGGTTCGTTTAGTTCTGTAATACAATACTATATCGGCCATTCGGGGGATGGCCTATGGTTCGACATTTACTGACTGGGGAGGGAACTCTTTATTACTTGTTGACGGTATCTACTTTTTATACTCGTATACTTCGTTGGTCGTTTTGTTTATTTCATACTTGGTATGGTTTATAACCGATAGCAAATTTAATATCTGCGGTAATGAATCCGACTTGTTTATACGCAAGGTTACCAGTTTGTTCTCGGTATATTCATTTCGCACAAAATGATAATTAAATCGTTCTTCAAGAAAATCAAATAGCTCTTCAAGGGGAATCCCATTGAAATCGGAAAATTGCTTTTCCTCTTCCAAGAACAGATTATTTCCGAAATTTTTAACAGAAGTCTTCCCGTTTTCATAAACAAAACTTTCGCCTGGGAAAACCTCCCAAGATTGGGTTGAATCGCCATTAAGAGACATGGAAATTCTTCCGGTGAAAAGCTTAACTTCCGTGTTTTTTATATCCAGGGTTTCGGTAATCAGAAAAGTTGTTCCGAGTACCCTGGTGGTAGTGAAATCGGTTTCTACCTTGAATTCTTTGGTGCTATCCTTGGCTATGTCGAAAAAAGCCTCTCCATCAAGTTCAGCGCCTCTCGTTTTTTCGAAACTTTTTTTATATCGTATTTTCGAACCGGGACTTAAAACTACTATACTCCCATCAGGGAGGGATACCTCTTTTCCGATTTCGGTAAAATTTCCGATTGTAATCGTAGGATTATAAATTTCAGAAAAGTAATACGTGGAAAAAAGAAGAGCCGCCAAACATGCTGCCATATATAGTATCCTTCTCCGGTATAGGCGTCTGGATTGAGATCGGATTTTGCCCTCAAGGACATTCCATGATCGATCGACAAGATGTTTTGGAACGGTTTCGTAATCCGAATCCCAAGCTTTTCCAACTTTTTCTTCCATGCCATGCCAATAAATTTTTACTCTATTTTTTGTCAACTTCTATAATTATTACAATCGAAATTGGCAATGTTCCTAATTTTTTGGGAAAATTTATTCTTTTCTTGATTCTTCCTTTAGGAAATTGTTGGCAAGATAGAGGTGATTTGCGATGGTTTTCTTAGAGATTTCTAGGGCTGTCGCAATTTCTTCGTAGGTTAAATTCTGTATTTTATGGAGTAGGAATATTTTTTTCCTTTTAGGGGGAAGTTTTTGGATCGTGGCATGCAACCACTCCAATTTCTTGTTTTTAGCGTCAAGATCTTCGACCGTATTTTCTTCAATGATCAAGTTTTCTACTAACAAGGATGTCGCTTTGGAATCTCGTTTTAAGGTATTTAATATGAGACTTTTGCAAATTGTATATAGCTGCTTATCCAATAATACATCCTCTTTTAGTTTGTTCCTCTTTTCCCAAAGCTTCAGAAAGGTCTGCTGCACAAAATCATCGGACGTCATTGTGGTAGAATTGAATTTCTTCGCAAACCCGTATAATTTTGAATAGTGTATTTTATACAATTTTTCCAGACAGGAAAGATTGCCCTTTTTCAAACCTCTTAATAAGAAATAAGTATCTGTCTTTTTCAAAAGGAATCCTTTAAAATCCGAATACAGTTATAGACTTCCTAAATGCTGAATAAACTTAATATTTAGTTAACAAAAATCCAATTTTCTTCTAAAAAAAGTTGAGATAATTCAATTTGGATTTAAAAACTATTCAACTCCCCTAAAGACAATAATTGGAATCATCACATTCAATAAATGGAATAATCGATAAAGGCTCTAGTTTAAAATTGCTATCATGGCTATAATTTCTAATTTTCGGCATTTTGTCACCCCTGCCCGTGCCGTTCAGGCGGGCTTTAGGGATGGGGTAAAAACAAAATGCCGAAAATCCGATTATTTCTACCCTAACCCTAAAGGGAATAATCGGATTTTCTAACTTCGGATCAACATAAAAACTTTACATTTTAAATTGAACAAAAATACCAAGGCTAGATTAAACTAGAGTCTCGATAAAGTGATTGGTTGTCAAATCAAATGTTAAAAATAGAGTTCGCATTGTTTAGTCCAGCGCTGCTATGCAGTCCATTTCCACCAATGAAATGCCTGGCACTCCCCCATAAACCGCTACTGTGGTACGTACCGGTGGCATTTTACCGAATCGGCCACGATATACCTCGTTCATGGCCTTGAAATCTGCGATATCGGCCAAATAGACATTTACTTTTAACACCTTTTCCATGGAAGAGCCGTTCTCGGTCAGTTCCGTTTCGAGCTCTTTGAGCACATGTTCGGTATGGGTTTTTATATCGCCTTCGAACTGGGCGCCCTTTCCTGAAACATACAATGTATTACCATGCTTCACCGAACCCGAGAACATGGGAATTTCTTGATCTGTAACAATCTCGCCTACAACTTGTTTTTGCGAGCTATTATTCCGGTTCATTGCACTCATGGTCCCTATACCCAAAAGTCCGGCAAGGCCCATTCCTATTTTCTTAAAAGATTCCCTTCTACTGTTTTTGTTTTTCATTTTGTGCTATTTTAAGTTTTTGATTAATCTTACGGTTCTACTTCTCGCTTTACGATATTTAGATCACTTAATTACTTTGATGAAGGATTTAAATTGAACACCTATTGTTTTATCGGCACGAATTTCAAGCATACCGGTGCGCCGACCTTTATCGTTTTTCCAGTAGGCGTCAACAATCCTGTTTCCTTGTTCCGCTTGAAAATAACAATCTCGTCGCTGCCGCCGTTTCCGACCAATAGAAAATTTCCTGTCGGGTCTATGGCGAAATTACGCGGGTTCTTGCCTAAGGTGGATTGACGGCCCACAAAGGTCAATTTTCCTTTCCTGTCTATTTTATAGATGACCACCTCATCGATATCACCCCGCAAAGATCCGTAAAGAAATTGGCCGTCGGGTGAAATGTGTATATCGGCGGCATCTATCGGACCTTTATATCCTTGGGGCGGCAACGCGACCGATTGTTTGGGATACAACTTGCCTTTTTTATAACCGAACACTTCCACATTCCCGGTCATTTCTTGGATCAGATAAGCGAATTTACCGTTGGGATGAAAAGTAAAATGCCGCGGACCGTTGCCGGCATCGACGCTTGCGAAAGCTGGATTCGCAAGTGTCAATGGGGCGGATTTGGTAATATCTACGTTGTAAATATTCACCTTGTCCGTTCCCAGGTCGGGCACATACAGATAGTTGTTGTCGGGGGATAATACGGTGGCATGAACGTGGGGTTTATCTTGGTTTTTCAGTATACTGCTCCCCTTATGTTGAATGGATTGAATATCTGACCCCAACGAACCATCGGCGTTGACGGGGATGGCGGATAGACTTCCACCACTATAGTTGCCAACGAAAACAAACTTGTTTTTATCGTCTACTGAAACATAACAAGGGCCATCACCGCCAGAACTGGCACTATTTAAAAATTCAAGCTTTCCGGTGGCCGGGTCGAAGGAAAATGCGCTTACACCTCCTTCGCCGTCACCTACTTCGCTAACAGAATACACATGTTTTCTATCTTTTGAAACGGTCAGAAAGGATGGATTTTTAATACCGGAAGCTTGGGATCTATTACTAAATTCACCCGTTACACTATTGAATTTATACACATATATGCCATCGCTCTTGCCGGGTTTCGTATAGGTGCCGATCAGAAGGTTGAATTCGTTATCGGAAGAGTTCTGCGCTTTTGCCAGGTGAAACATAAATAACGGGATTAACAAAGTGAGAATAATTTTCATGGGTTGCTGTTTATGGTGAACTTGTTTAAAATAAACACATTTTTTTCAATGTATTAAAAATCGATTCTCGCGTTCCGGTTATTTTTCAGCTGTGCTTTTTCGTACTTCTGCCACCTTCAAAGCACTTACGGGGGCGGTCTCGTTGCCGAACCGTTTACGAATATAGGTCAAAATGGAAGCAATTGCATGATCGTCCAAGTGATCGTTCCGGGGCATCAAGTTATTGTAGGTCTTTCCATTAACTGTAATTTCACCCTGTAGTCCGTTAAGCACTATATCGATCAACCGGTCTTCATCGCCGCTCACCCATTCGGAATCCTGAAGTGGCGGGAACCGGTTATTATCGCCCTTACCATCACCTTGGTGGCATGCGGCACAATAGGAATTGTAATAGACCCTGCCGCTGTAGGTTTCCCCGGTTTGGAGAATGTCTTTTTCCGGATCTGGGGTCTTGATATAACTCTGGGTGGTTTTTCTTTTTTCCATGGATGCGAGCTGGTCCTTGCCGAAATCCATTTTGTCGCCCTTGTACATGATCCGCCAAATTCTTCCATGGTTCGATTCACTGATGTATAGGGAGCCATCGGGGCCGGTGGACAAACCCATCGGCCGGTAAACGGCATCGCTAGTATTGACTAGGGTATCGACCTGTGCAAAACCGTCGGCAAAGACTTCATATTCGTCGGTGGCCTTTCCAGTATCGTCAAAAGGCACGAAACAAACGATGTAACCGGCCTGCGGGTAGGGTGCCCGGTCCGTAGATCCGTGGAAGGCGACAAAGGCCCCGTTGTTGTACCTTTCCGGGAATTGATCACCCTGATAGAACATCACGTCCATCGGGGCCCAATGGCCGGGAAACCCGATAACGGGATCCTCGAACTCACTCGCCCTGCCCACCTTTTTTCCGTCACCGCCGTAACCGGGCTGCAGCACATTTTTCCCCTGCATCTGATCGTAATATGCGTAGGGCCAACCATAGTCCGTTCCTTCGGTCACTTTCATCAACGTCTCCGAAGGAAGCTCGGCGGCCTGCCATTGTGTAAACAGGTCCGGGAAGATAGTATGAAAATTATCTATCCCGTTTCCTACTGCATAGAGACTTTTGTCCTTTGGGTTCCATTCCATGCCGACGATACTCCGTATGCCCGTAGCGAATTTTTGCCCATTCTCTTGCGTCAGTCCAAGGCTATCGGCGGGAAACCGCCAGATTCCCGCATGGTTTTCCAGTTCGGGACAGGGGTCCAGTCCGTGTCCGTTGGGGATGCCTACGGGACCGTATCTCTCCATATCCTGGCAGGCATCCGAAGGTGCGCCAAAGGGAACGTACATGTTTCCCCGGTCATCGAAGGCTACGGGTTTGGTGGTGTGCCAGTTCGTATCGACATTGGGATCCTTGTCGGTCAGGACGATTTCCGTCTCGCCGGAAGGCACTAGTTCCCCTTCCTTTAATCTCTTCCTGTAAATCATCTTTCTGGAACTCACGTAGAGGTAGCCGTCGTGTATGGTTATTCCCGTAGCGCTTTTGCCCTCGTCCGGATAGTCCCCAAAACGGACTATGCTGTCGGCCTGGCCGTCACCGTTTCCATCGCGGAGCGCGATAGTGCCCTCCCCGTCATCAGAGAACATAAGTTGCACATAGATATCGCCATTGCCGTTCACCGTAATATGCCTTGTCTTGCCAAGGCTGTCCACCACCGTCAATGCCTCGAAACCACCGGGAAGGAAAAGCCCCCCGTTATCCAAATCGCTTGGTGGCAATCCCGTTTCTGCGGTGCAGGCGAAAAAAAACAATGCAGACAACGAAGTCAATGCCAAGGAGGCCAAGTTTAAAAGGTAGTGGAACGGTATTTCAAATTTTGTTTTCATTTGATGGCCATCTTTTTTGTTTCCTAGCTTAGGATTTTTTGCAATTTAGTTTTTCGTAAAATCCGATGCCGCCAGGCCGTTCAGGTCCCAAACAATCTTGCCCGCCCGGATAGTGAGCTCGGCCTCGAGTTTTTGATTTCCGGTAATGCGGTTTCCGCCCGCATCCACGAAACCGAACTTGCCGGTCTCCAGGCCCAAGATGGCGATATCCGCTACGGCACCAACATCTAGATTGCCAAGATCTTCCCGTTTAATGGCCTTGGCGGGCTTCCAACTTCCCCTTAATAGCACCTCTTTCAAGGGCATTCCCATGCTCAGGTATTTAGACATCAGGTTAAGCATGTTCTTCATCCCGGCGTTCATGCTGAAACGGTGCAGGTCGGTACCAAAGGAATTCGGCCAAAGTCCCTGTTCGAATGCGGGAATCGCCTGATCGAACCAGAAACCGGCCCCACCGTGCCCCACATCGAAAAGAACGCCCCTTTCTTTTGCCTTCAGTACAAAAGGTCGCAATTTCCCGTTTTCGTCTACCACCGGCATCCGTTCTTCAATATTTTCATAGGAATGGGTAATGATATCCCCCGGCCGCATATGGTCCAACTGATCTTCAAGGGAATATTGTGGCAAGTGGCATTCCACAAAGAGAGGTCGGTCCGTTTTTGATGCGGCCTCGACGGCCCGATCGAACGGGCCCCAGGATTCCCCGTCAAAATGGCCAATTTTAACGCCAACGATAATATCGGGATATTTCCGGATCATTCCTTCCGTTTTTTGAACGTCCATATCATCGAGGTCGTGCTTGACCGCCTCGATTTTCGTCAGCGTGGTTTCCGTCCCGCTTATCCCGTCGGCAGCTATATTCAAGAAGGCCAAGACCCTGGTCATGGATTCGTCGATTACCTGTTCCTTGAACTGGGGAAAGTTCCGCCAGCCGGAAGTGCCGGCATCCACTACCGTGGTGACTCCCGACCGAAAGCTGAAGTCATCGGGCGATACGCTGTTGACCCCGTCCGCAAATTTACCGGGCCTGGGCCCCACGAAAACATGGGTATGGATGTCGATCAGGCCGGGGCATACATAAAGGCCCGTCGCATCAATAATTTTCAAGGCGTTCCCACCCCTTATATTGGATGCTACCTCTGCTATTTTACCATCGGCTATGGCCACGTCCATGGGCCCATCGATATTGTTTTTCGGGTCGAACACATGCCCGTTCTTGATAAGGATATCAATTTCTTGCCCATGTACGGCAAAGCATAGGAAAATCAAGAAGATACCGGTTATACTTTTTTTTACCATCTTGACGATAATTATTGGTTATGTTTTAGCAATACTTTTTATTTAAAATCCTCCGCTGCCCGTCCGTTCAGGTCCCAGACCACCTTTCCCACACGGATGGTAAGTTCGGTCTCCAATTTCTTGTTTCCACTGAGTCTTTTGCCACGGACGTCGAGAAAACCGAAATCGCCTTCCCGGAGTCCGAATACCGCGACATCCGCCTCCGTTCCCACGCTCAAATTTCCGAGTTCAGGCCTGCCGATTACCTGGGCCGGTGCCCAGGTCGCACGTGAAACGACCTCGTTTAGCGTAAAGCCCATGGCCATGAATTTCGACAGTACATTGCTGAGGTCTTTCATACCTGCGTTCATGCTCTGGGTATGCAGGTCGGTGCTGATGACGTTGGCCTTGAACCCTTGCTCCGTCGCCGGTACGGCCTGTCGCCACGAAAAGGCACCGCCTCCGTGGCCCGTATCGAATACGATGCCCCTTTCCTGTGCCCTGAACACAAAGGGCTTTACCTTTCCACTTTCATCGACAATCGTTTCCCGCTGCGTTGGGCCGTACGAATAGGTATGGGTAAACATATCGCCCGGGCGAAGATGCTCCATAAAAAGGGACTCGATGGAATTGGGGGGGTCGTGTTCGCCGAAATCCACCATTACGGGCACCTTTGCCATCTTGCCCGCTTCCACGGCACGGTCCACTTGGGTAAAATCGCCCCAATAATGCGATGATTTGATGCCCACAAGAATATCGGGATACAGCTTGGTGATCATATTGGACGTCATCACCGGGTTCATGTCCGTTACGTTCTGTTCCTCGAACCGGCTGAGCATGCCCGTGCCTACGATGTTCAACAATGCCAATATTCGGGTCTGGGCCCTGTCGATGGTCTGCTCCTTGAAAAGGGGAAAATTGCGCCAACCTGAAGAGCCTGCATCCACCACGGTGGTCACCCCGGAGCGAAACGTAAAGCCATCGGGCATTACACTTGTGGCCCCGTTCGCAATATAGGCCCCTGGGTCGTTGCCCATAAAGACGTGTACGTGCATGTCGATAAGTCCGGGGGTAACGTATAGGCCCGAAACGTCGATAATCTTATCGGCCCTTTCCTTGGGAATATTTTCCGCCACCTCGGCTATTTTTCCATCAGCTATGCCCACGTCCATCGGTTTGTTGATGTTGTTTTTTGGGTCGATCAGATGTCCGCCCTTGAGCAGTACATCCAATTTTTGGGCCTGTAGATCGATCAATGAAAGCAGTAACAACAATAGGAGGGTAAAACGCATTTGCGCAAGTTTTTTTAAGTGGTGCATACTATCTTCTTTTATTAAACCTTGTCCATGGATCATCAAGTGGCCAACGGAGGTCCGCCCGGGACCACGATCCGATCGTTTCCCGCGCTGTATGCCGACCGTTTGGCGGTGAACTTGGCGGTAAGGTATTCCCCCAAAAATACGGATCCGGCCAGCGAATCTCCGGAAAGCTTCCCGGAAAACCAATACGTAATGCCATCGCCGGGGGCACTGTACCGGCTCTTGAGCTTCACCTCGTCGCCTTCCGCCATACCGGCGATTTCCTGGGTGGAAAAATCGCTCTGGTGGCTACCCTTTATCCAATTGCCGTCCTGCTCCAAAAAGAACCTATGTTCGCTCTTGCTGGAAAAAAATTCCATTTCTACGTCCCAACGGCCGCTTACATTTCCTTTGGCCGGGGCCATTTCATCGGAGCGGGGACTACGCTTCTCCGAAAGGATGCCGAAAAGTCGGTCCGCTACGACCTTTGCGTTTCCGGGGCGCATTTGATTGGGCGTTATATTTATAGATGTCCCGCTATCCCCTGTCCGTGCCCCTATGGCGATCCTTGGGGTGTTGCGCGCCACCTCCTCCGCCACTTCCTCGCCGATAATGTGGAGTGTGTCGGGATTCCATTTGATGTGGAGTACGGGGGCGTGGTTCGAGAGCCCCTCGGGTTGCGTCACTTCGGTGGTTATTCCTTCGACCTTCTTCATCTTGGCCTCTATCTCGCCGAGCCATGAGAGCCAAGTGTTCCATTCCGCTTGATGGTCCCTGGTCGTCCACGCCTCGATGGCCGCCAACATGCCCAGCATTTCCTCTTTGCCTACCTTGTTGTCGCGACCGGGGCCGTGATGGGGCGAGCTGGCCTGCCATGCGGCCATGAGCAAATCTTTGTCGCCCAACAGCACGCCAGCGCACTGGGGCCCGCAAATGGCCTTTCCGCCACTGTACGCTACGATGGTAGCGCCACGCTGCAGATGTACGCACGGAATGGTAAGGTTTTCCGCGGCGGCATCCACTAGAACCGGCACGTTCCTAGCCTTTGCAATCTTAGCGATAACTTCTAGGGATAGTGGCTGCCCGGTAGCGGAATCCCCACCGGAGTTGACATAAATCATGGCCGTACGTGGATTTATCGCCTGCTCGAGTTCTTCGGGGGAATCGACGTCGATCATGGTAACGCCGATATTACGTATGGCATGGTCGTATACATTGCGGGAATATCGGGGCGATATCACCTCGGTCTTTTCCAGTCCCGAAAGGTTCGGGATCCTTAGGAGCTTTTCAGGGTTTCCTCCGGCCACACAGGCGGCGGTCACGTGTTTCAGTCCAGCGGCGCAACCAGCGGAGACCATGCCCCACGGTGCCTTGGTAATTTCCGCCAGGCGTTTGCCGATACCGAAGGCCAGTTCGTCGTACTGCACGAAATAGCCGGACGCCGCCTCTATCGCCTCCAGTACTTCGGGCCTCTCGGTGGAGCCCCCAAGGATGGTAAACGTGCCCCGACAGTTGATGATCGTTTCAACGCCAATGGCCTCATAGATGGACTTGTCGCCCAATACTGTGCCGGAACTCATCGGCGAGGATTCCTTGAAGGGGTTGCCGAACATGGATTCGGTGGCCAGAAAGCTACCGGCGATCGGAACGACACCAAGTTGTTTGATAATTTCTCTGCGGTTCATGATTAGTGGGTTTTGATATTGTAAAAGATTAAGTCTTCACTGCTCTATTCATTTTCCAAAAAGGAAAAGAATGAAGTTAAACAAAACATCCTTAGAAAGTTATATCGGGGGCAGGATAAATTTCAGTGAAGTTAAAAAATTTTAAAATTTGCAGTTATGTCACTACTCAATATTCTTATGGAACAAACCGAAAACTCATTGGAGAATTAGGCCCCATTGCCGAAAACAATACCGCAAACTGTCAAAAACGGATCGTATTCAACGAAAAAATCTTAAAAGTCACGAATCTAAAGAAAATACTATCCCCGCAAGAAAATATTTATCCCATTATTCCCAAATTGAGCTTACTCCTGAATTTTCCTCAAGAAATATAATTCAGCCAAGCCTTAATTTCTTGTGTGTGTAGTTGATAATCAACAATTTCTTGTGGAAAACACTTTCCCTCGGAAAATCTCGCTACGAACTTCGCAACCTCGGCTACAGAGGTAAAACGTCCACTATCTATCAATTTTTCCGATAAAAGAGTGGCGATTTTGGCCATAACCGATGGTTTGAATTCGGGATGGTACTGGACTCCGAAAAAGGATGATTTCTTATAATCAAAAACCAATGCCTGTACCTTTGAATGTGAGTTATGTGCTAGCACAATGGCATTTTTTGGAGTTTTTACCACCTCGTCGAAATGAATGCAAAGAGCGGAATAATTTGACTTTCTTTTTAAAAAGAAAGGGCTTTTAATAGCGGCTTCGGTTAATATAATATCCTTAGCAATTCCAAACTCCAATCCGATTTTACCGCGTGCAACTTTGCCGCCTGCTACGGTTGTCGCAACTTGTAGGCCCCAGCAACTGCCGTACAAGGGAGTGCCACTCTCGAAAATGGTTTCTGCAAAATTCAGCTGATCGGTTACCGAGGGTATATTTTCATTCACGCTCAACGCACTACCCGTCCATAGTATTCCATCATACTTCGTTAATTGCTCAACGGTTGGTAGATCTTTGGATCCATCGGCCGGAAAAACTACTTCTGTTTGTACAGTGGGCCATAAAAAATGAAGCATTTCCTTAAAAATAAGATGATAGGGCTTTATACCAAAAGTGTCCCTTTGCGCCCGTGCCTCTTCATTATTACCCTCAACTATAAGTAGCTTCATTCTATAAACTGTTTAGCTCACCCTTTACCGCCGCTCTAAACAATTTCTCCAGATCAAGGGCATTCAAGGGCTTGGCGTTCGTAGGGGTGGAGGGATCCAGGAAAGCCATATTTCCAATTCTTTTCGCCTCATCGTCGTTAATCCCTATCTCTTTAAGAGTATGGGGTATATTTAACTCTTTTCTAAGTTGCAATATGTATTCTATTATAGCATCCGTACCGTGTTTTTGAAGCTCCAGTACCTTGCTTAAATACACCATTCTTTCCTCAATTACCGATTTATTCTGCTTGAGGGCATAGGGTAATAGTATTGCATTGAGCAAACCGTGCTCTTTGTTATAGATTGCTCCTAGCTGATGCGCGACCGAATGCACTGAACCCAATCCTTTTTGAAATGCCGTTGCGCCCATTGAAGCGGCAACCAACATTTGTCCCCTGGCCACTAAATCGGACCCATTGCTAAATGCCTTGGGCAGATATTTTGCTATTATCCTAATACCTTCTATGGCAATCCCTTCCGCCATAGGATGATATCCCGGGGCACAATAGGCCTCGATGGCATGTACCATGGCATCTACTCCCGTCCAAGCCGTAATGTGGGCCGGTAGCCCAACTGTTAATTCTGGATCTAAAATTACTATTTCTGGCAGCATTTTAGGATGGAAGATTATCTTTTTGGACTGCAGTTTTTCATCTAAAATTACGGAAGCCCTTCCTACTTCAGACCCTGTTCCTGCCGTGGTGGGAATTGCTATTATAGGCGCAATACCTTCTATGTTCGCATGAGTCCAATTATCGCCCACATCCTCAAAATCCCATAAAGAAAGTGACTGACCGGACATGAAGGCGATCGCTTTGGCAGCATCAATGGCCGAACCCCCTCCAAACGCGATAACCCCATCATGTCCATTTTTATTGTAATGGGCTACCCCGTTTAGTACATTGGCTTCCGTTGGGTTGCCTTGTACATCGCTATAGGTGGTAAAATCTATGCCTGCTTGTTTTAATATTCGCTGCACTTTTTCAACGATATCCAATTTTACCAACCCATTATCGGTAACCAACAGGGGTTTTTTAATTCCTGTTTTTTGCAAGGAGAGCGGTAAATCGTTTATTCTACCAGCTCCGAACCATATAGTAGTCGGGAAATTCCAATTTGTATTCATTAACTCCATCGTAGACCCTTTGTTTAAACCTTCAAAAAAATCGTTGAATATTCTATTATTACCTTAATTCGCGAAAATGGTAAGATTTTACCTTGGTCAGATGGTCGTACCCAAACTTTGAAAGGGTAACGCCTCGTCCTGAATTCTTGAAACCTGTCCAAGCCAGAGCGGGATCCAAATAATCACAGCGGTTCATAAATACGGTGCCTGCCTCAATTTGACGCCCTATGCTTTGGGCTTTGTCCATATCGTTGGTCCACACGGAGGCGGTCAGGCCATATTTTGAATCGTTCATTAATTGAATGGCCTCATTATCGTTTTTTACTTTCATAATTCCCACTACAGGACCGAAACTCTCTTCGATCATCACCTCCATGCTATGGTTTACATCTACCAACACATGGGGCGATAGATATGGAGTACCTTTTTTGGAGGATGGAAATAAGGTTTCATCTACCAACGACCTTGCCCCTTTTTTCAAGGCCTGCGCAATCTGAGCCCTTACATAGTCGGCAGCTTCCGTTTTTACCATGGGCCCTAGATTGGTTTCCTGTTCCAAGGGGTTGCCTAGTCTATATTTTTTGGCTAGGCTTACAAAACCATCAATAAATTTGTCGTAAACGGTCTCATGAACGTATATTCTTTCAATACCACAGCAGGATTGCCCGCTGTTGAAAAACGATCCATCCACTAAATTTTCGATACTGTGCTCTAAATTGGCGTCGGCCCTTACATAGGCGGGGTCTTTTCCGCCCAATTCCAGTCCACAGGGAATAAAAGAGTCTGTCAGTGCGTGTTGTACCGCTATTCCACCTTTTACCGATCCCGTAAAGCAAACACCCCCTAATTTAGGATCTGCGATTAGCTGGGCCGTGTTTTTATGATTTAAATGTAAAATTTGAAATACGCCTTTCGGTAGTCCTGCCTTTAACGCGGCTTGGGCATACCGTTCCGCAACCAAAGGCGTCTGAATGGAGTGTTTCAAAATCACTACATTTCCTGCCATTAAAGCAGGAACTATAGCATTTACGGAGGTTAAGAAGGGATAATTCCAAGGACTAAATACCCCAACGATACCCAGAGGAACCCGCTCGACAAGTCGTTTGCCTGGGCTCTGCTCTTCCGGCACAAAGGACTTTAAGGCTTCTTCGGCTATCCCGATCATATAACTGGCACGGTCCGCAAACCCATCTACCTCACCAGGAGATTGGCCCAGAGGCCTGCCCATTTGCCACGTTATTTCCTTTGCGATATCCTCTTTGTTAGCTACAACCGCTTCTACAAAAGAGGTCACGTATTCCCCCCTTTCTTTAACGGACAAAGCGGCCCAGATAGGAAAAGCTTTGTGGGCCAGGCCTATGGCGCTTTCGATATCCTTTGGGCCGTGTTCTTTGGTAGAACGGTATAACGAGCCGTCTATTGGTGAAATGGTGTCCCTCATATCTAAATTATCTCAAAATATCTGTTCAATTGCCAATCGGTTATGGCCTTACGTTGTTGTTGGTCTTCCCATTCACGAGTATATGCGTAATGATCGACAAACACATCTCCAAATAAGTCACGGGCAGGCTTGGAGTTTTTAAATTTTTCAGCAGCCCGAGTTAAGGTTCTGGGCAATTGTAGCTCATCAGGGAAGTTTACGTCATAAGCGTTTCCGGAAACAGCCTCCAAAGGTTCAATTTTGTTTTCAATACCCCATATGCCAGAGCCTATGGCCGCTGCCAAAGCTAAATATGGATTAATATCGGCGGCAGAGACACGGTATTCCACCCGTTGTGATTTCGGGCTTCCGGGAATGGCCCTGATGGCACAAGTTCGGTTATCCATCCCCCAAGATGCCGCGGTAGGCGCCCAAAACCCGGGAATAAGGCGGGTATAGCTGTTACAGGTAGACGCTACCATGGCCAAAAATTCGGGCATTAATTTTTGCTGCCCCCCAATGAACCAGCGCATCACATCGGACATAGTATCGGGATTGTTCTTATCATAGAAAGCGGATGATCCGTCCTTTTTTTGGAGGGAAACGTGAATATGACCGGATTGCCCCGGATACTTTGGCGACCATTTGGCCATAAAGCCGGCCATCATATTATTTTGTTGCGCCCAGACCTTTATAAATGTTTTGAAAAAAACGGCGTTATCTGCCGCCCTCAGCGCCTCGGAATGCTCAATGGCCCCTTCGTAAACACCCGCCCCGGTTTCTGTATGAAGTCCTTCCAAGGGCATTTCCATTTCCTCGGCCAGATTCATTATTTCATGATAAAAACTGGCGTGCGAAGAGCAGCGTAATACAGAATATCCAAAATTGCCCGGGGTAATCGGTTCCAAATCATGGAAATTTTTATCCCTTGCGGATTTTGGAGTCTCATTGAACAAAAAGAACTCAAACTCAAAGGCCGCGGTAGCAGAATATCCCAATCCGTCCAATCTTGCCAAGGTTTTTTTAAGGATTGATCTCGGACAAACCTTAGCCCCTTCACTTTCCGAAAAATCCGCTAAAAGAATCACCGATTTGTTTTCTTCGGTGGGCAACATCCTCAAACTGGAAGGGTCTATTGTCGCCTTTGTATCAGTAAAGCCATCCTTCCAACCGGTAAAGGAATCTTTCGTATACAAGTCGTCGTTAGAATCCCATCCAAAGACAACATTGCATAACCCGAAGCCCTTATCCAAAGCGGAGAGAAACTTGTTTTTATTTACATATTTGCCCCTTAGCACGCCGTCAATATCGACAACGGCCAATTTCACATTCTTTATTTGATGCTCCTCAATGTATTTTTTGACGGTTTCGATATTCATTTTTCCTTCCTATTTATTATTCTCTTCTTCAATAAAGTTATATAAATCGACTAATAAAGTATCGTAAATTCTCAAGTATGTCCTTTTTAAACCTTCGTTTTTGTTTCATGTTCCAAAGCAAACTCCTCCTCAGGGGAAAGTATCAATCGATGTCTGCCTCTCAATGCAAAATATGCAAGTCCGATAATTATATACGCCATGGCTATGAATACTGCGGTTCTGTACGACTTATCCTGTAGTTGATAATATATGATCAAGGCGGCAAGGAAAATAGTGACCCATGCCCCTGTATTACCAAAAGGACTTATGTAAGGCCGATCCATGTCGGGCTTATTCTTTCGCAGTAAAATGAACGACCCACATTGTAATATATAGGACAACATGGCGCTAAAAACGGCTATATTCAATAAGGCCCCACCTACAAAAACCCCGCTTTCGTCACCTGCCAGAAACCGTGTTATCATCAAAACCGTGAATCCTATGACGGAACCTAAAATCAAGGCAGTATACGGCGTTTTTCTTTTACTGTGCGTTATCGAAAAAAATACCGGAAAATAACCAGCCCTCGACAGGGAGTAAATTTGTCTTCCGAAGGCGAAAATTATAGTATGAAAAGACGCTATTAATCCTATTGAAGCTACCAGCGCCAAGAGTTTGGCTATATTATCGCCGAACAAAACCTTAAAACCATCTAAAAGTGGTTCGCCCGATTGCGATAGCGCAAAGGATCCGAGCGGGGTCGAGGCATTCAGCCACAACATCAAAAAGGCCGATATAATCAAGGTTATCATCCCATAGGTCAATCCCTTAGGCATATCTTTTTTGGGGTCCATGGATTCTTCGGCCGCCAACGGTAACTGTTCGATAGCCAAAAACAGCCAGACGGCAAAGGGCATTGCCTTCAAGGCCCCGGATAGTCCGAAGGGAAATAAGGCTCCCCCGCCACCTTCCAAATGTTCGGCCTGACCATTTGCCCCCGCCTTGATATCCAAGGCGTACTTGGTGAAATCCACACTAGAAATAGAGGATACCCAGTACACCGCCAAGCAAGCCAATGCCAATAAGGTAAGGGTCACGGTAAAGCGAAAGGACATCTCAACGCCCACTATATTCAGACCGGTGAATACCGCATAAAAACCGAACCACCAAAACGGCAGCATTTCAGGGGATGTCCCAAATATGCCGGACATGTAATGGCTCAGGAAAAAGACAATGACCGCCGGGGTCAAAATAAATTCCAGGTTTTCGACCAAGCCGGTAAAAAAGCCGCCCCAAGGGCCCATGGCAGACCTTGCAAACGAATAAGCCCCACCAGTGTGCGGTAGGGCGGGCGACATTTCGGCGACGCTTTGGGTAAGACCAATATACATAATGGCCACCAAAACCGTGGCAACGAACATACCGCCCCATCCGCCGGAGGCCAAACCAAGGTTCCATCCTGAAAAATGACCTGAAATAACGGCACCTACGCCCAGGGCCCAAAGCGACCAAACCCCTGCATGACGTTTAAGTTCCCTGGACTCAAAATACGATTTGTCCATTTTCTTATACTTCACGCCTTTTGCCATGTTGGTTGTTTTAAATTATTGGTCGACTTGTTATTAAGCAGCGTTAAGTGACCTTGTTGAATATATTATTTTTTTATAGCCTATGAACCTAAGTTTGATTCCCATACTGGTTTGGTCTACCTCAATGTTCAGTAGTTTGCGCAATGGTTTTAAATGATGCAGTAGTCGACCAATCACCCCAATTTAGGTATTGGTCTCGATAGCGTACACGCCAGAAATAGGTTTTGTTCGGTTCTAAGTTTTCTGTCTTTTCATCCGTAAGGTCATCATCTTTCTGCCTGTCTTCCAAATAATACCAGTTTTCAAACTGTTTCCAGCTTTCGTAGATGATTTTGTTAAAATCTTTAGAGGGTGAAATTTGCCAATTTGAGGCGGCATGAAATGCCCCATCCATATTTCCTGTAAAGGATCCGGCCTTTAAAAGAATTTCATTGTATTTGATTTCTTCGTTGTTTATGGGCGAAATTGTTTGAGCTATATCCGGTGCTTTGTTTTTCTTCCATATGGTAATACTATCGGTAATTTGATTGTTTTTTGGATGGGCATTATTACCACGACTTACCCGCTTTAAGGTAAACTTCGGATTGTTCCTATCTCCGCTCACCTCGACCATAACAAAACCGTATTCGTCTTGGGTCACAGTAAATTCATCGTAATCCTTACCTTCAAATTCGCCCCAATTATCGATGGCACCGCCAGCACTGGCAACGTTTACCCATAAATGTTTATGGTCTTTTGATTGACCCCTTGAATATCCATGGGTATGCCCAAAGAAATGAATACTCGGTTTATTGGTCTTGGTACTGAAATCTTCCAAGAGCTTGACCAGTTTTCCAGTGAAATCTTCCTCGCCGGGAATCCAAAGTTCAGATTTATAGGGGTGATGTAACTGGGCAAAAACAAAATCGATATCGGAATCGTTTTCAGTTTTGGCCAAAACAGCCTCCAGCCATTCCAATTGTTGCTTTAGATCTCGGTAACCATCGTTCGAATCGAGCCCGATAATTCGTGTATTGCCGTAATCTTTGTACCACCAATGCTCTGCATAGGCAGGGGTACCGTTTTTGGGAAGGCTGAAGTATTTAAAGTAGAATTGGCTGTTGTCTTCATGATTGCCCAATACGGGATAAACGGGTACCTGTGAAAAGAGCGGATGTGAAGGGGTAAAGAAATGACCGTTCCAATGGTCGTAATTACTACCACTGGCGACCAGATCACCGGGAATCATCACCAAAGCAAGATCGTCCGGTAGCTTTCCCCCAAATTCCTTCTTTAAATAAGCCAAAATACCCTCTTGAACAACTTCCCCGAATTTTTCTGGGTGTTGCAAATCCATTTGCATGTCGCTCATGGCTATCATATTAAAGGATTCTTCGTCATTGGCAAAGGGGGGCGTTTTGAACTGATAAATATCCGATCGCAAATTACCCGTATTTACCCTGTA
>RCMY010000652.1_pt1 | contig 32848 bp, 29 predicted proteins | sample 2041341 | NCBI WGS metagenome assembly RCMY01 (sample SAMN09708234, study PRJNA481090) | Marine sediment metagenome, whole genome shotgun sequencing project. | reverse complement strand
TCGTTGTCGACGACGGCTCCACCGATGGCTCGGCGGACCTGCTGCGCGAGCGCTATGGCGCCGACCCACGGGTAACCCTGATATGCCAGGAAAATGCAGGCCAGCTATCCGCGTTCGCTGAAGGTCTGCGCCACACCACTGGCGACATCGTGTGTTTCCTCGATGCGGACGATCACTGGAGTCCGGATTACCTGCGAAAGCTGGCGCAGGTCTACCGCTCCGGTGAGATCGACTTCGTGATTTCCGACATGCGGATGTTTGAGCAGAAAGAACGGGTTATCGGTTTTGGGGACGAACAGGTGGACTTCGGCTACACCGCCATCAGTACCGCGGTGACCGGGTGCTGGTACGGCGCGCCGACCTCAGCGTTGTCGATGCGGACGCAGTGGGCTGAACGGTCAGTCGACCTGCCCGTGGAGTTCCTGCGCCGCTGGAAGCTGTCCGCCGACAACTGTCTGGTGTATGGCGCCAGTGTGCTCGGCGCCCGCAAGCTGTTCCTGCCGACCGGCGACGTGCACTACCGCATCCATGGTGAGAATCTGTGGTGGAGCAATTCCGGCCCCAGCCAAAATTATTTCAACCGAATGAAATCGCGGACACTGATCGACCATTACGCTGATGCGGCAGGCCTTGGACCGTGGGCCCCCGAACTCGCAAAGCTGGAGTTCCGCACCAAGCCCGCGCCGTCCTGGCACGAGACCCGGCGCTACGCCTCCATCGCGCTACGCGGCGATGCGCCGTGGTGGCGCCGTGCCGAACAGGCGCTGGCCATCGTGGGCACGCGGCTTCGCGGCCGCAAAGCCGCGACACCCGCGCAGCGCGACGTCGCTTGAAGATCCTGCTGACCAACTTCCACGACGGGGACGGTGGCGGCCACACGACCTACCTGGTGTCGCTGGCGAAGGGCCTCGCGGACCGCCACGAGGTGTGCGTGGCTGCGCCTCCCGGCAGCCGTCTGCTGCGCGAGGCGGGAGCGATCAACGGCGTGGCCACGCGCGCGCAGCCATTTCCCAACGGGCTGCGTCGACTCGGCGCGATACATCGAGCCCGCAAGGCGCTGGCGGCGCATTTGCGCGAGGAAAAATACGACCTTGTCCACGTGAACGGTTCGGCCGATCACCGCCTGGTGCTGTCAGCGTTGCGCGGCCTGTCGGCGCGGCCGCGTGTGGTGCTGACCAAACACAACTCCAAATCGATGAAAGGACCAGGCCACTGGTGGCGCGCCCACCGCACCGATCAGGTCATCGCTGTCAGCGACTACACCCGCCGCGCGCTGGCCGAGACGGCCTATGCACGATGCCGGATCGATACCGTGCACAACGGTATTGACACCGATTACTACGCCCCGCGGCCTGCGGACTGCGCGGCTGGCGAACGCGACGCCAGCCTTTCCGATCCGCCGACGCTTGTGCTGGGCAGCAATGCCGGCACCGCCGACTACAAGGGCTGGATGGATCTGGTCGAGGCCCTGCCGCTGCTGGCGCCGGAGCAACGCAGCCAGGTGCAGGTGGTGCTTGCCGGACGGCCCCCGGCAGCGAACGCGCTGGCCCGTATCGACGAGCTCGGCATGCAAGAGCAGGTCACCTTCGCCGGACTGCTGGACGACGTGAGACCGATGATCGCCGCGATCGACGTCGGCTTCGTGCTGTCCTGGGATGTGGAGACGATCTCGTTCGCGTGTCGCGAAATGATGGCCATGGGCAAGCCCGTGCTGGTCAGCGACTATGCCGGCCTGCCGGAGAACATCCGCGCGGGTGTGGACGGCTGGATCACTCCGGTAAGGGACGTGCCGCGCATCGCCGACGCCATCAAGGCAATGCTCCAGCATCGCTCCGGACTGCCGGCCATGGGCGCAGCGGCGCGTGCGCATGCCGTGGAAGCATTCGGGATCGAACGGTTCGTCGGGCGTACCGAAGCGGTGTACCGGCAGCTACTCGCTGACCGCCGCTGAAGTGACCGTTTTGACCACGCGCGAGTAGAAAAATCCGTCCATGCCGTCTTCGCCCGGCAGCCGTTGGCGCCCATCGGCCACCCTGCCCGCGGCACGCCCGAAACCCTCATCCAACGGTTCCGCCTGCGCGTCCGGAGTGCGGGCCAGAAAGGCGGCCACCTGACGATCGTTCTCCTCACGCAGGATCGAACAGGTCGCGTAGACCAGCGCCCCGCCGGGCACCAGCGTTTGCCACAGCGCATCCAGCAAGCGGGCCTGCAGTGCGACCAGATTGTCGATATCGGATTCGCGACGATGCAGGAGGATGTCGGGCTGCCGGCGGATGATTCCCGTCGCGGAGCAGGGGGCGTCCAGCACGATCGCATCGAACGGCACCCCATCCCACCACGCCGCCAGATCGGTCGCATCCGCCGCCACCAGCCTGGCATCATCGCCCAGCCTAAGACGATCAAACGTGGCTTGGACATGGCGGATACGCCTGCGATCGATATCCAGCGCAGTCAGCTGCAGGGACGGTTCGCGCTCCAGCAGGTGGGCGGCCTTGCCACCGGGCGCCGAGCAGGCGTCCAGCACCCGCATGCCAGGCCGAATCGCCATGGCTTCGATAACCCGCTGTGCCGCGCCATCCTGGATCGACACCCGACCCTCGGCGAAGCCGGGCAATGTCGACACGGGGACCGGCTCGGGGAGAAGCAGGGCATCGTCCAGCCCCTCGACAAGCTCTGCGCTGATACCGAGCGCGGCGAGTTCATCGCGGTAGTCGACGCGCCCCGTATTCTGACGATTGACCCGCAGCCACATCGGAGGAGCCTGCTCGCTGGCGTCAAGCATCGCCACGGCGTCCTGCGGCCAGTCGCTTTCAATCCGGTTGCGCAGCCACAACGGCCAGTGGGCGTGGGGCGTCGAAGGCGGCAGTCCTTCGCGCAGGGCGCGACGCAACAACGCGTTGACCATCCCCGACTGGTGATCGCGACCCAGTCCGCGCGCCGCCTCCACCGTGGCGGCCACCGCTGCGTGAGCGGGCAGGCCGAGCGGGTCCAGTTGGGCGAACCCGACCAGCAGCAGGGCGCGCAGTTCGCGATCGCGGTGTGCGAGCGGGCGCGACATCCACGCCGCCAACGCGGCATCGAAACGGGACGGCTGGCGCAGTACCGCGAGGCAGATCGCCTCCACCAGCGCGCGATCGCGCGGATCCTCCAACCCTTGCTGGGCAGCGGCCAACTCCGCCTTCAGTGAGCGGCCGTGGTGCAGGACGGCGTCGAGCACCCGCGTGGCGGCAATCCGCGGCTGGCTGCCGGGCGTCGTGGCGATCATGGGTGCATCACCTGCCAATGACCAGGTCACGGCGGCCGTTGAGGTAATCGGCCGCGGTGATCGCCTTGCCGCCGTCACGCTGCAGCACGCGTACCCGCAACATCCCTTCGCCGCAGGCAATATCGATGCCGTCGCGGCCCGCAGCGAGCACGGTTCCGGGTTCCGCCGAATGCGCCGCAGGCATCGCCACTGCCGCGTGCAGGCGCAGGCGCTCGCCAGCGATCATGGCTTCCGCCATCGGCCACGGATTGAACGCCCGCACCGTGCGCGCCAACTCCTCCGCCGGGCGCATCCAGTCGAGTTTGGCTTCCGCTTTGTCGAGTTTGTGGGCGTAGGTCACACCGGCGGCGGGCTGCGGTTTCGGCTGCGGGCTCAAACCGGCGCGCAGCAATCCCAGACCATCGGCCAGGACTTGCGCACCCAGGACCGACAACCGGTCGTGCAGCTGGCCGCCGGTTTCATCGGCACCGATATCGATCGCCTGCGCGAGCAGTACCGGGCCGGTGTCCAGCCCCTTTTCCATGCGCATCAGGCAGACGCCCGTGCGCGCATCGCCGGCCTGGATGGCGCGCTGGATCGGCGCCGCCCCGCGCCAGCGCGGCAGCAGCGAGGCGTGCACGTTCCAGCAACCGTCGGTCGGAATGTCGAGCACCGCCTGCGGCAGGATCAAGCCATAGGCCACCACCACCAGCAGGTCGGGCTGAAGTGCTGTCAGCGCCTCACGTGCAGCCGCACTGCGGAAGTTCTCGGGCTGATGGACCGGAATCCCCAGCGCCTCGGCCTCACGCTTGACCGGCGATGGGGTCATGCCACGGCCACGGCCGGCCGGACGATCGGGCTGGGTGTAGACGGCAACGACTTCGTTGCGTCTGGCCGCCGAGCGCAGGCTCGGTACGGCAAAATCGGGGGTGCCGGCAAAGACGATTCTCATCGCGCCATCTTACCGCGGCACCGCCACCGATCAGGCGGCGGCGCGGCGTGCCTTGGCGAGCTTCTTGCGCACCATCTCGCGCTTCAGCGGCGACAGGTAATCAACGAACAGCTTGCCCAGCAGATGGTCCATCTCATGCTGCACACAGACCGCGAGCACACCCTCGCATTCCATCTCGAAGGGCTGGCCGTCGCGGCCGAGCGCCTTGACCGTGATGTGTTCGGCGCGGGTGACCTCGGCAAAGATGTTCGGCACCGACAGGCAGCCTTCCTCGTAGACCTGCTCGCCGCTGCGGGCGAGGATCTCGGGATTGATGAACACCATCGGCTCGTCGTTCTCCTCGGAGACGTCGATCACCATGAAGCGCTGGTGGACATCGACCTGACTGGCCGCGAGCCCGATTCCAGGCGCCTCGTACATCGTCTCCAGCATGTCATCCAGCAGACGCTGGAACACGGTCGAAGTGACGTGCGCCGGATCGACGTCGACTGCGACGGTGCGCAGACGCGGATCGGGAAATTCCAGGATTGGTAACTGTGCCATGGCTCTGAAATGGGGGCGTGGATCACATCCACAAGATACCGGCTCATTATAACGCCCGCTTGCCGCCTGATTTGCTTGCAAAGACGCCATTCATCTGGGATATAGTGAGTCGTCCGCGTCGCTTCAAGACGTCCGGGCGCACCTGCACGGGGAATCAGGTATACCAACTATGTTAAAGCCGATCCGCACGGTCGCTACCGCTGCGTTGCTGACAATTGCCACCTTTGCCATGGCCGCCGGGTTACGCGGGGATCATCCCGACACCTATGTGGTCAAGAAAGGCGACACGTTGTGGGACATCGCAGGCACCTTCCTCCAGAAGCCCTGGTTGTGGCCGGAAATCTGGCAGGCCAACCCCCAGGTGGAGAATCCACACCTCATCTATCCCGGTGACGTTCTGTCCCTGGCATATCTGAACCGTGTGACCGCCCAGCCCGGTCCGCGCCAACTGGCCCCGGTCACCGGCGTCCCGCTGTCGCAGATCGAACCGTTCCTCAAGAACCTGCGCGTCGTCGACGAGATCGAGAGCCTGCCCTACGTGGTCGGCCTTGAAGAGGACCGCATCCGCAGCGCCAAGGGTCAGGTGGTCTACATCAAGGGACTGCCCGGCGCGGTTGCGGGCCAGCGTTACGCCGTCGTGCGTCCGACCCAGCGCTATACGCGCCTGGACCGGACCATGTGCTGCGACATCTTCGATGCCGCCGACATGGACAACCGGGGTCGCCGCACGCTCGACTTCGAGCGCATGTGGACCAATGCGGTCGTTCCCGACAATGGCTCCGAGTTGCTGGGCTATGAGCTGATGCAGCAGGCCACCGGCACGGTCACCCGTGGCGAAGTGGGCGGCATCGAGGCCACCACGATGGTGCTGGACGACAGCGGCCGCGAAGTTCGCGTCGGTGATCGTTTGATCCCCGTCCAGGCCCAGCCGTACGACCTGCAGTTCTTCCCGCACCCGCCGCGGCAGCAGTTCGAATACGGCCGCGCACGAGTGCTGGCAGTGGCGGACATGCTGAAGACCGGTGGACCGCGCGACGTGGTCGCGCTGTCGGTCGGTGCCCGCGACGGCGTGGACAACGGCACGGTGTTCTCCGGCTGGCGTGTGGGCAGCGAAGTCGCTGACCGCATCAACAGCAGCAGCGGATGGGACCGCAGCGAGGACAGCTTCGGCCGCGCCAGCCGCGTCCGCTTGCCCGATGAGTTCGCCGGTCACCTGATGGTGTTCAAGACCTTCGACAAGGTCAGCTATGCGCTGGTGATGGAGGGCATCCGTCCGATCCAGGTCGGTCACGAGCTGAAGCACCCCGACGCACCGTACTGACCTTCAAGGCAGGGGTTTCCCTACTGCGATCCACGACGGCACCCTAGGGTGCCGTCGTCGTTTCCGGCAGATGCTCAGGGGATGCACAATGCCCAAACCACACTCGGACCGCCGGTAGACCGCGACGATCCTGCACGCAACGAAGCCCTGCTGCGGCTGGTCGCCTGTGCCGGTCCCGCGGCGCCACGTAGAAAGCTGCTGGAACACGCGTCGCCCGCTGCGGCGCTCGCAGCCGGTCCATCATTGTGGCGGGCGTGCGGCCTGCAGGCTGCGCAGGTCACCAGCCTGCAGTTGCGTACCGACCGCAGCGTGGACGTCGCACGCGAATGGCTCGTATGCCCCGACCACCACCTCATCGGCTGGGACGATCCCGATTACCCGCCGTTGCTCCGGGAAATCCCAAGCCCGCCGGTGGCACTGTTCATCGCCGGCGACCCGTCGCTGCTGTGGTTGCCCGCGGTCGCGGTGGTCGGCAGTCGATCGCCAACACCGGGCGGATCCGACAATGCGCGCGCGTTCGCGCAGGCGCTCGCTGGACAAGGGCTGCTGGTCGTCAGCGGTCTTGCCGCGGGGATCGACACCGTGGTCCATAAGGCCACGCTGGACGTCGCGGGGGCCACCGTCGCAGTTCTGGGCACGGGCCCCGACGTGCCCTACCCGCGCGGCAACGCCGCGTTGCACGCGCGGATCGCCGCACACGGCGCCATCGTCAGCGAGCACCTTCCCGGCACGGGTCCACGCCGGGAGCATTTCCCCAGCCGCAACCGGATCCTCGCCGGGATCAGCCTGGGAACGCTGGTGATCGAAGCGGCCTACCGCTCCGGCGCGCTGATCACCGCCCGTTTGGCCGGGGAATGCGGGCGCGAGGTGATGGCACTGCCCGGCTCGATCCACAACCCACTCGCGCGTGGCTGCCACCGTCTGATACGGGATGGCGCGTGCCTGATCGAACGGCCCGAGGACGTCATCGCCCTGCTGGCGCCACCCGTCACCGCGCAGGCGGCGCACTTGCGCGAGCGCATCGCCGCCCCCAGTTCATGTATGCAGAGCCAAACACGCACCCTCACAAACCCCAATCCTGGCGCGCCACTATCCGATGCGCCCCCGACCTTGCAGCCCACCGCCGACCGCCAGATTTTGTGGCAGGCGCTGGGCCATGACCCCACAGATATGGATCAACTGGTCCAACGCACGGGTTTGACGCCCGCACTGCTGTCATCCATGCTGCTGCCGCTGGAGCTGGAGGGTCTCGTGGTCGCTCAACACGGCCGTTATCACCGCCATCGATGACCTGTCACCTGACGGCTCGAAGGTCCCAAGCAACTCCTGACCCACCGCGCCGCCTGCGGCGCAGGCCGAGGGGAAATGAAAGAAAGCATCCTGGACGTCCTGCTGTACCTGTTCGAACACTACTTCACTGAAAATGCGGATCTGGTCCGCGACCGTGAAAATCTTCAGAGTGGCCCGCTGTTCGAGGAGCTCGGCCAAGCCGGCTTCAGCGCCGCTGAAATCAACAAGGCGTTCGAGTGGCTGGATGCGCTGGCGCGACAGCGGCCGGCTCCCAGTCCCGTGCGCGCCGATCGCCCTACCCGGGTGTATGCCGGCCCTGAACTGGATCGCCTGGACACCGACTGCCGCGGATTCCTGCTGTTTCTGGAGCAGCACGGGGTGCTGGACGCCGGCCACCGCGAGCTGGTGATCGACCGCGCGATGGCGCTGGACCAGCATGAGATCGATCTGGACGACCTGAAATGGGTGGTCCTGATGGTGCTGTTCAACCAGCCCGGCAGCGAAGCGGCGTATGCGTGGATGGAAACGCAGATGTTCGAGGAAGAGCCCGACCCCGTGCATTGAGCGGCGCTACCATTAATACTGTGCGCGCCACGGCCGGATCTGATCCGGCCGTTTGCTGCGGACGAAACTTGACAACAGCGCCTGCGGCATGATTCCACTGGCACCGCAATATCGACGGTCGTGGTCCTGCCACGGGCGTCTGTTTTTCCATGAGTCTCCCCGCGCTGCCTCCATGGCGCGCACCCGCCCCCCACTACAGGCTCTGCCGCAATGGCCAAGAACCTCGTCATCGTCGAATCGCCCGCCAAGGCCAAGACGATCAACAAGTACCTCGGCAAGGACTTCATGGTCCTGGCGTCCTACGGTCACGTGCGTGACCTGATCCCGAAGGAAGGCGCAGTCGATCCCGACGACAACTTCGCGATGCGCTACGACCTGATCGAGAAGAACCAGAAGCATGTGGAGGCCATCGCCAAAGAGGCGAAAAAGGCCGAGGCCGTGTTCCTGGCAACCGATCCGGATCGCGAGGGCGAGGCGATCAGCTGGCACATTGCGGAGATCCTGCGCGAGCGCGGTTTGCTGGATGGCAAGTTGCTGAAGCGGGTGGTGTTCACCGAGATCACCCCGCGGGCGATCAACGAGGCCATGGCCAATCCGCGCGACATTGCCGGCGATCTGGTGGATGCCCAGCAGGCGCGTCGCGCGCTGGACTACCTGGTCGGCTTCAACCTCTCGCCCGTGTTGTGGCGCAAGGTCCAACGCGGACTTTCCGCCGGGCGCGTGCAGTCACCCGCGCTGCGCATGATCGTGGAACGCGAGGAAGAGATCGAGGCCTTCAAGGCGCGCGAATACTGGTCGATCAATGCCGAATGCCAACATCCGTCGCAGGCCTTCAGCGCCCGGCTGATCAAACTGGACGGCAAGAAGTTCGAGCAGTTCACGATCACCGATGGCGACACGGCAGAGGCTGCGCGCAAGCGCATCGTCGACGCCGCCGGTGGCGCGCTGCAGGTCACCGATGTCGTCAGCAAGGAGCGCAAGCGCCGCCCGGCCGCGCCGTTCACCACATCGACCCTGCAGCAGGAAGCCGCCCGCAAGCTCGGCTTTACCACCAAGCGCACGATGCAGGTGGCGCAGAAGCTCTACGAGGGCGTCGCCATTGGCGGTGAAGAGGGCACGGTCGGCCTGATCAGCTACATGCGTACCGACTCGGTCGCCATGTCGCAGGAAGCGGTCGCGGAGATCCGCGACGTCATCGCCCGCGATTACGGCACCGGCGCGGTGCCCGACCAGCCGGTGACCTACAAGTCCAAAGCCAAGAACGCGCAGGAAGCACACGAGGCGGTGCGCCCGACCTCGGCGCTGCGCACACCGGCGCAGATGTCGCAGTTCCTGGAAGACGACGCACGGCGCCTGTACGAGCTGATCTGGAAGCGCGCGGTCGCCAGCCAGATGGTTCCGGCCACGCTCAACACCGTTTCGATCGATCTCGCTGCCGGCGGCGAGCACAGCTTCCGCGTGTCGGGCACCACCGTGATCGACCCCGGTTTCCTCGCGGTGTACGAGGAAGGCAAGGACACCAAGGCGGACGATGCCGACGACGAGGGCCGCAAGCTGCCGGCGATGAAGACCGGCGACCGCATCCCGGTCCAGCAGGTCAACGCCAACCAGCACTTCACCGAGCCGCCGCCGCGGTTCTCCGAAGCCTCGCTGGTGAAGACCCTGGAGGAGTACGGCATTGGGCGGCCGTCAACCTATGCGTCGATCATCGCGACCCTGCTGTTCCGCCAGTACGTCGAACTGGAGAGCCGCCGCTTCCGTCCCAGCGACGTGGGCCGCGCGGTCAGCAACTTCCTGTCCGGGCATTTCACCCGCTACGTGGACTACGACTTCACTGCCAAGCTCGAGGACGAGCTGGATGCCGTCTCGCGCGGCGAGCAGGACTGGGTGCCGCTGATGGAGCGCTTCTGGACCCCGTTCAAGGAGATGGTCGACGACAAGATGGAGTCGGTCGACCGCAGCGAGGCGACCGGTGCGCGCGAGCTCGGCACCGATCCCAAAACCGGCAAGCCGGTCAGCGTCCGACTGGGCCGCTACGGGCCCTACGCGGCCATCGGCAGCACCGCCGAGGACGCCGAGGACAAGCCCAGGTTCGCGTCCCTGCGGCCCGGCCAGAGCATGCACACCATCAGCCTGGAGGATGCGCTGGAGCTGTTTCTGATGCCCCGTCACCTGGGCCAGGACAAGGGCGAGGACGTCAGCGTCGGTATCGGGCGCTTCGGTCCGTTCGCCAAGCGTGGCTCGGTCTATGCGTCGCTGAAGAAGGAGGACGATCCGTACAAGGTCGACCTCGCCCGCGCCGTGTTTCTGATCGAGGAAAAGGAAGAGATCGCGCGCAACCGGATCATCAAGGAGTTCGAGGGCAGCGACATCCAGGTGCTGAACGGTCGCTACGGCCCTTACCTGAGTGACGGCAAGCTCAACGGCAAAATCCCCAAGGATCGCGAGCCGGCGTCGTTGACGCTGGAGGAAGTGATCCAGCTGATGGAGGAAACCGGCAAGCCGATGCGCAAGGGCTTCGGCAAGAAGGCGGCCAAGAAGGCGCCGGCCAAGAAAGCCGCCGTGAAGAAGACGGCGGCCAAAGCCCCAGCGAAGAAGGCTGCAAAGAAGGTCGCAAAGAAAGCGACTAAAAAGGCCGTGAAAAAGGCGGTCAAGAAAACCGCGGCGAAAAAGGTTTTGAAGAAAGCCACCAGCACGACCGCGCAGGCGGACGACGCAACGGTGTGACCATCTCGGTCCTGGCGTGATCGCCGGGACCGGTATGGCGGACTATGCTTTGCGGCATGTCCGCTCCTTTCGCAGCCAAGCCGTCCGATCTCCGTGATGCCGTGCGCATGCTGCGCGATGGCGGGGTCATCGCCTACCCCACCGAAGCGGTGTGGGGACTGGGCTGCGATCCGTTCAACGAGGCCGCCGTCGTGCGGCTGCTGCGGATCAAGCAGCGACCGGTGGACAAGGGTCTGATCCTGATTGCCGGTGCGCTGGCGCAACTGGACGAACTGATCGACTGGAATGCGTTGCCGGAGGAACGGCGCGAGGCGGTCCTGGCAAGCTGGCCGGGCCCGCATACGTGGGTGGTGCCGGCCACGGCGCGGGTGCCGCGAGTGGTCACCGGCGACCATGCGAGCGTCGCAGTGCGACTCACTGCCCATGCTGAGGTGGTCGCCCTGTGCGGGGCATTCGGAGGACCGCTCGTGTCCACCAGCGCAAACCGTGCCGGTCACCCGGCGGCAACCCGCTGCGATGGGCTCGATCCGATCCTGTTGGCGCAGATCGATGCGGTCCTGGCCGGCGAGGTCGGAGGTCGTCCCACTCCCAGCACGATCCGTGACGCGCTCACCGGCGCGACGCTGCGTGCCTGAATCCGCGACGCTATCGCCCCGGACTCCGGACGGGCAAGATGACCGCATGATTCCTGCCACGCACCTCCGTTGGATGCCCGAGTTGGCGCTGCTCGTGCTGGCAACGTGTCTGGTGATGCCTGTGACAGCGCGCGCCGACCCCGGCGATACCACGCAGATCACCATCTACCGCTGCACCGACGTGCAGGGTCGATTGGCCTTGCGCGACACACCCTGTCTGGCGGGCGAGCGGCAGGAGACCACGGCCATGCAGCGTCCCCAGGACCCGCCGCCCCGGCCACGCGGCATCGTCGAGACACCGGCTTCAGCTTCGGTTTCCGGCGGACAAGCTGACAGGGCTCCGCCGGTGGACCCGGTCCGGGGTTACCCACCGCCGACCCCGGTCTATCGCTGCATCACACCGGATGGCGAGCAGTACACCAGCGAATCACCGGACGGCAATCCACGCTGGGTTCCGTTGTGGACGCTGGGTTATCCGGTCATTGTCGGCCCCGGGCACGACCACTTACCCGGCGGTTATCCCGCCCCTCCGGTGCGCCCGGCCGGCGACGCGTCGTACATCGGAACCCGCAGCCAGGCCCCGGTCGGCACCGGCTCAAGGTTCGTGTTCGACAGTGTCGGCCGCCCACCACCCAAACCGTCGCAGAGCCAACCCGGCATACCGGACCGACTGCCGATCGGGGGCATGGTCCAAGGGCCTGGCACCTGGGTCCGCGACGCCTGCACGCGCATCCCGCAAGCGGAGGTCTGCGCCGACCTGCGCAATCGGCGCACGGCGCTGGTGCGTCGTTACAACAGCGCCCTGCAGAGCGAGCGCAGGCAGATCGACAGCGAAAAGCGCCGGATCGATGAACAGCTGGGCAGCCAATGCGCGCGGTAAGCCGACTTCTCGTGCTGTCGCTGCTGGCAACCACTGCATTTCTGGCGACCGCGCGCGACTCGGTGGTGATCTACCGCTGCACCGATGCCAGCGGCGCAGTGAGCGTGCAGAACGACGTGCCCTGCCCCAAGGGCAGCGAACAGCAGCGCCGGGTAATGGAGACCGTACGTGCGAGCGTGACACCGCCGTCCGCCAGCACTCCGGTGGCTGCGCTGATTACACCCCCCGTCGTGGTGGTCGAGGACGCCGCCCCGTCTGACACGGCCAAGGGCGAAGCGAACCCTGCCGCTGCGGAACCCGACAATGACGCGCCTGCCAGGATTCCCATCGGGCCGCCGCCACTGTTCGCGTGTAGCACCTGGGATCGCAAGGGGTACTTCAGCGATGACCCCGTTCCCGCCCGCCGCTGTGCACCGTTACGGGTGAGCGGACTGGATGGCGCGGCGGGCGGTGGAGGGGCAAGCGCATGCGAATGGGGCACGGATACCTGCGCGCCCGTTCCCGATACGGCGTTGTGCAAACAGTGGCAGCAACACGCCCATGACACCCGGGCGATGCTGCTCTTCGGTCGCGCTGATGATCCGGCGGCGACCCGAGGAGAGCTCGAGCGGATCGAAGCGATCATCGAGGCAAGCAGCTGCGGCGGCAGGGGCTGACTCGATCCCGAGCTCGCCGGTTTCGATGACCGTCAGGGTGCGCGGGAGGGCTCGGAAATCTGGTCGCCAACGTAGGTCCGCGGCACCCGCTTCAACCCGCACAGCAGGCGGTAGGGACTGGTGGCACCCCATTCGGTGAGCTCGCTCGCCCCGATGTGATTGCCCCACAGCTCCACGTGGCTGCCCATGCCGGCCGCGGGGTGGGCGTCGAGGTCGATCGTCAGCATGTCCATCGATACGCGCCCGATCAACCGGCCGCGCTGGCCGTCGATCAGCACCGGGGTACCGTTGGCGGCGAACTGCGGATAACCGTCCGCGTAACCGATCGCGACCACACCGACCCGGGTCGGCCGCTCGGTAACGAAGCGCGCGCCATAGCCGACCGGCTCGCCCGCCGGCAGCTCGCGCACCGCGATCACCTGCGACTCCAGGGTCATCACTGGCCGCAGCAGATCAGCGACCGGGTGCGGCACCGAGAATGGGGTCGCACCATAAAGCATCAACCCCGGACGTGCCCATTGCGCCGGAGTGTCCGGCCAGCCCATCAATGCCGGCGAATTGGCCACACTGGCCACCAGCTCGGTGCCGTTGACGCCCTGGCCGTCGATGACCTGATGAAAAAGAAGGTGCTGCTCGCGGGTGTGCGGGCTGTCGAGCTCGTCGGCGCGGGCGAAATGGGTCATTGCCACCACTTCACGCACCTGCGGCAGCGCCTGCAGCCGCTGCAGGCACCCGCGGTATTCCTGCGGCGAGAGACCCAACCGGTGCATCCCCGAATCCAGCTTCAACCACACCGTCAGCGGATGCGTCGGACGCGAGCGCTCGATGGCGTCGATCTGCCAGGCCGCCTGGACGACGCACCACAGGTTGTGCCGGTCGATGAGCACCAGCTCTTCGGCCTCGAAGAAACCCTCCAGCAGCAGGATCGGCGCACGGATTCCGGCTTCGCGAAGTTCCAGCGCTTCCTCGACGCAGGCCACGCCGAAGCCGTCGGCTTCAGGCGCCAGCGCACGCGCGCAGCGGACCGCGCCATGGCCATAGGCGTCGGCCTTCACCACCGCCAGCACCTTGTGTCCGCCCAGCTCCCGCGCCAGCCGGTAGTTGTGGCGCAACGCATCCAGATCGATCAACGCACGTGCGGGACGCATCAGAGTTCGCCTCCTGCGCGTGCCGCCCGGCTTTGGCCATAGCGGGAGATGTCCAGACCGTCGGTGCTGATCTGCGGTGTCTGGCCGGACATCAGGTCAGCCAGATAGCGGCCCGATCCGCAGGCCATGGTCCAGCCCAAAGTGCCATGACCGGTGTTGAGGTATAGATTTTCCAGCCCGCTGGCGCCGATTACTGGCGTACCGTCGGGCGTCGCCGGTCGCAGCCCCGTCCAGAAATCCGCGCGCGCCAGATCACCGCCGTGCGGATAGAAATCGTTCACCACCTTCTCCAGCGTCTGCCGCCGGCGCGGATTGAGCGACAGGTCGAAGCCGGCGATCTCCGCCATGCCGCCCACCCGGATGCGCTGGTCAAAGCGCGTGATCGCCACCTTGTAGCTCTCATCCAGAACGGTCGACATCGGGGCCATCGCAGGATTGGTGATCGGCAGCGTCAGCGAATAACCCTTCAACGGATATACCGGCAGATACACACCAAGCGGCGTCAGCAGTCGCGGCGAATAGCTGCCCAGTGCCAGCACATAGCGATCCGCACGTTCGATTCTGCCATCGATGCTGACACCGGTGACGCGCCCGCCGGAGGCTTCCAGGTGGTCCACCGTCGCGCCAAAGCGGAACTCCACCCCGGCGTCCTGCGCCATTTTCGCCAGACGTCGAGTGAACAGCTCGCAGTCCCCGGTCTCGTCATGCGGCAGGCGCAGCGCGCCGACCACCGAGTCAACCACGCCGGCCAGCGCCGGCTCCACGCGCACAATGCCGGCGCGGTCCAACAGTTCGTACGGCACGCCGTATTCCTTCAACACCGCGATGTCCTTGGCGGCACCGTCGAGTTGCGCCTGCTTGCGGAACAGCTGCACGGTACCCAACTGGCGACCTTCGTAGTCGAGCCCGGTGGCAGCGCGCAGTTCGTCGAGACAGTCGCGGCTGTACTCCGACAGACGCACCATGCGCGCCTTGTTGACCGCGTAGCGATCCACCGTGCAGTTGCGCAGCATCTGCAGCATCCACAGGTACTGGCGGGGATCCAGATCCGGCTGGATCGCCAGCGGTGCGTGGCGCGAAAACAGCCACTTGACGGCTTTCAACGGGATTCCGGGCGCCGCCCATGGCGAGGCGTAACCGGGCGAGATCTGCCCCGCATTGGCGAAACTGGTCTCCTGCGCCGGGGCTGGCTGCCGGTCGACCACGGTCACCTCGTAACCGGCCTGCGCGAGATACCACGCGCTGCACGTCCCGATCACGCCACTGCCCAACACCAGTACCCGCATCGTTTGGTTCCACCTGGTAATGCCCCGCGAAACGTCGCGGGAATTCAGGCGGGCAGTATAGGAACGATGCACCCCGCATGTTCCCCGTATCTATCCGCAATAGCAGGCAGAATCACTGCCATTCATCTTGATCACGGGAAGCCGATGCCCGCCCATACACGGGAACTGGACAAAACAGACCATCAGGAACTGGCGTCGTACCGCAAGCTTCCAGGCAACACACTGCTGACGATGCCGCACGTGCGCGACTCGAAGAGCTACATCGTCATGGATGAGGTCAAGGAGACGCTGAACCCGCCGGTCTGATGCCAGGATCCGCCGCTGGCGCTGGATACCGCCCTCAGAACCCGTAGCGCAAAAATCCGCCATCCACGGCGATGCACTCACCGGTGACATAGCTCGCCGCGGGCAGGCACAGGAACGCGACGGCGCCGGCGACTTCCTCGGGTTCACCGATGCGCCCCAACGGGGTGCGCTCCAGCACCTCGTCGAGATAATCGGCGTCCGCCAGCGCGCCCGAGGTGCGTCGGGTGCGGATGTACCAGGGCGCGACCGCGTTGACGCGGATGCCGTCCTCGGCCCATTCCACCGCCAGGTTCCGCGTCATCTGATGCATGGCGGCCTTGCTCATACCGTACGGCGCGCCAGTGCGGACATGGGTCAGGCCGGAGACGCTGCCGACATTGACGATGCTGGAGGCGGCATGGCGGGTCAGCATCGGATGCAGGTGGCGTGACAATTCGAAGGCGGCGAAGACGTTCACCTCGAAGATCTCGCGCCACTGATCGTCGTCGTAGTCGGGGGCCAGCCGGCTGACGTTGGCGCCGGCGTTGTTGACCAGGATATGCAGCCCGCCGTCGCCTTGATCCTCCACCCATTCGAGCAACTCGCGCCGCTGCTCGTCGATGCCCACATCGGCGGCGAACACCTGCACATCGCGCTCCGGGAAGTCCTCCAGCAGCTCGCTGCGCGCATCCTCCAGGGCGTCGGCATCGCGCGCGGCCAGCAGCACATCGGCGCCAAGCCCCAGCAACTCGCTCGCGATCGCACGACCGATGCCGGCACTGCCGCCGGTGACCAGTGCCAGTTGCCCGTCAAGGCGCCAACGCTTGGGATCCATGTCTGCTCCTGTGGTCGCCACCTGCGACCCTCGACCCGGCGCGCTAGCATAGCGCCGAGCCACTGGAGGACGCCGTCATGCCGCTGAAACCCACCATCGTGCTTTCGCTGTGCGCCGCGCTGCTGGCGTTGGGCGCGTGCACCAAGCCGCCACCGCCGGATCCGGAGCGGCCACCGGAGCCCAAAGCCGTCGGCGGGAGTGCTGCCGCCCGTGCAATCCACGAGCCGCTCGACCGGGCAAAGGCCGTCGAAGACGCAACCCTGCAGGCTGCAGAGGCGCAGCGGCAGGCGATCGAAGCCGCTGGCGGCTGATCGCGGGACGCAGCAGTCTGGGGGTACTTACCGCATCTCCCGCGACCACAGCGTCGCCCTCAATCCAACGTCTGCCGGGCGCCGCCGGATCGCTTCGGCGGCGGTGATGCCTAGCGCTCGTCCAGAGCGCAGAAGCAGTAAGCCAGGGCCTTGACGGGCACGCCGGCGGTCGGCGTGATCGCGTTCTCCAGCAGCTTCAGATCGCGCTGCGTGGCCGGCAGCGCGCGAGCCACCAGCCCGCGCGCGAAGTCGGAATCCCGCAGCCAGAGGCTGCCGAGCCGGCTTTCCGCGAATCCACCAAACCATTGCTCGAAAGGCGTGCCGGTCTTTTCGACGTAGGTGACGGCGTATTCGCCGTCGCCCAACTCGACGCGCTTCGCAACGTCCACGATCGCCGCCTTCAGGTCACCCAGTTCGTCGATCAGTCCCCGCTCCTTGGCCTGCGCACCGCTCCAGACCCGGCCACGTGCGATCTGGTCCACGGCGTCGACCGGCTTGCCGCGCGCATCGGCCACTTTGCCGATGAAATCGCGATAGCCCTTTTCGATGACCGACTGGATCACCTGCCCGACCGCCGGATCCAGCGGGCGGCTGATGTCGAAAGCGCCGGCGAGCGGCGTGGTGCCCACACCGTCGGTGTGGATGCCGATCTTGTCCAGTGCGCGCGGAATGGTCGGGATCATGCCGAAGATGCCGATCGAGCCGCTGATCGTGGAGGCATCGGCATAGATACGATCGGCATTCATGCTGATCCAGTAGCCACCCGAGGCCGCAAGGTCGCCCATCGACACCACCACCGGCTTGCCGGCTTCCTGCAGGGCCACGACTTCGCGGCGGATCTGCTCGGACGCAAACACCTCGCCACCGGGCGAGTTGACCCGCAGCACGACCGCCTTGACCTTCTCGTCGTCGCGCGCCTGCCGCAGCAGTGCAGAGGTCGAATCACCGCCGATCGTGCCGGGTGGCTGGTCGCCGCCGACGATCGAGCCGGCGGCAACGACGACCGCAACCTGCGGGCGACGGTCGGTGGTCAGCTTGCGGGCCGTGTCGAGATGGGTGAGATAGCCCTCAAGCGACACCCGGCGGAAGCCACCTTCGGCGTCCTTGTCGGCTACCCCACGCTCGAGCAGGTCGTTCTCGACTTCTTCGCGCGTCTTCAGGCCATCGACCAGTTTGTGCTGCAGCGCGTACTCGGCCAGGTCACCGCGTACGGCGGCGATGCCCGCGGGCAGTCCTTCGATGTCGGCCGAGAGGGTGGCCGGATCCAGCTTGCGTGCGCGACCCACGTCCGCCAGGAATCGCTGCCACAGGTCGTTCATCCAGTAGAGGTCGGCTTCCTTGGACTCCGGCGACGCGGCATCGAGCACATACGGCTCCGCGGCCGACTTGAACTCGCCAACCTTGAACAGGTGGACATCGACGCCGAGCTTGTCCTGCAGGCCCTCGCGGTAGTACTGGCGGTAGCGGCCCAGTCCTTCCAGCAGCAGCCCGCCCATGGGGTCCAGATAGATCTCGTCCGCTTCAGCGGCGATCAGGTAGTTGGACTGGTCCATGCCTTCGGAGAAGGCCACCACCTGCTTGCCGCCGGCGCGGACCCGCGCCACGGCGCTGGCGATTTCGCGACGCGACGCCATACCGCCGCCGACCAGTTGGTCAAGCTGCAAGACCACGCGTTCGATCTGTTTGTCGCCTCCCGCCTTGTCCAGGGCGTGCACCACGTCGCGCAGCTGCACCTCACCGCCTTTGGCGCCCATCGCCTTCATCAGCGCGCGGGTCGCCTGATCAGCGCTGAACTGCTCCACCAGCCGTCCAGTGGGTGCGATCACCAGAGTGGTCCGCTCCAGCAACGGCGCGGCGCGGTCACCGGTGCTGATCGCCGCCACGATGATGAACAGCAGCGCGAAAAACACCAGGTTGAAAATCAACCGGCGGGTGAAGTTCATCGCGTCCCACAAGCCGATGAAAAAACGCGCGATCGGGCCGCGACGTTGTACCTGGTTCATTGCAGACACTCCATGAGGATCGCGCGAGGGTAACCGCTGACGCGGATCGATTCATCCACCATTGGTCACGCCTGCCTCGCTTGGCCGACATCGAGCAATGGACGAAGGTGCCGGTCGCGGCTGGACCGCCAGAACCGCAGGCCCATCAGCACCGACGCAACGGAAAGTCCGGCGATCAGCCCCAGCCACATGCCACGAGGCCCCCACGCCGGGGTGAGACCACCGACGCCCAGTCCCAGGATCGCCCCCAGGGGCATCCCCACTCCCCAATACGACAGCGCGGCGATCACCATCGGTACCCGCGTGTCGCGCAGCCCGCGCAATGCTCCGGCGGCAATCACCTGGATGCCATCGGGCAGCTGGAACGCCGCGGCGTACAACAGCAGGGCGGCGGCCAGCGCGGCGACCTGGGCATCGCCGGTGTAGAAACCGACCACGACCTCATTGCCCAGCATCAGCGCAAGACCGGACAGCACCTGGGTGCCCAGCACGATGATGAAGCCCGCCCAGGCGGCGCGCCGTACCGCGACCGGATCGCCGCGACCGACGGCATGACCGACCCGCACGGTGGTGGCCTCGGCCAGGCCCAGCGGGATCATGTAGCAGAGGCTGGCGACGTTGATCGCAATCTGGTGGGCCGCTACCGGGATCTCGCCCAGGCGGCCGATCAGCAACGCCGTGGTGATGAACAGCCCGCCCTCCATCGCTACCGTGACCCCGATCGGCAGCCCGGTCCGCAACAGCGCTGCAATCGCCGGCCATTGCGGCGCGTCCCAGACGGCAAACAGATCCAGGTCCACAAAGCGTCGCGACCGCCGCAGGTAGAACAGGAATGCCGACGCCTGCATCCACATCATTGCCGCCGAAGCGATGCCCAGGCCACCGGCTCCACGCCCCGGGATTCCCGCGACGCCATACGTCATCGCGAACCCCAGCGGCACCAGCACCACCAGCCCGCCGAAGCCGAACAGCATCGTCGGCAGGGTCCAGTGCAGGCCGTCGCACAGGTAACGCATGCACAGGTAAAACGTCAGGGCCGGCACGCCCCAGCGGATCCCGTGGATAAAGTCGCGGGCGCCCGTGCGGATGTCCGCGGCGATGCCCATTGGCTCCAAGGCCAGATCGGCGACGCTGAGAAAGACGAACAGCGCCACCCCCAATGCCAGCGACAGCCACAGGGCCTGGCGGAAGAGCGCTCCGATCTCCTCACGACGGCCACTGCCGTCCAGTTGCGAGACCGCCGGCGGCAATGACATCAAGGTCCCCATCGGCACCATCATCGGCAGCCAGAACAACGCCGTTCCCACCGAGACGGCCGCCAGGGTCGCCGTACCGTGGTGCCCGGCGATGACACTGTCAACGAAGCCGATCAGCCCCGTGGAGACGTGGCCGAGCACCAGCGGTCCCGCCAGCAACCCGGTGCGACGGATTTCTGTCGCAAGGCGCGGGGACGGCAAGGCCGCGATCGGAATCGCGTCGGAGGCGGTGGGGAGTGACGACATGAGTGGAGCCGGACGGGACTGCAGCCGCGCTCCGAACCGGTGTCGGACGCTGGCGCCGGGTCGCGACGATCGACCATATTACCGTCGCCCGGATGCCGGGCCCAGTCCGGGTGCACGGAATCACTCCTGAGCGTGCATCAGCCTTCAGCGATCGAGACGTTCCCAGAGCCACGCGTCGATACGGCCATTGGGTATCGTCGCCAGCTCGCTGCGCAACTGCTCGCGATCCTGCGGGGCGCTGCGCTGCACCAGAACCGCCAGGTCACGTCGCTGGGTGGGCGTCATGGCCCGCAACACCCGCAGCAGTGAAAGATGTTCCTGCGCGGGCACCTGTGCCAACAACGGCTGCAGGGCCGGGTAGTCACCGCCGAGTACCGGTCCCAACATCCAACCGCGGCGCTCGCTGCCATCCAGTGCATCAAAACCCTCGCGCAGGGCTTGTTGTTGCTCGGTCGGCAGCGCCCGGTATCGATCGGCCGCAGCGACCAGGGTGGCACGCTCGCTGGCCGGCAGATGCTGCCAGGCAAGGTAAAGCTCGCGCACGTCATCGCGCTCGGCCCTCGGCACGGCATCCCAGGCGCTCAGGCGCTGCTGGAACGACGCGCGCTGCGATGCGTCCCATGCCGACCACTGCGACGCCCGCCTTTGCAACTCGGCCCGCGCATCCGGCTGCAGCCGTGGCAGCAACGCGATCACCTCATCCGGTGGAGACGGGGCCGCGTGTGCGCCGGCGGCCACCGCCAGAACAAGCATCCAGGCGCACCGATGACCCGCGCGCCTACTCGTGCTCATCGGAGCTCTCCGAGGTAGCCGTCTCGAGCGGTCCGGCGCCGACGTGAAACGGTGGCGACTCCACCTGCTCGGCCTGTGCCTCCGGCGGCGTGTCGCCGCGGGCCGCAAGCCAGGCGTGGAAGGGCAAGTCGCTCGCCAGCGCCACGCCCTGCGGGTCGGCCAGCAGGTCAAAGTCGCGGTGCATTACCGCGGCGGCCTCGTCCCCATATCGCGATGCGGGCGCTTGCTCCGGCAACGCATCGGTGCGTGCATCAGCCGGCGCGGCATCCCCGGTCCACTGGCGTACTTGTGGAAGGAAAGTCGCCGCCATCGCCAGCACGCACAACCCCAGCAGAACCCACAGCAAAGGCATTACCCAGGTGGGCCGACCTGAAGACGTCGCGGCGGGGATTCCGGAGGTCGTTGCGCGGGACGTAGCGGGGTCACCGCGCAGCGCGGCCTCGCGCCCGCGGGCAAGGCGATCCAGGCGTCCTGTCGGCAAGGTCTTGATGCGACGGTGGATCTGCTCGCGCAGCGACTGCCACGCCTGCGGATCCGCGCGACCGTCCACCTGGTGCGGCAATGCCCGCTGCAGCGCCAGACGGTAGGTCTGGCTGCGCACGCCGAGCACCGCCGCCGCGCCAGCCTCGTCGAGTCCTGCCGCCAGTCGCAGCAGCAACGCCGCGCGCGGACCACTGCCCAACTCCCCCAGACGGTCGGTCGCGTCCAACGCGATTGCGACCGGGATCCTCGTCCTCAACGCCGGCTGCGCCAGCAACAGCGCCCAGAACCGGCGGGGCCAATCGTCCATGAGGGTGTCGCCGGCAGCTTCCCGGAACTGGTCCATCGCGTTCGCGAGGGCGGCGTCGCCGGCGTTGGCATCGCCACACTGCAGCTCCGCCAGCACCGCCCCGCGCCGCTCCACACCGCGCATGAATGCGGCCAGTGCCGCGGGTGCACGCGCCGCGGCGCGCGTGACGGATCCGCGGTCCGAGGATCCGGATGCGGCAGCAGGTTCAATCATCGGAAACGCCTTGACATGGGCTCATGATAGCGATCCACGAGCCCCGCTCAACAGGCTTGACAATTGGTTAAACGGGCCGTGAACAAAGCGTGACACGGGTTGCGTGCCAAACCGGTTGTGCACAGCGGCACTCCTGATCCTTGAACGCGGGTGTTTCCGGCTCCACGCTGCTTTCGCCCCGCCATGTTTCACGGACAAGCGTTTGATTTCAATAGCTTTTAATCGTTTGGCACTTTTTTAACCAACGCAAGCCGAGGGCTTGTGGCACCGACCTCACGCACCGTTGCCAAGCATCCATGCACAGACTTATCCACAGAGGATGTGGATAAGGGCCAATCCCCTGCAAAAACCGGCACTTGCGCACACTTCGTGATTGGCAGGGCAAGAGTGCATCGCAACTGCAGGGTGACCTCCAACGTCATCCCATGGGCCGACCGATAGACTGTCCGGATGCCCGATTCCCTCCGCCAGCCGCGTCTGTTACGTGTCGCCCTACCGGTGCCACTGCCGCGCCTGTTCGACTACCTGGCGCCACCCGGCGAACCGGTCGCCAAAGTCGGCAGCCGGGTGCGGGTGCCGTTCGGCCCGCGCGAGCAGATCGGCGTCATCGCGGCGCTGATCGAGGTTGCCGACGCGGACGTAGACGTCGACGCACTCAAGCCGGCGTTGGCCGTGCTCGACGCGACACCGCTGTTCGCCGGCGAACTGCTCGCCTCACTGCAATGGCTGTCACGCTACACCCATGCCCCACTGGGCGAGGTGTTCGCCGCCGCCTTGCCCGGACCGCTTCGGCGAGGCGAGCCCTTGCCCGATACCCACGGCTGGGCGTGGCAGCTTACCGGTGACGGGCGTGCTGCGATCGACAGCATGCGCGCCGGCCGGCCGCGGCAGCTCGCCATGCGGCTGCAAGGCGCTGCGGTGGACGAAGCGCAGTTGGAAGCGGACGATCCTGGCGACGAAGGCGCCGGTCTGGGAGCAGGTGCATGGCGCGCCGCCGCCCGCAGCCTGGCGCAACGTGGTCTGGCCGAGCGAATCGCCGTCCCGGCCTCGCAGTCGGCACCGGCACCCGCGCCGGGGCCGCAACTCCATCCGGAACAGCAGCTCGCGGTGGACGCGATATTGGCGAGCCGGGACGGGTTCGCTCCCTTTCTGCTGGACGGAGTGACTGGCAGCGGCAAGACCGAGGTGTACCTGCACGCGATCAACGATTGCCTGGCGCGTGGCAAACAGGCGCTGGTGCTGGTGCCGGAGATTGGCCTCACCCCGCAACTGCTCGCCCGCTTCCGCGCCCGCTTGGGTGTCCCCGTCCAGGCCTTGCACTCGGGACTGTCGGATGGAGAGCGCGCACGCACGTGGGCGGCTTGTCTGCGCGGTGAAGCGCGGGTGGTGGTCGGCACGCGCTCTGCGGTGTTCCTGCCGCTGCCGGCGGCGGGCCTGATCATCATCGACGAGGAGCACGACAGCAGCTTCAAGCAACTGGACGGCATCCGTTACCACGCCCGTGACTTCGCCCTGGTGCGCGCCAGGGCACTCGAGGTGCCGATCGTGCTGGGCAGCGCAACACCGTCGCTGGAGTCGCTGCGCAACGCGGTGTCCGGGCGCTATGCTCACCTGCGCCTGACCCGTCGCGCCGGCAATGCGCGTCCGCCCACGGTGCGGGTACTCGACGTGCGCAAGCGTCCCCTGCAGGCCGGACTGTCGCCGGAGTTGCTCGACGCGGTCGCGGCGTCACTGGACGCTGACGGCCAAGTGCTGGTGTTCAAGAACCGGCGCGGTTACGCCCCGGTTCTCATGTGCCACGACTGCGGCTGGAGTGCGCAGTGCCAGCACTGCGATGCCGCGATGACTGTGCATGCCGGAGGGCGCCGTCTGCAGTGCCACCACTGCGGCGCGCGCCGTCCCGCGCCCAACGCCTGCCCCGATTGCGGCGGGCTCGCGCTGCAGCCCCAGGGCGCGGGCACGGAACGGATCGAAGAGGTACTGCGGTCGCGCTTTCCCGATGTGCCCGTACTGCGGATCGATCGCGGCACCACGAGCCGCCGCGACGCACTGCAAACCCATCTGGAGGCGTTCGGCGACACCCGCGGCATCCTGGTCGGCACCCAGATGCTGGCCAAAGGCCATGACCTGCCCAATCTGACTTTGGTCGCCGTGGTCGGCATCGACGAGGGACTGTTCAGCGCCGATTTCCGGGCACCGGAGAAGCTCGCCCAGCTGCTCATCCAGGTCGCCGGGCGGGCGGGACGCGCCGACCGCGCCGGCCAGGTGGTTCTGCAGACACATCACCCCGAGCACCCGCTGCTGGACAGTCTGCTGCGTGGTGGCTACGGGGCGTTTGCAACGGTCGAACTGGAGCAGCGCGAGGCCGCCGTGTTTCCACCGTTCGCGCATCTGGTGATGTTTCGCGCGGAGGCCAAACAGGTGGAACCCGCCGATGCCTTCCTGCTGATGGTCCGTCGCGAAATCGAGGACGCGGATCGCATGCGTCCACCAGACTCCGCGTCACTGGAGCTCAGCGGACCCTTGCCTGCACCGATGCCGCGGCGCGCCGGCTACCAGCGCAGCCAGTTGCTCCTCTCCGGGACCACGCGAGGGCACCTGCACCGGGTGCTGCAGGTGGCATTACCGGTGATCCGCGCAAGCCCGGAGGCCCGCAAGGTGCGCTGGTCCCTGGACGTGGATCCGGTCGATCTCTACTGAGCGAGAACACGCCCAACGGAGCCGGCACGCGAACCGGTGGCGCCTCGTTGCTGCGGCCTGCCCCGCCTAGCTCCCGCTGGAGCGACTCGGCAGCGCCCGCACGTAGAGCGTCAACCCCTCCTTCTTGACTTCGAACAGGTCGGTGGCCGACACCAGTTCACTCAACTTGGAGTAGCCGTAGTTGCGCGGGTCGAATGACGCCTGATTGTTGATCTGGCTCCCCACGGGACCCAGGTGGGCCCAGCCGTCCTCACCGGCCACAGCGCTGACAGCGCTGCGCAGCATCTGCACGAGCCGGGTGTCCTGGCGCAGCTCCGCGCGACCCTTGCGCACCGGCGAAGGATGTTCGCTGGCTGGACTGTCGTCGCCATGCTGCGGGCCCAGGGCTTCCACATAGGTGAACATCGAGCACGCGTTGACGAACGGCAACGGGGTCTTCTTCTCGCCAAAGCCGTAGACCTTCACGCCGTCGGTCAGCAACCGCATCACCAGTGGGGTGAAGTCGGCATCCGAGGACACAATCGCGAAGCCATCCAGGTTGCCGGCGTACAGCAGGTCCATCGCGTCGATCACCATCGCCATGTCCGACGCGTTCTTGCCGCTGGAATAGGCGAACTGCTGGATCGGGCGGATCGCATATTCGTGCAGGCAGGATTCCCAGCTCTTGAGGTGGGGGCTCTTCCAGTTGCCATAGGCGCGGCGGACATTGGCCGCGCCATGACGGGCCACTTCGGCGAGGACGACGTCGATTTTCGCCGCCGGTGCGTTGTCCGCATCGATCAACAGGGCTATGCGTCGTTCATCGGAAATCATCGCCATGGCTTGCTCCAGAAAGGTCTGAGGCGAGCCTAACGCATGGGAACGGCGCGCTGTCTGCGTTGGGGAGGCGACCCGCAAATGCAGACGGCCCGATTTCCCGGGCCGTTGCGTCAATACCGGTTGCCGCTACCGGGCACCCAACGTGTTATGCAGCGAACAGCGTGCGCATCTTCTTCAACGCGTTCGCCTCGATCTGACGTATGCGCTCGGCCGAGACGCCATACTCGTTGGCCAACTCCTGCAAGGTGACCTTGTTCTCGTTGCCCAACCAGCGGCGCGCAACGATGTCGCGCGAACGCTCGTCGAGATTGGCCAGCCCTTCATGCAGCAGACCGACCTGTTGATCTTCCTGGCTCTCACGCTCGTAGAGCTGCGAGGGATCCTCATCGTGCGCACGCAGATAGGCGATCGGAGACGGAGGCGCGCGGTCGTCATCGTCGCCCTCGGGGGCGTCGAAGCCGATGTCACGGCCGGACAGACGGGACTCCATTTCCAGCACTTCGCGCTCGGACACGTTCAGGTCCGCAGCGATCACGCGCACCTCCTCCGCACTTGCCCAGCCCAGACGCTTCTTGCTGCGTCGCAGGTTGAAGAACAGCTTGCGCTGCGCCTTGGTGGTGGCCACCTTGACGATGCGCCAGTTCTTCAGGATGAACTCGTGCATCTCGGCACGGATCCAGTGAACCGCAAAGCTCACCAGACGCACGCCCTGGTCGGGGTCGAAACGCTTGACCGCCTTCATCAGGCCGATATTGCCCTCCTGGATGAGATCACCCAGCGGCAGGCCATAGCCGTTGTAGCCGCGAGCGACATGCACGACAAAACGCAGGTGCGCATGCACCAGCTCACGTGCGGCATTCAAGTCCTCATCGCCGAGGAAACGACGTGCAAGTGCCTGCTCGTCTTCCACGGTGAGCACCGGAATCCGATGGACTGCCCCTATATAGGCGTCCAGAGATCCCAGCGCACTGGGGACCGGCAGGCTGTTGGATACAAGGGCGTTGGCAGTATTCATCTGGGTCATGACCGTCATTTTAGCAGTTACAGGATAAGACAACTAAACCTCGGATAAGTTCGCAGCGTCCTGCTGGCGGGATGCTGGCGCTTCTCCCTTCTCAACTGTAATACGCTCGTCGGCGCCGATCGGATGCAGGGGAAGGGACCAGTCGACCGGCGCTTCTCCGCGACGGGTCAGGTACTGGTTGGCCGCTGAAAAATGCCCGCAGCCGATGAAACCTCGATGCGCCGAAAGGGGTGACGGATGCGGGGCATGCAGCACCCGATGGCGACTGCGATCGATGATGGCGCCCTTTTTCTGCGCGTATGCACCCCACAGCAGAAACACCAGTCCCTCGCGCTCGCGATTCAGCGTTTCCACAACGTGGTCGGTAAAGCCCTCCCAGCCCTTCCCGACATGCGCACCCGCCGTGGCCTCTTCAACGCTCAGTACCGCATTGAGCAGGAGCACGCCGCGATGGGCCCACGGCAACAACGAGCCGTGGGATGGTGAAGCGATCCCAAGGTCGCGTTCCAGTTCCCTGTAGATGTTGCGCAGCGACGGCGGAACCGCGACGCCTGGCCGCACGGAAAAACTCAGCCCATGCGCCTGCCCGGCGCCGTGGTACGGATCCTGCCCAAGGATAACCACGCGGACGTTGTCGAATGGCGTGGCGTCAAAGGCGGCGAACATCTCGCGCGGCGGCGGATATATCCGTGACCCTGCGGCCTGGCGCTCGCGCAGGAATGCGGCCAGGGCCTGCATATCCTCACGCAGCAGGTAGTCGCCGACGCGCTCGCGCCAGGACGATTCAAGTCTGATCGGTGCCTCGTGTGCCATGCCTTCCATCCGTCACATCATTGCCAGGCCGGTGTGGTCAGGGTGCGCTTGTACGGGACGCGCAGCGACCCCGGCAGTCAGGCCAGCTTCGCCAACCGCAGCTGGAAAAGCGTCTTGGTAATCAGCAGCCGCTCCTCGATCGGCTTCAACACCAGGTCGTTGGCGCCCGCGCGCAGCAGGGCACTCTGGTTGTCGACGTTCGCATCGCCCGTCATCACCAGCACCGGCAGCCTGCGCTTTCCGTAGCCGAAGTCGTTGCGGATGCGATCCAGCAGGTCGCTGCCTTCCAACTGGCCCTTGAGGTAGACGTCGGTCAACACCAACTCGGTGCCAGGATCGGGCTGGCCGCGATGCGACTCAAGATACTCAAGCGCCTCCTCGACGCCGACGAAGTGCCGCACTTCCAGTTGTTGCCGCTCGAGCATGCGTTTGGTTGCCAACGCCACCACTCGACTGTCTTCGACGTAGAGCACGCGCGCCCCAGGCACCGACTGCGGTTGGATGTACCCGCGGATGAACGTCGCCAGCGCCGCGTGGCCGAGCGCCTTGTCGAAGTAGTCGGTGACATCTTCGGTGAACTGGCGCGACTCCAGATGCGACTGCGCATCAGCGGACACCACGATCACCGGCACGTAGCGCTGCCCTGCGGCATTGCGCACCGTGCGCGCCAGCGCAATGCCGTCGCCATCAGGCAACGACAGCGAGGTAGTGACCAGGTCCACCGGACCTTCGGCAAGCGCTGCCGTGGCCTCGGCGATGCCGGCGCATTGAACGATGCAGACATCCGCCAACTCCTGGCTCAGCACGTCGCTGATCATGCGACGCACCAGCCGGGACCCGTCGACCACCATTACCCGCGGCGCAGTGGCGACCATGTGGCGCAGCTTGTCGGTCACCGGGAGGACGGCGGACGTGGTCATGTGCCGGTGGGTCGCGTCTGGCGCAGATAATGCCCGGTCACCAGCCACGCCCCCAGCCAGCCCAGTACGCCGGCACCCGCCAGCACCGCAGCGGCCTCGGGCGCGCTGAAACCGCGTAACGCGAAATCGCTGCCGTAGCTGCGTGCCAGTTCAGCCAGGGGTGGTCGCAGCGCGGCATCGGCAGCGGTCAGCAATGCAAGCGCCAACGCTCCGGCCACGAGTCCGTAGCCAAGACCCAGATAAAGGAAGGGACGGCGGATGAAACCGTCGGTCGCCCCAAGCAACTGGAGGATGCCGATCTCGCTGGTGCGCTGCTGGATGTCCAGCCGCACCGTGTTGCCGACCACCAGCAACGCGCCGAGGCCGAGCATCGCCGCCAGCACCCAGGCAAGGCGGCCACCGAAGCGCAGCCAGCCGTCCAGCCGATCCCGCCATGCGGCGTCGTGCTGGACCAGATCGGCTTCCGGCAGCACCGCCAACGCGGCCGCGAGTGCGGTCTCATCCGACGCTGGGGTCACCAGCAACAGGTGCGGCAGCGGATTGGCGTCCAGTGCGGCGATGGTATCGCCGAGTCCCGCTACGCCGCGCAGTTCGGCCAAGCCCTGTTCCGGGCTGCGCCATTCAACCGAGCTCACGTCGGCGCGGCCACGCACGGTATCGGCCAGCTTGCCGGCATCAATCTTGGTCAAACCCGGCTTGAGAAAGACACTGATCTGCCGAGCCTCCTGCACATCACCGGCGAAGCGCTCGACGTTCGACAACGCGGACCACAATCCCAGCGGCAACGCCAATGCCAGTGCCATCACACCGATCGTCAAAGCGGTCGACCACGGCTTGCGCAGCATCCGTCCAAGGCTGGCCATCAGGCTGTAGAGATGGTGGTCGAACCACGTCCCCAGCCCGCTGCGTCGACGGCGGGTGGCGGCGTTTCCGTCAGCAGCGTTGGGCTTGCTCATTCGGCCAGCTCCTCCGGGGAGATGTCGTCCACCAGACGACCCTGGTTGAGCACCAGCACCCGCTTGCGCATCCGTTTCACCAGCGCCAGGTCATGACTGGCGACCAGGACGCTGGTGCCGCGTTCGGGCAAAGATTCGAACAGGGTCATGATTTCCGCCGACAGGGTCGGGTCCAGGTTGCCGGTTGGCTCGTCGGCGACCAGCAACGAAGGCTCGCCCACGATGGCGCGTGCGATGCCCACGCGCTGCTGCTCTCCCGCGGACAGCTGCGACGGGAGTGCTTGAGCCCGGGCGCCAAGGCTCACCCGGTCGAGCACGGCGCGTACACGCTTGAGGATGTCGCCCCGCCGCAGTCCCTGCAGCAACAGCGGCAGGGCGACATTGTCGGCCACGCTGCGATCCGCCAGCAGCCGATGGTCCTGGAACACCACGCCGATGCCGCGGCGGTGCAGGGCGATCTTGCGGCCGCGCACGCGCTGCAGGTTGTGCCCGGCAAACAGCACCGAGCCGCGGGTCGGCCGCTCGGACAGATGGATCAGCTTCAGCAGCGTGCTTTTGCCCGCGCCCGAATGGCCGGTGAGGAACAGCATCTCCCCCGCGCCGACCTCGAAGCTGACCTCCTCAAGGGCCGCGCGTCCGCCGTCGTATTGTTTGCTGACATTGTCGAAACGCAGAACACTCATCGCGGTTCCATCCGGTTCATCGCCGACAAGTATCGACGCCGGGACCGGGGATGACCAGCGCCAAGCGGATCTGCCTTGTGGATGCGCGAACGCGGCGATCACGGCCCCTAAGGGCGCGTGATCGCACGTGTCCGCGGATGTCAGCTCAGGATTTGCCGCCCACCAGCGACTTCAAGCGACGGCCGATACGGTCGAACAATCCGGGCTTGGAGGATTCCGCACCCGCGGAGGCCGGCCGCGGCGACACGACCTTGTTGGCCGGCACCTGGCGTGACCGACCATTGCCACCTGCTGCGCCTGTCGGCGATGCAGCGCGGGCTGGCGCTCCGGATGGGCCACGCGACGCAGGCGCAGCCGGCGTTGCGGCGGTGGCTGGCGCGGATCCCTGCTGCTCGCCCGGCACTGGCTGGCCTTCGATCTTGCGACCACCGCGGCGACGGCGACGTTTGCGCGGAGCACGGGCAGGATCGCCGTCCGCCGCAGCGGCCTGACCATCGACGGGGCCAATGGCCGGGGAGGTCGCAACGGCCATGGAGGCCGGCTGCTCGCCTGTCGGCATAGCGGCTGTGGAGACGGTCCCCGCCGGCTCACCCGCTGCCTCGTCCTTGCGCGGACGACGCGCCGGCGGGGCGCCATCACGACGCCCGGCGCCACTGCGTCCGGCACCGCTACGCCCCGCGCCACCACCACCGGCACCGCTGCGACCTCCGCCACGGCGCTCATCCTCGGCCGCGCGGGCTTCGCGCGCTTCCTTGAAGATCGCACCGACGCTTTCCTGTTCATCACCTTCGACCATTTCGCGCACCGGTCGCGGCTTGGCAACCAGCAACTCCGGCTCAACCTGCGCGCTGGGGATCTTCTGCTCGATATAGGCCTCGATATCGGGCAAGCCGATCGCGTAGCGCTCGCAGGCGAAGCTGATCGCGTCGCCCTCCTCGCCCAGCCGCGCGGTGCGTCCGATGCGGTGCACGTAGTCCTCGGCGTCAAAAGGAAGGTCGTAGTTGTAGACGTACTTGACCCCGTCGATGTGGAGTCCGCGCGCGGCCACGTCGGTGGCGACCAGGACTTCCAGCTGGCCCTTCTGGAACTTCGCCAGCAGCGATTCGCGTTTCTTCTGCGGCACGTCGCCTGACAGTACGCCGACCCGATAGCCGCCCTTTTCCAGCGCGCGGGCAACCCGCTCCACCCAGACCTTGGTATTGACGAACACCATCGTGCGCGCGCCTTCGCTGCGCGACAGCAGGCCCAGCAGCAGCGGGATCTTCTCCTCGTCGGACGGGAAGTAAAGCAATTGGCGCACCTGGGATGCGGTGATGTACTCCGACTCGACGACCAGCTTTTCCGGCTCGTTCATGTGCTCGTAGGCCAGCTCGAGCACCCGATGACTCAACGTGGCCGAGTACAGCTGGGTCTGGCGGATGGTGCATGCCGGCATCCGCCGCAGAAGAAAGCGGATGTCCTTGATGAAGCCCAGGTCGAACATCCGGTCGGCCTCGTCCAGTACACACACTTCGCACGCATGCAGGCTCACCACCTTGTGCTGCTTGACGTAGTCGATCAGTCGGCCAGGGGTCGCGATGATCACGTCCACACCCTGCTGCAGCAGTTCGCGCTGCTTGTCGTAGTCGACACCGCCGTAGACCAGCGCGAACGTGAGGCCGATGTCCGGGCCCAACTTGACCGCATCCTTGTGGATCTGGATCGCCAGCTCGCGGGTCGGCGCGAGAATCAGCGCGCGCGGGTCGCCCGGTTGGCGATCAGCCAGGGCAGGGCGCGTCAGGAGGCGGTTGATCGTGGCGACCAGGAACGCCAGCGTCTTGCCGGTGCCGGTCTGGGCCTGGCCGGCAACGTCACGGCCTTGAAGCGCGAATGGCAGGCTCATCGCCTGGATCGGGGTGCAGCGGGTAAAACCGGCAGACTCCAGTCCGGCCAGCAGGCGCGGATGCAAATCGAAGGAGTCGAACGTGATATCGGTCAGGGGCTTGTCGCTTGGGCGGTCTGTCATAAAGGTCCGGGGGGTCGCGCGCGGATCAATGCGCTTGCGTGGGTGACAGCTGCCAAGCAGACTGCCGGGGTCGGCCAGTTTTGTCCCTGACCGCAGCGTGCGGGGCTTGATAGCGCCCGCGAAACGCCCCAGTTTAACGCATGCACCCCGGCAACAGCGGTTCGCCCGCCTGCTGCCCCTTCCCAAGTGCAAGTCCACCACGCACTTGTCCGAACGCCGGTGGCGACGCTGCCGGCATTGGTACCAATCCAGGAGAAACCCGTGAGCGAAAAAACCATCCAGGTCGGTGACGCCGACTTTGAATCCGTTGTGCTGCAATCCACTGAGCCGGTTCTGGTCGACTTCTGGGCTGAATGGTGCGGACCGTGCAAGATGATCGGCCCCGCGCTGGAAGAACTGGCGGAAACCTACGCCGGTCGCGTCAAAATCGCCAAGATCAACGTCGATCACAATCAGGCTACCGCCCTGAAATACCACGTGCGCTCGATCCCGATGCTGCTGCTGTTCAAGGATGGCCAGGTTCAGGAAACCCAGATCGGTGCGGTTGGCAAGGCGCAACTGGCCCAGTTGATCGACAAGGCTCTCTAAAGCTTTCAACGCGGCGGGCCGATCAGGCCCGTCCGCAGCTGAACCGCGTTGCGAAGGTATTTGCCGGCAATACTTGCAGCGGCAGCACCCGCAATGCTAGTTTCTAGTAACCCGGTGCCTGCATGGCGTTCGCGAGCTGTCGACGACGGCCAGCGAAAGGCCGATCCACGCCGCACCCGATTATCGAATCCAACGTCCCTGACGCTTCGCCCGCCCTCCGCGGGCGCTCGCCGCTTAGCGAGGAATACCTGCTTGTCCGAAAATACCCCCGACGCTGGCGACATCGCCGAAAAGCGCGTGCGCAAGACGCGCGTGAGCAAGACTGCGGCCGCCAAGGCCGAGTCGCCGCAGAGCGAATTGCCA
>RCMY010000651.1_pt1 | contig 32880 bp, 21 predicted proteins | sample 2041341 | NCBI WGS metagenome assembly RCMY01 (sample SAMN09708234, study PRJNA481090) | Marine sediment metagenome, whole genome shotgun sequencing project. | reverse complement strand
TGCGGCGCTCTGGGAACGGGGGCGCGACGATTTCGATCGTGCATTCGAGGATCCGCCCGGGACCTCCGAGGTCATCATCGATCCGGCAGCTTTTCTCGCCGGTTCACCGACCGACGGAGCGATCGAGGCGCCACCCGCCGGCGGCGAGGTGTTCGAATCTGGGCTCTGGGGAGAGGCGGCCTGGGCTGCGCTGTTCGCAGACGGATTTGGAACCTCCGAAGGCCGGCAACTTGCTGATGGTTGGGGCGGCGATCACTTTGTTGCGTGGCGAGACGGCGCGACGACCTGCGTCCGGCTCCATGTCGAGGCCGACTCCCCGGAGGCTCTCGACAATTACGCCCTCGCACTCGAGGAGTGGTCGCTACAGGCTCTCGGGCGAGAGGTGTTCTACCCGACGGCTGATCTGGTTCGGGTCACCGGCTGCGCCTGACGTGGCTCGCCCGCCGGGCGCGACTGAAACCTAAATCGGTGTGCCGGCGTATGGAGCGGGATCTTTGGGTCCGGGTACCGAGATCGGCGTCCAGTCGGTGAGTTCCTCGAGAGCCTCCGAGACCGATTGCCACGCGTCTGGGTCCCAGCCCTCGGCCTTTGCAGCAATTGAACCATCTTGTCTGACGAGCGCAAGTGCAGGAAGTGTGGTGATCCCGAGTGCTCTTGCTGCGGTGCGATCAGGATCGGCGAACGTGAGGAACTCGTCTGCATAGGGTCCGAGGAAGTTCTTGACACCGTCGGCGGGAGCGGTTGCCAGCCAGACGTTGCGCACACCGGCCTCGCGATAATGCTGAAATATACGTTTCATCGTGTCGAGCAACCACGCGCTCTCGTGGGTGTATGGGTCGATGACACCCACCAGCATGGGGAAGGTCGTCAGCCATTCCGAGAACGGACGTGCTTCGCCGTTGAGCGGATTGAGTTCTGGGTCTCCGTCGAGTGTTGCCACGGGCGAAACGGTAGCGGATGTGCACGGGGGACGCACCCATGTATCGTCGCCTTGTGCACCCAATCGAACGGCTTCGGTACGTCGCCCGCGCCGGGTCGGCGCCAGACAGAATTCTCGTCGCCGAGTCTGTTCCCGCTCTGGGAGCATTTGCCCACCGTCCCGGAGCGATGCTGGTCGCGCTTCGGCAGTTGATCGTGCGACAACCCAAGTCACCAGGTCTCCTCGCACTCGCCGCACACATGGTGCAGTCGCTCGACCCGGTGGAAGCCGGATGGGCGTTTGCCGAAGCCTTGCAAGCGGATGGGACAATCGACCAGGCCGAAGAGATCGCGCTCGTCGAATCGGGCGGAACCGACGTGATCGATTCGCTGGTGTCGGGGCCCTCTGAGGTGTTGGTTCCCATGGGCACGACGGCGTGGATCGAGCACGCACGTGCCGCAGGCCGGTCGCTCGTGATCGTGACGCCGCGGGGAACGCGGCTCCCGCAGTTGTTGTGGAAGAGTTACCTCGAGCGCAACGGATTTTCTCCCGAGCACCATGACGTCGAGTTGGTCGGGCTCGACAGGTTCGATGACATCATCGGACCCGACGGCCTTCTGCCGTTGCATTCCTGGCGTGCCGATTGTCCAGACGTTGCCGAGATTGCCCGGCGCTAAGCGGCCCGTACGTTCGCGTGTCCATGGGTATTCTGCTGTGCCCGGAGATCGATGTTGGTCGTGAGGTCGGTTGTTTGTTCGACGCTGACGGCTTCGATGAACGTCTCGATCACTCGATCTTGTTGGGCCTCAGTCAGTGACGAACCACTCGGCAGGCACAAACCTTGGGCGTAGTGCAACTCTGCTGCGCCCCCGCCGGTGATCGGCGCGTCGATGTAGAGCGGTTGCATGTGCATGGGTTTCCATGCCGGTCGAGCCTCGATCTTGGCCGCAGCCATGGCACCACAGATCGCGGCAGGTGAGGCCAGTTGGCGCTGGTCGAGCTGTGCGACCGTCAGCCACCCATTGCCTCGACCGTCACGGTCGTGACTCATGATCTCGACCCCATCGAGGTGGCTGAGTCGGTCGACGTATCGTCGATGCACGGCCCGGGTTCGGGCAACGAGAAGGTCGAGGCGTTCGAGCTGTGCACTGCCGAGTGCGGCGGACAGGTTGGATAGTCGATAGGCGAATCCGATTTCTCCATGTTCGAAATGCACTGCGGACTCGCGGGCCTGCGAGGCCAAGAATCGGGCACGTTCGACGAGTTCTGACGGGCCGACGAGTGCTCCTCCACCGCCCGTCGTGACGAGTTTGTTGCCATTGAAGCTGAACGCGGCAAGTGTGCCGAACGATCCTGCGGGTCTTCCCGCATGGGTCGCGCCAATCGCTTCCGCAGCGTCCTCGACGATTGGAATGCCGAACCGGCCACACGTTCGTTCGATCGCTCGATAGTTCGCGCATGCCCCGTACAGATCAACTGTGATGACCGCTGCCGGGAGTTTTCCGACGCTGGCCAACGTCTCAATCGCACATTCGAGCTCTCCTGGATCGAGATTTCCCGTGCGGGGGTCGCAGTCGACAAAATGTGGTTCTGCGCCGACGTATCGAACAACGTTTGCCGTTGCCACGAAGGTAACGCTCGGTACCAAGACGACGTCACCGGCTCCCACGTCGAGCACGAGAAGTGCCAGGTGGAGCGCGGCCGTCCCGCTTGTCGTCGCAACGGATGCTTCGGTATCGGCGATCGACCGGAGTCGAGACTCGAACTCATCGAGTTCGGGTCCAGCTGGCGCAATCCAGTTGGAATCGAAGGCGCCGAGCAACCTGCGGCGCTCGCGAACCGACATGTCCGGGGGCGAGAGGTGAATGGGTGCGTAGTCCATGAACGGTCCTCGTGTAGGTCGAATGACCCAACTCCTGTCGGCACTACGCCGTGAGACATGATCTTCAGGGTGAGAGATATGGGCACGGTGCACGACAGGACGACGGATGTCTCGTTTGTGTCCGCGGTGCAGTCGTGGTGGAAGGAAACCGATCGTGATGTGCCGTGGCGCCACATTCGGGACCCGTGGCCAATTCTCGTGAGCGAGGTCATGGCCCAGCAGACACAGGTTGCACGGGTGATACCGAAGTGGAGACGGTTCGTGCGGGCATTTCCGACCCCCGCCGACGCGGCAGCGGCGACGGTGGGCGACGTCGTTGCATTGTGGGATGGCCTTGGGTACAACCGGCGGGCCGTGATGTTGCACCGATGTGCTCGTGAGATCGTCGAGCGTCACGGTGGAGAGGTACCCGCAGACCTCGACGAGCTGATGGCGTTGTCCGGGATCGGGCCATACACGGCTCGTGCCGTCCTCGCTTTTGCCTTCGAGCAGGACGTCGCCGTCGTCGACACGAACGTCGGTCGTGTACTGGCCCGTCTCGATGGCCAGACGTTCACCGCACGCGAGGTGCAGCAACGTGCCGACGATCTGGTACCAGTGAGGTCGGGTTGGGCGTGGAATCAGGCGCTGCTCGATTTTGGTGCCATCGTCTGTACAAAACGACGGCCCGACTGCGCGACCTGTCCGGCTGAAGACGTGTGCGCATGGGCAGGACAACGCGACGATCCGTCGATCGGGTCGGCAGCGGTGAGCGGCGGTCAGAGCCGCTTCGAGGGCTCGGACCGCCAAGGTCGGGGACGACTTGTGTCTGCGCTTCGACACGGTCCCGTCGAGCGGTCAGACGCTGCTCGGATCATGGGTTGGATCGACGACGAGCGGCGTGCCGAGCGGGTCATCACCTCATTGTGTACCGACGGACTTCTGGTGATTTCAGCCTCGACGTTGCGGCTGCCGTGACGCGAAACACCACCAAACAGTGCAGCGTCAGATGTGTCACAGCATTTTTCTCCTCGGTTTCGACCACGTACTGTGCAGTGCATGCAGGCAGGGGTGACGGTCTCGTTCTATGGCGTGCGCGGCTCCACGCCGTGCGCGTGCACCTCGATGGCGCGTATCGGAGGCAACACCTCGTGCGTTGTCATCGAGCGCGAAGACGAAGCGCCAATCATTTGCGACATTGGCACCGGTCTCCGGTTTTATGGCCTTGGCCTCGGGTCCGACCAGTTTCACGGAACGATGCTCGTCAGCCACCTCCACTGGGACCACGTGCAGGGTTTGCCCTTTTTTCCGCAAATTCTCAACGACGAATCGACCGCATGCATCGTGGGCCCTCCTCAGGTCGACATGTCATTCAAGGAGGCGTTGCACAACTTCGTGACACCGCCGTATTTTCCCGTTGGCTTGAACGCACTTGCCGGAGACATGGACTTCGCAGACTTGTGGAATGAGTCGGTGCAGATCGGCTCGGCGACGGTCACGGCTCGTTCGGTACCTCATTGCGGTCGAACGAACGGCTATCGGATCGAATGGGATGACCTCGCCATTGCCTACATCCCAGATCACCAACAGCCGTCTGACAGCTCCACCGTCGATCCCGGTGTCCTCGAGCTCGTCGAGGGTGTCGACCTCCTGATACACGACTCGCAGTTCACCCCCGAACTGCTCACTGCTCGACCCGACTGGGGACACTGCACGGGGCGCTACGCAGCAACGGTGGCCGACGCAGGCGGCGCAAAATGTTTGGCCATGTTCCACCACGACCCGCTGCACGATGACGACGCGATCGAGGCGCTCCTGGCTGAAGCGCAGAGTTGGGGAACGAACTGTGAGATCATCGCCGCATCCGAGGGGCTCAAGCTCAGCCTCTAACGTCGGTGACGAGACCCCACTGCCGCGAGATACGCCCGCTCATGTACTTCGCCCGTGCGGACCGGGGCGTACCGATCGTCGAGCTCAGAAGCCAGCAACTTCGCGCCGAAGGATTCATCGTCGTAGAACGACTCGACGAGACCAAATAATTCGCTCAGGGCATAGGTATCACCCGTTGGATAGACGCGACGGCCGTCGCTACCGGTTTCGGTGTTGAGAATCTCGCAGTGGGGGTCGATGTCGCTCGCGATGATCGGCAACGCGGCACGACCGGCCTCGATCAGCGCTGTTGGGAGGCCTTCGAGGTGCGACGACGTGACGAAAGCGCCGGCATTGGTGAGTAGTTCGGCAAGTTGGTCTCCGTAAAGGGCACCCGTGAAGATGATGTTCTCCGAGGTGGAGGCCATCTCCTTGAGGTGTTCGACGTACCCTTCGGTTCCCGCCGCACCGCCAATGATCACCAGCGGCATGTCGGTCATCGCTGTCAGATACCCGGCGATCATTTCATGTGGTGCTTTTTCGGGTACGAGACGTCCAACGGACACGAAGTATTTCTGCGGCAGGAGACCATATTTCTGCAGAACCTCGCCGGGAGGGACATTGGCAATTGCGTGCGTGGAGTTCGGGACGACCGTGGTGGATCGGCGGAATTCGTCGGCGTACTCGTGAGCGAGAGTTTCTGAGACGACCAGTGTCGAATGGGGCACGCGAGCGCTCACGGTGGCGGCGAAACGAAGGATGAGTCGGACGCCTCGTCCCCACTTGTCTCGTTTGTCATCTCGCCCGTGCACAGTCACGACCACGGTCGACCGCGTGAACAGCCGCGAGATGATCGACATCATGCCTGGACCGAGCGCGTGAAAATGAATGACGTCGAAGTTTCGGCCGATGCAGTAGATGGCCGCACGAAGGGCGTGCATCATGGCCCCTACACCAGGCGATGTCGATGCCGGCAAGTAGACAAGCTTCACGCCGTCGATCATTGGTGGGTGTTGCTCGTAGTCCTCTGAGCGACAAAAAACCGTGACCTCGTGGCCGCGTGCCACAAGCTGGCGAGACAGGACGTCGACCACGGTTTCGACCCCGCCATAGTTGGCCGGCATGCCGCGCGTGCCGACCATGGCGATCCGCAGGTGTTCGTGCGTGCGACGTTTCACAGACAGTCCCTCGGTCGATCGGAAGTTTCTCTTGAACCTACGGCACGTGTACGAGCATGGTGAGGGGGATTTTGGCCCGTTCGAGCCGGGCCCATGTGCCTATGGACGTCCGGAGACGTCATGGAGATATCCGGCGCATGTGGGTTGTGTATCGGGCAGCTCGTTCGACGTAGCTGGCTGCGTTGAGCAGGTTCGCCTCGAGCGAATTCGAATCCTCGCGAATCTTGACCGGCACGCCGAGAGCCAGAGCATTCGGCGGAATGATCTTGCCTCCAGGCACGAGCGCGTTGGCACCGACCAACGCGCCGCTCGACACGACAGCTCCGTGAAGAATGACGGATCCCGAGCCGGCGAGAGTTCCGTTCTCGAGCGTGCAACCCTCGAGGTGGGCGTTGTGTCCGATCGTGCAATCGTCACCGATGGTGGTGGTGTGGTCGGTCGTGCAATGCAGTACCGCTCCGTCCTGAATCGAGGTTCGTTCACCAATACGAATCGTGTTGTCGTCGGCGCGAATCACGGCACCAGGCCAGACCGAGGAATATGCACCGAGGACAACGTTGCCGATCAGTACGGCTTCGGGATGGACGAAGGCGTCAGGATGGATTCTCGGCTCCCACCCGTCCTCGAGTGCATAGATCGGCATCACGACACCGTAGTTGTCCGAAACGATCGACAGAGGGCGCTGTGGCGGACTCTGACAATTTTCGTTGAGTTCACCAGCCCCGAACGAGTCGTGTGGGTTGTTTGAACTTTTTGGCGATGACCGCCAGACACTTCAGCTCGTCGGATCGGCTCACTCCAGCTTCACGCACGCCCTTGACGTATCCCTTCATCACCATGGTGGCAAACGACAGGTCCTTGGCGCCGTGTTGTTTGAGCTCTTCGAAATTGAGACCGTTCCGACCCGAATTTTTTGCGTGGCTTCGTGATCCGAAGAGTGGTGCGTCGAGTTTTCGGAAGGTTCCGCGCATCGCCATCTCGACGAGCAGGGTGCGATCGCCCCCATAAAACGGCCCGTGCAAGCGTGTCTGCATCATGGTGGCTCGACGCATGATCCCGAAAATATAGAAGTTTCGATGGTTGTTGTTGATGACCGCATCGATGCGTTGGTGCGGATGTTGCGAGTGGAATCGAGTGTCTCCCGGCGGGGGAGAGAGCTTGATTGCTTCCAGGTACCCGTCTCCACCAAGCCAGCCCTGGTCCATCTCGAGCATCGGAACGCTCTGTGGGTCGATGAGGATGCAGTTGCTGTGACCGATCACGATGGACGGGTCGTCATCCATCATGGCGATGACCGCAGAAAGGTAGCCGGGTTCGATGCGATCGTCTGCGGCAGCCCAGCGAAACAACGAGCCCGATGTCAAGCGAAAGAGTCGGTTGAAGTTCGCCGGTCCGCCGATGTTCTCGGTGTTTCGGGAATAGCTGACCCGTGGGTCGGCTTTGACGAATTCGTTGACGATGTCGGGCGTCGCATCGTCGGAGCAGTTGTCGGAGACGACGATCTCGAAATCGCCGAAATCCTGTTCGAGGTGACTGGTAATTGCTTCGGCGATGAAGTCCGCGCCGTTGTAGACGGGGACGCCTATCGAAAGCCGTGGTGGCGCGGTCATGAGCTCGTCTCGATCGATGGTTCGGGTCGTCCGCTCATGAGCTGAGGGAGGTCGTAGTTCGGCTCTGGTTCTGGAACGATCTTCTTGGTCCCCCAGGTGAGTACGGCAAGGTGCGCAAAGGCGATGGTCAGGTACCACCACACGATGGTGTTGAGCAGCACGTTCTCGGTGATCAACTGTGCTGCCACCGACAACAGCGCGGCGATGGCGCCGACGCTGATCACTGACGTCTGACGATCGAGTATCCCGCGTCGTGCCTTCTTCCAGGTTTTCCACCCGGCGTAGCTCGCAACACCGAGCAGAGTCAGGAAGGCCATTCCGCCGAGCACGCCGCCTTCAATAAACGCTTGCAGGAAGCTGTTGTGGGGATCTTTGGCTTCGATCGTGCGTGTCTTCGTGGCGTCGATGCCGATACCCGAAACCGGGTTGTCCATGAAGAACGGGGCGATCTTGCCCCAGTACCCGATGCGCCAACCGAGCGAGTCATCGGTCTTGGCCCCGCCGTTGGCACCGGTGGTCTCAGTGAGGTTCGACAAACGATCGCCAACCCCGGGTACCGCCGCTGCCACCGCGAACGCGCCGACCAAGATCACGATCACGAGTTTCCTGTTGATGCGGGCGGCCATGACGAGGGCGCCGATCAGGAAGCTTGCCCACGCGCCTCGCGCGAAGGTGGCGATCAGGAGAAATCCGCCAAGGCACGCGGCAGACAACACGATGAGCTTCCGTTTGACGTCGACAGTTGGGATGATGCTGATAGCGAGCAGGACGGTGAAACTCAGGTATGTCGCGTACGAATTCGGGTGAGCAAATGATCCGTCGATGCGGACGAGACCGGAACCACCAGGGTCGAGCGTGCCGGTGAAGAAGAACTGCACGAAGCCGGTGATGATCGGCACGATCATGCCGATGCCGGAGGCCGCGAGAAGTTTCCAGAGATATCGGCCGTCCTCGAGCAGGTGCTGCTCGATTGCCAGGTACAAGAGCACGACCGATGCCAGACCAAACATTGCGCCTTGCGACACCGGTCGATCGATCGAGGTGATGTAGCTCGGCACGAACAGGACGAAGAACCCGATGAAGGCGAAGCCGAGGGGTGTGATCTTGTTCCAATTGCCACTCACCTTGCGACTGATGAGGTGAAGGAGAGAAATCAGAATGACCAGAATTCCCAAAATGGCCGATGGTTGGAAGGTTCCGAACTCATCGGCAATGAGGTCGTCGAGTGCCGGGCGGACCGCCAAGGTGATGAGAAGAAACCACGAGAATCGGTACAGGCCGATGATCGCCAGCACGAGCGCCGTCAGCACCGTGCCACCGAGAATCACGAACGGCGTGTCCGGGGAGAGCGCCTGGAAACCAAGGGCTGCAGCGAGGCCGGCGACGATCGCTCCAAGGACCACGAAGACCGCCATCGGGCCGGGTTGAGGGCCCGCTGGTAGAGGTGGTCCCGTTGTGCCGTCGGTCTCGAGACGGACCGAGACACGGTCGGCGATTGGTGCTCCGACCTGGTCGCCCCTGGGCGACGTGGTGGTCATCGGGTCGGCTCGCCGAATGCCAGCTCGTAGTTCCAGCGAGTGAGATGGGGAGCGAGTTCGGCTTCCAGCTGGCGTTGCTGGAGATCGGTGAGATCGCGACGCCACTTGTCATTGGTGTTGCGGAATCCGAAATCGATCACCGACTGGTTGAATCCTGCGGTGTACTCGAGATCGGAGAACGCACAGACGGTGTCGAACGCCCCGGTTGGATCGTCGCACAGGTCTTCGTAGCGCAATTCGAGGAAACGGTTCTTCGGTACGAGGGGAGTGGCAGCGACCATGGCATCGAACATATCGGACAGCTCCATGGCGCCGAGGGTCACGAACGATTGTCCTGACGCCTCCCAACGTTCGGTCTGGGCGGGGGTCATGTCGAGCCCCCTCCATCCCTTGGTGCCTCGCCATCCCTCCCAGAAGTCGATCTGCATGATCGAGTTCACGACGGCGCGACCGTCACGCACGATGTGGATGAACTTGGCGTCGGGGAAGGCCGCCTGAAGGTACCCGATTCGAGGCCATCCGGTGATCTTGATCAGCGGCGTCGGCCGACCGTCGACGGTGAGCCGTTCAACGGCTGCTTGTAAGTTCGCCTTGGTCCGTTCGGTCAGGTCGGTTTCGAGGAGGTCACGAAATGGTTCGCTGAAGCCTGGTGCGATGCGCTCCCAATACGCATATGCCTCGCTAGGTTTCAGGTGACCCGGCTCGATGATTCCGCGCCTGAGCGCAGCGCCGATCAACGGCGTGTCGAGGCCTTTCAACAGCGCGCTGTTGAGCTTCTCGGCCTTGGGAAGTACGTCGAGGATCTTCGAGACCCACGACACATGCGGGTGGCGCGCAAAAGCGTGGTGAAAGGCCGTCGAGCCGCTTCGCCCCGCCCCGACGATGAACACCGGAGGGTCGGTGGGCATGTTCAGCCTGCTTTGCTACTGGCGTCCCGGCCCCATCGGCCATCTTTGGATCGCTTGGTCTTGGAGGTCGTCGTCTCGTCGTCAGCCGAGTCGTCTTCGTCATCGTCCTGGTCGTCGCCTGCGAGTACATCGGCGTCGCCACCACCGTCTTCTTCCTCGTCTTCGTCGACGACGACCAAGGGCGTGAAGTTCGCCTCGGGAAGAGCCCGTGAGCCTTGCGCTTCCAGGATCCCCGCAGGCTCGAAGTCTTCGGCACGGCGGATGACTGGTTCAGGCTTCTTGCGGAGGAGATCCCATATCGTGAAGACCAGAATCATCAGCAATGCGACCGGAACAGCAAAGAGCAACAGGCCGGTCAGCAACCCAGCTATTCGTGAGGTTTCTTCGGTGACGACTTCGGAGATGATGAGGGGCTGCTCACGTTCGGTCTCGATGGACTGAAGGGCCGCGTTCGCATCGCGGATGGCGTTCTGGCGGTCGGCGAGGCGAGCGTTGAGCCCATCGATCACGGTGATCCGCTGGCGGTAGTCGCGATCGATCGGTTCCAGTCGGCTTGCTTCAGCCTCGAGCACGTCGAGCGGTGGTTCCGGCTCGGGTACCAACTGTGTGGTGACGTTGCCATCTGCATCGACGACGTCCTCGGTTGGACGGTTGATCAGGAATTCGCGGCGAGTGACGACCGCAGTGGTTGCCAGGTCGTAGGCAACGGTCGGGTTGATGCCACCCGCATCTCGAGTGAGCTCAGCGACTGCAGCATCTTCAGCGTCGAGTGCCGTCTGGATCTGCTCGGCTCCCGAGACGAGACCGCCAAGGGTTTTGTCGAGGGTGATCGTCAGCGCCTCGATACCGGTCTCGATGGCGATCGTCTGGGCATCGGTGAAGTTCTCGGTGACCACGTTGATGTCGACCGTGGCGACACTCGAACCTGACTGGTTCACCGTGATCGTGTAGTCCTCCTCTTCGACGAGGCCGGTGGTCTCTTCGACGGCGTCGATGACGACCGGGAACTTCGCTGTCTGCGCGATTTCCTCAACGAAGATGTCGAGCTCGGCTGGCGTGAAATCGTCGTTGGCAACCCGGCTGGCGTTCAGGACGTAACGAGCCTGAAACTCCGCTGGTTGGCTGAGCGCACCAAAGAGCCCGTATGCGCCGGCAAGTCCCGCGATGAGCGCGAGGATGAGGGGTCGCCATCCCGTCAGATGGAGAAAGGAGGAAAGCTCTCCCGAGTTGTCGCTATCGCCTTCGGCCATTTCGGAGTTCTTCCTCACACGCAGTCAAGTCAGACTATTCCCACAACCACTTGCTGCAGTAATTCGCCCGTAACGATTCCTACGGATGCACGCCTGTGTGGAATCCTTCGGTTGCTGTAGGCGCCACCATAAGCCAAATTGGTGGTGTTTTGTTGTGCACCTTGTCGCATCGCCCGAGCCTGTAACCCGATTGACACGAACGGCGCTCTAGCCGAGTCGCTGACTCACTTTACGTGCCAACGCAACCGCATGAGCTCGGCTTCGCAGCAGCGTCCGGGGGAGCGGAGCACTCAGCGCTTCGGCACCACCGTTCCACCAGTGGCGATGTGGCTGGCTGCGAACAACCGCGCCCAAACCTTGACGTTCTGCGATCGGCAAGGAAACCGTGTCGCCGCTCCAACCATCTTCGAAGGGGTACTGGCCCCATGCCGTTGCCTCCGCACGGGTTGGCGAGTTCCAGAATTCGTCGAACACGGCGAGCGAAGCGGGCCGAAGGTCGACGTGTCGTCGAAGAGGAATCGGTGCAGCGCAGAGCTCTCGCACGGTGGCGCTGACCGTCTGGCGAAGCATGTCGAAACCCCAGTCCATGACGGTGCAATTGCGAGCTTCGGCCAACTCGGGAATCACTTCGCCGTCAGACGCGCGATACCCCGTGACCGAACCGTGATCTGCCGTGCAGGCCATCTCGACCAGCGTCAAGAGCCCGGGGGTCTTCAGGAACCCGGCGCGTGAGACTTCGTCTCGGATGTAGGTCTCCGGGTAACCAAAACCTTGGTCGGGTGCGTCGGAGCGGAGACCGAAGTAGAACGCCTGAGGTGGTCGTTGGCCGACGGTTTGCAGCACCGAACTGATCGCATTGAACAATGTCGAACCAGTCCCCTGATCAACGATCGCAATCGGCGCAGAGGTGATTGCGCCGACTTGGTCGAGGTAGCCGAGCATCAGCTCGCGTGCATTTGTGGCGAGCTCGAGAATCGTGCTGGCGAGTTCTTCGTCGGTGCGAAGTGTCTCTCGTAACGACTTGCGCTGCTCGACGGTCATCGGCGTGTCCCACATCGACTCGGGCATGTTGGCACGTGTGAGGTGCGGCTCGAGTGCGGAAGGTTCGATGCCGAAGCGGTGGACGATCAACCGTAGGGTCACCTCGTCGACGTCGCCGCTGAGCGCGACCGCCGAAGCGATCTTGTCATCGTCGAGCACCGTGAGGCTCGGAAGCAACCACGCACCACGGCTGCCGTACATATAGGTCAGTTCGCCGGTGTAGCCGATCTTGGCGGCGAGTTGCGTTGCGACCTCGAGCATGATCTGGCCGTCGCGAGCAATGAAGAAGATCTTCTCGGTGTGGCTCTCCATCGCCTGGCGCAAGATCCACAGGACGTTGCCGACAAGAAATGGTGTGATGACACCAGCGGTCACATCGCGAAGGGCTCGATCGTGATCGCTGTCAACATGCACTTCGGTTCGCACTCGCCGCGAGGCCCCGGCGAGCAGTGATGACAGCCCGTCGGTCTCGAAGTCGAATTGTTCGAGCAGTTGTTCGAAGCGATTGAGGTGGCTGGCATCAACGTGGGTGGCTCGCATCCCGGCCCGCCGAGGCGTCTTCACGTCACTCTTCTCGTTGTCTCCGGTGTGATGAATCTGCGAGGCATCAACATCGAGTTCGCGCAGAACGTGGGGCCAGAGTGCCCCCGTCGACTTGGATGCTCCGTATTCGTTCGAGACGATCAGGACATCGGTGTCCTCGATCAGTCTGTGGGCCTCCAGGGTTTGTCGGATGAACCAGCTGGGCAGGTACATGTCGGACACGAAGGCCACATCGCGGCCAGCCGATCGAGCATCGCTGACGCGTTGGACGCCGTCGCTCATCGGAACGAGAAGATCGGTTTCGAGGTCGAGTTCTTCGGCCACGAGTTTTCCGTGGATTGCGTTGTCGATCCCGAGCGACGAGCGCAACTCGTTGTAGATGACCCCCAGATCGACAAAAGAATCGAGGCCCCCGGCGTTGCGGAAGGCACGTACTTCTGCCGCGGTTCGTTGTCGCGAGAACGACTCGGCCGAGCAGTCGATGAGCCCCTTCGAGACCAGGCGATGCCCGAGTAGCAGAAACGCTGCTCGTGGATCTCCCACGCGCCGAGTGAGAACCGTGTCGAAAATGTCGAATGTCTCTACTTGTCGCATCTGTACCGCTGCCCTCGAAGTCAAGCGTGAAGCCCCTACTGAGCCCCTCACTACTCTTCGTCTGCCTCAAGCAATAACCTAAGACGTTCTGCAGCGTCAAGGGCCGAAGAACCTAAGGAAATGAGCAGTACGTCACCTGTGGCGGTTGGTCAGACACGAGCGGTGACGCCAAGCTCGCTGTAGATGCTCAGAAGTCCCTCGAGGTAGTGATTCTTGGTGAATCGCGCCTCGACGAACTCGCGGCCAGCGTGACCCATTTCACCGAGCTCGGACGCCGACATTTTCTCCAACGCAACGAACTGTTCGGCGAATGAGTCGACGTCGCCAGCTGACGCGAGCAGCCCCGTCTCTCCCGGCACGACGAGTTCAGGGATCCCGCCGAGGTCGGAACCGACGACCGGGGTACCAACTCCATAAGCCTCGAGCAGGACGACGGGAGCGTTCTCGTAACACTCCGATGGCAGCACGAGCGCTCTCGCCGACCTCACGATGTCGAACAACGCTTCGCCTGTCTGATACCCAGCGAACTCGACGTCGGCACCGGTCTTGTCGACCAGTGCTCGGAGCTCCCCTTCTTGGGGGCCCACCCCCACGATCGTCGCCGCGACTCCGCTCTTGGCGACCGCCTTCACGAACGTCAGCAGACCCTTCTCCTCCGAGAGACGTCCGACGAAAACAAACCGATCTCCCGAGCCGTAGGTGGGAGTGAGGTGGGAGATGTCGACGGCGTTCGGGAGGTATCGAGCCTTGTCCGCTGGCAGACCCCATTCGATCAACTTGTTCTGGTGGAAGTGACTGGGGAAAATGAAGAGGTCGACGTTCTTCTTGTAGCTCCCGAGCATCCGATGCAGCGACGTCTCGAACGCAGCAACCGCCGAAAGCGCCAACGAGTCCTTGAGGCAACGTTGACCGATCGCGTTCCAGGTCTTGCCGCCCTTGCATCGCTCGCACACGCCATCGGGAGCGAGCATGAGCTTGGACGGGCAGCCGATCTTCAGGTCGTGCACCGTCATCACCGACGGCACACCCTTCTTCTTGATGGCGCCAAAGATCGCAGGAGTGAGGTGGTGGTAGACGTTGTGTGCGTGCACGATGTCGGGTTGGACATCATCGATCAGCCTGCCGATCTCTCGTCGCGCTTCGAGTGAGTACACCGACTTGACGACCTTGCGGATCTTCTCAGCTGGCGCGTACTGACTGGCGAAATCGATCTCTTCGACGAAATAGTCGTCGTACTCGGTCTCGAAGTTCTTCTCGTACTCCATCGCGAAGGGCACGATGTCCCAGCCGCGTTCGGTCAACAGCTCGTTCTGATCGAGCATGACCGCTTCGGCGCCGCCTCGTCGGTAGTAGTAGCTGGTGACAGATATCTGAGTCGGCACGATGGACCTATCGGACTGGGAGCCGTTGGGTTGATTCGGCCCTGGCGAATTCGAGTCGGGACGAGGGTTCAAGTATTGCGGTTCGTTCGGATGGAGCATGGCCGCGTTTGGCGCTCATGGGACTGTGGTTCCGTCCGATGTTGAAGTATCGGCGACGGAGTCGCGTTCTGCCCGTACCCGTATCATCACCGTAGGCGGCTGCCGCCGAGAGGAGACCCCTATGTTCGTTGATCTCACCGAGCACGACCCGAGCTCGATCCGAGCCGACGTCGCGATCGTCGGAACTGGAGCGACCGGGCTCAGTATGGCGATGAGCCTCATCGAGCGGGGTGCCACCGTTGCGATGTTCGAGACCGGGCATTTCGAGCGATCTGATCGCGCCGACGCCCTCAGCAATGCACAAGTCAAAGGAACGCTCCCCGTCTGGATCCAGTCTCGAAGTCGATTTCTCGGTGGTTCGACGAATTGTTGGGGCGGAAACAACAGCCCCCTCGATCCTGTCGACTTCAACCGAGACTGGGTTCCGCAGGCGCAGTGGCCGATTGGTCCAGAGGACCTCGCTCAGCATGCAGAGCGAATCCATCAGCTTTTCCGACTCGGCGAGGTCGATTTTTCCGTCGATTATTGGAAACAGCGTTTGGAGCGAGTCCGGGATGCAGTGCTCTTCGAAGGCTCCGAGAGGGTCACGACGAAGATCGTCCAAAAGACCGAGGTCGGACATCTCGGGCAGGTCCTCGAGCTGCAGATCAATCGTTCCGAGGCACTCACGGTGTATCTCAACGCTCATATCGTGAACATTCAGACGTCGCCCGATGGTTCGACGGTCACCGGTCTCGACGCCCGATCGATCGACGGGGTGCACACGGCCACCGTGTCGGCGGACAGCTATGTGCTGGCAACTGGCCCAGAGAATGCTCGACTACTCCTCGCGAGTCGAGATCGCTCGCCGGCCGGCGTCGGCAATTCCTTCGACCAGGTAGGCCGCTACTGGATCGCCCATCACAGCGCGCTTCGAGGCTGGATGGAGCCCGCTCCTGATCTCGACTGGGAGTTCTACCACCTTGTCCCCAAGGAGACTGGCGAGCAGAGAATCTTTGCGTTCCTCCAGATCTCCGAGGATCTTCAACGGAAAGAGAAGTTGCTCAATTCGGCCGCGAACTTCGAGCGATTCCGACCGCATGCCTCCTTCAATTATCGGTCGAGTGCCGTCTCCACGATGAAGTCGGCACTCCACAAGCCGACGGTTCCGCTCGATCCGCCACCGCTCACGCCTCGCCTCGCGGGCGGGATAACCGCTGACGTGGCGCGAGTGGCGGGTCGATATGTGAACGAGGCTGTTCGCAAGACGAGAGGCCGCGAGTCCCGTGTGATGATCCGGAACTGGGCCGAACAATTCCCGCACCCGGACAATCGAATCGAACTGACCGACGAGGTCGACGCGCTGGGAAGTCCCCGGATGAAGATCACTTCGAACCTCCAACCCGAGGATCGGTCGAATCTGCAACGGAGCTTCGAGACGTTCGCCGCAGAATTCGAGGCGTTTGGTTACGGAAAGTGGATTTCTGATTTTCCCAAAGGTGAGAAATGGCCACCCGGGTCGATCAACACCTCGCATTTCATGGGCGGCACGCGAATGAGCGAGCGACCCGAGGACGGTGTCGTCGACTCGTTCGGGCAGGTGCATGGGCTTGACAACTTGTTCATCGCTGGTGGGAGCATCTTCCCGACCGCGGGTGTTTCCATGGTGACGTACACGGCGGTGCTCTTGGCCCTTCGGACCGCTGACCACATCGCAGGAAAGGTGTCAGCGGCCGCATCGACGTGATGGGGCATCGATCCCTCGACGCGAGGATGCGGGGGCAACGCGCGTCCACAACGGTGACGACGGTTGCGTTCGTCTTCATTGCCGGGCTCACGTTCGTGAACGCTGTTGTTCTGACGAACGCACTCGGCGCGCAAGGGCGGGGTGCGGTCGCGACGGCCTACGGAGCAACCGTTGTGCTCGGGTGGGCATTTCAGTTCGGCATGCCGAGCGCTGCGGGTTACTTCGCCAGGGACGTCGATCGTCAGGTCGTGATGAACGCCGTCTGGAAGATGTGCGCGTTCGGGGCGGTGCCGTTTGCGATTCTTCTCACGCCCCTCTACTTGTGGCAGCTCAACGGCACGGCGTTCGAGCAAGGGGGTTCATCGCTCAAGTGGTGGTACCTCGCATTCATCGCGCTCCACATACTGCAGAGCCCGTTTCAGAGCGCGGTGTACTTTTTGCGGGGCTCGGGCAGCACCGTCCGATTCAACTTCTTTCTTGCGCTGCCGCAGCTTCTGGTCACGACCGGGTATCTCGTATTGCTCATATCCGATCGCCTGACTGTCACCACCGCACTCACATCGACGATGATCGCTCTTGCCCTCGGCTGGGCCGTCGCCATCACGTGCAACCACGCGTGGCCAACCCGGCAGAGCGGTCCGAGCCGCTTCCACCAACTGCGGAGTTACGGGTTGCGGTCGTGGGTGGGGAGTTTGTCGTTCATCGTCAGCCTCCGTGTCGACCAAATGATCCTCGTCGGCCTCGTCTCGCTCGAAGATCTCGGCGTCTACGCCGTCGCGGCGGCGTTGGCCACGCTTTCAGGGCCGTTGTCTCGCGGCATCGCGCAGTCGCTGCAACCGTTCATTCGCCACGCGCCCAACGATGCCGAGCGGCTCGCTCGGATCGGTCGATCGATGCGGTGGGTGACGATGGCGTCGTTGGCGGTCATCGTTCCACTGGCGCTCGTGGCCAGAACGGCTGTTCCGTGGGTGTTCGGAGATGAGTTCGCCGGTTCGGTCACGCCGCTTCTTTTGTTGTTGCCCGGAGCGTTGGCGTCAGACGTGAACCAGGTGGTTTCGACCGCGCTTGCGAACTTCGATCGTCCGGAGAGTGCATCGAAGGCCCAGGTGGCGTCTGCAGCAACGACTGTTTTCGGCCTTGCGTTGTTGCTGCGGCCATTCGGGATCGAGGGTGCGGCGATCACCAGCTCTGTTTCCTACATCGTCGCTCTCCTCGTCGCGCTCTGGTTCTGGCGCGGGTTGCGACGTGATGTCGTGGCTGGACGCGCTACTGGCGACGCGGTCGTCTCACTCGCCGAGGGCTGCTGAGAAGGAGATCTCGTAGAAGCCTCGACCGGTGGTACCGACGACGAGCCGATCCGGATTGGACGGATCGAACTCGGCGGTTCGAAGTCTGGTCATCGGCAATCCATCGACGACCGCGGTCCACGTCATGCCACCATCTGACGACAGGTGCACACCGGTTGCAGCGCTGATGTCGTTGAACGCAGGCTCTGTGGTGACCACGGCAAGATTGTCGGCATTTGTCGGATCGATGGCGACGCCGTGCGAGAATTCGTCGTCGAACAGCCGTGTCCACGTCTGACCATCGAAACGATGCAGTCCGCCTTGGCCATCGCGGAATGCGACGCCGTACACCGAGTCGGCTTCGCTGGCCGAGGTGTAGAGCGTGGTGATTCCGGCGGGGGGTTTGCCCGCGTCGTTGAAACCTTGCCCTTGGTCGATCGAGACGAGCGTGCCCAATTCGGTCGCCACGAACACGGCACCAGACGGGGTGACAGCAACGTCTCTCGCGCCGCTGATGCCGGGTACGGCGGCGAAATTCTGGCCGCCATCTGCGCTGCGGAACAGTTGCGTACCGATCACTGCGAACACGATGTCGTCGGTCCCATCAGCCAGTACCGCCAGCCCGGCTGCGCCGTTCTCGACATTGCCAACTTCTGGGAGGCCGTTCGCCGAACCTGCGAGTAGCGAGAAGGTCGCTCCTCCGTCGCTCGAGAGACCGATGCCGCGAAAGTCGTTGAACTGTCCGAGCAGCACATAGATGCGCTCGGTGTTGCTCGGTGAGTACGCAGCCTCGACTGCACCGCCCCACTGGGAGATGTCCTGCACGGTGCGCCGCCAGGTGCTGCCCCCGTCGAGCGTCTGGATGAAGTTGCCGCCATCGAAGCCGAGAAGGATTGCCTCGTCAGGATCGTCAGGATTGAAGACGATGTCTGTGCTCACCAGGCCGGTGTACCCGCGACCATGGAAGTAACCTGCGGCGTCTTCGATGGTCGTGAGGTCTCGCCAGCTGTTCCCGCCATCGGTCGAACCGAGCAACGTGTCATCACTACCGAACGCGATCCGGTCGGGGTCGGTCGGGTGCACCGCGAGGTCGAACGCACGCAGTGCACTCTCGAAGGCGTCGGGCCGGTTGGTGGTGCCGTCGGCAATAACTCGCCAGCTGTCGCCACCGTCGTCACTTCGATAGACGGCCGCCTGACCAGGGGCGACGTTCGATGTGTACAGCCGGTTGGGGTCCGAGGGTGACACCACGATCTGATGAAACGAGCCGGTGTTTCCCTCGGTGGGATTGGCCACGATGGCCAAACCATTGTTTGCCTCGATCCAGCTGGCGCCGCCATCGATGGTCTTCCAGATCCCACCGGCGACGAATGTACCGCCGCTCTCGGGGCCTGTCCCCATTGCGACCCAGGCCACGTCAGGATCGGTTGGGTGCGCGGCGATGTCGTAGGGGTTTCCGTGAGGAAGGCCGTCGCCAGACTGGGTCCAGGACGTGCCACCATCGTTCGACACGAACACCCCCCGGTTCGCCACGGCGGCCAAAATCTCTGAGCTGTCGGCGGTGACCGCGGCGGCTCGGATGTTTCCCGCAGGCGCAATGACGCCGAGTTGGCTCCAGCTCGATCCGCTGTCGGTCGACTCCCAGACCGACCCATCGCCGGTCCATTCGCCGTTGACGTAGGCACCCGGCGCCGACCAGTTGCGTTGGTTCCCATTGAACGCGAGGACGCGGCTGGCATTGGTCGGGTCGATGAGGACGGCCTCGACGGCGAGCGTGTAGGTCGAGTCCGAGATGTCGGGCATGCCATTGCGGCTGAGCGCCCAGGTGACTCCGTTGTCCGATGATGCCTGGGGTCCCGAGAGGCTCCCGGTCCAGATGCGGCCGTCGGCGGTTGCGGTCGCTGTGATGTCGCCGATTTCCCACGAGGCGAGCCCGGTGGTCGACTGCCACGTCTCACCGAAGTCGTCGGTGATTGCGATCCCGAGCATGTCGCCACCGACGAACAGGCGGTCGGGATTCGCCGGATCGAAGGCCAGCGAGGTGATACGACCACCAACGCCGGGTTCGGTGAGTTTGGTGAACGTTGCGGAGAGTTTGGCGGGATCACCAGGTTCATCTGGTCCGTTGAGTGTCTGGCCTGGCCCAGTCGTCGTGGTCTCGACGGTCGGGGTCGTGTCGTCGCTCGGCTCCGTCGGTGCGCTGCTGTTATCGGGGGTCGGGTCGGAACTACAACTCGCGCCGACCAGAGCAAGCACGACAAGAAGGACAATCAGGGTGAGACCACTCGCACGGCGCGTCCCGAAAAGGGAGCATCGGGACGTACGAGGTGCTGATGGCATGGTGGGCGATGTTATCGGTCTCGGTGAACGGGGGTGGGTCGCTGGTCGGGGGTCACACCCCTCGGGGCCTCAGGCGCTGGACGCGGCGAGCCGTGCGTCGAGCTTCTCATCGTTGTTGAGGCGTCGATTGAGGTTGAGCGACACGAGTGCGACCGACACCAGAGCGGCGGGGACTGCAGCAGCGAAGGCCATCGCGATCGCGACGGGAACGTTCGACGTCGACTCGACCGGGGTGATCGATCGGTACCACTCTTCGTTGATTGCTCGTTTCGATGATTCGATGTCTTGTCGCTCCACGACCACCGCAGCACGATCGCGTTGCAGTTGCCGAATCTGAAAGCCATTTCGACTGTACGCATCGGCGAGGGGCGATATGGCGCTGAGTTGTTCTTTGACGATCCCTTCGAGCGGGCCTGGGGTCACACGCTCGGGATCACTGAGCAGCCCGGTGAGCAATGCCTCGAGGTTGTCGCGAGCGGTAGTCGGCGGGACGCCGTTGGCTAGTGAGATCAATTGTTCCTGTTGTTCCTCGAGGCGAATGATCTCGTCATCGAGATCGCCGATCTCGGTGACCAGCGTGAGGTCTTGGTTCTCGAGAACGAACTTGACCATCTCTTCGGCGACGATCCGCGCGATTCGGTCTGCCGCACCTGATCGGTCGGTGCGGACCTTGATCTCCACAATTGATTGTGTGTCGTCGACGATGCCGATCTCGAGGTCGTAGTCGCCGTCGCCCAGCTGCAACCGTTCTTCGATCGCTGCGAACACGCTGGGAAATTCGACGGCGTTGACGATGTCGTTCAGGTGGTCCTCGAGAATCTGCACAGGAAGATCGAGAGGACCGACGCGGCGACCGAAGACGTAGGTCGTCGATGTCTCTCCCGCGTCTTGTTGGAGACCGATCCATAAGGCACTTCCTGATGCGCAGAGAATCGACAGGATGATCACGCCGAGCCATGCGGGCCGACGCATTTGTCGAGCGACGTCGGTGTGCATCAGACGGACGCGTCGATCTTTTCGGTGTGGCCGGTGGCTTCACCGCGCCGAACCTGTCCGAGCAGTCGGCGCCAGAAGAACGACAGTGCAATGAGCGCGACCCAGTAGGAGATGGTCGTCGTGATCGCAGCACCGATGATGCCGTATGGCGAGAGCAGGATGATGAGGCCGATTGCCGTGGCGATCGCCGAAGCTATCTGTGCTTTCGAGCCGTCCTGCGGACGGTTGAATGACGAGAGCGCGGTGATGAGGATCTGACTCACGTCGGTGGCCCAGGCTCCGGGGAGCAGGATCATCAATGGAAGCACGGCACCCTCGAATCGATCGCCGAGAACGAACGGAATGATCCACCATGCCGTCGATGCGATGGCCGCAAGGATGACGAGCGACATACCGGCCACTTGGATGAGCGACTTGTTGATGCGCGCAATCCGTTCGTCGTCAGAGCTCGAGCTACGGATGAACGGCATCAACGCTTGCGCTGCGCCGCGCGCGATGGGGCCCGACACGGTGGAGATCGCTGCGGCAGCGGCGTAGACACCGAGTTTGCCGAGCGGCACGAAGTTCACCAGCAACAGCTGATCGATTCTGAGGCTGACGAAGAAGGAGAGGTTGCCCACCCACGCTCGCACGCTGTAGCTGCGGACCCGTTGGAACACCTCGCGTGAGAATCCGGAGCCAGGCCACGAGGACGTCATTGTCAACGCGATCACCCAGCCGATGCACGTCATAACAAACGTCGAAGTGAGCGCGGAACTCACGGTCATCGTGCCGGTCGCAAACAAGACGATGTAGCCCCCGGTGATCAGGGCTTGTGGAAGGGCGAGCAACGCGTTGAACCGCACGAGGTTGCCCGAACCTCGTAGCCAGAAAACAGCGGACAAGTACGGGCCGTTGAAGAGCTGCAGCGCAATGAACGCCAGGTACCAGTACTTGAGCGTGTCGCCACCTTCGGTGAACGATGTGCCCCCGAGCTGCCACATGTAGAACGGAATCATGAGCAGCGCCATCGGAATGGCAGCGGTGAGCATCATCACCCACGAGGACATGATGACCCGCCGCTGGTCGATGTCCTTCGCGAAATATGCAGCAGCGTTGGGCACGCCGATCTGAAAAGCCCAACCGATGACGACCGTGTTCCCGTACGCGGCGGCGATGGCTCCTCGGCCATCATCGCCCAACGCGTTGGCGAGAAGGAAGAGATTGATGAAGAGTAGGCCGTTGGTGACGAGGAACGCAGAGCTCGTGAAGATGGTCTCCATCTGTTGGCGATCCATCGCCCGGACCCGTTTGATCAGCTTGTTCATCGGCCTTCGGAGTCTCCTGAGCGCTGCATCGGCATGGGACCAACGAGTTCAGCGTCCGCACTAGTTGTCATCGGCAAGTCACGCAGCGAATGAAACCTTCTCACGTCCGTGACACAAGTCCGTGGCATACAGGTCAACTCGCAGTGTCATCCGACCGAATAAACCTGGTCGGATGACACACATCTCTAGCCAAAGTGCGCAAACATGTGCATTGGCGTGGTGGTGGGGCGAATTCGACGATTTCACCTTTATGTAACTGATTGGGGTTATTCATGCGAGGAAAGATCAGGCATTCCCTACTGGGAATGGCATTGGTGGCAACTGCTGTTGCTGCACCACAAGTCTCCAGCACCGCTGGGGCACAAGGATGGACGGGCTTCAGCTCCACGTCCGTACCGTCAGGGCTCACAGGCGGCCTTGCAAATGACAGCCCAGCCTTCACCGCTGCGGTCACCGAAGATCTCGGTGGTGCCGCAGCCGACCTCTTCGTCAGCAACCACGCAGAGCTCTCCGAATGGATGGTCGACTGGGTGCCAACGGCCGCCGTGTTCGCCAATCAGGGCCAGGCGACAGGCCCCGCCGACAGCCATGGTGCGGCGTTCAGCGACATCGACGGTGATGGTGACGACGACCTCGTCGAGACGTCCGGTAGAACCCACATCACTCGCGTGTTCAAGAACAACGCAGGTGCACTCGCCGAAATCGCAGGTCACGGCATGGAGGACACCCGAGGTCGTGGACGAACCGTGCTCATGGTCGACGTCGACAACGACGGCGACATGGACGCGCTGATCGCCAACCTCGATCGCACCGAACTCGATTGCGACGACGGCGACAGTGACGCGGACATCAACACGCCCGAGTGCTTCGACGGTGGAGCGCCCGATGCTGCAGCGCCGAGCGAGCTCTACCTCAACAATGGATCCGGCACGACCTGGACCAAAGTCGCCGACCCGACGACGGTGATCGACGACGGCAACCTCCGGTACGCCCACGTCACCACGACCGGTCCGGGCCTCGAGCCGGTCATCATCACGTCGAGCGAGTCGCGGGTCGCGATCGATACGATCCAAACGGACTCGTCCACGCTCGTCGCGGCGACCAACCCGGTCAACACCTCGGCGTTCCTTGCGAACAATGCCACGAAGATTCGTGACCTTGTGCTCGGCGATCTGGATGGCGACCTCGCTCCCGAGTTCGTCGTCGCTCGACAGGACGACTTCCTCGATGATCCGACTGAAGAGGGCAAGCTGCCGATCGGTATGGGTCAGATTTCGACGAGTTCACTCGTCTCGAAGAACATCGCTGCCGTGAGCAATGATCCGCTGGCCGACAACTGTCGCTCGGTTGCACTCGCCGACTACGACAACGATGCCGACCTCGACATCTTTGGTGGTTGCGCAATGTTCGAGAACGGGCAGACGCGAAACGTCATCCTGTTGAACGACGGCAACGGAAACTTCACGCTTGGCGCCAACGTGCTGATGCCGGCGACTGGTGCCAACACGGCAACGGTCACGGTCAACGCCGACTTCAACAACGATGGCTGGATCGACACCTACGTCGGTGGTGGTTACGACAACCAAAAGGGCGAGGACTTCATCTTCTTGAACCAGGGTGGCACGTCCAACCACTGGCTCGAGATCGACCTCGTCGGATCGAACCCTGACGTCATTGGAGCCCAGGTGTTCCTCGGAACCAACAAGTGGCAGGTTCGTGAGACCGGCCACCGGGTACACCGTGGTCAGGACATGAAAACCCTGCACTTCGGTCTTGGTTCGCAGACGACCATCGCGCCGCTCGAGATCATGTGGCCCGACGGCACGTTCGAAACGTGCACCGTTTCTGGCGGCGTCGACCAACGAGTCACGGTGACGCAGGGCAGTGCAAGCTGCGCCTCGCAGACCAAGAACGGCCTGCAGGCAACGGTTGGTACTGCGCCTGATACGACGCCACCATTGTTCTGTGGCGGCCTCGAGGTGACTGTCGACATGTCGAAGAACGAGGTTCCGACCTCGGGTGACGACGTGATTCGCGGAACCGCTGGTGCCGACACGATCAATGCACTCGCAGGTAACGACACGATCTGCAGCCTTCAGGGCAACGACACGATCAACGGTGGTGACGGCTTCGACAAGGTCTTCGCCGGTCTTGGCAACGACACCCTCAACGGTGGGGTTGGCAACGACCAGTTGATCGGTGGACCGGGGGCAGACATCGCCTCTGGTGGCGGCGGCAACGACACCCTCCGCGGTGGTGATGGCAACGACATCCTCCAGGGTGGCAATGGCCTTGACCGCATCTATGGAGGCAACGGCAACGACACCGTTCGTGGTGGGACACACAACGATCAGCTCTACGGCAACCTTGGTCGAGACGACCTCTTTGGTGAAGGAGGCAACGACGTGCTTCGCGGCGGAGCCTGGATCGACACCTTCGATGGTGGCCCGGGCACCGACGGCTGCACGCTCACCGATCCCTCAGGCAACATCGAGACACGGGTCAGCTGTGAGACCGGAGTCTTCGGCCTCTAGTCAGACCTCGGTCAGTGGACAATCAGACCTCGGTCAGCGGACGGCAACTCGTCCAGCGCTGACCGCACAATCTGAGGAACGCTGACCGGACAATTGAGGAACAACGTGAATGGGTGTCGCTGGCTTCGGCCGGCGGCACCCATCCCACTTTTTCAACCCAACCCGCGAATCTGTCAAGGAGGAGGTGCCAAATACGACCGCTGTACTGCACAGATTCGCAGCTGGATCCGCGTGGGGTGGTTCGGTTGGACCATGTGACATGAGCCGTTCCGCAATGACATCGCGTGAGATATCGCTCTACTGTCGGCTGCATGTGCGTTGATCGATCGAGCGAGGCGTGCCAAATGGATGGCGGAGACATGAGCGGGCCGATGCAGAAGGCGAATGTTCGACGGACGGCGAGTCGGTGGACTCGCGTCGGCGTGGTCGTCGCGATTGCGACGGCAGCCGCGGTCGTGCCCGCGGCCACCGGTCGGTCCTCGGCCGACGCAGCGGGCTGGCAGGGTTTCGCCGTGTCGCAGCTCGCGTCGGGGGTCGGAGGCGGAAATTCGCCAGCATTCGGTGTAGGTGTCACCGAGGATCTGGGCGGACCCGGTGTCGATGTCTGGAACAACAATCACGGCAGCATGTCCGAGGCGGTCGTCGAGGTCGGGTCGGGCAGTCCGACGACACGGACCGCGCAGAGTTACGGATCGCCGGTGTCGAACGGACCCGACGCTCACGGAGTCGCCTTCACCGATATCGACGGTGATGGCGACGAGGATCTGTTCGAGGTGTCGGGCCGCAACAACGACAATCGCCTGTTCCGCAATGACAACGGCACGCTGGTCAACGTCGATGCGGGCAATCTGAAGGACTTCTTCGGTCGAGGACGTCAGCCCTTGGCTCTCGACTTCGACAACGACGGCGACATGGACATCATGATCGCAAACCTCGATCTACGGTCGGACCCTGTGCCACAGGGCGAGCGTCAGCTGAAGCCGAGCGAGCTCTACCTCAACAATGGCAACGGCACCTCGTGGTCGAAACTTGCCGATCCAAACGAGATCATGAGCGACGGGCACATCCGTATCTTCTCGATGACGTCGACGGGGCCTGGCACAGCCCAAATCGTCACGACACACGACGTGTTCTCGCTTGCCAAAGACTCGATTGCGGTCGGGTCGGCAACATTGACTGAACCCAGCAACCCCGCTACCCCTCGGAATCTGTCGACGAATTTCCCGATACGTGAGGTGATCGTCGGCGACTTCGATGGCGACCTGCACCCAGAGTTCATCACCTTCATCGGCAACGAATCGCAGAGTGCTGGCAACTGGGGCATTCAAGCGTTCGAGGTTTCCGCCGCCGGTAACGGACGTACGGTCTCGCTTCCCAGCGGCTCGGAACTCGACAACTGTCGCTCAGGCGCCGCTGCCGATTTCGACAACGACGGTGACCTCGACATCCTCGCCGGCTGTGCTCAGAGGCAGGAAGGGCAAGATCGAAATGTGCTGCTGCTCAACGATGGGCAAGGCAACTTTTCTGATGGTGGCACTGGCGTGTTGCCAGCGACGATTCCTCAAACGCCAGCAGCCATCGTGACCGCCGATGTCAACGCCGATGGCTGGATGGACGCGATCGTGGCGAATGGTTATGACTTCGACAATGCCGTCGACCACGTGTACACGAACCGGAAGGGAACGTCGGCACACTGGCTCGAGGTCGATCTCATCGGTTCGAACCCTGACGCCGCTGGTGCCCAGGTCTTTGTGGGCACGAACAAATGGCAGGTGCGAGAGACAGGTCACCGCTACCACATGTCGCAGGATGCGCGGACACTTCATTTCGGGCTCGATTCGGCCACCGAGATAGCGAAGGTCGAGATTCGTTGGCCCGATGGGATCTATCAGTCATGCACGGTCAGCGGGGTCGATCGTCGGGTCACCATCGTGAAAGGCAGTAACTCGTGTGTCGGTCAGACGAAGGCCGGTCTGTTGGCCACCCTGGCGGTAGCGCCGGTAACACGACCGTCGACGCCGCCGCCCAAGACGTGCGCCGGTCTTGTCGTGACCGTTGACTTCGCGAAGGGCGAACGTCCGACCAACGGCGACGATGTGATCATCGGTACCTCCACTGCGAATGCGATAAACGCACTCGGCGGCAATGACGTGATCTGCGGGCTTGGTGGCAATGACGTCATCAACGGCGGCGCAGGCAAGGACCGCGTGTACGCCGGCGCCGGCAATGACGTGATCAACGGCGGGTCCGACGCCGACAGCATCCGCGGCGGTGCGGGCGACGACATCATTCGCGGTGGCGAGGGGTGGGACTGGCTGTTCGGCAACGCTGGTCGAGACCGCGTGCTCGGCGGCAACGGTGTCGATCGCCTTCGCGGCGGCCCGGGTATCGACCGACTCGATGGCGGCCCGATGCGCGACTACTGCGCCGGTGGCCAGAAGTTCAATTGCGAGCTCCGCCACTGACACCACCGCGGGGTCGCGCCTCACTTTCTCCTTTCTCCACGATGGGGTCGCGCCTCACTTTCCACCTTCTTCTCTGTACTGTCTGCTCATGAACATGCGAGCTGGATGGTCGTGCAGCAGAGCGATGAAGAGGTCGGTGGTCGCGTGTGGAGCCATCGCCGGCCTCCTTTCGGCGACTGTTGCGATCGCCGAAGCTGACAATGCGATCGCCACCCCCATCGTCGAGAGCGGCCTAGTGGTCGAGCTCGCACCCTTCGTCGAGCTACCCAATACGCCGCTCGGCCCGGCGCGAATCAACAGCTTCGCCGTAGCTGGGGAACAGCTCTTCGTCGTCGAGGACTATGACGGCAAGATCTACGAACTACGTCGCGACGGTCAGGTTGGTGCAGCGACATTGTTCTTCGACGTGAAGTCGGCGATGATCGCGGCGACCGGCCGCCGGCTGGACAACACGAGCATCTTTCACGGTGGTCTGCGCTCGGTGGCATTCCATCCGAACTTTGCGACGAATGGTTTGTTCTACACCTCGGTGATGGAAGAGCGGCCCACGAACCCGAACCCCTCGGACTACGTGAGCGACGTCGCGAACCCGATCGTCGCCGACGGCGTGCTGATCGAGTGGACCTACGACCACGACGCTGATCGTGTCGACCCGGCGAGCTACCGGCAGGTCTTCCGAGTCGGCATGCCGGTGTATGACCACCCGATCAAACAGATCTCCTTCAACCCATTCGCCGAGTCAGGAGACGCAGATTTCGGCAAGCTGTACATTGCGCACGGCGACGGCAGCGTGCAGTCCGCGACGGCGGGTGGCGGCATGCGCAACGACGCGCTCGGCAAGATTCTGCGCATCAACCCTCGTCAAGCAACCAACGGCGACCCTTATCGAATACCGCCGGACAATCCCTTCGTAGGCGATCCTTCGATTCCAGATGAGGTCTGGTCGATCGGTCACCGAAACCCTCACCATCTTGCCTTCGCACGCGAGAGCAATGGCGACGTCCGACTGATCGCCGCCGAAGCTGGCCGAGACAACGTCGAAGAAGTCAACCTCATCGAGCCTGGCGGCAACTACGGCTGGCCCGAGCGCGAGGGAACCTTCGTGCACCTGCCGAGTGGTGACCTCCTCGACGGCATCGCACCCCTTCCAGCGAACGAGGTCGACTTCGGCTACAGCTTTCCGGCAGCACAGGTCGGGCATGAGGGAACGCGTGGTCAGGGGTTCTCCGGACAAGGAATTGCCGGTGGGTATGTTGTGGACAATGGCTCGGCTCTGGCCGGGCAGTACTTCTACAGTGACTTCCCGAAGACCGGCCGACTCTTTCATTCGACGTTGGCCGACTTGGTCAATGCGGTCACGTTGCTCGACGCGGGGAACCCGAGCCGAAATCAACCGTCCGAACTGTCCCAGGCGCCGACCGGCGAAGCGTCGATTCTGTTCGATCACGACGCGAACCCCGCCACACCTCCGGTCGAGCGCAAGACATTGCTCGACGTGTTCAACGACTCGCCGCGCTACGACGGCTCAGGCCGAGCTGACGTTCGGTTCGGCCAAGGGCCCGATGGTGAGCTCTACATCTCGAGCAAGAAGAACGGCACCGTATATCTCGTCACGAACTCGGTTCCATTCACCCAAACGTGCAACGGATTTCTGGTGACGACGAATGGGCTCCAAGGCACAGCCGGCGACGACGTGATCGTCGGCACCAGTGGTCCCGACACGATCGACGGTGGCGCTGGCAATGACGTCATCTGTGGTCGCGGGGGCGCCGACGCAATCACCGGAGGTGCCGGCGACGACCTGATCAACGCGGGTTGGGGATCCGATGTCGTTCGCGCAGGGGACGGAGACGACACCGTGTTCGGCGGACCAGGCCTCGACGATGTCGAGGGTGGTTCGGGCAATGATCTGATACGGGGCGGCAAGGGCGGCGACCGCATCGTGGGTAACGGCGGCAACGACGTGCTCTATGGCGGCGACCGCAAGGATCGGGTCTTCGGCTACGCCGGAAACGACCAACTCTTCGGCGGCGCTGGCAACGACAATCTCCGCGGCGGCGCCGGTGCCGACAGCGCCGTGGGCGGCGCAGGCTTTGACGTGTGTGTTGCCGTCGTGTCGCTCATCGGATGTGAGTAGTCCCACTCGCTCGTAGTTCGGCGAGAAACGCACTCAGTGTCAAGCTGAGATCGATTACCACAAGAAGCCTCACATCTGAATGCTCACTTACCCAGTGTGAGGAGTCTGAGGTACTATCGCGCTCAGCGTGTAGGGCGCTGTGGGCGATGAGGGAGTTCTTGTGTTGCGTGGTGCGGGTCATGCTGTGTTTGGGTCGGTTTTGGTCGCGGCGATGTTTGTGGCCGGGTTGGCGGTGGCGCCTGGTGCGGCTGCGTTGGCGGGCACGGTGGTGGTCAATGAGATTTTGTATAAGCCGGGGACGCCTGATCCGGGTGAGGCCGAGTTCATCGAGTTGCATAATCCTGGTGGTGATCCGGTTGATCTGACCGGGTGGACGATCGAGGATGACCTGGTGCAGCACGGCATGTTGTCTGGGGTGTTGCCCGCCGGTGGGTATGGGATCGTGACCCAGTCCGCGTATGTGGATCCGCCGTTCATGAATCCTGCGGATCGGTGGCCTGGGGTTCTGTTGTTGGGCACGTTCGACAATGGAATGAGTGGCAGTGGCGACACGATCATCATCAAGAACGATCTTGGTGCGGTGATTGATGAGCTGACCTACGACGATGCGTCTCCGTGGCCGTTGGCGCCTGATCTGGGTGATGGTGCGTCGTTGGAGTTGATTGACGTGTTGTCGGACAATGCGTTGGGTGTGAGTTGGGCTGGGACGGCAACGGTGAACACGCCGGGTGCGATCAATTCGGTGACGTTGTCGCCTCCTGCTGATCCGATCACGAATGTGTCGGCGACTCCGTTTTCTCCTTCCACGGATGATGACATCACGGTTACCGCGACAGTGCCTGGTGGCGGGGCGGCGCCAGTATTGTTTTGGCGTGAGGCTTTTGCTCCTGAGGCGTCGATCACGATGTCTTCTGCTGGTGGGGACGTGTTCACAGCCACGATCCCCGACCAAAGCTCGGGGTCGCTCGTCCGGTATCGGATTGAAGCATCGACCGGTGCCGAGTACCCGATCGGTGACGCCCGCCGCTACGCCGGCGTCGTCGTTACGGACCCCGGCGAGTTGTCGACTGCGTTAGCCAAGTTGGAGTGGTTCATCCCCGAGTCCGACTACGACTCGATGTTTGACGACCCAACCCAAGAAGTCACTGTCGAGGGATCCGTCCTCGCGATCGATGGTGTCGTCTACGACAACATCGCCGCGAAGATTCGCGGAGGTGAGTGGGCACGCGCCAACCTCGACAAGCAGGGGTTGAGCTTCGACATGCCCGACGGTGTCGACCTCAACCGGCCAGACTTGGTGCCCTACCCGATCGACGAATTCGCGCTCGCGTCCGAGCGAGGCAGGACGTTCACACACGATGTCGCGTCGTGGGAGACGTACTACCAAGCTGGATTTCCCACCGTGCATGCCGCTCACGTGCGTGTGCAGCGAAACGGAAACTTCTACGGGATCTTCCGTTTTTCGGAGAAGCTGGATGGTAAATGGCGCGACGAGAACGGACTCGACGGCGGCTTCTACAAAGCGGTTGACCCGGCGTTCGAGGATCCGGTAAACGGGTTCGAGAAGAAGCAGCCCGACGATGGCGATCAACAACCGATCATTGATCTGACCGCGCTCCTGGATTCAAGCGAGTCATCCAGTAAGACGGATGCGATCTACGCGGATGTCGACATCACCAACGTGGTGAACATGGCGGCAGTCTCCATTGTCGTGGGACACCTCGACACGAGAATTCACAACTTCTACATGCACCAGGACACTGAGGATACGGGCCTATGGCAGATCTACCCATGGGACCTCAACTACACGTGGGACAACCATGAGTCTCCAGGCTGTAATGGTGACGAGCTGGATCTGACGTGCGTGGAAAATCCGTTGTTCGATTCGATCATGGCAATTTCCGATCTCGAAGACATGGTGTGGCGTCGAGTCCGCAGCTTACTGAATGACCCTGTCGGCAATGGCGAACTCGAATCGGTGGTCGCTGCCTACAACCCTCTGGTGTCATCGAGCGAGAAAAGTCTTGACAACTCAACCTGGGACGCCGTCGGTTCCTATAGATCAATCAGCGGTATGACGAGCAAAATTGCATCTCGACGTGCCGATTTGCTTGGTACCGGTGACGTGCCGTCGTCGCAGCCGTCGATCCCTGGGATTGTGGTGAATGAGGTCCACTACAATCCGGATGGTTCTGGTGTGGAGTTCTTGGAGTTGTTTAATCCGTCGGGTGGGTCTGTGGATTTGTCGGGGTGGATGATTGATGCGATGGGGTTGACGTTGCCTGGTGGGACGGTGATGTTGGATGACGATTATTTGGTGTTGACAGAGGATATTCCTGCGTTTCAGGCGGAGTATCCGGGTGTTGATGATGTGGTGTTGGTGCAGTATTCCGGTGGGTTGTCTGGTGCGGGCGAGTTGGTTGAGTTGACGTTGGCGGACGGGACGACCGTGGTTGATTCGGTTGATTATGACGATGAGTCCCCGTGGCCGTCGCAGCCTGATGGGAATGGTCCGTCGTTGTCGTTGTTTGATCCGGCGTTGGATAATGCGTTGCCTGGGTCGTGGGGTATTTCAGAGTTTGACGGGGGGACGCCTGGTCGTGTGAATGACACGGTTGCTCCTCCGTTGGATCCGCCTCCGGCGATTGTGATCAATGAACTTCATTACAATCCGGCTGCAGGCGGGGTGGAGTTCATCGAGTTGGTGAACACTGAGCCTGATCCGGTTGATCTCGAGGGTTGGGGTCTTGACGGGATGATCGTGTTCCCGGCTGGGACGTCGATTGCTCCTGGCGGGTATGTGGTGGCGACAGCTGATCTCGCGTTGTTCCAGTCGTTGTATTCGGGTGTGCCTGCGTTGCAGTGGGCTGCTGGCGAGAATTTGTCTGGTGGCGGCGAGAATGTGTGGTTGGATGCTGCTGATGGTCAGGAAGCTGACGCGGTCGCATATGACGATGTGGCGCCGTGGCCGACCGAGCCTGATGGGAATGGTCCGTCGCTCGAGTTGAGCGACCCGACGTTCGACAACGCGATTGGAACTTCGTGGGAAGCATCAGCGGTTGCTGGTGGCACACCTGGTGAGTCCAACGGCACGGTGCCCGAAGCTGATGGGCTTCCCGTGTTGGGCGGCCCGTGTGTGGTCTATGACACCAATGCGGCTGGTGAATCACCGTTCATCGGTGGCGAAACCCGTCAGGTGCAAGTCACAGGTGCGCTTACTGGTCAGGGCGGTGCAGCGAACTGTGTGCCGGCTGGTGCTAGTTCGGTGGTGTTCACGATCTCGAGCATTGATCCTTT
>RCMY010000649.1_pt1 | contig 32904 bp, 31 predicted proteins | sample 2041341 | NCBI WGS metagenome assembly RCMY01 (sample SAMN09708234, study PRJNA481090) | Marine sediment metagenome, whole genome shotgun sequencing project. | reverse complement strand
AGAAATCGCACAGATCGAGAATTGGTCTGTCACACGGCAGGCGCATATTTGTATCTGTTGACGCTGCCCCGGGGGGACACCTTCCTCCCCCTGGTGTCTCACCGGCAGCGCGTGAAACCCTGATCTGAGCATCTTGCTCCTCCCGCCGTCGCCATGTCGCCCGGCAATCCTGCAACACTCTCCCCGTGGCCCGGCAACGCTCCCTCCGCCTTCGCACCCGCGTCACGCTGTTCTTCGCGTTGATCGCGCTGTTCGCCGGGTCGGTCCTCATCGGCGTCACCTACGGCTTCGCCCGCAGCAACCTGCTCGCCCGCGAGAACCAGTCCGCTCGAGACCAGGCCGTGTCGAACGCCATTCAGGTCCGTGATGCACTGACCGACCAGCCCGGGTTCATCGGCGACCTGTTGCGCGAAGAACTTCGGCTCGACGACGGTGGTTTCGCCAACCTGCTCGACGCCTCGTCCGGCACGCAGATCGCTGACGCCGACACGCGCTTCCAACTCGCCGATTACCCGCCAGTGCTGATCGACACCGTACGCGCGAAGGGGAACGGCCGTCAGTACGCAACCATCGATGGCCAGGACTACCTCGTGGTCGGTCTCTACATCGGCGCCCACGACGCCGGGTATCTCGAAGCGTTCCCGCTGAGCGACACCGAGCGGACACTGCGCGCCATCCTCACTGCCTTGGCGCTCGGCGGCGTCGGCGGCCTGGTGCTCGCCTCACTGTTCGGATTCTCGACCAGTCGGCGGCTCCTGCGACCGCTCAGCCGTGTGGCCGACGCGGCCGAAGACATCGCGTCCGGCGGGCTGGACACCCGTCTCGACGAAGAATCGGACCCCGATCTCGACCGTCTCGCGGCGTCATTCAACGACATGGCAGACGCAGTCCAGACCCGTATCGAACGGGAGGCTCGGTTCGCCTCAGACGTCAGTCATGAGCTGCGATCTCCGATCACGGCGCTCACGGCGGCAGTCGAGGTGTTGGACGGCCGACGCGAAGAAGTCCCCGAACGAACTCGTCAGGCGCTCGACGTCGTGGTCGGCCAAGTGCGACGATTCGACAGCATGGTGATCGACCTCCTCGAACTCGCACGACTCGACGTCGGCGCGACCGACATGAACATCGAACAGCTGGACATCGTCGATCTCACCGGACGCATCGCTGCCCGGTACGGAGCCCCTGACGTCCCGATCACCGTGGCGCCGCGTACTCGGCGCGAGGTGGCGATCGACAAGGTTCGCTATGAACGGATTCTCGGCAACCTGGTCGAGAATGCGCGCAACCACGGAGGTGGCGTGGTCGAGATCCAGATCGAGCCCGTGCGCGGCAAGCGGATCCGTATCGCGGTGATCGACGACGGTCCGGGCGTCGCCCACGGGGAACGTGAACGGATCTTCGAGCGTTTCGCCCGAGGGAGTGCCGCGCGACATCGCATCGGAACCGGCCTCGGTCTCGCCCTGGTCGCCGAACACAGCGCAGCGATGGGCGGTCGCGCCTGGGTCGAGGACGGCAAGTTCGGCGGCGCCCAGTTCGTCGTCGAACTCCCCACGGCGGTCACGTCATGAAGCGACCGAGCCGACACCTGGTTGCGGGCCTGGTCGCCCTCGCGATGGTTGCGACAGGAGTCTCGTGTGGCGTGCCGACCGGCGATTCCACGTTCGACGAGATCGACGGCGACGTACTCGGCGGACTCAACGACGCGACAACGACGACCAGCACCACCACCACGACGACGACCACGACCACCATCTCCGACCCGTCGCTCGACACGACGACGACCGTGCCGGTGACCGAACCTCCCCCGATCGCTACTGCTGCGATCTACTTCATCAGCCGCGGTGCCCTTTCCGCCGTGACGCTCGAAGTCGACCCGGAGGCAAAGTTGAACGAATTGGTCGGACTGCTCGAGGCAGGCCCGCCCGACGACGGCGTCGGTGGCCGGCGCGAGTCGTTCGTCGAACCCGGCTTGGTCGTGGGGACGCCGGTTCCGGACGCCGGCGTCATTCTCGTCGAACTCGACGGCGACGTGTTCGACGAGATCAGCCGCAGCAATCAGCGGCTCGCCTTTGCCCAGATCGTCGTCACGCTCCTCCAGCGCAGCGATGTGGGCCAGGTGTCCTTCACGATCGATGGGGAGATCGTCCCGGTGCCCGTCGAATCGGGTTCGAAGGACGCTGTGTCGGTCAGCGACTTCGCTGCATTCCTCGGTGTCCCCCGTTCATCGGCCGAGCCGACCGACGAGGCCGACTCCGACGGGCCGCGCACTGCCACGACCACCACTCCAGCGACGTCCGACTAGTTCCGTCACCATCGGGACCCGTCGGTCCACGTGGTGCCTGCGAACGGTCAGTAACCGAGGCGTTCGACCCGCTCGGGTTTGCGCTGCCAGTCCTTGTCGACCTTCACGCGCAGTTCGAGGTAGACGCCCTCGGGCAGTTGCTTGCGCGCCAGTTCGCCCGCCCGCTTGAGGATCGCTCCGCCCTTGCCGATCACCATGCCCTTCTGGCTGTCGCGCTCGACGAGGATGTTCACTCGGATCCGAGGCCATTCCCATTCGGCGACCTCGGTGGCGATCGAATACGGCAGCTCGTCACGCGTGACGGCGAGGAGTTGTTCGCGAACCAGCTCGGCGACCCAGCGTTCTTCGGGCAGATCGGAGACCTCGTCGTCGGGGAAGTACTGAGGCCCGACGGGGAGCTGACTCGCGAGGTACTCGACGAGCGCGCCGATGCCCTCGCCGGTCTTGGCCGACACCGGGAAGTACTCCGCAGCACCGAGTGAGCTGGCGGCCTGGAGCATGGCCAGGACCTGCTTCGGCTTGGCGATGTCGGTCTTGTTGACGATCACCGTTGATCGGGACATGTCGAGTTTTTCCGACACCCACTTGTCGCCCTTGCCGAACTGCATGGTCGCATCGAGGACGAGACAGGTGGCGTCGACGTCTTTCGTGCTTTCGATCGCAGTGGCGTTCACCCGCTCGCCGAGCGCGGTGACCGGCTTGTGCAGGCCGGGCGTGTCGACGAAGATCAGCTGGCTCGACGGACGGGTCAGGATCCCCATGATCCGGTGCCGCGTGGTCTGCGGCTTGTCGGACACGATGCTGATCTTGCGGCCGCAGATCGCGTTGACGAGCGACGACTTGCCGACGTTCGGGCGGCCGACGAAGGTGACGAAACCCGAGGTGTACTCCACCTCCACGCTCGTCGCCGGGTCGGGAGACGACCATTCCGACAGGTCGCTACCGGCCGCATCGGATTCAGCGGCAGGGCTCGTCGTTTCGTCGGTCACGTGACCAGTCTGCCAATCTCTTTCCAATGACGTGCACGATCAACGGCATCGACGAGATCACATCGTTCGTCGAGGGTCTCCTGGTCACCTGAATGTCGATCCAGCAAGCAGTCGAGCCGGCACCGATGACCATCAGTCTCGCCGAGGTCCACGAAGCCATCGCTGCGTCCCGTCCCGAGGACGTCTGCCTCGTCTTCCGTGATCGACGGTTCACCTGGGACGATGTGACCGTCCGCACTCGACGCCTTGCCAATGCACTGCTCGATCGGGGCCTCGGTTGCCACACCGAGCGATCCGACCTCCCCGATCACCTCAGCGGACAGGATCACATCGGCATCTATCTGCACAACGGCAACGAGTACTTGGAGACGATGCTCGGTGCCCTCAAGGCTCGGGTCGCATCGTTCAACATCAACTATCGCTATGTCGCCGAGGAGTTGCGCTACCTGCTCGATGATGCGCAGGCCGCTGCGATCGTGGTGCACAGCCAGTTCGCACCGGTCCTCGCCGAGGTGCTCGGCGACCTCCCGCGTCTGAAGGTCATACTCCAGGTCCCCGACGATTCGGGTAACGAACTGCTGCCTGGTGCCGTCTGGTACGAGGACGCCCTCGCCTCGGCATCCGCCGACCGTCCGGACGTCGAATGGCGCGCCGACGATCTCTACATGCTCTACACGGGCGGCACGACCGGGATGCCCAAGGGCGTCATGTGGCGCAACGGCGATGCGATGGTCGAGTGTTTCGGCGGGTCGCGCACTGCAACGACCGTCGAGGAGTTCGTCGACGAGGCAAACGCCGGGTTGCAGGCGCTCTTGGCGCCGCCCTTCATGCACGGTGCCGGCCACTGGATGAGCTTCCGGACCTGGCTCGGCGGCGGGACGATCTTCATCCAGTCGGTACCGGAACAGCTCGACCCGGTGGACATCTGGACGCTGGTCGAGCGGGAACGACTCAACTTCTTACTCATCGTCGGCGATGCCTTCGCCCGCCCGCTGCTCGACGAACTGCACCATCCGACCGGTCGCGGCCCGTACGACCTGGATTCGCTCACCGTACTGCTGTCCGGTGGTGCTGCGCTGTCGGCGACACTCAAGGCCGAGTTCCTCGACCTGTTGCCGACACTGATGATCGTGGACGGGCTCGGCTCGTCGGAAGCCGGCGGCCAGGTCTCACATGTGTCTGCCGGATCCGAGGCCTCCACGGGCACCTTCGAGCTGACCGCCGGCAACGTGCTCCTCTCAGCCGACCTCGACGCCGTCCTGGATCCGACGGACACGTCGACCGGGTGGCTCGCCAAGACCGGTCGTCTGGCGCTCGGCTACCTCGGCGACGCCGACAAGACCGCCCGCACGTATCCGACCGTCTCTGGCCGCCGGTACGCCGTGCCCGGCGATCGCGCCCGGTTCGAGAACGACGATCCCGCCGACCAGATCGTCGAGCTGCACGGCCGCGACTCGGTCACGATCAACTCCGGCGGCGAGAAGATCTTCGCCGAGGAGGTCGAGGCCGCACTGAAGGCTCACCCAGGCGTGTACGACTGCATCGTCGCCGGCCGGCCGAGCGAGCGATGGGGCAGCGAAGTCGTCGCCGTCATTCGGATCCGAGCCGGTCACGTCGTCGACGATGCAGCGCTGCTCGCCGAGGCCGAACGGCACATCGCGCGCTACAAGCTGCCAAAGGCCTTCATCCGTGTCGAGGAGATCGTGCGGTCGCCCAGCGGCAAGGCCGACTACCGGTGGGCCAAACAGCTCGTCTCCGGCTGACACCGTGTCGATGAACCACCGTCGTATTTCAACGCTCCGGATGGCGCCCGTCATCTATGGTGAATCCGAACCTCCGATTCTCTGTCTGATCGAGCGATCACGCCGAGACGAACGACATGAAAGGCGGGCCTGACATGGGTCTTCTCGACAAACTCAAGGGCGAACTCGTTGACATCATCGAGTGGATCGATGATTCCCGCTCGACGCTGGCGTGGCGCTTCCCGCGGTATCAGAACGAGATCAAGAACGGCGCACAGCTGATCGTGCGCGAGGGCCAGAAGGCCGTCTTCGTCTACCGCGGTGCGCTGGCCGACCAGTTCGATCCCGGCCACTACGAACTGAAGAGTGAGAACCTACCGGTGCTGTCGACGCTGCAGGGCTGGAAGCACGGCTTCGACAGCCCGTTCCGCAGCGAGGTGTACTTCATCAACACCCGCCCGGTCACCGACATCCGCTGGGGCACCCCGCAACCGGTGACCGTTCGCGACCCCGACTTCAAGATGGTCCAGATCCGTGCGAACGGGCTCTGCGTCGTCAAGATCGAGGACACCGAGATCTTCCTCAAGGAGGTCATCGGCACGGATTCCGCCGTCGAGGCCGACGAGATCGCCGAACTGCTCCGCCGAGTCATCTCGATGGCGTTCTCCGACATGGTCCTCGCCTCCGGTCTCGGCGCCATCGACCTGCAAGGCCAGCAGGTGTCGCTCGCCGGCAAACTGCGCGAGTTCGTACAAGAACGTGTCGACGACGAGTTCGGTCTCGCGATTCCCGAGATCACGATGAACATCTCGTTGCCCGACGAGATCACCCAGGCAATGACCCGTGGTGTGGCCAAGGGCGTCGAGGCCTCCGGCTTCGTCGAGAACGTCGACTTGAACAAGTACCAGCAGGCACAGGCCGCCGACGCGATGGTCGCTGCGGCCAGCAACGAGGGCGGCTCCGTCATGGGCGACATGATGCAGATGGGCATGGGCGCCGCGATGGCGGGCCAGATGGCACAGAACATGGGCGGCATGGGTCAACAGCAGGCACCGCAGCAGGCCGCACCTGCTCCAGCGGCGGCACCTGCTCCCCCGCCACTGCCCGGCCAGACGATGTACCACGTCGATCACAACGGCCAGGCGGGCGGTCCGTACAACATGGCCCAGATGCAGGCCGGCATCCAGAACGGTCAGGTCACGGGCCAGACCCTGGTCTGGGCGCAGGGCATGCCCGCATGGTCCCCCGCCCAGGCGGTGCCCGAGCTGCAGGCGATGTTCGCCGCTCCCCCGCCGATGCCGCCGACCAACCCCACGCCGCCTCCCGTGCCGCCGACCCCGCCCGATCCGGCACCGGCACCGGCAGCTGATTGAGCGGCCGCCGATGAGCGACCAAGCACCGCCTCCGCCGCCGCCAGGTGGTCCGGCGAATCCACCACCGATCCCCGAGCCCGACCGGACACCGCCACCGCCACCGCCACCGCCGCTGACCGGCGACGAAGGTGCGGCACAGCCGGCACCCGAGACGCCGGCCGAGTCGATGGCGATGAAGCACGTCACCGAGGACAGCCGGACCTATCCGTGCACGTCCTGTGGTGGCGAGCTGCAGTTCGACATCGAGAGCCAGATGCTGAAGTGCCCGCACTGCGGGAACACGCACGACCTGGTCGAGAACACCGGCCAGGTCAGCGAGAAGGATCTGCGCGAAGCCGTCAAGAAGCTGCAGTCGAGCAAACGGACGACCCAAGAGAACTTCGTCGGTGCCGAAAAAGAGATCACCTGCCAGAACTGTGGTGGCAGCACCACGTTCTCCGGCTCCCTCACCGCCGAGAAGTGCCCGTACTGCGCCACGCCGATCCAGCGCGACGACGTACACGATGCGCCCGAGCGGCTTCCCGTCGACGGTGTGCTCCCGTTCAGCATCGACGACAAGCAGGCCAAGGAGCTGATCGAGAAGTGGATCAGCAAGCGCTGGTTCGCTCCATCGGAGTTCAAGACCTACGGACGCACCGGTTCCTTTTCGAGTGTGTACACCGCGTACTTCACCTACGACGCCGACACGCTCACGCGCTACAGCGGTCAGCGTGGCGACAACTACACGGTGACCGTCGGGCACGGCGACAACAAGCGCACCGAGACACGCACCAGGTGGACGCCGCGTCGAGGCTCGGTCAACAACAGCTTCGACGACATCACCGTGTTCGCGAACGAGGGTTTCGAACGCAAACGCATCGCGAAGTTGGAGCCGTGGCCGACCGAGTCCGCGAAGCCGTATTCGGCCGAGTACGCCGCCGGCCATCTCCGCCGGACCTACGACCATGACGTGGAAGAGTGCCTGCCCGAGGCGACCACACAGATGGAGACCGCGATCCGCCAGACCGTGCGGCGCGACATCGGTGGCGATCAGCAACAGATCAACTCGATGGACATCATCTGGAAGAAGATGACGTACAAACACCTGCTGCTGCCGATCTGGCTGCTCACCGTGATCTACGAACAGAAGCCGTTCCAGGTGTACATCAACGGTGTGACCGGCGAGGTCCACGGCGCACGCCCGTTCAGCAAGGTCAAGATCATCACTGCCGTCGTCGTTGCGGTGTTGGTGATCGCCCTGATCGCCGTCGCCGTGTCGTCAGGGGGCAGCGGTTGATGATCGTCTCGCTCATCCTCGTGCTGGCCGTCGTGACCATCGTCGGCTTCGGCGTGGCGCTGACCGTGCGGTCCAAGAAGGACTTCGACGACGCGAACGAGGTCGTTCCCGGCATCAAGTCGGCAGCGCCGGCATCCTGGGCAGGGGCGCACAGCCCCGAAGCCAAGTTGCATCGACGCCTCGGCGAGGCCGTGCGGGGCGCCCAGAACAATCCCCGTCTCGTCGAACTGGGCCTGGCGGCACAGACCAAGCAGCTGGAGGCGGAGGCGCTGGCCATCGACGAACGCCTCGTCGCCGCTGCCGGGCTGCCGGCGAGCCACCGAACCGCTGCGGTGGCCGAGTTCGAGCCGCAAGTCGCCGCGCTCGAAGACGCCGTCGCGGCGCTCGTCAAGAGCACGACGGTCGGCCAGTCCAAGGAACTGCTCGAGCAGGCCGTGTCCGAGGCGGACATCAAGCTGCAGGCCCTTGCTCAGGCACGCGCCGAGGTCGAACAACTCGACGGCCAGGTTCGCGGCACGCTGCCGCCACCCACGCCCACACCATCACCCCCGACGGTCGCCACACCGCTCGCCACCGACGATCCGGGCGATGCGTCCGCCGACGGCACGCCGGGCACAGCAACCGGCTGAGCACACCCGTAGTCTGAGCCTCGTGAACACCGCACGATCCTGGGACACCGAACAACTGCCCGAGGGCGAGGAGAAGGTCGCGGCCGTACGCGACATGTTCGACACGATTGCGCCGAAGTACGACCGGCTGAACCGGATCATCTCGTTCCGACTCGACGTCCGTTGGCGCAAGCGTGCCGTCCGCGACCTTGCGTTGCCCGCAGGCAGCACGGTCTTGGACCTGGCGAGCGGCACGGGCGACCTGTGCATCGACCTGGCGGACGCCGGGATGCACCCCATTTCGATGGATCTCAGTTTCGGGATGCTGTCCGCCGACCGGTCCGGCAGCCCGCGGGTCCAGACCGACATTCTCCGACTCCCCGTTCCCGACGCCTCGGTCGACGGCGTGATGTGCGGCTTCGCGCTGCGCAACTTGCTCGACCTGCCGACTTTCTTCGACGAACTCGGTCGTGTCGTCAAGCCCGGCGGGCGAATCGCACTCCTCGACGTGAGCGTGCCGAAGAATCGGCTCGTGCGGTGGGGTAACGGGATCTACTTCGGAAAGATCGTCCCGAAGATCGGCGCCGCACTGTCTGACGGCCCGGCCTATGCGTACCTCCCCAAGAGTGTCGCCTACCTGCCCGAGCCGGCCCAGATGCTGGCGTCGCTGAACAGCGCCGGATTCGCCGATGCGACCCACGAACAGCTCTCGGGCGGGCTCACCCAACTGATGGTCGCGACTCGCAGCTGAACGCTGTGGACGACTGGTGCAGATGCGCGCGACAACACGCTTGCTGAGCGAGGTCTCGGAGACCATTCCCGACCTCAACGACATCGCAGCGTCTGACGGCCACCTCTTCGTCCGCAACGCCATCGGCCTCGCTGCTCGCGGTGTCGCCCGACGCGTCCCGATCGACGACGCAGTCGACGTGCTCGCTGCGATCGACCACGACAGCACCGTCGACGGCGTCACTCCCGTTGCGCTCGGGTCGATTCCGTTCCTGCCCGGCGCAGCAGGCGAGTTGATCATCCCCGAGATCACCGTCGGCAAGCGCGCCGATGGGACAGTGTGGGTGACGAGCATCGACGACGCCGACGTCAGCGCTGCGCTCGCTCCCCCGCCCGACGTCGTGCCGGTCGCCTCGAACTACACGTTGGGCTCGGCGACACCCGTCGAGGTCTACCTCGACGCCGTGACTGCCGCCCGCGACGCTGTCCGCTCGGGTGATCTGACCAAGGCCGTGATCGCCCGGCCGATCACCGTGACCTCGGACCGACCGATCGACGTGCACGCAGTGCTACGCCGGCTGAAGGCCTCGTTCGGCTCGAGCTACCGGTATTCGATCGACGGCTTCATCGGCGCATCGCCAGAGCTCCTCGTCGAAGTCGATGGCCCCGTCGTCCGGTCGCACCCGCTCGCCGGAACCACGCGACGCACCGGCGACATCGACAACGATCGAGCACTCGCCGCGGAGTTGCAGGCGAGCAGCAAGAACCAGATCGAGCACCGCATCGTCATCGACGTCGTGCACGACACGCTGCTCCCGTGGGCCAGCTATCTCGACTGGGAACCCGAACCGTCGGTGGTGAGTGTGGCAAACGTGCAGCATCTCGGCACGCGCATGGAGGGCATGCTCAGTCAGCCGGGCCCGAGCGTCATCGAGTTGGCTCGGGCGCTGTCGCCCACGCCGGCGCTCGGCGGACACCCTCGCGCCGAAGCGTTGGCATTGATCGAACGAGTGGAAGGTTTCGAGCGTGGCCGCTACGGCGGTGCCGTCGGCTGGGTCGATGCTGCCGGCAACGGCACCTGGGCAGTCGCGATCCGTTGTGCGGAGTTCTCCGAGGATCGGATGTCCGCTCGCCTCGTCGCCGGTGGCGGCATCGTCGCTGACAGCGAGCCCCTTGCCGAACTCGCCGAGACCCAGGCCAAGTTCCAGGCCATGCTCAGCGCCATCGTCCGGCCCTGACCGCCATCCGGGCCTGACTGTGTCGGAGCTTCGTCCGGACAGCACCGTGCTCGCTCGGTCAGCGACGAGATTTCGCGTCGGCCTGTCGTGCAGGACAGCGACCGGGGGCGTCTACTGAGTTGATGGATCTCGCTGCGACGAACATTTCGTGCGGACAAGATCTGCTGTGGCGCGAGCATGCATCGCGCCTCGTTGGCTTCGCGACGTTTCTCGTCGGGCCGAGTGATGCCAACGACATCGTCGTGGAGGCGTTTCTCCGCGCGGCACCCAGGTTGGTCGACGGTGAGGTCGATGACGCGCTGCCCTACCTCTTCCGGGCGGTGACGAACCAGGCCCACGACCTTCGACGAGGGCGGAATCGGCGCTGGCGGCGCGACCTCCAGGCCGTGCGGCTGACATCGTCGAGGCGGCTCCACCTCCTCCGACCGATCCGGTCGCCGCCGCACACCGGTGCCACTCCCGGTGCGCGACGTGCCACGGTGGCAATGGCGGCGGCGTCGACGGCCAGGGGTGTCAGTTCTCCGACGGCGAGATCCTGGCCACGTTCCCGCGGTTCGAGGATCAGCTCCGCTTCGTGTTCTACGGCACGGACCGGTACCGGCAGGCCGGCGTCGAGATCTACGGCGACCCGAACCGGAGTGGCGGGCCGCACCTGACCGGCGGTCGCGGCAGCATGCCCCCGTTCGGTGCCGAACTGACCCCTGCCGAGATCGTTGCCGTCGTGTGCCACGAACGATTCACGCTCGGGGGAGCCGATCCCGGCAGCGATGACTTCGCCGCGGAGTACGACACCTGGTGCTCCCCCAACGCCGCGGTCTCTGCCGCGCTCCTCGACGGCGAACTCGAGCTGGTGGACACCGACGCTGACCGCGTCGCCATCGATGGAACCGAGGTCACTGTGATCCCGATCGGACGAGGCCCGATCCCCGGAACCGGCAGCGAGTAGGTGGCAGAGGGACTCGACGTTGCGATGACGACCGACGGGGGTTGTCGATGATCAGGCGATCGTGGCGGCAACTGCGGCGTGGAGCAGTCCGTGCACCTCGACGTTGCGATCCCGGGTGGATCGGATGCAGGCCACCCAGGGCCCACGCTGTTGCAGCTGGTCGGCGAGATCGGCAGCCGCGGTCACCTCGTGCGTCGCGATGCCGTGTGCTGCGGCCAACGCCAGGACATCGGTGCCGTGGGGCGTGCCGAACAGTTGCTCGAAACGGTCGGGGCCGAGGCTGGTCGCCTGCGGCAGGAACGAGAAGATCCCGCCGCCGCCGTTGTCGACCACCACGATGCGCAGATCGGTGTCGCGGGCGGAGAGGCCCATGATCGCGTTGCTGTCGTGCACGAACGCGAGGTCGCCGATCAGCACGGCGGCGCTGCCTTCGCGCAGTGCAACGCCGAGTGCCGTCGAGGTCACGCCGTCGATGCCGTTGGCTCCCCGGTTGGCATGCGCTGCAGCACGCCGGCCACCGAACCATTCGTGATCGCGAACCGGCATCGAAGAGCTGACGACGAGTCGGGTCGTGCTCGGCAGGTGCTCGGCGACGACTCGTGCCACGCCTGGCTCGGTCAGTTCGCCTGCGGCATCGAGGACGCCGAGTGCTGAAGCAATCGCCGCATCTGCTGATTCATCGGCTGCCGCCCAGGATCGCAGCCATTCGGTGTCGGCCTCGATCTGGCCCACCGCGATGATGACGTCGTCCATCGAGCAGCGCGCGGTGACATTGTGGGCCGGGTCGATCGTGCCGGGCCCACCCACCTGGACGAGGGTCGCCCCGGCGGTGACGGCTCGGTCGATCCACTGGGCGAGTGTCTTCGATGTCGACGGCCGGCCGATGCGCACGACGACGTCCGGGACGTGGGTAGCGGCGAATGCCTGGTGTCGGAGCAGTGATTCCGCCGTCGTGATGACACCGTCGAGGTGACGCACGCCCGAGATCGGGTCAGCGAGAATCGGCCAGCCCGTCGCAGCATGCAGTGTCGCGATCTGCTCGGCGTCGACGCCACTACGCCCACCAGCGAGGACCAGGCCCCGTGCTGCGAGAAGTGCCGACGGCACCTCGTCTGCGTGACGATTCTGGTCACCATCGGCACCATCGGCACCATCGGCACCGTCGGCACCATCGGCACCATCGGCACCACGCAAACGGGTGGGAGCGGGCAGGGTGACGGGCGTGCCGAGGAGTGGCTCGCGGAAGCCGAGGTTGAGTTGGATTGGCCCATTGGCCGCATTGCTGAACGCCTCCGCGGCGAGCGGTCGCCAGGTCGCTGCAGCACCGGCAGTGGCGATGGCGGCGTCGTGAAACCACCGGACATGGCTTCCGTACAGTTCGATCTGGTCGATCGTCTGCGGTGCGCCGACACCGCGCAGTTCCGGCGGCCGGTCAGCGGTCAGCACGATGATCGGCACGTCGGACAGACCCGCCTCGACGACGGCGGCGTAGAAGTTCGCCGCAGCGGTGCCGCTCGTGCACAGCAAGAGGGCCGGGACACCACCGAGGCCGAGACCCAGCGCGACGAAGGACGCAGCACGTTCGTCGTGGACGACGTGGATCTCGATGTCGCTGCGATCAGTGAGCGCAACGGCCATCGGCGTCGAGCGTGAGCCGGGAGCGATGACGGCGTGGGCGACGCCGAGGCGGATCCACTCGTCGATCAAGGTCGCGCAGAATGTGGCTTGCACGTCGTGCGCCGCCACATCGGGTTCCATTGCTCGATCCGGGGTGCTGCCGACCATTGCTCAGTGACGCTAGAGGCCTAACGTTGTATCCGTGGCAACGAGCACCCGACTCCCTTCCCGACCCTCGATCTCCATCGACATCTTCTCCGACGTCGTCTGTCCCTGGTGTTACATCGGCAAGCGACGCTTCGAAACCGGGCTCGCCCAGATCGATGAGGACCTCGGCGTCGATTTCGACGTGACGTATCACGCCTACCAACTCGACCCGACGGCGTCGCCGGGCGTGGCCACGCCGGTGCGTGAGGCGTACGCCAAGAAGTTCGGCGGTGCCGAGCGTGCCGAGGAGATCCTCTCGCACGTCACCATCACTGCGGCCGAGGACGGCATCACCTTCCACATGGACAAGGCGCTGCGGGCCAACACCCTGCTCGCTCACCGCGTGATCTGGTTGGCCGGCCAACCCGACTCCCCCGTCGCCCAAGCAGCGATGAAGGAACGACTGATGCAGGCCTACTTCACCGATGGCGAGCACGTCGGCACACCCGAGGTCCTGGCAGCGTGTGCCGCCGAGTTGGGCTTCGACCGCGACGAGGTCGAAGCGTTTCTGGCGTCGGACCGTGGCGTCGCCGAGGTCCAAGCCGAGATCGATGATGCGCAGTCCAACGGGATCACCGCCGTGCCCACGTACGTGTTCAACCGCGAGTGGGCCGTGCCCGGCGCGCAGGACGCCGACACCTTCGAAAAGGTGCTGCGCAAGATGGCCACCAACGCACTGGCTGCCGAAGATTCCGAGTGACCTCGACCGGGGCGCTGATCCTTGCGCACGGCTTCACGCAGACCGCAAGATCGTGGGCGCCATGCATCCAGTTGCTCACCGATCGGTCCGTCGACCCGGACTCGATTCGGTCGGTCGACATGCCCGGTCACGGCGCCGCCACCGATGCGCGAGCCGACCTCTGGAAGTCCGCTGACCATCTGGTGAGCGTGGGTGGTCCCGGCAACTACATCGGGTACTCGATGGGTGGTCGCGTCGCCATGCACGCCGCTCTGTCGCATCCGGACGAGGTCGAGCAGTTGGTGCTGGTCGGTGCCACCCCGGGCATCGTCGACGACACCGAGCGCCGCTCCAGGCGTGCCGCAGACGAGCTGTTGGCCGACCACATCGAATCGGTCGGTGTCGAGCAGTTCATCGACGAGTGGCTCGCCAACCCACTGTTCGCCGGCCTGACTGCCGAATCGGCACTGCGGCAGGACCGGCTCAGCAACACCGCCGAGGGTCTCGCCTCGAGCCTCCGTCTGGCCGGCACGGGCACACAGGATCCGCTGTGGGATCGTCTCGGCGAGATCTCCTGTCCCGTGCTGCTCGTCGTCGGTGCGAACGACGTCAAGTTCCGAGCGATCGCGGACCAGATGGTCGACCACTTGCCCGACGCATCGGTTTCCGTCATCGAGGGTTCGGGCCACAGCGCACACATGGAGCGGCCTGTCGAAACGGTCGAGGCGATACTCGGCTGGTTACAGGGACCGGGAGCTACAGAATGACCAGGCACGAGCAGGGCGACGATCCCGTTCCCGCTGTGACCTCCAAGAATTCGAACATCCGGTACTTCCACGTCTTCGAAGACGACGAGTGGGATGAGTCCCAGTTCTCGACCTGGATCGAACAGGCGAGCAACCTTCCCGGATGGGGAAAGAACTGACCGATGACTGCACCGACCCCGTACATCCTCTTCCCCGGCAACGCACGAACTGCGCTCGAGCGGTACGCCGATGTCTTTGGTGGCCACCTCGAACTCCACACCTCCGCCGACTTCGGTCGCGACGGCGGCCCCGGCGACGCGATCGCGCACGGGGTGCTCAGCGGAGGCCCGGTTGCTCTCTACGGTGCGGACGCCGGACCCGGCGAAGCCACGGTTCGGACCGAGGGCCTGATGCTCGCCTTACTGGGCACCGCCGAGCCAGCGACACTGCACCTCTGGTTCGAACGACTCGCCGCCGGCGGATCGGTGATCGATCCCCTGGAACGGAAGCCGTGGGGCGCAAGCGATGGGCAGGTCACTGACCGGTTCGGGCTCACCTGGCTCATCGGCTACGAGCGCGTGGACTGACGCAACACGGACCGCTCGACTCCCGCCGAGCTGCGGCGCGCAGAAGTCGGGACTCAGCCGCCGATGGCGAGGCCGACGGTGGCGGCGAGGCCGAAGGCGAGCTGCAGCTTGCCGGTGGCACCGAGCACGTCGATCAACGACATGCCGTTCGCACCTGCGATGACCGCACGCACGGGCTGGATGGCCAACGGTACGGCGAGGAGGCCGATCAGTGCAGTCGGCCGGGAAGCGGCGCAACCTGCGATCAGCACGAAGGAGGCGGCGATCAGGAGCACGTAGAACCAGCGGGTGCGCTTGTCTCCGAGGCGGACGGCGAGCGTGCGCTTGCCCACTTCGCGATCGGTCGGGATGTCGCGCAGGTTGTTGATCACGAGCAGTGCACAGGCCAATGAGCCGGCGGCGCAGCCGACCACGACCGAGAGGCTGGTGACCTCGCCGACAGCGGCATAGGTGGAGCCGGCGGTCGCGACGAGGCCGAAGAACACGAACACGAACACTTCACCCAGACCCATGTAGCCGTATGGCTTCGGCCCGCCGGTGTAGAACCAGCCGGCTGCGATCGCGGCGGCGCCGACGAGGAGCAGCGCGAGCGAGGTGTCGAGTGCGACGGCGAGGCCTGCGACACCGGCGACACCGAACGCTACGAATGCGGCACGCTTCACTGCCGACGCTGCGGCAAGACCGGAGGCGACGAGTCGGGCGGGGCCGACGCGCACGTCGTCGGTGCCGCGGATTCCGTCGGAGTAGTCATTGGCGTAGTTCACGCCGACCTGCAACGACAGGCTCACCACGAGGCAGGCAGCGACCCTCCACCACGTGATCGAGCCGACGCCGACCGCAGCGGCGACACCAAGCGCCACCGGGACGACCGCTGCGGGCAACGTGCGAGGTCGTGCCCCGAGGATCCAGCGGTTCATGTCCTCGTCATCATAAGAACTTTGGGAGACTGTCGCGATGAGCGAGCTGTGGCAATTGTCGGCATTGGAACTGGCGGGCAAGATCCGCACCGGCGAGGCAACGAGTCGGGAGGTGCTGCAGGCCCACATCGCCCGCGTCGACGCAGTCAACGGACATCTCAACGCCATCGTTCGCCGACTGGACGACGAGGCGTTCGCCGCTGCGGATGCAGCCGATGCTGCGGTGGCCGCCGGTGCCGCACTCGGTGTGTTCCACGGCGTGCCGTGCTCGATCAAGGAGAACATCGACGTCGCCGGAACCCCGACCACCCAGGGCGTGACGCTGTTCGCCGATGCGATCGCGACGATGGATGCTCCGACGACGGCTCGGATGCGTGCTGCCGGGGCGATTCCGTTCGCTCGGACCAACATGCCCGACTTCGGCCTGCGCGTGCACACAGATTCCCAACTCCACGGACTGACACGGAATCCCTGGAACCCCGATGTGACCGCGGGCGGGTCGAGCGGCGGCGAGGCGTCGGCCATCTCGTCGGGCATGAGCCCGATCGGGCTGGGCAACGACATCGGCGGCTCGCTGCGGAACCCGGCGCACTGTTGCGGCATCGCCTCCCTCAAGCCGACGGTCGGCGTGATCCCGATGGCCACCGTCATCCCGCCGCAGGACATGATGGTGTCGTCGCAGATGATGGTGGTCGAAGGGCCGATGGCGCGCACCGTCGCCGACGTACGGGCGGGTCTCGGCGTGCTCGCCGGCGCGGACATTCGCGACCCACGGTCACTCCCGGTGAATCTGACCGACAGCGCGCCCGGCGAGCGGCTGCGGATCGCTGTGCTCGCCGAACCACCGGGCGGATCGACTGATGCGGGCATCGCTGCGGCCATTCGAGCGGTCGGTGATCGGCTGGCCGACGCCGGTCACGAGGTCGTCGAGGTCGTGCCTCCTGCCTACGAAGAGGCGGTCGATCTGTGGGGTCGACTCCTCATCGCCGACCTGCGGGCGCAGAAGGACTTGCTGACCATGGTGATGGGCGAGGAGGGCCAGCGCATGGTCGCCAACTTCGACGACAACCTGCCATCGACGGACTTCCCACTCATGCTGACATTGCATGCCGAACGGTTTGCCGCGATGCGCTCCTGGTCGGAGTTCTTTACCGAGCACCCGATCCTGCTCACGCCCACGTGGGCCCAGCCGGCCTTCGAACACGGGGCCGACCTCGACCCAGCGCTCGTCGAACGGATCACCGACACGATCCGGCCCGTCGTGCCCGCCAACCTGCTGGGCACACCTGCCGCCATCACGCCCGCAGGCGTGGTCGACGGATTGCCGGTCGGGGTGCAGGTCATGGGTGACCGATTCACCGATCTGCGGTGCTTGACCGTGGCCGCGGAGATCGAGTCGCTGGTCGGCACGATCACCCCCATCGATCCCGTCACGGCGTGACGGGCGACGTGGTCGGCTCTCCCGGCGATCAAGCAGGGTGCAGCTGATGGCGGCGCGCCTCGTCGCCATCGACATGGCTGCGGGCCCCGGCTTCGTCGGAGAACTGCAGCGCATCTGGAACGCCGGTGATGCCGCGTTCCCCGTCGACCAGCGGCTTCCCGATGCAGCCAAGACCGCTGTCTGTGCATCGATGCGAGTCGGCGAACCCGTGGAGCCGGGTGATGCGCTCGTCGTCGCGACCAGCGGATCCACCGGCACACCGAAGGGCGTCGTGCTCACCCACGATGCTGTGGCGGCATCGGCGGAGGCAACGAGCACTCGACTCGACGTGACCACAGGCGATCACTGGCTGGCATGTCTGCCACTGTCACATGTGGGCGGGCTGTCGGTCGTGACACGGGCACTGCACGCCGGTACGGAGCTGACAGTGCTGCCGGGCTTCGACGCTGCTGCGGTCGATGCATCGAACGCGACGATGGTGTCGCTCGTGTCGACGGCGCTGACCCGCATCGATCCGACGAGATTTCGCACGATCGTGCTCGGCGGTGCCCGCCCGCCAGCGAACCGACCTGACAACTGTGTCACGACCTACGGGATGACCGAGACCGGGTCGGGAGTCGTCTACGACGGCCTGCCGCTCGACACCGTCGAGGTCCGAATCGCGGACTCGGGACAGATCCTGCTGAGTGGACCGATGCTGCTGCGTGGCTATCGGGACGGATCGACACCGCTCGACGCTGACGGCTGGCTCACAACCGGAGACCTCGGCCGACGAGACGCTGGCGGCCTCCTGTGCGTCGAGGGCCGCGCCGGCGACCTGATCATCAGCGGCGGTGAGAACGTGTGGCCCGAAGCGGTCGAAGCCGTGGTGTCGACGCATCCCGACGTCGCCGATGTGATGGTGCGTGGGATCGACGACGTGGAGTGGGGCCAGATCGTCGAGGCCGTCGTCGTGCCCGAGGACGGCCGTGCCGTCGATCTCGCCTCGATCCGGGCCCACGTCAAGCAGACAGCACCGAGCTATCTGGCACCCAAGCGACTTACGATCGTTGCGTCACTCCCCCGGACCGCTCTGGGCAAACTCCGCCGCGGCAGCTGACGTCAGACGCCGGCACCGGCGACGCCGGCACCACCGTCGATGACGTAGGTCTCGCCAGTGATCCAACTCGCCTGATCGCTCGCGAGGAACACGGCCAGGTTGGCGATGTCCTGCGGATCGCCGAGGCGCTCGAGTGGCAACCTCGCGGCGAGGCTGTCGCCGAAGTTGTCGACGAGGTACGCCGCGAAGTCGGTCTGCACGAGTCCCGGGGCGATGCCGACGACACGGTTCGGGCCGATCTCGCCGGCCAGTTGGCGCGTCAGGTGGATGATCGCAGCCTTCGTCAGGTTGTAGATGCCCAGCCCACCCTCGGCGCGCAGCCCGCCGACCGAAGCAATGTTGATGACCACGCCCGGCTTGTCCTTGAGGGCATGCTCGTACGCAGCCTGTGTCCAGAAGATCGGTGCGTCGAGGTTGACCTGGAAGGTCTTGTCGTAGCGCGACTTGTCGACGCCCATCGTCGGCCCGTAGTACGGGTTGGTCGCTGCGTTGTTGACCAAGATGTCGAGGCCACCGAAGCGTTCGATCGTCGCGAGCACGGCGCGCTCGCCTGCATCGTCGTCGCCGGCATTGGCGGCAAACACGTCGACCTCGCCCGTCATCTCCGCAGCTGCGGCTTCCAATGCGTCCTGCTTGCGACTGTTCAGCATGACCTTCGCGCCCGCTGCAGCCATCGACGCGGCGATCGCCTTGCCGATCCCGCGTGACGCTCCGGTGACCAGTGCAACCCTGCCCTCGAGTGAGATCTCCATGAACGGAGAAGTTAGTCGTCGGCGTGGAGTTGTCTGAAGGCGGCCGGTGCCGGGCCGCCCCAGTGGTGTTCGGTGAGCAATGCCAGCTCGCGAGCCCGCATCACCGCCGCCTCGTCGTCGTCCTGGTGATCGTGTCCGAGGATGTGCAGGACGCCGTGGACGACGAGTAGTGCCAGTTCGTCGTCGTAGGTGCCGGCGTGCTCGGCGAACTGCGCGTCGGCGACGGCCGGCGAGATCACGACATCACCGAGCAGAACGGGGATGTCGCCGATGTCCGCTCCGGCGCCCGTTCCGTCAACCATTTCGGGTGGCTTGTCCTCGGGCACTTCGTCGAGGGGAAAGGAGAGCACGTCGGTGGGGCCCGACTTGTCCATGTACTGCTCGTTCAGCTCGGCGATCTCGTCGCGATCGATGAAGGTCAGCGTCAGTTCTCCGGCCGCACCTTCGGTGCGGAGCGCCGCGACCGCGAGGTCGTGCCACCGCCCGATGTCGACGGCACAGTCGGGTGAGTCGGTGTCGGAGCGTGCGTCGTCGGCGACGACCGTCGGTTCAGGCATCAGCGCGTGCACCGGCGCGGCGCTTTTCGCGTTCGTCGTCGCGGCGTTCGTACGCGGCCACGATGTCGGCGACGATCTTGTGGCGGACGACGTCGGAGCCGGACAGCTTGACGAAGGCCAGGTTGTCGATGCCCGCCAGGGTCTGTTCCAGTGAGAGCAATCCGCTCTTGCCGCCCGCGACGTCGACCTGGGTGATGTCGCCGGTCACGACGACATGGGACCCGAACCCGATGCGGGTGAGGAACATCTTCATCTGCTCCGGCGTCGTGTTCTGCGCTTCGTCAAGAATGATGAAGCTGTTGTTCAAGGTTCGGCCGCGCATGAAGGCGAGCGGCGCGACTTCGATGATCTGACGTTCCATCAGACGCTGGACGCCTTCGACGTCGAGCATGTCGTACAGGGCGTCGTAGAGCGGGCGCAGATACGGGTCGATCTTCGCCATCAGGTCGCCCGGCAGGAAGCCCAATCGCTCACCGGCCTCCACTGCGGGACGGGTGAGGATGATGCGTTCGACCTGCTTGGCCTGGAGCGCACGGACGGCCATCGCCACGGCGAGCCACGACTTGCCGGTACCCGCCGGCCCGATCCCGAAGGTGATGACGTTGTTGGCAATGGCGTCGACGTAGCGCTTCTGTCCTGCCGTCTTCGGCTTGACCTGTCGGCCCTTGGAACTGCGCAGCACCTGGTGGGTGAGGATCTCGCTGGGCACCTCGTTGGCCTGCACCATCGCAAAGACTCGATCGAGGGTGTTGTCGTCGAGTTGCTGTCCGTTCTGGATCAGCGTGACGAGCTCTTCGAAGAGACGCGAGACGGTGGTGACCTGCGTCGTGTCGTCGCCGGCGACGCGCACTTCGTTCCCGCGGACGCGGATGCGCACCGTCGGGAACTGCTGCTCGACACGTCGGAGGAACTGGTCACGCGGCCCGACGAGCGCGGTCATCACGTGTTCACCGGGCACGACCACGGTGGTGGTCGAGTCAGATGCCGAGTTCCGGCCGGAGATGATGTTGCTGTTGGAGGAGGAGGAGGATGAAGAGGAGGAGGAGGAAGCTGCTGGTGGTGGAGTCATGCGGAGGCGTGCTCGGCATCGACCGGCGCCCCATCCGTGGTGTCGGTGGCGACGCCCGCATCAACGGGAGCGAAGTCCAGAGCGTAGTAGCGAGAACCCCCATGTACCTGCAGCGATACCGGACCGACCATCTGGGCGAGTCGGTGGAACAGCTCCGCTCCCCCGCCGGTCTGGTTCGGTTGATTGGACTCGGGCAGATCGAACACGAGCAGGGCACCGAGCACCGATTCTGGAGTGAGCGACCCACGAGCCAGTTCGAAGGTGGCGCGTCGGCCCTGATGATCTGGATGCGTCACGACCCACATCACGTAGTGGACCAGGCCCTGAGCGAGCCGATCGGCTTCGCGATGCTCGAAGTACGCCCGACTGAGGTAGCGGGTGGCGCCGATGTCGGTCGCGATGGTGATCATCGACACCGGGACGCCATCGTCGCGCACGACGCAGGTCTTGTTGGTCGGATCGGCCATCACGGCGTCGAATTCAGAGCGGAACAGCGTCTCGCGGGTGATGTCCGCCGTGGCGATGCGCTCATAGGCAGCGACGTAGAGCGCCCAGAGTTCGTCCAACACGTTCGGGTCGGTGATGTTGGAATGTTGTGTGATGTACATCAGGTACTCCTGTGTCGACACGCCGCCTTGACGCGCTGCGCAGTCGTAGCCGACGCACAGTGATGAAACCTCAATTTTTCAAGTTTCGCTACGGCGACCGTAGTTCTTGACCGATACAAGAAGCTGACAGTCAGTCTTTGCTGGCCTGCGGACAGGAACACCCGGAAAGGACGGGGATCAACGATGTCGAAGACGTATCTCTGGGCCTCCCGGCTCTTCGTTGCTCTCGGAGTCGTCTCGATTCCCCTGTACCTGCGCGGCGGGCACTCGGTCCAGTTCGCGCTCTCTGTCGTCGTCATCATCTTGATGCTGCCTGCAACGTACGTTGCGTGGCGCAAGCACAAGCTGCCCACGACACTGATCGCCACGCTGGCAGCGATCGGAACGCTCTACGTCGCCTCGACCGTGATCGCCGAGGTGTTCACCAGCGACATCGGCATGGCGATCCCGACGCTCATGGATCTCGTCGCGAACGCCATGATCATCGGCTGCTTCGCCTTCATCGTCAACCGACGGCGCGGACGCTTCACCTCGGGCGACCTCCTCGACGGGCTCATCATCGGACTCGGCGCCTGGCTGATCGCCTGGATCGCCCTGGTGCAGCCGTACGTCGCTCTGGAAGAACAACCACCGCTCGGGCTCATTCCCAATGCGCTGTACCTGCCGATGGCCGCCGCGTTGCTCTCCCTCGCTGCCACCATCGCGTTCTCGAGTTCGCCACGCCGCCCCGCACCGCTCCTGCTCGTTGCCGGCGCATTGATGAATCTGGCCGGGGACACGATGTACGCGCTCAACGAGGTCGGACATGCATCGACAACTGCTGTCACGATCGCCAATGCGCTGTACCTCCCGGCATTCGCGTTCTCCGGGGCCGCATTTCTCCACCCGAGCGCTCCGGACCTGGCGTCGAGAACGCGTGACCATCGGCGCCTCGCACTCCCGGGCCGGTTGGCCCTGACGGGCATGTCGCTCACCCTGCCGATTCTCGTGATGGCGCTCGTGCCCTCCGAGTCACTGCAGGATCGGATCGTCCGAGCCGTTTCCGCACTCGCCGTCCTCATGCTCGTCTCCCTGCGATTGGCGACCGCCACGAAGTCCCACCTCCTGGCCCAGGAACATCTCATCGCCAGCGCCCGCACCGACGCACTGACCTCGATGCCGAACCGGGTCGCCATGCTCGAATCCGCCCAGGATTCGATCGATTCGTCGTGGTTCGGCAACACGCGGCCCTCGGTGTACCTGATCGACATCGACCGGTTCAAGAACACCAACGACTCGCTCGGCCACGCCGCCGGGGACGAGGCGATCCAGGTCATCGGACAGCGGCTCCAGAGCGTCGCCGATCGGCTCGGTGTCGAGATCGGACGGCCTGCGGGCGACGAGTTCCTGATCATCGACACGACGACGCTCGGTTCCGGCGACGCGATGGCGCATGCCGAGGCGTTCCAAGACGTGTTCAAGGCACCGGTTCCGCTCGACGCCGGCGTCATGTTCCTGACCGCCAGCATCGGTGTGGCGACCATGCCCATCGGTTGCGACGTCGAGGCCGCCGACCTGTTCCGTCAGTCCGACATCGCTATGTACCGCGCCAAGGACGCTGGCCGCAACTGCCTGGCGCTCTACGACGAGTCGATGCAGCGACGATTGTCTCAACGAATGGCGATCGAGACGGCTCTGCACGGCGCACTCGACCGCCGAGAACTGCGCCTCTACCACCAACCGATCGTCGACGCCGTCAGCGGTCGCGTCTCAGGTTTCGAAGCGCTGATGCGCTGGCAGCGCAGCGACGGCACGCTCATGTCGCCGGCCGAGTTCATTCCGGTCGCCGAAGAGTCCGGCATCATCACGAGCATCGGCGCCTGGGCGCTGCTGGAAGCACTCACCCAACTGCGTACGTGGATCGACGACGAGGTGGTCAGTGCCACCACGACGGTCTCGGTGAACGTCTCGGCGCGCCAGTTGGCCGACCCCGCGTTCTGTGACGTCGTCGGGGAGGCATTGCGCCGCGCCGACCTGCCACCGAAGCTGCTCTGGTTGGAAGTCACCGAGACGATGATGATCGACAATCCGGAGCTGGCCAAGGACACCTTGACCCGGCTCAGGGCAACGGGCGTGGGCATCGCGCTCGACGACTTCGGGACGGGCTACTCCTCGTTGTCGTTGCTGCAACAGTTCCCGATTCAACGGGTCAAGATCGACCGTGCGTTCGTCAACGGTGTCGCGAGCTCCAAGAACGACCGCGCCCTGGTCAGAACGATCATCGCGATGGGCAGTTCGCTCGGCCTCGACGTCGTCGCCGAGGGCGTCGAGACGGTCGAGCAGCTGAAGATGCTGCGGCATCTCGGTTGCGCCAAGGCGCAGGGCTATCTGATCTCGCACCCGGTCCCCGCCGAGGCGATGCGTTCCACGGTCGCTGCGCTCGAGAAGCTGTCGCAGTGGGAGGCGTTCGACGATGTGCTCGGCGATCGATCCGACCGCCCGACACGCATCATCTGACCGGATCCGTCACCCGACAGCTTCGGTCACCCGACGACGACGACGGCCGCCGATGCGGCTTCGATGTCGTCCTGATCGTGCGTCGCGAGCACACACCGGGCCCCCGACGCGGCGATGTGTTCGATGATCCTGGAACGGACGTGACCCCGGCTGTCGGCATCGACGGCGGAGAACGGTTCGTCGAGGAGCAATAGGTCCGGGGTCGCAGCAATCGCGCGTGCCAAACCGGCACGCTGTCGCTGACCGCCTGAGACCTCGTGCGGTCGTCGCTTGGCGAGGTCACCGATGGCGACCAGGTCGAGCAGTACGATGGCACGTTCGAGGGCGGCGGACTTGTCGATGCCGGCGAAGCGAAGCGACGAGGCGACGTTGTCGGCCAGCGACATCGCCGGGTACAACATGACGCGCTGCGGCAGGTAGCCGATGCGGCGGGGCGGCGCACCGAACCAATCGACAGTGGCAGATTGCTCGAGTCCGGCGAGGCAGCGCAGGACCGTCGTCTTGCCGGCGCCGTTGGCTCCCGTCAGTGCGACGAATGGAGCATCGGGCAGGTCGATGTCGAGGTCGAGTTCGCCGCGCCGGAAGGCGATCGATGCCGAGCGGCCCGGTTCCGGTGCCCGGACGGTCATCGTGGCGACTCCGTGCGCAGGACACCGAACCACCGGTCGCGCAGCGCCACGAGGACGACGACGGCGATCACGACGAGCACGGCGCTCAACACGATGGCTTCGGCGGGGTCACGTTCGAGCAGGTCGTACACGGCGAGCGGAAGTGTCTGCGTGCGTCCTTCGAGTTGGCCGGCAAACGTGATCGTCGCGCCGAACTCGCCGAGTGCCCTGGCCCAGGCCAAGACGGCGCCGGCTGCGATCGCCGGGGAGATCGACGGCAGCGTGATCGACAGGAACACCCTGATCGGTGACGCGCCGTGGACGTGGGCGACCTCGGCGAACTCGACGTCGAACTGACGGAGGGCGGCCTCGACCGAGAGGACGAAGAACGGCAGGGCGACGAAGGACTGGGCCAGGACGACGCCTGCCGTGCTGAAGGAGAGCTGGATGCCGATGTCGGCGAGCCACTGACCGACCAGGCCACGTCGACCGAACGCGAGCAGGAGCGCCACGCCGCCGACGACGGGTGGCAGGACGATGGGCAGCAGGCACAGTGCACGGACGACGCGGGTGACCACGCCGGTGCCGGTGGACAGCATCCAGGCGAGCGGCAGGCCGAAGATGATGCAGAGCGCCGTTGCGGCGAGTGAGGTGCTCAGCGAGAGACCGAGGGCGGACTTCGCGGCGTCGGTGGTCAGTGCACTCCCGAGGTCCGTCCACGGCAGCCGCCACAGCAGCGCGACGAGCGGCACGCCGAGGACGATGGCGGGTACGGCGGCGAGCGCGAGGACCCAGCGGGGCGGTCGAAGGTTCATGGTGCGGCGAACCCTGACTCGGCGAGGAGGGCGGCGGCGCGCTCCCCCGTCAGCACCGCGAGGACGTCGGCGCCTGCTCCGCTGCGCGCGTCGTCGTCTGACCGGATCACGACCGCGGCGCGACCGATGACGCCGACGTTGTCGGGCCCGACCTCGACAGCGCGCAGCTCGGGGTGTGCGACGGCGTCGGTCCGGTAGACGATGGCGGCATCAGCCTCGCCGAGCAGCACCTTGGTGAGTGTCGCTCGAACATTGGGCTCACGGCTCGCTGGGGAGAGTTCGACGCCGCTCGCCGCGAGCAGTTCATCGGTCGCTGAACCGCAGGGTGCCGACGAGGTGCAGACGACCACGACCGCATCACCGACGCCGAGATCCGACAGCGTGTCGATCGAGCGGCCGGCGGCGGTGTCGGCGGTGACGATGACCAACTCGTTGCGCGCGATGGCAACGCTCGGCTCGACCAGCCCGACGCCTTCGATCCGGCGCATCGTTTCGGTGTCCGCCGTGATCACGACGGCGGCTGGCGCCCCCTGATCGATCTGTTCGAGGAACGATCCCGACGACCCGAACGAGAACCGGACATCGATGTCGAGCTCGGCTTCGAGCAGCACTTCGAGTGATTCGGCAACATCGGTGAACGATGACGCTGCGAGCACGTCGACCTCCGGTCGGCCGGACGAACCGCAGGCAGCAAGGCCCGACGTTCCGAGCACCGTCACCACCAGCAGGCCGATCGTACGGGTCATGCGGCGGGCGTGGGCCGGGCGGCCGTGGACGCGCAGCCCTGTCGTCTCGAAGGGGCGCCGCTTCACCGGGACATCGTACCGAGACGGCCCGCTCCGCTCGGCTCTTCGTCGACGGCGGCGCCACCGACCTCGTTGACTAGCGTCGACCACGTGGAGCGCAGTGCTGGAGTCCTCGTGTATCGCTGGGAAGACGGCGTGTTCCAGGTCCTGCTCGGCCATCTCGGCGGTCCGTTCTGGGCCCGCAAGGACGATGGGGCCTGGACCGTCCCGAAGGGTCTCGTCGCTCACGGCGAAGACGACGATCAGGCTGCTCGACGGGAGTTCCACGAGGAGACGGGGCAGCATGTGCCCGACGGCGAACTCGTCGATCTCGGTGTGATGCGACAGAACAGCGCCAAGGAGATGCATGTCTGGACGGTGCGCGGCGACGTCGACGCTGCAGCATGTGCGAGCAATGGCTTCGAGCTGGAGTGGCCGCCGAAGTCCGGGCAGATCCGTGAGTTTCCCGAACTGGATCGGTTCGAGTGGTTCGATCTCGCCACCGCAGAGCAACGGATCGTCCGGGGCCAGCGACCGGTGCTCGCAGCGGTCCGGGCGCTCCACGAAACCTGACGTCGGCGACCCTTCGCGGTCGCCGATGATCGTCCGTGAGGGCGTCGATGTGCGCCGTGTGCGCGCCGGGGTCTCAGAATTTGCGACAATGGCACGGTGATGTCACGTATCGTCCCCATCGCCCTCTCCGGATCGCTGCTCGTCCTGGCTGCATGCAGCGGTGGCAGTGACGATGCATCGTCGACGTCGACGACGAGTGAGGCGCCCGTCGAGGCGGTTTCTTCGACCGCGCCTGCCACGACGGAACCCGCCGTGACCGACCCCGTCGCGCTGGTGGTGGAAGGTGCGACGGTCGTCGTCGCCAACGGCAACATCATCGGTGGCTCCGCTGGACGGATGACCGATGCACTGGCGCTCGAAGGATTCGAGACCGGCACACCGATCAACGGGACCGAGAAGATCGAAGCCTCGATCGTGTACTACACCGCCGACGACGCTGCCGCCCAGGTCGTCGCGGAGTCCTTGGGCATCAAGCTGGGCGGTGTCGAGGTCGCACCACTTCCCGAAACCGCACCGGTGGAAGAAGAATTCGCCGGAGGCGTGCTCCTCCTGCTCGGCAACCTGCAAGCAGACAAGACGATCGCAGAGCTGAGCGGAGTCGCCGAAGCCGCCGATGTCGACCCCGTCGTCAATGCGGGTTCCTCGATCGTCGTCGCCAACGCCAGTGGCATCGGCGGGTCCGCCGGCCGAATGAGCGCACTGCTCGAAGCAGCCGGGTTCACGGTCGGCACGCCGACCAACAGCACGGCTCAAGCATCGGAGTCGGTGCTCTACTACGACGAGAACGGCGAGAGCGCCACCACGGTCAAGGCCGACGCCGATGCGCTGGCTGCGACCCTCGGTGGGCTCACCGTGCTCGCTCTGCCAGATGACGTGCCAACCGATTCGGGCTCGCTCGACGGCGACATCCTGCTCGTGCTCGGCACCAACGAAGTCGACAAGACACTCGCCGAACTCGCCGGCTGACCCGCCGGAAGGCCAACCAGGAGGTCAACGTCGGAGACACCGGTACTGCCTTCCACCCAAAATTCTGCGCTCACATCGCGCTGAGCGCGATCTGAGCGCAGGATTTCGGAAAGCCGGGGGCAGCCTCCCCGTCAGGCGCCGACGATGTCGCGTCGGGATGCGGCGAGGACGAGCAGGCTGCAGCAGGCGGCGACGACGGAGACACCGACCAGGACGGCGGTCGTCGAGCTGAGTTCGGCCAACGTGGTGATCAGGAGCGGCATCGCCATGCCCGGATACGCCAAGAGGTAGAAGGTCGACGTCAGCGAGCCGCGACGGGCGTCGTCGGCCATCACACCGATCAGGGAGAGGCACGACACGGTGATCGTGCCGGACGCTGCACCGAGCAGGGGTGCAGCGATCAGGACGAGGGGCCACACGTCGGCGGCGAAGGCGATCGTTCCTGCGACATAGCCCACAGCACCGATTGCCATGCCGAACGGCAGTGCCGCCCGGGGACCGATCCGGACGACGAGCGGGCGCGAGAGGATGCCTGACCAGGCGGTCAACGCTCCTGCTGCAGCGGCGACTGTGACATCGCTGACGCTGATCGAGTCGCTGACGAGGACGGGGAAGAGTGCGAATCCGGACGACGGGAATCCGAACACCCAGATGGCGGCGGGCACGATCACCACGACGAAGGCGCGCCGTGCAGCAGGTGGTACACCGAGTGAGATTCGGATTCGTCGGCCGGCTTCGCCCGGCTGCGCTGCCGGGTGCGTTTCGGGGATCCGGAGCATCAGGCCGATCACGAGGAACGCGGCTGCGGCGTGGATGACGAACGCGACGACGAGTGGTCCGGGCAGGAGCCAAAAGGTGAGGGCGGAGATGACGGGGCCGATGCCGAAGCCGGCGAAGGTGACCAGTGTGGTGCGGACCGCCGCTGTCTGCTCCTCCCCCGGTCCGTAGAGCTCGAGGAGCCAGGCCGTCCCGACGCCGAGGACGGCACCACTGACGACGCCCAGCAGGAAGCGGCCGAACAGAAGCCACAGGAACTCGCTGCGTCCGGCGATCATCACGAGCGAGGCGATGCCCGACAGTGCCGTCATCGGCAGCACGATCGGCCGTCGACCGAAGCGGTCCGACAGGGAGCCGGCGAGCAGCAGCGCACCGATGATGCCGACCACGTAGACGACGAAGATGGCGACCGTGGACGATTCGGTCAGGTCGAGCCGTCGGCGGTACTCGACGAGGAACGGCGTCGACACGTTGGTGCCGTAGGCCACGACGAAGATGCCCGCAGTCAGGGCCGTGCGATGGCCGGACGCTGCGGTTGTGCTCACTGGCGCAAACTATGTGGCGACGACCATTCCGACGCAGTCGGCTGGCTCGACACCCAGGTCACTCGGTGCAGCACCCGCAACGGAGCTATTCGACACGCACTGTCGCTGCGATCTCGATCGCTGTGTCGATGCCGATACCAGTTGCAGTGATTGCAACGACCTGCCCGTCGACGGTCAGCAGGTAGCCGAGCAACGCCGGCAGCGTGCGGCCGCTCGCAGCGTCGACGATCGTCGATTCGCGGACGATGAGTCTGGCCCCGGCGATCGTCGACTCGATCAGTCGGCGTTCGGTCTCACCAGTGCGTTGGGGTACGGAGTCTTGCGATGTGAGCTGATCGAAGTCATCCCGCGTGGCACCGGGGACCGGAGTCATTGCCATTCTCGGGATCCCGTTCGGGTCAAGCGAGTCCGCTGGGAGCAGGAAGAAGTCCGAGTCAGCGATGGGTCGGACCTGAGGGTTTGCCTCGGCCGCGGCGAGGTCGTCGCCGAATGCTCGGAACTGCCAGTCACCAAGTGTGCTCGGGACCGAGATCGAGACGAAACGCTCGAGGAGCGGGTCAGTGGCGGTCAACTCCACACGATCCTCCACGGCTGTGATGGCCTGCATGCTGCTCCGAACAGCCGGAGGGGAAACGCCGTCGAGAACGACCTCGTCGATGAAGGCGGGGTTCTCGGCGAGGAATTCGTCCTGCCGCTCGGAGACGAGTTGTTTTTCGGTTCTGGCGAGTGGGTCGGCGCATTGAGCGATCCGGTCGGAGAGCTCGCGTTCATCACGGTCCAACACCTTCAGGGCGCTGACCTGATCGGCGCTCAGTGCAACTTCCCCGTCGACACCGTTGGACGCCTCGATCACTGCCATCGAGAACGCTTCGTACTCGGCCGTGAGCGATGCTCTCGTCAGTCCGAGGCCGTCGAGACAACGCTCGAAGTCGGCCTCAGCGGCGAGGTAGGCAGGGTCGTCGCCGACGCTGAATGATGGCAGCGCCTGCTGATGCAGGACCACGCGGCCCAGGTCGGTTGCAGGGTCTCCGACGGCTCGGATGCAAGCGGAGAGCACTTCGTCGAAACCGTCGTCGCCGCGCAACGTCGACCGCTCGACTCGTTGACGGAGTTCATCGTTGAACAGCGCCGTGGACGCCGCTGTTGCGTCGGGGCCGAGCCGATAGAAGGCTTGGTCGAGCGTGTCGGTGCGAATCCAATCGAGGTCGGTGTCGGTCATGGTCCAGCCCGACGCGTTGACGCAGGCGATGACCGCGTGCTGCTCCGTGCGCCGCAAACCCGTGGCCAACGCCTCGATCGGGTAGCCGACCGCACGCTCGATCGCTGCGCCATACGGACTCACCGGATCGACGGATCTCTGGTCCTGGTTCACCTCTGAAGTCGTTGGCGGGGACGATTGGCTGACCTCGGTCGCTGGCGTGGTCGTGGATGTCTCGACAGTGCCAATGGACGTGTCGACCGGAGCAACCGGACTTGGGCCGCGATCACGGGCGACCAGCAGGAGCCCAGCGACCATCGATACCAAGATCGAGGCTGCTGCAACCGTCATCCAGACACGCCGATGACCCATCGATGGGACCTGTGCCGTCGAGTCGTCTCCTGGCGGTGTCCATCGCACAGCGACGGTCTCGTCGAAGGCGGCGTCGGCGAGCAGCTCGATCTGGTCTTCAAGACTGAGCATCGTTGGTCACTCCCATCTCGGCACGAATGCGGCGCAGTCCTCGTGCAACGTGGGTCGACACCGTCGATGCCGTCACGTCCAATACTTCTGCGATCTCCTGGTGTGGCCACCCGCACCCGAGCGCAAGCCACACCGCCGTGCGCTGGGCCAGAGGCAAGTTGGCAAGCGCCGCCATCAACCCCGGTTCGACATCGGGAATGGTTGATGGATCACGACGCAACAGCCGAGGCCTTCGCCGTGGCCGGCTCCGCGACTGCGCCACCCGGTACAGAAAGCCAACCGGATTGTGCAATGTACCGACCTCGTCCCAGTGTTCGAATCCATACGCCAGGGCCCCGGCGACGGCATCCTCGACACGATCGACACCAACAGCTCCGAGCAACGCACGACGGAGGCGCGGCTCGGCCTCGATCACGAACCCCTCGAACCCCTCATTGCTCCTCAACGCCCAATCATCCCCACACAGGAATAGACCACCGAGCCACCCGAACGCGCTACAAGCGCGACGAAATCAGCACACGGCGCTCAGCCGAGACCCGAAGGAAGAAAACGTCTGTTCTTTTCTTGATCTGTCGCTCGAACGCATGTATCATTGAATCATGTCGCAAGGGGGCGAGATCGAGGCGAGGTTGAACACGATCGCCGGCGCACTCAACGTGCAACACGGCGCCCTCATCGACGTGATCATCGAACTTCGGGACGGCCCTGACAACTGGTCTGGTGAAGGCGTCTGGACCATCGAACAGTTCTTGGTCTGGCGGACCGGCATCTCTCCGGCAACTGCATCAGCGCTCACCACGGTCGCTGGACGCGCTGACGACCTGCCAACCTGCGTCCAGGCCTTTCGTGACGGCCGACTCTCACTCGACCAAACTGCATCGATCGCCCGCAAAGCACCCTGGTGGACCGATGTCGAATCGTGCGAGTACGCCACCCTGATGACCGTCCCCCAACTCCGCCGGGTCATGGCGAAGTACCCGTTCCCGACCCTGGACGACGACGGTCGCGAGATCCGACCCGAAGTCGGCAGCGACCGTGACACACGCGAAGCCCCGGACTCCGACGTCGAGGCTCAGGACTCCGAGCCGATCAACGACGAGGAGATGCCCCCGACCGACATGGAACGCGACACTGCGACCGACACAGCGACCGATACAGCAGTCGGCCCGGACGCTTCCTCGATCGATTCGTACTGCTCGTGGAGCTTCGGCGAGGACGGCACATTCGAGCTCCACGCTCGCCTCGAACCCGAAGCCGGAGGGATCATCGCCAAAGCGCTCGACGAAGCCCGCGACCACCTCTTCGCGAGCGGACAGACCGACGTCACCAATGCCGATGCCCTGCGCGAGGTCTGCGAACGATCGCTCGACACCATCCAGAGCCCCGGCCGCCGCAACCGCTTCAAACTCTCGATGTTCTTCGAAACGAACGGCGACACAACCGACACGGAGGGCCGACGCGTCCCCGATGCGATCCGGCAACACGTCAGCTGTGACGCCAAGATCACCCCGATCCTGCTCGACAATGGCCTCCCCGTCTCGATCGGCCGGACCCGATACATCGTGCCTGAGCGGGTCCGCACGCTCATCGAACGTCGCGACCACGCCACATGCAGAGTCCCCGGTTGCACGTCGCGGCTCGGCCTCGAAGTCCACCACATCATCCACTGGGAACACGACGGACCAACCGACACGTGGAACCTCGTGTTGATCTGTGGACACCACCACCGAATGCACCACCGAGGGCGCCTCGGGATCACCGGCAACGCCGACCACCACGACGGCCTCACCTTCACCAATCAGCACGGACAACTCATCCGGCAGTCCGGAGCCGCGCCCAACCCGCCGGGCACGCCGCCTGATCCGCCGTCGGTCCCCTACGCCCACCCCATCGGCGAACGCCTCGACCTCGACAGCATTCTCTTCACCCCGCCTGCCGCTCACCGCCGAGAACTCCTCGACCGACATCGAGCCAACGGTGGCACCGCAACCGACTACCTCAACAGCTTCAAGTCGTAGCCACTGTTCCCGCACGCTCCTGGTCATGCGAGCCGTCCGAGCATCGGCACATGATTCACCTTCTCGGCCTCGCCGCGAGCGGCGCCATCGGAGTCCGCCGGCACACTGGGGTGCACATCCAGACAGGGGCACACAGATGAACGACCACACCACCGGCG
>RCMY010000844.1_pt1 | contig 32978 bp, 50 predicted proteins | sample 2041341 | NCBI WGS metagenome assembly RCMY01 (sample SAMN09708234, study PRJNA481090) | Marine sediment metagenome, whole genome shotgun sequencing project. | reverse complement strand
TTCTCGGCGCCGATCTACCCGGCGACAGGAACCCCCGTGACCTCTCCGAGGGCCAGCGCCTGGCTCTGGTCCTGGCCATCCAGTTGGTAGCCAGCCCCCGGGTCGTATGCCTTGATGAGCCCACCCGCGGCCTGGACTACGCCATGAAACACGAACTGACACGCATCATCGCGTCCCTGGTCGCTGAGGGGGCGTGCGTTGTGGTGTCCACCCACGACGTCGAGTTTGCGGCGCAGACCGCTGAGCGCACCATCGTCCTTGCTGAGGGCGAGGTGGTGGCTGACGGCACCACTCGAGCGGTGTGCAGTTCCTCGCCGAGCTTCGCTCCGCAGGTCACGAAGGTTTTTCACCCTGCAGACGTCATGACCGTCGCAGAGATCAGAGCAGCCCGGGTGAGTGCATGAACCTCAGCATGAGTACCCATTCCGCCGTTCCGGTGCGTGCGCGGTCGACGACCGTGCTCGTTCTGGCGGCACTGATCGGGCTCGTCGCCTTTGTCTGGCCGCTGTTCGTCACGCCGGGCGCCGCGCTCGACAACGCGAGCCAGGGTCCGCTGGTCTTCGCACTCCTGCTGCCCGTCGTCATCGTCATTGTTGTCACAGAGCTGACCTCCGGCAGCATCTCCCCCAAGGCCCTGGCCATGCCGGGTGTGGTCTCCGCGCTGGGCACCCTCACCCGGCCGCTGGGGGCTGGCACCGCGGGCATCGAACTCGTCTTCTTCCTGCTGCTCATCGGCGGACGCGTTTTCGGGCCGGGCTTCGGTTTCCTTCTGGGCAACACCACGCTGCTCGTCTCCGCACTCGTGACAGGGGGCGTCGGCCCCTGGCTGCCGTACCAGATGCTGGCCGCCGGTTTCGTCGGGCTGGGCGCCGGTCTGCTTCCGAAGCTGGGTGGCTGGGCCGAGATCGGGCTGTTGTCGCTCTACTGCTTCGTGAGCGCCTTTGCCTACGGCTGGCTCATGGATCTGGCCTTCTGGCCGTTCGCCCTGGGCACAGGCACCGATGCCAGCTTCCTCGCCGGGGCGCCGCTGCTGGAGAACGTGAGGCGCTTCGTGGTCTTCAACGTGGCCACGTCCATGGGTTGGAACCTGATGCGTGCGATCGTCAACGTCGTCGCCATCGTTGTCATCGGCCCTGCCATGCTGCGCATCCTGCGCCGCGCCTCCCGTCGAGCGCATTTCGTCGCCTGACGGTCTCACCCTGCTGGGTTCGCGCCAACACCCCAGACCGACTCGACACGCTGCACTCACTGGCCGCCACGCCGTATACGACCTCGGTGACCAGTTGATGCCTCGTGTCCGGTCGTCCGAACGCGAGGAGTGCACCCCTTCAAACGCAACAACCCCCACGGAATCCGTGGGGGTTGTTGAAGCTGGCTGGGCCAGGATCAGCGCTTGCTGTACTGAGGAGCCTTACGGGCCTTCTTGAGGCCTGCCTTCTTGCGTTCCTTGATGCGGGCGTCGCGGGTCAGCATGCCGGCCTTCTTCAGGGCGGGACGGCTGGCCTCTTCGTCGATGGCGTTCAATGCACGCGCAACGCCGAGACGCAGGGCGCCGGCCTGGCCGGTCACGCCACCACCATGAATGCGGCAGATGACGTCGTAAGCATCCGCGACACCTGCGGTCACGAAAGGATCAGACACGGTCTGCTGGTGCACCTTGTTGGGGAAGTAATCCTCGAGCGAGCGGCCGTTGATGGACCACTTGCCGGATCCGGGAACCATGCGCACGCGGGCAATGGCTTCCTTGCGACGACCGGTGGCAGCACCGGGAGCAACCACTGCCTGGCGGGCCTGGGTGCCAACGGCTGCGGCCGGATTGGCGTCCGAGCGGTACGCGATTTCGCGGTCCTGCTCATCGGTGAAGGGCTTGAAATCTTCGACGGGGGTCTCGGCGACCGTTTCGTCGGTGGTTGTCTCAGTCATCTGTTGGCTCTCTCGACTCACTGTGCGATCTGGACGATCTGATATGCCTGCGGCTTCTGCGCGACGTGCGGGTGCTCGGGGCCACCGTAGACCTTGAGCTTGCTGATCAACTGGCGGCTGAGCTTGTTCTTCGGCAGCATGCCCCACACTGCGCGCTCAACAGCCTTGCGGGGATCCTTGTTGAGGAGGTCACCAATGGCGATCTCCTTGAGACCGCCCGGGCTACCGGAGTGCGAGTAACGCATCGAGTCGGTGCGCTTGTTGCCGCTGAGGGCAATCTTCGACGCGTTCACAACGACAACGAAGTCGCCACCATCAACGTGGGGAGCAAACGTGGGCTTGTGCTTTCCACGCAGCAGCGTGGCAACGTGGGTGGCGAGGCGACCGAGGATGATGTCTTCAGCATCAATCACGAGCCAGTTCCGGGCATTCTCGCCGGGCTTTGGGGTGTACGTGGACACGGACGCAGACCAACTTCCATTCGTTAAAACTCATCTGATGGTTGCACTCGAATCGTCGACTCGTGCAGGGCACGGCCAGCGAGCGCGCAACAGCTACATAGCTTATGTCGAGAAGTGCCCCTCGGTCAAAACGACGCAGGGGTCCATTCACTCACGACAGGACCGGTCGGGCATCCCCACCGAGAGCATCTTCCGTCCCACGGTCAGGGACATCATTGCAGGGTCACCCTCAGATGGAGTGCAGCGGCCTGTCATGCGGACGCAGTGAGTCGCGGTCGACGATGCGTTTGCCGAACGGGAAGCATGTGACGGGGATCATCTTGAGGTTCACGATGGCGTCGATGATGCCGATGATCGTCAACGACTGCGCCACCGCGGTGACCACATGGCCGATGGCAAGCCACCATCCACACAGCACGAACCAGAGCACGTTGCCGATACTGCTGCCCACGCCTGCGTTCGGTTTCAGCACGACGGCCTTGCCGTAGGGCCACAGAACGTAGCGGGCCATCCTGAAGGAGGCGATACCGAAGGGGATGGTCACGATGAAGATGCAGGCCAGGACGCCCGCCAGGAAGTACAGCATCGCCAGCCAGATCCCGCCGAAAACGAGCCAGATGACGTTGAGGATGGTGCGCACGCGTTGCCTCCGAAGTGATCAGGTCAAGGGAACCCACCATTGTAGACACGAGTGATTGCAACGGTCATCGCTAGGCTGTCGCAGTGGATCCACAACAATCACGCGTGCACCGCGAAATCCTCAGCTTCGTTCGTCGCAGCACCCGCATGAACGAGTCACAGCAGAGGGCATGGCGCCGATACTCATCAGAATTCGTGCTGCAGATCCCCACTGCCGAGTCCGCTTCGTCCATCGCCGAAGGTGCCCACGTCGATTGGGATGCCACCTTCGGTCGAAGCGCGCCCAGGATCGTGGAGATCGGCTCCGGCAATGGCGATTCCCTGGTCCCCATGGCTGCGGCCAGACCCGACACGGACTTCGTTGCCTTCGAGGTGTTCAAACCCTCCGTTGCCTCCACCCTCGGACGCATGGGGCGGGCCGGCATCACCAACGTTCGCATCGCCCTCGTGGACGGTGCCCAAGCGCTCGAAACACTGTTCGATGATGCGTCCGTGGACGAGCTGTGGACCTTCTTTGCCGACCCCTGGCACAAGACCCGACACCACAAGCGTCGCCTCGTCACCCCGGCCTTCGGCGACGTCGTCCTCGCCCCCGGCGGACTGTGGCGCCTGGCCACCGATTGGGACGACTACGCACTGTGGCAGCGCGAAGCACTCGACGGCCACGGGAAGCTGGTCAACATCCATGACGGCTGGGCGCCGCGCTTCGAGGACCGCCCAGCCTCCAAATATGAGCGACGGGGTCTCGACGCCGGGCGCGAGATCCATGACCTCACCTACGAGCGCACCAGATGATGCGATGGCGGCTGGATCTCGCCTACGACGGCACCGACTTTCGCGGCTGGGCCACGCAACCCGGGCTGAGGACGGTGCAGGAGGTCCTGGAGTTCCACATCACCCGGGTACTGCGCCTCAAGACGCCCGCACGTCTCACCGTGGCAGGGCGCACGGATGCCGCCGTCCATGCGCGTGGACAGGTCTGCCATCTCGATGTGCCCTTCACTCCCGGTGACGGAAACCCCTCCCCCACCGAGTTGCAGCGACTCCTTCGCCGGGTTCTACCCAGCGACGTCGTCGTGAAGGCCGTCCGGCAGGCCCCCGAAGGTTTCGAGGCCCGTTTCTCCGCCATCTGGCGTCGATACTCCTACCGGATCATCGATTCCGAGCACATCCCTGATCCGCTGCAGCGCCGACACGTCGCCGCAGTGCGCCACCCGGTGGATGTTGACGTCCTCAACGCCGCCACCCCCAGCCTCACGGGATTGCGCGATTTTGCAGCCTTCTGCAAACCCCGTGACGGCGCCACCACCATTCGCGAACTCAGTGAACTGTCCGCCAGCCAGCGGCCCGACGGCGTGATCGAGATCCACCTGCTCGCCGACGCCTTCTGTCGCTCCATGGTCCGCTCCGTGGTGGGCGCCCTCGTGGCCGTGGGCGGTGGCCGGCGGGATCGTGACTGGCTGGATGCCGTGGCGCTGAGCCCACAACGACACCACCACATCCTCGTCATGCCCGGCCACGGCCTCACGCTCGAAGAGGTGGGCTATCCCACTGATGACGGACTCGCCGCCCGCGCACAACTCGCCCGCTCAAGACGCACCCTGGAGGAATCGTGAGCCACTACTTCACCAACGACGACGCGCCGCTCGTCACCCGCACCATCAGGGCGACGATCTTCGGTACCCAGCTCGAGCTCACCACTGCAGGAGGCGTGTTCTCCGGCAACCGTCTGGATCTGGGGACCAGCGTCCTGCTGCGCACCATCGAGCCTCCCCAATCGGGACACGTGCTGGATCTTGGGTGCGGCTACGGCCCCATCGCCGTCGGGCTGGCCACGGCCTCCCCCGGCATCACCCTGGACGCCGTCGACGTCAATGAGCGGGCACTGGAATTGACGCGACGCAACGCCGAGGACCTTGGCGTGTCCGCACAGGTGAACGCGGTCCTTCCCGACGATGTGGCAGCTCACGTCTGCTACGACGAGATCTGGTCCAACCCGCCCATCCGAATCGGCAAGGAGGCCCTTCACCAGTTGCTGCTGCGCTGGCTCCCCCGGCTCAAGGACGACGGCGTCGCCCACCTCGTGGTCAGCAAGAACCTGGGCGGGGATTCACTGGCTTCCTGGCTGACGGGTCAGGGGTGGCACACCAGCAAGGTGGCATCCGCCAAAGGGTTCCGCATTCTCGACGTTCGGCCGCCTGAGCAGGCGTCGACATAGGATGGAGGATGCAAGCGCGATCGCCCGCGCAGTGATCCACACGAGACAAGAGGAGAAGTCCTATGACCTACACCCTTCCCGATCTGGACTACGACTACGGAGCACTCGCTCCCCACATCGCCCCGGAGATCATGGAGCTGCACCACAGCAAGCACCATGCCGCCTACGTCAAGGGCGCCAATACTGCGCTCGAGCAGCTTGCCGAGGGTCGCGCCAGCGGCAACCTGGGCGCCGTGAACAAGCTGGAGAAGGACCTCGCCTTCCATCTCGGCGGTCACATCAACCACTCGGTGTTCTGGAAGAACATGTCACCCGAGGGCGGTGGCCAGCCTGAGGGTGACGTCGCGTCCGCGATTGAGGAATTCTTCGGCGGCTTCGAGGGCTTCCAGAAGCACTTCAACGCCGTCGCCAACGGTGTGCAGGGCTCCGGCTGGTCCATGCTCGTCTGGGACACCCTGGGTTCTCGCATGAACATCAACCAGCTCTTCGATCAGCAGGGCAACCTGCCTGCAGGCCAGATCCCGCTGCTGCAGCTCGACATGTGGGAGCACGCCTACTACCTGCAGTACAAGAACGTGAAGGGTGATTACGTCGACGCCTTCTGGAACGTCGTGAACTGGAGCGACGTGGCCGAGCGCCTCACCAAGGCGACTGCCGCCAGCAAGGCCCTTGCCTGATCAACGGCAACACATGACAACGGCCCCGGGAGCACCCCCGGGGCCGTTCTCTGCTTTCGCGTCCCGTGATGGAGCGTGATCGCGCTCACTTCCGGCCAGCACGCCGCAGACGCTCGATACCGCGCAGGGAGCGGTACGGCACGTCGGTCATCAGGTCCTCGTGCAGTGCCAGCATCTGCCGGATGGTGGACTGCCACGTGTACTTCTCGGCGCGGGCTCTCGCGCCCGCACGCAGCGCCGGCCCCAGCCGCGGCACCAAGGACTCGACGGCGTCCGCCAGTGAGGCGGGATCCGCAGCACCGTTGGCCCCTGCCGTCGCATCGACGAGCTCGCTGGCCCCTCCCCGGTTCGCCGTCACCACCGGGGTACCGCATGCCAGTGCCTCCAGCACGGCGAGACCGAACGTCTCCGCAGGGCACACCGACATCGAGACGTCCGCCGCCGCATATCGTTTGGCCAGTTCGGCGCGACCATCGACGAAGCCATGGAAGAAGACGGGCGCATCGCCAGCGATCCTCTGCAGCTCCGCCTGATCCGGGCCGGTGCCGTACAGATCCATCCTCACGGCACGACCACGCTTGTGCAGCTCAGCCGCCGCCGCGACCGCCAACTGCGGGCTCTTCTCATGTGAAAGCCGGCCAGCGTAAACGAGCTTCAGGACGCCATCATCCACCGGGGTGCCCACGGCCGGGTTGAACGTCATGAGATCCACGCCAAGCGGCACCAGCTCCAACCGTGCCGAGGTGTCAGCGAACTCGTCGGCGGCGAACTGGCTGGTGACCACCACCGCATCGAACTGCTTGGCGAGCCGACTGTTCAGCGTCCCCACCGCCTTCTCCACACCGAAGGAGTGGCGCATGAACATCGCCAGCATGTCGGAGAGCCGCTCATGGCTGAACAGGACGGATCCCACGCCTCGTTTCGCTGCCCAGCGGCCGGCGGGCGAGAGCGTCCACTTGTCGGAGACCTCGATGCTGGTGGGACGGAAGCGATCAAGCACCTCCAGTGCACGCCACGGCTTGGCAATCATGCGGTACTGATGTGTCAGCTTCGGCGCCCGGACCGAGACGACGATGCCGGACTTCGTCTCCTCCACGGCGTCCCGTGCCCCGGGCACCACGAGGATGCGCTCATGTCCAGCGGCAACATACGCCTCACCCAGCGTCTCGATGACCACCTTCATGCCACCCGAGGTGGGCCCAACAAAGTTGGCCATCTGAGCAATTCTCACAACGGCATCCTACGCAGTTCCGAGAAGCGATTCAGTCCAGCAGAGTGCGATCAGAGAGGCTGGCGCCCTTGATCTTGCCGAACTCCTCCAGCAGGTTCTCCGGGGTGGTGGTCCTCTTGGCGGCCTCGTCAACGTCGAGCACGATGCGGCCCTCGTGCATCATGATCAGGCGGTTGCCGAGCTCAATGGCCTGCGCCATGTTGTGCGTCACCATCAGCGCCGTGAGGTTGTGGCGGGCCACCTGCTCGCCCGTCAGTCGGGTGATCAGCTCCGCCCGCGACGGATCGAGAGCGGCAGTGTGCTCATCGAGAAGCAGGATCGCAGGCTTGGCATAGGTGGCCATCAGGAGGCTCAGCGCCTGGCGCTGCCCCCCGGACAGCATGCCCACACGCATCTCCAGTCGGTCCTCGAGACCCAGCTCAAGTGACGCCAACTCCTGCCGGAACACCTTCTTCTTGCTGCCCGTGACCGCCAGTCGGAGTCCGCGGCGCTCGCCCCGGCCGAAAGCGATGGCGAGGTTCTCCTCGATCGTCAGGGTGGGGCTGGTACCGGCCATCGGATCCTGGAAGACCCGTCCCACGCGCGCGGCACGACGATGCTCCGCCTGCTTCGTGACGGTTCGACCGTCGATGATCACCTGTCCATCGTCCGGGGTGTAGCGGCCGGCAATGACGTTGAGGAGCGTTGACTTCCCGGCACCGTTGGAACCGATGACCGTGACGAAATCGCCTTCGCCAAGGCTGAGGTCGAGCCCATCCAGCGCGGTGCGCTCGTTCACGGTGTTGGGGAAGAAGCGTTTCGTGATCCCGGTGAGCTGAAGCATCAGGCGGCCCTCGCTTCCGCGTTACGACGGCGTTGCCGCATCTTCTTGAGAACGCTCCATTGGGGCAGGACAAGCGCCACCACCACGAGCACGGCGGAGATGATCTTGGTGTCATTCGGATTCAAACCAGCGCCGAGAGCAGCCTGGATCACGATGCGATAGATGACGGAGCCGAGCACGGCGGCCAGTACTGACTGCCACACCGCCGTCGAACCGAAGACGGCCTGACCAATGATCACCGAGGCGAGGCCGGCGATGATGAGACCGATGCCCATGGAGATGTCCGCGTAGCCCTGGTACTGCGCCACGATGGAACCGCAGAGTGCCACGAGGCCATTGGAGATGGCGAGGCCCGCCACCTTGGTGACGCCCGTATTGATGCCCTGGCTCCGTGCCATCAGTTCGTTGTCGCCGGTGGCCCGGATGGCCACTCCAAAGCCCGTGCCGAGGAATCCGTAGATACCGGCGCCGACGATCAGGACCACCACCAAGAAGATTCCTACTGCACCCCACGTACCGAGGAGTCCGGCCTCACGCAGTGGGGTCATGAGCGTGGTCTCACGCAGCAGCGGCAAATTGGACTTGCCCATGATGCGCAGGTTGACGGAGTACAGCGCAATCTGGGTGAGGATCCCCGCCAGCAACGGGTTGATGTTGCCCCAGACGTGAAGAAGTCCCGTAACCACACCCGCGGCCATCCCGCCCAGGATGCTGGCGATGATGGCGATCCAGATGGGAACCCCGCTCACGATGAGTACGGCGGACAAGGCCGCACCCGTGGTGAATGAGCCATCCACTGTGAGGTCGGGGAAATCCAGCACTCGGTACGTGAGATAGACACCCACCGCCAGCATGGCGTAGAGCAACCCGAGCTCCGACCCGATGAGGGCAACGACTGATATGTCCATGGCTGGCGTCCCGGTCTCGTGGGGCTTCGAAAAGGGTCAGCGGCCTCGGCCGCCGGCGTCTCAGAAGGTCTTGACGGCCCGCTCGGCCATGTCGGCTGGAATTGCGACACCCATGCGCTCCGCGGCGGCGGGATTGACGTTCAGGTCGAAGGTTTCCTGAAGCTTCACAGGCATGGTGGCGGTGTCGGCGTCGTTCTCGAAGATGTCAACGGCCATTGCTGCGAGGTCGCGGCCCTGTAGTTCGTAGTTGACGGTGAGGGAGGCGACAGCACCGCGCTCCACGGATCCCTCATCGGAGGCCACCACTGCAATCTTCTTCTGCTCGGCCACCTGGATCAGGGCTTCGATACCGGCCACGACGTTGTTGTCGGTGGGCACGTAGAACGCATCAACGTCCAGGGACTGCGCGGCCTGCTGGACCTCAGAGGAGTTGGTGACGGCGGACTTCTCGATGGTGAGACCGAGATCTGCGGCGGCCTTCTCTGCGGCCTCCACCTGCACTTCGGCGTTGACCTCACCGGAGGAGTAGACGATTCCCACGGTCTTGATGTCCGGATCGATTTCCAGGAGCAGCTTCAGTTGATCAGCCACCGGGTTCAGGTCTGAGGCTCCGGTGATGTTGGCGCCCGGGGCGTCCCAGTCCGCGACCAGATCAGCGGCCACTGGATCGGTGACCGCGCCGAAGAGGACCGGCTTGTCTGTGATGACCTGTGCAACAGCCTGGCCCGACGGTGTGGCGATGGCCAACACGAGGTCCTTGTCCGCCTGCGCGAACTGGTTGGCGATGGCGGTCAGAGTCGCCTGATCAGCCTGGGCGTTCTGCAAATCGAGCGTGATCTTCTCACCGTCGACGTAGCCGGCCTCGGCAAGGCCGTCGATGAAGCCCTGCTGCACAGCATCCAGGGCCGGGTGCGAGACGTAGTTGACGATGCCGATCTCCAGGACCTGTACCTCCGCGGGAGCCGTGGACTCACCCGGCGCGGTGGTGGAGGCACCGGGCTCTGCAGAGCCTCCGCATGCCGAGAGGACCAGTGCGGCCGTGGCGCTGAGAGCGACGGCTAGCTTGCGAAACGACATGACGGGGACTCCTCGAAGTTGCCCCTGTTCAGGGGCTGATTGTGTACTCGCCGGGACTCTACAGCACCGACACCCGCCAGGGTCGCTCTGCCCACGACACAGAACGACCGACAACACAGTCTGCGGGGGGACACGCAAAGGAGGGGCCCGGCGAACCGGACCCCTCCTTTGAGCTTGGAACTGGCGAGCAAACCTCAGTTGGTCTCGTCAGCCTTGGCGTCGGCGGACTCGGCCGCTGCCTCCTCGATGACTGCTTCGTCGGCGAGATCATCAGCTGCGGCACCCTCGGGTGAGGCGCCCTCCTCGATGTTCTCAGACTCTGCAGCTTCCGCCTCGACGACGGGAGACTCAACCGCCTCGTCCTTCGTCGTTGCGCCTGCGGGGGCGGGCTTGGCGGTTGCCTTGCCCGACTTGGCGCGGGTGGCCCGTGAATCCTCGACGGATTCCGTCAGAAGCTCGATGATGGCCATCGGTGCGTTGTCGCCCTTGCGGGGGCCCACCTTCGTGATGCGGGTGTAGCCGCCCTCACGATCGGCGAACGTCGGAGCGATCTCGGTGAACAGCGTGTCCACCACGTCGCGGTCCGTGATCGCCTGGAGCACCAGACGACGGGAGTGCAGGTCTCCACGCTTGGCCTTGGTGATGAGCTTCTCGGCCAGCGGCTGAACGCGACGGGCCTTGGTCTCGGTGGTGGTGATCCGGCCATGCTGAAACAGCTGTGAGGCCATGTTGCGGAGGATGGTGCGCTCGTGCGTGGGCGAACCGCCCAGACGAGGACCCTTTGTTGGCTTTGGCATCAGTTACGTTCTTTCAGTGAGTGTGTCCGAGCAACGCTCGGAAGCGGGCGTCAGTACTGCTCGGTCTCGGCGAAGTCTTCGTCGCCTTCGGTCTCTTCGTTGTCCTCGTCGAAGCGCTCGATGGCCTCCATCGGGTCAAAGCCCGGAGCGGAGTCACGCAGAGCGAGGCCGAGCCCATGAAGGGTGACCTTGACCTCGAGGATCGACTTGGAGCCGAAGTTACGAATGTCCAGCAGGTCTTCCTCACTGCGGGCGACGAGTTCACCCACGGTGTGGATGCCCTCGCGCTTCAGGCAGTTGTAGGAACGCACTGACAGCTCCAGGTCCTCGATGGGCAAGCCCAACGATTCGGCGATCTGCTCGTCGACCGGCGAAGGACCGATCTCGATGCCTTCGGCGTTCACGTTCAGCTCGCGGGCGAGGCCGAACAGCTCAACCAGCGTGCGACCGGCAGATGCCATGGCATCGCGGGGCAACATCGACGGCTTGGTCTCCACATCAATGATGAGACGGTCGAAGTCGGTGCGCTGAGCCACGCGGGTGGCCTCAACCTTGTAGCTGACCTTGAGCACCGGGGAGTAGATCGAGTCAACCGGAATCCGGCCGATTTCTGCGTCAGGATCCTTGTTCAGGGAGCTTGAAACGTAGCCACGGCCACGCTCCACGACGAGTTCCATCTCCAGCTTGCCGGTCTCGTTGAGAGTGGCAATGTGAACTTCCGGGTTGTGGATCTCCACACCGGTCGGAGGCTGGATGTCAGCGGCGGTGACCGCCCCTGCACCCGACTTGCGCAGGTACATGACGACGGGCTCGTCCTCCTCGGAGGAGAGCACGAGGCCCTTCAGGTTGAGGATGATCTCGGTGACGTCCTCGACGACCCCCTCGATCGTGGAGAACTCGTGCATGTTGCCCTCGACCTTGATGCTCGTGACCGAGGCACCGGGGATCGACGACAGAAGGGTCCGACGCAGGGAGTTGCCGAGCGTGTAGCCGAAACCCGGCTCCAACGGCTCGATGGCGAACTGCGAGCGGTGTTCGGAGATCGGGACCTCCGACAGCGTTGGGCGCTGTGCGATGAGCATGAATATCCTTTCCGCACCAACCGATATATGAGGGCGCGAATCCGGGCGGGAACGCTTCCCACCCGGCTTTCTTGGCGAAATGGGGCTGACCGATTGTTCGGCCAGCCCCTCTCGGTCCTACTTCGAGTACAGCTCGACGACCAGATGTTCCTGGACGTCAATCACAATCTGCTCACGCAGCGGCAACTGGTGGATGAGGATGCGCATCCGATTGGGACGAGCCTCCATCCAGGCCGGCACCGAGCGTTCGCCGTGCGTCTCACGAGCAACCACCAACGGATGCAGGTTCATCGACTTCTCGGCGACGTCCACGATGTCGTGGGCCTTCACGCGGTACGAGGGGATGTCCACTCGCTTGCCGTTGACCAGGAAGTGGCCGTGCACGACGAGCTGACGGGCCTGACGACGCGTGTTTGCGAACCCGGAGCGGTACACGACGTTGTCGAGACGCGTCTCCAGGATTTGCAGCAGCCGGTCACCTGTCTTGCCGGTGTGACGATCGGCTTCAACGTAGTAGCGACGGAACTGCTTCTCCAGCACGCCGTAGGCAAAGCGTGCCTTCTGCTTCTCGCGCATCTGCAACGAGTATTCGGAGTCCTTGACCCGACCGCGTCCATGGACGCCGGGCGGGTAGGGACGACGCTCGAAGGCCTTGTCGTTTCCGACGAGGTCTGTCCCGAGACGACGGGACTTCTTGGTCATTGGGCCGGTGTAACGAGCCATATCTTCTTCTCAGTCCTTTTCTTGTCTCGGGCGCTCAGACGCGACGGCGCTTGGGCGGGCGGCAGCCGTTGTGCGGCACGGGCGTGACGTCGGAGATCGCTCCAACTTCAAGGCCCACGGCACCCAACGAACGGATCGCCGTCTCACGTCCGGAGCCGGGGCCCTTGACGAAGACGTCGACGCGCTTCATGCCGTGCTCCATGGCGCGGCGGCCAGCGGCCTCCGCTGCCATCTGCGCGGCGAACGGGGTCGACTTGCGCGAGCCCTTGAAACCGACGGTGCCGGCAGAGGCCCACGCGACGACCGCGCCAGCGGGGTCGGTGATCGCGATGATCGTGTTGTTGAACGTGCTCTTGATGTGTGCCTGTCCGGCGAGTACGTTCTTCTTTTCCTTGCGGCGCACCTTGGTCTTGGCGCCGCCGGTCTTACGGCTTGCAGTAGCCATGAATTCTATTTTCTCCAGTCCTGTTTCAGCTCACCGCGCGGGTCAGCGTACCTTTTTCTTGCCTGCAACAGCCTTCTTGCGGCCCTTGCGGGTACGGGCATTGGTACGCGTGCGCTGGCCACGGACGGGAAGTCCGCTGCGGTGGCGTCGGCCCTGGTAGTTGCCGATTTCGATCTTGCGTCGAATATCGGCTGCGACGCTACGGCGGAGGTCACCCTCGGTCTCGTAGGCGCCCTGAATGTGATCACGCAGCGCGACGAGTTGATCGTCGGTGAGTTCGTGAACACGGAGATCACCACTGATACCAGTGGCTGCGAGGGTTTCGTCGGCGCGGGTTTTCCCAACACCGAATACGTATGTGAGTGCGACCTCGAGGCGCTTTTCGCGCGGCAGGTCGACACCAAGTAGGCGTGCCATCAGGCGGATACCTTTCCAAGTGTTTCCGGTCCGTGACCCAAGGTATGGGCCCGGTCGAGGACCGAGAAGGTGTGCGGCGTGATGCGTCCCCGTGCCTTTCGGTATGCATATGGCAACCGGCGGGGCCCTGGCCTTCGTCCAGGGGTGGAGGTCCTTGAACTAGCCAAGGACCCTTGCATTCACGTTATTGAATTGTCAGGCGGGCTGGGCGATCGACCCAATTCCGCGATGATCTGCTCGACTTCTCGTCGAGCGCCGAGGCATCAGCCCTGGCGCTGCTTGTGACGCGGGTTCTCGCAGATCACCATGACGCGACCGTGCCGGCGGATAACCTTGCACTTGTCGCACATCTTCTTGACGCTCGGCTGAACCTTCATTCGAGCAACCTTTTCGTTTCTCGATGGGGCTACTGGAGCCCCCATCAATGGTGGATGAACTCGGTACCCACCAGGTTTGAACTGCGCCGCATGTGCGCGAGCACACGAGGATCAGCCGGACATGGTGGACCGACGCCCAAGGTTACGCTCTCGGCGGGTGATTGCCCAAATCGACCTGTTGACGGCTTGCCGCGCACAAGAACCGCTGCGGACAGCCGCCCGAAAAAAGGCTCTGGACATGCCAAACGCCCGGCAGAACCGGGCGTCGGAATGTGTAAGAGCCAATGCCTACTTGTGACGGTAGACGATCCGACCACGTGTCAGGTCATAGGGAGAAAGCTCCACGACGACACGGTCAGCAGGAAGGATGCGGATGTAGTGCTGCCGCATCTTGCCGCTGATCGTGGTCAGCACCTTGTGACCGTTCGCCAGTTCCACACGGAACATCGCGTTGGGCAGTGCCTCCACGACAGCACCCTCCATCTCGAGGGCTCCCTCTTTCTTCGCCATGTGCTCTCAATCAGTAGTTGAAAAATCGAATGATTATTCTCCAACTCTACGCCGCGGTCCGAGTTCGCCCAAATCCCATGCACCGAGAAGTTCATCGCAACCACGGGAGCAACCGGTACCGTGACTGGCCATGAGCCACTTTGCCGTCCACTATGCCTACGCCACCGATGCAGCACTCCTGTCCCAACATCGGCCCGCACATCGCGAGTTCCTGCGCGCACTGGTGGGATCCGGACTGTTGGCGGCGGGCGCCTACCCGGACTCCGCGGAACCGGGGGCGTTGCTCCTTGTTGAGGCGGAGTCCGAGGCCGCTGTCGCAGCGATGCTCGACGACGATCCGTTCCTTCTGGAGGGCGCCATCACAGATCGCAGGATCCAGCTGTGGAATCCACCCATCGGCATCTTCGCCTGAGCGCGGCTTCCACCTGACGTCGTCGCTGCCGACAACCCAGGTGTTGCACTCCCCCAGCGTGTTGCCGTGGAAGCCACGCAGCCCCCAGAACGCCAGGGAGTCGGGACTGCCGTGGATACCGTCGTCGAGGACACTGCGCAAGTGCGGTTCCAGGGTGTCGTAAAACTCGCCATCCAGCGAGTGCGATCGCCAGCGCTCTCCAGACGTTTGTCCCTGATCGATGCGGAGGACGGGGCCCCATCAGGGGGCACCGGATGGCGGCCGCCATCCGGCCGGCGGGCCGTACAGGCCGGCCTGGGGCCGCGGCGACCCCACGCCTTGGAAGGTCAGTGGCGGGACAGCCCCCCGGGGCGGGTGGCGGCCCCCAGGCAACACCAGTCCCGGGGTGGGCCCCCGGGCGCTGGGCCAGAGGCGGGTGGTCCCCAGACGGCTTCAGTGTGGGGCGGCCCCCAAGGAGCACGACCGGACGGGGGGCCGCCGGGCCCGGTCGTCAGCTCACACGCTCCGGGGCGACGGACCATGTGTTGCAGTCCCCAAGTGTCGTGGCGTACAACCCCCTTGTCCCCCAGTAACGCAGCGACTCCAGCGTGCCGTGTTCCTCATCCGGGATGCTCTCGTCCAGATTGAGGCGCCACTCGTCCCAGAGATCGTCGTCGAACTCGACGGCTTCGTCCTGGATGGTCATGGCGCTGGCCCAGCACGTGGCCTGCAACTCCAGACGACGGTCAATGTCAGCCGTGTAGGCCACGCTCTCTGCGGCATCCATGATCCCGACCACATTCTGGATGTGGTGGGCGTACTCATGATGGACGGTGTCATGAACCATCAGTCCCCAGTACATCGCCACCTCCATCGCATCCCCACCGAAATGGGCTGTGCCCTTTTCCAGTGGACAGTAGAAGGCGGGAGCCTCGATCCTTCCGCACAGGCTGGGCCCTGACGTTCCCGGGTAGAAGCGCACCTCGGGTTCACTCTCCGGGAGGCCAAGCGTCCTCAGAATGGGAAGCCACGCCTCATGCACGCAGCGCCACTGCTCACGCACGGCCTGCTCGTAAGATTTTTGGTCCGTCACCGTCACCGGGGCTGCACAGCTCGTGAGCACCGGCGCTTCCAGCCCCGCGAGTTGTGGGGACTGGAGCGCTGTCCAATTCGCGTCGGCACCATCAGCGAGCACTGGCAGTTCATCCCACGTCCATGACGGCAGCTCCCACTCCCCTGTGGTGGGGTCAGCTTCAGGAATCAGTTCTTCCGGCGGCGGGGGCGGGTTGCGCACCGGGTAACCGCCATTCTCCGGCGCCACCGACGGTGTGGTGAGCGGACCGGGCACCGTCGGTGGCCGCCCAGCGCCGTCCTCAAGGCTCTCATCCACCTCTCCCCATCGCGCCAGCCCCACTCCCAGAATGAGGGCCGTCACGACAGCAAAGGTCACCAACAGCGCCAGCCCGTTTCGCAGGGTGGAGGACCGGGAGACCGGGGCAGCCACGACGTAGCCGTACGGGGGCTGCCAGTGCGCGGCAGACGGCGGCGACCATGCCTTCTGGGGTGTGGCATCCTCCTCCCACACTCCCGCAGCACGCCGAGGCTGCTCATGGCTGGTCTGCTGGAATTTGCCATCGGGTGCCAACCACTCATCCGGCCGTTCGGGGGGAGTGCTCATACCGGGACGAGGATGAAGAAACCAACGACCGCCAGAATCATCAGCAGCGCCAGGATGACACCTGTGATGATCAGGGCCGGTACCAGGACATTGCGGGACGTGCTCACCTGGCCGGCTGCCGCACCTGAGGTGCGTACGAGACTCGGGACCTCCACCGCCACAGCGGGCAACCGCTCGATAACCGGGACGAGTTCTCCCAGCTGTTGTGCGGCGTAGATGACGTCGAGCGCTGCCATGTAATCGTCCTGGTCCATGCGGCCATCGGTAAAGGCATCAGAAATACGCTTCGTCAACACTTCACGTTCGGTGTCGTCAACCGCAGCGGACGCCTGCTGGAGGTACTTCGACGACGGGGGCAGGCTACTCATGCCCCCATGGTAGGTCACCGCGGGACAGCACGCTCAGTCAGACAGTGGTCCACACTTCACACCGCGAGCCGTCAACTCTGCTTCCCCACCATCGGGGGCGGTCAGGATCCATAATCCGTGCTGGGTGATCGCCACCGAATGCTCCCAGTGGGCCCCGCGAGAGCCATCGCGGCTGACCACGGTCCAGTCGTCCTCGCAGACCGACGTCTGGTGCAGTCCGAGGGTGAGCATCGGCTCAATGGCGATCGCCATGCCAACGCCAAGCTTGGGGCTGGGGCCATGCTTGTGGAAGTTGGGCACATCCGGCGCCATGTGCATTTCCGACCCGATGCCATGGCCCGTGTATTCCCTCAGCGTTCCGTAACGGCGTGGCTGCGCTCGTACGAACTCGTCGATGGCGCGGGAGACGTGACTCACGCGACCTCCAGCCTGCACCTGCTCGATGCCGGCCCACAGGGCTCCGCGCGTGACGTCCACGAGCGTTGCGTCCTCCTCTGCGGCATCGCCGATGATGAACGTGCGGGCCGCATCGCCGTGCCAACCTTCGATGATCGCGCCGAAGTCAATGGAGACAACGTCCCCGTCAACGAGCACCCGCTCCCCAGGGACGCCGTGAACGAGTTCCTCGTTGACGGAGATGCACGCGACTCCGCCAAAACCGACGCCATACTCTGCCCCGTAATTGAGGAAGTTGGAGGTGGCGCGGTTGCGCTTCAGGACTTCACGACCCACGGCATCAAGCTCTTTGGTGGTCATTCCCGGCGTCGCGGCGTCGGACATGGTCTGCAGCCCCTCGGCCACCACCAGTCCGGCTCGACGCATGATCTTCAGCTGCTCTTCTGTCTTCAACTCGATCCGCATGTGCAGCCTCAGTTTCCTGCCTGGCGGTCGACAGCGGCGAACATCCGCTGCTGGACCTCCTCCACCGTGCCGGTTCCGTCCACATCGACGAGGATGCCATGACGTTCGTAGTGGAACAGCAGCGGCGCCGTCTGGCCAGCGTAGACCTCCATGCGGCGGCGGATGGTGTCCTCGTTGTCGTCCTTGCGCCCCTCCACCTGTGCACGCTCCAGCAGCCGATCCACAAGCGCGTCGGGGTTCACCTGCAGGGATACAACTGCGTCGAGCCCCGCAGAGTTGGCCTTGAGGTAATCGTCGAGGAAGTGGACCTGGTTCATGGTGCGTGGGAAGCCATCCAGCAGGAAACCGTCAGCGCAGTCGTCCTCTTCAAGACGGCTGGCCACGATGGCCTCAGTGATCTCGTCCGATACGTACTCGCCGGATTCGATGATGGCCTTGATCTGCCGCCCGAGTTCAGTCCCCCGCTTGATGTTCCAGCGAAAGATGTCCCCCGTGGAGATGGCTGGGACGCCGTAGCGCTCCGCGAGCGCGCTTGCCTGGGTACCCTTGCCGGCACCCGGGGCCCCCATGATCAACAGTCTCACCGCAGGAAACCCTCATAGTTGCGCTGTTGAAGCTGACTTTCGATGCGCTTGACGGTATCCAGAGCGACGCCCACGATGATGAGAATCGATGTACCGCCGAAGGGGAAGTTCTCGGCAGCACCAACACCGGCAAAGGCCAGTGTCGGCGCGAGTGCAATGGTCGCGAGGTAGAGCGAACCCGGAGCGGTGAGCCGCGACAGGACGTAGGCCAGGTACCGCTCGGTGGGCTTGCCCGCGCGAATCCCGGGAATGAATCCGCCGTACTTCTTCATGTTGTCCGACACTTCCTCCGGGTTGAAGGTGATCGACACGTAGAAATAGGTGAAGAAGATGATGAGGAAGAACTGGACCAGGGAGTACCAGATGCTGCTGTTGGCAAAGTTCGTTGCGATCCATGCGGACAGGGCACTTTCGGGGCGGAACTGCGCATAGAGCACCGGCAGGTACATGATCGATGTCGCGAAGATCACCGGGATGACACCGGCCTGGTTGACCTTGAGTGGGATGTAGGTGGTGGACCCGCCGACGAGACGACGCCCCACCATCCGCTTGGCGTACTGCACGGGGATGCGGCGCTGCCCCTGCTCCACGAAAACGATGCCGAGCATGACGAGCAGCCCGATGGCGAGGACACCGAAGAAGAGGAACCAGCCGGTCGCACCGGGGCTGGAGGACTTGATGGCCCACAGTCCTGCGGGGAAACTGGCCGAGATCTGGGTGAAGATCATGATGGACATGCCGTTGCCGATCCCGCGCTCGGTGACGAGTTCGCCCAACCACATGATCACGACGGTGCCTGCGGTCATGGTGAGAACCATGGTCACAAGCGGCAGCAGTTCCTGACTGCTGAGGATCTCTTCCTGACAGCTGGGGAACAACTGTCCCGTCCGCGCAAGTGTGATGAAGGCCGTGGAGTTCAGAACTGCGAGCACCAGCGTCAGATAACGCGTGTACTGGGTGATCTTGGCGGTGCCGGTGGCGCCCTCCTTCTTGAGGGCCTCCAGCTTCGGAATCACCACCGTGAGTAGCTGCAGGATGATCGACGCGGTGATGTAGGGCATGATGCCGAGCGCGAAGATGGACAGGCGTAGAAGGGCCCCGCCCGAGAAGAGATTGATGATCGAGTAGACGCCAGCCTGATCACCCTCCCCCGCGGCCCTGGCACATTCGGTGATCACACCTATGTCGACGTTCGGGGTCGGGATCGTCGATCCAAGACGGAACAGCGCCAGAACACCCAGCGTGAAGAAAATCTTCTTGCGCAGGTCCGGCGTCTTGAATGCGTTTGCGAAGGCGGATAGCATCCGGCCCCACTTTCTCCTACGGAGTCAACAAGGAAAGCGTCGCCGATGAAGGCAACCCGCGCAGCCTATCAAGCACGGCTCTGCTCTCCCAACCGGCCGGGGTCCAGCGCTCACCGATACACATGAAAAAGACCGTGGCCGGCACCCCAGAGGATGCCGGCCACGGTCGGTCGTTGCTGTTGATCCTAGAGCTCGGTGACCGAGCCGCCAGCCTCTTCCAGCTTCGCCTTGGCGGAAGCCGAGAAGGCATTGGCGGAGACGTTGATCGCAACAGAAACGTCACCGTTGCCAAGCACCTTGACGAGGGCGCCGTCGCGCACTGCGCCGGCCTCCACGAGATCCTCAACGGTAATGGTGCCGCCGCCGGGGAACAGGTCCCCGAGGCGCCCCACGTTGACAACCTGGTACTCGACGCGGAAGGGGTTCTTGAACCCCTTCAGCTTGGGTGTGCGCATCTGCAGCGGCATCTGACCGCCCTCAAAGCCGGCGGGAACGTTCTTACGAGCGCCCGTGCCCTTGGTGCCTCGACCAGCAGTCTTGCCCCTCTTGCCACCCTCACCGCGACCCACACGGGTCTTGGCGGTCTTGGCTCCCGGAGCGGGACGCAGGTGATGAATTTTCAGTGCCATGGTTACTTGACCTCTTCCACGGTGACCAGGTGCGCGACTGACTTGACCATCCCACGCACCTCGGGGCGATCCTCACGCACGACGGAAGCTCCGACGCGCTTGAGGCCCAGGGTGCGAAGGGTGTCACGCTGCGACTGCTTGCCGCCAACACCTGACTTGAACTGGGTGATCTTCAACTCAGCCATCAGGAGACAGCCCCTTCCTTGCGTGCACGAAGCAGAGCCGCCGGGGCGACGTCTTCAACGGGAAGCCCACGACGGCGCGCAATGGCCTCGGGCTCCTCGAGTTGCTTCAATGCATCCACCGTGGCGTGTACGACGTTGATCGCATTGGCCGAGCCGAGGGACTTCGACAGGATGTCGCCGATGCCTGCACACTCGAGCACCGCGCGAACGGAGCCACCGGCGATGACGCCGGTACCGGGGGATGCTGGACGCAGCAGCACAACGCCGCCGGCCTTCTCACCCTGCACGTGGTGCGTGATGGTCTTCTGGACCATGGGGACGCGGAAGAAGTGCTTCTTCGCCTCCTCGACACCCTTGGCAATGGCCGCGGGCACCTCCTTGGCCTTTCCGTACCCGACGCCGACCATGCCTTCACCGTCGCCCACGACGACAAGCGCCGTGAAGCTGAAGCGGCGACCGCCCTGGACGACCTTGGCCACGCGGTTGATTGCAACCACGCGCTCCAGGTACTGGTTCTTGTCTTCCTGGCGAGCCTGGCCACGACGATCGTCACGGCCACGACGCTCACCGCCGCCTGCACGACCTGCACCGGCTGAGGCGCCTGCGCCTGCGCCGCGCTGCTGGGTTTCACTCATCGTGTTGCCCTTCCTTTCGTCATTATTAGAAGTCCAGGCCAGCTTCGCGCGCTGCGTCAGCAAGCGCCGCGATGCGGCCGTGGTACTTGTTACCGGCACGGTCGAAGACGACCTGTTCGATCCCTGCGGCCTTGGCGCGCTCTGCGATCAGTGAACCAACATGGCGGGCTTTGCCCGACTTGTCGGCTTCCACCGCACGAAGATCGGCTTCCATGGTGGAAGCAGAAACCAGCGTGCGGCCCTGAACGTCGTCGATGACCTGGACGAACAGGTGGCGGGTGGAACGTGTGATGACCAGACGGGGGCGCGAGGCCGATCCGTTGATCTTCTTGCGGGCGCGGAGCTGACGGCGAGCCCGCGACGCGCTCTTGGGTGCAAGACCCTTGCGAGCCTTCAGCGAGATAGCCATTACTTACCAGCCTTTCCGGCCTTGCGACGGACGACTTCGCCCGCGTAGCGGACGCCCTTGCCCTTGTACGGCTCCGGCTTGCGGAGCTTGCGAATGTTGGCCGCGGTTTCGCCGACCAACTGCTTGTCGATGCCGGACACCGTCATACGGGTTGGGCTCTCGACTGTGAACGTGACACCCTCAGGCGCATTGATCACCACGGGGTGCGAGAAACCGAGTGCGAACTCGAGCTGCGACGGACCCTTGGAAAGGACGCGGTAACCCACGCCCACGATCTCCAGCTTCTTCGCGTAGCCCTCGGTGACACCGACGACCATGTTGGAAACCAGCGTGCGGGTGAGGCCATGGAGCGAACGGTTCTCGCGCTCGTCATTCGGACGCGACACCTGCAGCTCGCCGGTCTCGTTCTTGGCGATGGTGAGGGGCTCAGCAACGGTGAGACCCAAAGAACCCTTGGGGCCCTTGACGTTCACCTGCTGGCCGTTGAGTGTGACTTCGACCCCGGACGGAACCGTGATCGGGAGCCTGCCAATGCGTGACATTTATCTGTTCTCCTTCTCAGTTGTCCGGGTCACCAGACGTAGGCGATTACTTCGCCGCCCACGGCCTTGCGATTGGCCTGCTTGTCAGTCAGCAGGCCGTGCGAAGTGGAGATGATGGCGACGCCGAGGCCGCCGAGCACCTTGGGCAGCGCGTTCGCCTTGGCGTACACGCGGAGTCCGGGCTTGCTGATACGACGAAGTCCGGCGATGGAACGCTCGCGCGACTCCCCGTACTTGAGCGTCAGCTTCAGAACCTTGCCAACCTGACCCTCTTCCTCGGTCAGTTCAAAGCTCTGGATGAAACCCTGCGCCTTGAGGATCTCGGCGATTCCCACCTTGATCTTCGACGACGGCATGGACGTCGAATCCAGGAACGCCTGGTTGGCGTTGCGCAGACGCGTCAGCATGTCTGCAATTGGATCAGTCATTGTCATGGCTGTTGAGCCTCTTTCTCGCGCCGGTTTCCCTTGTGAGGACCTGACACGCATTTTGTGTTCAAGATATGTCGGGAGTTCAGGTCACCAAGAGGACTTGGTGATGCCGGGCAGTTCGCCGGCGTGTGCCAGCTCGCGCAGGCAGATGCGGCAGACGCCGAACTTGCGGTACACGGAGCGGGGACGACCACAGCGCGTGCAGCGGCTGTAGGCGCGAACGCCGAACTTGGCCTTGCGGGCCTGCTTGACCTTGAGTGCTGTCTTTGCCATATGCCTTCAGCTCACTTCTTCTTCTTGGCGTAGAACGCCGGACCGCGCTTGGCACGAGCCTTCTTCGGGTCATCAACTGCCTTGAACGGGAAGCCGAGGTGCTTCAGCAGCGCCTTGCCCTCCACGTCGTTGGCGGCCGAGGTGACGAACGTGATGTCCATACCGCGCACACGATCGATCTTGTCCTGGTCGATCTCGAGGAACATGACCTGCTCGTTGAGACCGAAGGTGTAGTTGCCATTGCCGTCGAACTGGCGGCCGTTGAGCCCGCGGAAGTCGCGGATTCGGGGCAGAGCCAGCGTCAGCAGACGGTCAGCAAACTCCCACATGCGATCGCCGCGCAGCGTGACGTGGCAGCCGATTGGCTGGAACTCACGAAGCTTGAACTGGGCGATCGACTTGCGGGCCTTTGTCACCGATGGCTTCTGGCCTGTGATGGCGGTGAGGTCGCGCACGGCGCCGTCCATGATCTTGGAGTCACGAGCTGCCTCGCCAACACCCATGTTCACGACGATCTTCGTGAGACCGGGGATCTGCATGACGTTGTCGTAATTGAACTCGCCCTGCAGTGCCTTGGCGATCTCGGCACGGTAGCGCTGCTTGAGGCGCGGGATTTCCCTTGCTTCCACGGGCGTGGTCACAGAAGTCTCGGTGCTCATCAGATCTCCTTCCCGGTCTTGCGGGCGACACGACGGGAGCGCAGCGCCTTGTACTCGGTGCCATCGGCACGCTTCTTCATGACCTCGACGCGCTCGAAGCCGATACGGGTGACAACATCCTCACCGTCGACCTTCGTGATGAGCTGCACGTTGGACACGTGGATGGGGGCCTCACGGGTGATGATTCCACCCTCGATGCGACGCCCACCTTCACCCTGGGACTCCTTGCGGTGACGCTTGACGACGTTGACGCCCTCGACGGTCACGCGCTCAGCTTCGATGTTGACGGCGATGATTTCGCCGACAGCACCCTTGTCCTTGCCTGCGATGACCTTGACGCGGTCACCCTTCTTCACGTGAAGTCCTGCCATGTCAGATCACCTCCGGCGCGAGCGAGACGATGCGCATGAAGCGCTTCTCGCGCAATTCACGGGCCACTGGGCCGAAGATGCGGGTGCCGCGAGGCTCCCCGTCGGTCTTCAGGATCACTGCGGCGTTCTCGTCAAACTTGATGTACGAACCGTCACTACGGCGACGTTCCTTGGTGCTACGCACAATGACGGCCTTGACGATCTCACCCTTTTTGACGTTACCGCCGGGGATCGCATCCTTGACCGTGGCGACAATGGTGTCACCAAGAAAGGCGTAGCGACGCTTCGAGCCACCGAGCACACGGATGCACAAGATTTCCTTGGCACCAGTGTTGTCGGCGACTTTCAGTCGCGACTCCTGCTGGATCATTAGTTCTCCTTCGTCCGGCTGGTTCCCTTGTCAGGCCTGTTCGGAACTATGATGGCCCCCCTGGATTTTGCCAGGAGGCGCCCCGAGCCTGTGGCACGGGGTTGTGTCGTGATGGGAAAGGTCCCCACACGCTTTTCAGCGGGCAGGCACAGACCCATGACAACTTTCCAAGCGTATAGCACACTGCTCCGCCGCGTGAAATCGTGGACGGACGGGGGCCGGACTCCGATCTGTCGAGACCCCAGCTGACACCAAGCAACTGCAATCTGAGCCGGACTACGCGGCCAGAATTGTCGGTGCCCTGCAAAGAACGACGCATGTTGTGCACAGCCAATTGGCCATCTGGCGATCCCCGCGTCGTGTTGCCCACAGTGAAGATCATGAACCACTCATCTCAGTTGTCACCCGCCCTATTGCAACGAGCCGAACTCCAGGCCGGGATCTTCACCAAACGCCAGGTGAACTTCGCCCAGAACCGGGACTCAGTCCTGACTAGAGCCCTCAGCAACGGCGCATGCCATCGTGTTGAGCCCGGCCTTTACTCTCTTCATCCCCTGCTCACTGGAAGAGCCAGGCTCTGGGCGGGATTGCTCTTGGGTGGACCGGAAGCTCGGCTCGGCGGCGATGCCGCACGGTTCGCCCGCGGGGAGGGCTCCCCGCCGGAATTCGTCGACGTGTGGACCGGGGGCTGCAACCGTCGCAACCGCGCCTGCTGGAGGTTTCACAACGGCTACCCGACGAAGGACCACACAGATGAGGAGGACAAAGCTGGCCAAGCCGTGGGGAAGCTGCTCATGACTCCCAATCTCACGCCCGATCTTCTCTCGCAGCAAGCGGAACAGCAGCTGGACATCCGGACCAGGCAGTTGATGCTGGATCTCATACGACAGCCCTGTGACGACGGATCCAAAGTGCTGGAATCCACGTGGCGCACCAACGTGGAGAGACCCCATGAGCTTCCGCCCATCTCCTGGACACACTCCGTCGACCCGGGGCTGCGAATCATCGGCGCTTTTGATGCAACAGATGTTCGTATCGCACTTGAGCCCTGCCAACCCGTCGCTCGTGGAGGATCCACGTGGCAGCGGTGGCGGATGGACGTCCCTGACCCTCCGACGTGCACCTTTCTGGACGACCAGATCACCGTGTCGCTGCATTGGGCCGATGTGGTGAAGCGGCCCTGCCGGGTGGCGGAGGAGGTGTCCCGGGCCCTCAACGAGGCTGGTTCACTTCATAATCCGCTGGCGTGTACTCACTGTCCTCGCGTCGCACAACAGCCGCCCCTGACCCAGGGCTCATCCCTCGATTCGTGCCCCACGTGCGGATCGCGTCCCGCATACCTCTGGACACCGCAACGCCTCTCAGCCCTACCGTCGTTCTCCGAACGACTCCGCCAGGTCAGCGCGTCCAGTACGCGGGGTTGGTAATCGCAACCTGGACCGGGAAAGTCGCGGCTCGGATTGCGGATGCCCAGAGGACGGCCCAATCGATCAAGGTGTCAGCATGAGTACGACAGTCACCACCAAGCGTAAACCGTCCACCCCATCCTCCACCCAGTACAGGGTTTCGTTCCGCGAGAAGTGGGACATGGGACAAGGCGAAATGTTCCTCCGCTATGGCCTGTTGGCACTCATGCTCGTGATTTCTGTGGGCCCCTTCATCTGGCAGCTCTCCACGTCACTGAAGGGCGTCGGGGACGACATTTACTCGTTCCCGCCATCCTTGATCCCCACCGATTTCACCTTCGAGAACTACGCCTCGGTGACGAGAACGATCCCGGTGATCAAGTATGCCTGGCACTCGCTCCTCATAGCGTCGGGCAGCATCGTCTCCAACGTCCTCTTCGCGACTCTCGCTGGGTATGCGTTCGGAGTCATGAAGTTCCGCTTCAAGGGCCTCTTCCTGGCCCTCATCCTCTCGACGCTTCTGCTTCCTGCAGAAGTGACACTCGGGCATGCAGTACCTGCAGTCCAACTTCGGGTCGGATCCACGCATCGTGGCCGCCGGCACCATGATCGCTCTCCTGCCAATCCTCGCGCTGTTCGTCGTGATGCAGAAGCAGTTCTTCAAGGGAGTGGAGTCCGGAGCCGTCAAGGGCTGAGAATCAGGAAACCGCAGTCTGGGCCGTGTAGTCGCGGCCAGGACTGCGGTTCCTTTTCTCGCCAGATCCGAGAACTCGGGGCTGTTGCTGTGGCACTCCCCAAATGCATCTGCGGCCCGTCCCCCAAAAGGGGAACGGGCCGCAGATGAGCTATTGGAGGCGTACCAGGAGTTACTTGGCGCGCTCGATGACGTCCGTCAGACGCCAGCGCTTCGTGGCGGACAGCGGACGAGTCTCCATGACGCGGACACGGTCACCCATGCCAGCGGTGTTCTCCTCGTCGTGGGCCTTCAGCTTGGTCGACTTGGTCATGACCTTGCCGTAGAGCGGGTGCTTCACCCGATCCTCGACGAGAACGACGATGGTCTTGTCCATCTTGTCCGAGACGACGATGCCGGAGAGCACCTTGCGCCGACCGCGCTCAGGAGCCTGCGGCTCGACGGTCTTGTCAGTGGTTTCTTCACTCATGTTCACTTCTCCTCAACCGCGGGCTCATCGACGATGCCGAGGTTGCGCTCCTGCAGCACGGTATAGATGCGGGCAATGTCCTTGCGGACGGCGCGCAGCCGGCCGTGGGTTTCCAGCTGACCTGTGGCCGCCTGGAAACGGAGGCCGAACAGTTCTTCCTTCAGCTCGACCACCTTGGCGTTGAGCTGGTCACGTGAGAGGCCACGCAGCTCATGTGCGGAAACGACCTTGCTCATCAGTTCTCACCTGCTTCGCGCTTGATGAAGCGTGCCTTGAAGGGCAGCTTGTGGATTGCGAGGCGCATGGCCTCACGTGCAATGTCCTCCGGAACGCCGGAGAGCTCGAACAACACACGTCCGGGCTTGATGTTGGCGATCCACCACTCGGGAGAACCCTTGCCGGAACCCATGCGGGTCTCGGCAGGCTTCTTCGTGAGCGGGCGGTCAGGGTAGACGTTGATCCACACCTTTCCACCACGCTTGATGTGGCGGGTCATGGCAATACGGGCGGCCTCAATCTGACGGTTCGTCAGGTAGGAGGACTCCAGCGCCTGGATGCCGTATTCACCGAAGGCGAGCTTGGTGCCGCCCTTGGCCATGCCCGTGCGATGGGGGCGATGTTGCTTACGGAACTTGACGCGACGAGGAATCAGCATGCTCAGGCTCCTGCGCTCTCAGTTGCGGGAGCAGCTTCGGCCGAAGCCGGGGCTGCATCTGCGCGACGGCGTCCGCCACCACGCTCGGGACGTTCCCCGCGACCTTCGCCACGGGCGGGACGGCGGCCCGGACGCTGGCGGCCACCGGGGGCTGCGTTGCGGGCTGCCTTCTGGGCGGCACGCTCCGCACGGGTGCCGGTCACGTCACCCTTGTAGATCCAGACCTTGACGCCAATGCGGCCGAACGTGGTGCGGGCCTCGAAGAAGCCGTAATCAATGTCGGCACGAAGGGTGTGCAGGGGCACGCGCCCCTCGCGGTAGCCCTCAGAGCGTGACATCTCCGCGCCACCAAGACGACCGGAGCACTTGATCTTGATGCCCTGGGCGCCGGAGCGCATCGCTGTCTGCATGGCCTTGCGCATGGCGCGACGGAAGGCGACGCGAGCGCCGAGCTGCTCAGCAACACCCTGGGCGACGAGCTGGGCATCGATCTCGGGGTTCTTGACCTCGAGGATGTTCAGCTGCACCTGCTTACCGGTGATCTTCTCCAGCTCATTGCGCACGCGCTCCGCCTCGGCGCCATTGCGTCCGATGACGATGCCCGGACGAGCGGCGTGGAGGAAGATGGTGATGCGCTCGGAGCGACGCTCCAGCTCAATGGAGCTGATGCCGGCGCGCTCGAGGTTCTTGGTCAGCCAATTGCGGACCTTGACATCCTCGGCGACGTACTCCGCGTACTGCTTCTCGGCGTACCAGCGCGTGGTGTGGTCGGTGGTGATCCCGAGGCGGAAGCCAATCGGGTTGATCTTTTGGCCCATTGTCAGGCTCCCTTCTGCTCACGGGGTTCGACGACCACGGTGATGTGGGCGCCTCGCTTCAGAATCTGGCTGGCAGATCCTTTGGCGCGGGGGCGAATGCGCTTCAGCGTCACACCTTCGTCGACGAACGCCGCGGAGATGAACAGGTCTTCGCTGCGCAGGTCCTCGGTGTCCTCGGCGTTGGCGATGGCCGAAGCGACCACCTTGTAGACAGGCTCGGAAGCCGCCTGCGGTGCGAACCGCAGTGCGATCAGGGCCTCGGCGACGTTCATGCCTCGAACGAGATCGATGACGCGGCGCACCTTGCTGGCACTCATCCGGACGTGCCGCGCGGTGGCGAACGAGCCAGGACGATCTCCGAGCAGGGCTTCTCGACGACGGCTGTTGCCGTTTTCGTTGCTCATTGGTTAATCCTCATCCTTTTCTGCTCGCCTCAGCGGCGGCGGGCCTTCTTGTCGTCCTTCACGTGTCCCCGGAAGGTACGTGTGGGGGCGAACTCGCCCAGCTTGTGACCGATCATCGCCTCTGTGACGAAGACAGGGATGTGCTTGCGACCGTCGTGCACCGCGAGGGTGTGCCCGAGCATGTCGGGAACGATCATCGAACGCCGCGACCAGGTCTTGATCACGTTCTTGGTGCCCTTTTCGTTCTGTACGTCCACCTTTTTTTGCAGGTGATCGTCAACGAAGGGGCCCTTCTTCAGGCTGCGTGGCATATCTGTTCAGGCTCCCTATCAGCGCTTCTTGCCGGACTTGCGGCGTCGGACGATGAGACGCGTGCTCGCCTTGTTCTTGTCACGAGTACGCCCCTCCTTCTTGCCCCACGGGGACACGGGGTGACGTCCACCGGACGTCTTGCCCTCGCCACCACCATGCGGGTGATCAACCGGGTTCATGACGACACCGCGGACGGTCGGGCGGATGCCCTTCCACCGATTGCGGCCGGCCTTGCCCCAGTTGATGTTGGACTGCTCAGCGTTGCCGACGGAGCCGACAGTTGCGCGACAGCGGATGTCCACCAGACGCATTTCACCCGAAGGCATGCGCAGCGTGGCGTACTTGCCCTCGCGGGCCACCAACTGGATGGACGCTCCGGCAGAGCGGCCCATCTTGGCTCCGCCACCCGGGCGCATCTCCACGGCGTGAACCGTGGTGCCCACCGGGATCTGGCGCAGTTCGAGGTTGTTGCCGGGCTTGATGTCCGAGCCGGGACCGGCGAGGATCATGGTGCCTTGGCTGAGGTTGTTGGGCGCGATGATGTAGCGCTTCTCACCGTCAGCGTAGTGGAGCAGTGCGATGCGGGCGGTGCGGTTGGGGTCGTACTCGATGTGAGCGACCTTGGCCGGCACGCCGTCCTTGTCATAGCGCTTGAAGTCGATCAGGCGGTAAGCCTGCTTGTGTCCGCCTCCGATATGACGCGTTGTGATGCGCCCGGAGTTGTTGCGGCCACCGGTCTTCGGCTTGGCAACGAGCAGCGACTTCTCGGGGGTGGAACGTGTCAGTTCGACGAAGTCCGACACGCTGGAGCCACGACGGCCCGGCGTGGTCGGCTTGTACTTGCGAATACCCATGAGGTTATTTCAGTCCTTTGCTTCTCGACGCCGTCAGTCGCCCTGGCCGGCAAAAATGTCGATGCGATCGCCGTCGGCGACGGTCACGATGGCACGCTTGGTGTTGGCCTTCTTGCCGACGCCGAAGCGCGTGCGCTTGGTCTTGCCCTCACGGTTGAGGGTGTTGACCGAAGTGACCTTGACCTTGAAGATCGACTCGATGGCGATCTTGATCTCAGTCTTGTTCGCGTCAGGCGAGACAACGAACGTGTACTTGCCCTCGTCGAGGAGGTTGTAGCTCTTCTCGCTGACGACGGGACGCAGGATCACGTCGCGATGGTCGCGGATCTTGAAGTCGTTCACTTGGCGTCCTCCTCTGTCTCGGCGGAGGCCAGTGCGTCGGCTTCCGACTCGGTGGCGACAGCCTCGACACCGAACGCCGACTGTCCACCGACGAAGGTGTCCAGCGCTGCGGAGGTGAAGATGACTGCATCGTTGACCAGCACGTCGTAGGTGTTGAGCTGATCGACGGCGAGCGCGTGAACCTGGGGGACGTTGCGCAGGCTCAGCCATGCGACGTCCTCGTAACGGTCCAGCACGACGAGAACCTTGTTGAGGTCGCCGATCGCCGACAGGGTCGCGAGAGCGGCCTTGGTGGAGGGTGCCTCGCCGGCGACGATCTCGGAGACGATGTGGACCTGGCCGTCACGGGCCCTGTCCGAGAGAGCGCCACGAAGAGCGGCAGCAATCATCTTCTTGGGCGTGCGCTGCGAGTAGTCACGCGGCTGTGGGCCGTGGGCAATGCCACCGCCAACCCAGATCGGGGAGCGGGTGGAGCCGTGACGTGCACGACCGGTGCCCTTCTGGCGCCAGGGCTTTTTACCGCCGCCTCGCACCATTGCGCGAGTCTTGGTGGCATGCGTGCCCTGACGAGCGGCAGCGAGCTGCGCGGTCACGACCTGGTGGATCAGGGGAACGTTGGTCTGGGTGTCGAACATCTCCGAGGGGAGTTCGGCCTGACCCGCCTTCTTGCCCTGGGCGTCGACGACGTCGACGACACGTGCGTCACTCATGAGAGAACACCCTTCTTGGCTGCGGTGCGGACGACGACGAGGGACCCGTTGTTGCCGGGAACCGCTCCGCGGACCAGCACGAGGCCACGTTCGGCGTCGATGGCATGGATGGTGAGATTCTGCACGGTCACCTTTTCGTTGCCCATGCGGCCAGCCATGCGCATGCCCTTGAAGACACGGCCGGGGGTGGCGCAGCCGCCGATGGAGCCCGGTGAGCGGTGCTTGCGGTGCACGCCGTGCGAGGCGGAGAGACCGTGGAAGCCGTGGCGCTTCATGACGCCTGCAGTGCCCTTGCCCTTGCTGGTGCCGGTGACATCGACGATGTCGCCGTCTGCGAAGATCTCAGCGGTCAGTTCCTGGCCGAGGGTGTATTCGCTTGCATTGGCGGTGCGCATCTCCAGCAGGTGCTTGCGCGGTGTGACGTCTGCCTTGTTGAAATGACCGGCGGAAGGCCGGGTCACCTTCTTGGCCTTGATCGCGCCATAGCCGAGCTGCACGGCGTTGTAGCCGTCCACCGCGGGGGTGCGGACCTGCGTGACGACGCACGGACCGGCCTGGATGACAGTGACTGGGACCACCTTGTTGTTGTCGTCCCACAACTGGGTCATGCCGAGCTTGGTGCCCAGGATGCCCTTGACGTTTCGTTCGTTCATGATGGTCAGTTACCTCACGGAAGCTTGATCTCGATGTCGACACCAGCCGGAAGGTCGAGACGCATCAGCGAATCGACCGTCTTCGGCGTGGGGTCGAGGATGTCGATGAGCCGCTTGTGCGTACGCATCTCGAAGTGCTCGCGGCTGTCCTTGTACTTGTGGGGCGAACGGATGACGCAGAACACGTTCTTTTCCGTCGGCAGAGGCACAGGCCCAGCCACCTTCGCGCCGGTACGGGTTACGGTGTCGACGATTTTGCGCGCCGAGCTGTCGATGACCTCATGGTCATATGCCCGCAGCCTGATGCGGATCTTTTGTCCCGCCACAGTTTGTCCTCACTCTGTCGTTTCTTCGGTCATGCCAGCATGAGGGCTGGCAACCTGGCTACTCCGACCCCCGAGGTCGGGAGTGTCGCATCGATTCTCGTAACGCAGCCTTGGCCTTTCCCCTGAGATGACTCTCGGCGGAAGTTCCTTGGGCTGCGCTGGACAACTCACGCGACCTCGTCCTGGTGGCGATCCACACGTGCCTCCCGGAAATCCGGGCGTCCACGACGGACCAGCCCCCTGCGGAGCAACCTGCTTATTCTTGCACGCCCTCCGCGGGTCGGCAAATCCAATGCCTGATCGGGTGACCATCCTTTCAGAGGCCACGCAACACACCGGGGTCAGACGCCGAATCGGAGCGACCACTGGGCCGCAGAGGGACGCAGTTGGTACTCCGGCCGTACATCTGGACCGCAGGATCGTGAGCCCAGGCCGTGCACTGCCGCGTCGATGACCAGATGCGCATACCGGGATTCCGGTAGTTCATGTGGATGCGCCGCCGCCGCGACTTCGTGTGCGTCATGGTTGCGCAGTTGGAACCCGGGAAGCTTCCCGCCGACCTCCTTCGCCTGCACAGTCAACCCGCACCCATTCAACGTCAGTTCGCGGAGACCCTCACGGTGCCCGCTCTCCTGCGGCACGGCGTAGTTGACCACCAGAGCTTCGCTGTGTGAGCTGAATCGCCCCACCCTGGCGGCGCTTCGGGAATCCGGATAGTTCTCCTGCGGGCCCGTACCGAACCAGTCCACGCGTCCAACATCGACGCAGGTCACGAAGTGCAAGCCGATCCGTGGCCAGGTGTCCGTCCAGCCACCGGACGGCTGGGCATCAGCTGCGAGGGTGAGTTCATTCCCCTGCATCCGCCACACGAGTTCCAGCAGGATGGATTGGCGGCTGGCCGCTGGAGCGTACCGATGCAGCACCCGGAGCTCGTCGGCGCGGACGTCCACGGCGAGCACCCGACGTTGCAGACGATCCAGCCCTGCAGTTCGCCACCGGGCGGCTGATGACGGACCGGGCGCGCCGATTCCTCGACTCGCGACGGGTTCGACGTCCACGTAGGAGGCGAAGTCACTGAGTGAATCGTTCTCGGTGGGTGCACGCCACAGATCCAGGCGGGGGCCGGCGATCTCCAAGGCGCTGAGCGATGTCAGATCTCCCGTGTGGGCATCGAACACAGCCGAGCCAAGAGCGAGGTGCCCGCTGCTCAGTGTGGGTCGGGCACTGAGGGGTGCCCTCGGCTTCGGCGCGGCGACGGCGTGGGTCCGCGTCTGCGACCATGCCACCACATGACCCTCCGTCGCCCACTCGGTGTCTCGGGCAAGCTCCGCCCGGAC